>SWCD01004105.1_pt1 | contig 175072 bp, 159 predicted proteins | sample 4693011 | NCBI WGS metagenome assembly SWCD01 (sample SAMN10267278, study PRJNA491770) | bioreactor metagenome | isolation source: DHS bioreactor inoculated with marine | place: Japan: Omine Ridge, Nankai Trough
CCCCCCCCCGCCTTCAAGGCGCAGTCCGAAGCCAAATTACCGCGCTGGCGCAAGATGCCGCCGGCCGTGTTTCCGCCCGTGCTCGGGGCCTTCGGCCTCGCCACGGCCTGGGGCCGCACCGGGGACGCGTTCAACTTCACCCCCGCCGTGGGGCAGATCCTGATGGGCGCGGTGACGCTACTGTATCTCTACCTCGCCGGCAATTACCTGGCCAAGGTGATCAAGCGCCCCGGCGTGGTGGCCGAAGACCTCAAGGTGCTGCCGGGGCGCGCCGGGCTCGCCGCGCTGTCGATGGCGGGCATGCTGCTCGCGGTGGCGGTGATGTCGCTCTCGCCCGCGCTCGCCAAGGTGGTGCTGGTGCTCGCGGTCACGGCGCACGGCGCTATTCTCGCGCTGTTCCTCAAGGCCTTCCTGACCGGCCCCGCCGAGGCGCGCACGGTCACGCCGGTGATGCACCTGACCTTCGTCGGCTTCATCGTCAGCCCGTTCGCGGCGCTCCCCCTGGGCTGGGCCGGGTTTGCCACCGTCGTGTTCTGGGCGACAATGGTGGCGGCGGTGGTGATCTGGGCGCTCTCGGCCCGGCAGTTCATCAAGCAGGACGTGCCCGCGCCGCTGCGCCCGCTGCTGGCGATCCACGTCGCCCCGGCCAGCCTGCTGGGCACCGTGGCGCTGCTGCTTGGCAAGGGCACGCTGGGGCTCGGCTTCGGCATTTTCGCCATCGTGCTGGTCGCGGTGCTGCTGCTGCGCGCCAAATGGGTGATCGAGGGCGGCTTCTCGCCGCTCTGGGGCGCCTTCACCTTCCCGCTCGCCGCGTTTTCGTCGCTGATGATGGTGCTGGGGGCGGCGGGCTACGGCGAGCTGTTCCGGGTGATCGGCGGCGTGGCGCTGATCGCCGCCACCTTCTTCATCCCTTGGGTGCTGACCAAGATCCTGCAACTCTGGCTCAAGGGCGTGCTCGCGGCGAAGACCAACGCCGCCGTGGCCTAGGTTTCGCCGGCCTTCGCCAGGCGACCCGCCGGGGGGCGCTGCCCCCCGGACCCCCCGAGGTATTTTCGCCAAGAAAAAACAGGGCCGGGCTTGGCACGAGGGCCACACGGGTCTATCACTATCGCATGAACACCAACGGCATCATCTGCATCTGCATTACCGGCTGACATCGTCAGGCGGGCCGTTCTTCTGTTTCCTCTCAAGATCGAAGTTGCTAAGCCCGCCGCGGAAGCCCCGTGCGCGCGAGGACAACATGGCCCCGATCAAACTCTACAACACCGCCACCCGCTCGAAGCAGGATTTCGAGCCGCTCGATGCGACCAACGTGCGGATGTATGTCTGCGGGCCGACGGTCTATGACCGCGCGCATCTGGGCAATGCGCGGCCCGTCGTCGTGTTCGATGTGCTCTACCGGCTGCTGCGCCATGTCTACGGGCCCGATCACGTGACCTATGTGCGCAATTTCACCGACGTGGACGACAAGATCATCGCCCGCGCCGAGGAGAGCGGCGTGGCGATCGACGAGATCACCTCGACCACCACCCAGTGGTATCTCGATGACATGCATGCGCTGGGCAATCTCGACCCCGACCAGATGCCGCGCGCCACCCAGCATATCGGCGACATGATCACGATGATCGGCGAGTTGATCGAGCGCGGCCATGCCTACGCCGCCGAAGGTCACGTGCTGTTCGCGGTGGACAGCTATGCCGACTATGGCGCGCTCTCGGGGCGCTCGACCGACGACATGATCGCCGGCGCGCGGGTCGAGGTGGCGCCCTACAAGCGCAACCCGATGGACTTCGTGCTGTGGAAGCCCGCCAAGGACGACGAGCCAGGCTGGGACAGCCCCTGGGGCCGGGGGCGGCCCGGCTGGCACATCGAGTGCTCGGCGATGAGCTACGAGCTGCTGGGCGAGACGTTTGATATTCACGGTGGGGGGAATGATCTGCAATTCCCGCACCATGAGAACGAGATCGCCCAGAGCAAATGCGCCCATCCCGGGTCGGGCTTCGCGCGCTACTGGCTGCACAACGAGATGTTGCAGGTCGAGGGCAAGAAGATGTCGAAGTCCTTGGGCAACTTCTTCACCGTGCATGACTTGTTGGAGCAGGGGGTGCCGGGCGAGGTGATGCGGTTCGTGTTTCTGGGGACGCATTACCGCAAGCCGATGGATTGGACCGAGAAGAAACGGCAGGAGGCTGAGGCGACGTTGCGCAAATGGCGCGGACTGGTCGCGGGATTGGAACCTGCGGATGAGGTCGACGAACTGTTCCTCTACCACGTGGCCAACGATCTGAATACGCCAGCCGCGATCACCCAACTTCACAGACTTGCCGCTGATGTTTCACACGACAGGGCGGATTTGCGCAAGCTGCTTACGAGCGCACGGGTTCTGGGTTTGTTGACCGAAGAACTGGGAGATTGGGCCGAGGCACCTGCCATTGATAACAACATCAATGTCTTGATTGATAGGCTGATGAGTGAGCGGCAGCAGGCGCGGCAGTTGAAAGACTGGGTTCGCGCGGACGAGATCCGTGATCGTCTTTCCGAAGCGGGTGTGAGGATCCAAGAAGGCAAGGATAGCTACACCGTTGACTTTGAGCCGGACTTCGACCCGGCCAAGCTGGAGGGGCTGTGATGGCGGGCGGCTTGAGAAGAACAGAGGTTCGCGCCCTGGGGGGCGGGTCGGGGGCGAACCGGGCCGCAAGCGGCCCGGGGGGGGCTGACGACAACGAATTTCTAGTGAAAGGCCGGTCCAATGACTGAACGCCTCTACATCTACGACACCACCCTGCGCGACGGCCAGCAGACCCAGGGTGTGCAGTTTTCGGTGCCGGAGAAGATCGCCATCGCCGAGGCGCTGGACGATCTGGGCGTCGACTACATCGAGGGTGGCTGGCCCGGCGCGAACCCCACCGACAGCGACTTTTTCGAGGCCCGCCCCGAGACCCGCGCCACCTTCACCGCTTTCGGCATGACCAAGCGGGTCGGGCGCTCGGCGGCCAACGACGACGTGCTGGCGCAGGTGATGAACGCCCATACCCCCGCCGTCTGCCTCGTCGGCAAGACCCACGATTTCCACGTCACCACGGCGCTGGGCATCACTCTTGACGAAAACCTCGAAAATATCCGCGCCTCGGTCGAACACGTCGTCGCAGAGGGCAAGGAAGCGCTGTTTGACGCCGAGCATTTCTTCGACGGCTACAAGGCGAATGCGCCCTATGCGCTCGACACGGCGCTCGCCGCCTACCACGCCGGCGCGCGCTGGGTGGTGCTGTGCGACACCAACGGCGGCACGTTGCCGAGCGAGATCCACGATATCACCCGCGCGGTGATCGAAGCGGGCATCCCCGGCGACCGGCTGGCGATCCATTGCCATGACGATACCGGCAATGCGGTGGCGGGCAGCCTCGCCGCGATCGATGCCGGCGCGCGCCAGGTGCAAGGCACGCTCAATGGCCTCGGCGAGCGCTGCGGCAACGCCAACCTGATCACCCTGATCCCGACGCTGCTGCTCAAGGAACCCTACCGCTCGGCTTATGATATCGGCGTGACCGAGGCGCAGGCGGTCACGCTTACCAAGGTCTCGCGCAAGCTTGACGATATCCTCAACCGCGTGCCGCTGCGCAGCGCGCCCTACGTCGGTGCCAGCGCCTTCACCCACAAGGCCGGGCTGCACGCCAGCGCGATCCTCAAAGACCCGTCCACCTACGAGCACATCGATCCGGGGCTGGTGGGCAATGCCCGCCTCGTGCCGATGTCGAACCAGGCCGGGCAATCGAACCTGCGCCGCCGCCTGGCCGAGGCCGGGATCGAGATCGAGAAGGGCGACGCGCGGCTCGGCGAGATCCTCGACGAGATCAAGGCGCGCGAGGATCACGGCTATGCCTATGACGGCGCGCAGGCGAGTTTCGAGCTGCTGGCGCTGCGGATGCTGGGCACCCTGCCGCAGTTCTTCGAGGTCAAGCGCTACAAGGTCACGGTCGAGCGGCGCAAGAACCGGCGCGACAAGATGGTGAGCCTGTCGGAAGCGATGGTGGTGGTGAAGATCGGCGACGAAAAGAAGCTTTCGGTGTCCGAAAGCCTCGATGCCCATGGCTCGGACCGCGGCCCGGTCAACGCGCTCGCCAAGGCGCTGGGTAAGGATCTTGGCCCTTACCAGGCCTGTATCGACGACATGAAGCTGGTCGACTTCAAGGTGCGCATCACCCAAGGTGGCACCGAGGCGGTCACGCGCGTGATCATCGACAGCGAAGATGGCCGGGGGCGGCGCTGGTCCACCGTCGGCGTGAGCCCGAATATCGTCGACGCCAGCTTCGAGGCGCTGCTCGACGCGATCAACTGGAAGCTGCTGCGCGACGGGCTTGAGCCGGTCCGCGTGGCCGGGATGGCAGCACAATGAAAAACCCGTTCTTTCAACTTCATTCCGATCTGCCGCGCGAGGCGCCGGGCGACCGCGAGAGCCTCGATTGGGTCTTTGCCACCGGCCATGTGCCGCGCAACGCGGCCATTCTCGATGCCGGCTGCGGGCCGGGGGCCGATATCGAGGGGCTGATTGCCAACGCGCCCGAGGGACGGGTGCTGGCGATCGACCTGCACCGGTCTTTCATCGAGGCCGTTGATGCGCGGTGGGGAGACGATCCGCGTGTCGAGGCCCGGGTCGGCAGCATGGCCGAGGTCGAGGGGCCGTTCGACCTCGTCTGGGCGGCCGGATCGCTCTATTTTCTCGGCATCGAGCAGGGCTTGCGCCACTTCCGCGCCAAGCTTGCCCCGGGTGGCGTGGTGGCCTTTTCCGAGCTGGCCTGGCTGGTCGACGATCCGTCGCCGGCGCTGACGTGGGAGCTGAGCAAGGAATACCCCGAGATCGGCGGGATCGAGACGCTGAAGGCGCGCATCCGTGCGGCGGGCTACGATCTCTGCGGGCTGCGGGTGCTCGATGATGCCGCTTGGGAGGCCTATTACACCCCGCTCGAGGCGCGTATCGCCACGCTGCGCCCGGGCGCCGACGCGGATCTGTTGCAGGTGCTCGACGCGGCTGCGGGCGAGATCGCGCTGTGGCGCGAGAACCGCGATCAGTTCGGCTACGCGCTCGCGGTCGTGCGCCCGGCATGAGCCTCGCGGCCTGCGCCGCGCTGGTCGAAAAGGGCGATCCCGACCGCTTTCTCGCCGCGATGACCGGCGGCGCAGAGGCGCGCGCACGGCTGTTTCCGCTCTATGCCTTCAACCTCGAGATCGCCCGGGCACCCTGGGTCGCGTCCGAGCCGATGATCGGCCAGATGCGGCTGCAATTCTGGCGCGACACGCTCGACGAAATCGCGCAAGGGGCGCCGGCGCGCGCGCACGAGGTGGCCGCGCCGCTGGCGGAGGTGGTGCGCGCGGCGGGGCTGCCGGTAGACCTGCTCGATGCGATCGTCGTGGCGCGCTGGGCGGATCTGGAGCGCGCGCCGTTCGCCGGGGCCGGGGCGCTGGCGGCATATCTCGCCGCCACCGCCGGCAACCTGATGTGGGCCTCGGTGCAGAGCCTCGGCGGCGATGTGGCGCTTGAGAGCCCGGCGCGCGCGGTCGGGCTGGCCGCGGGCCTCGCAGGCTGGCTGATGGCGGCGCCGGAGCTGGAAGCGCGCGGCTGGCCGGCGCTGCCGGAGGGGCTGGACGGGCTGGTGGCCGAGGCGCTTGGCGGGCTGACGCAAGCACGGGCCGCGCGGTTCGGCCCGGCGCTGCCGGCGCTGCGCGCGGCCTGGCGGGCCGAGGCTGTGCTGAAGCGGGCGGACGCGGAGCCGGATGCGATCCGCGCGGGGCGGCTCGCCGGCTCCGAGTTTGCACGGCGCGGCAGCCTGCTCGTGAAGAGCCTCACCGGAGGCTGGTAGGCGCGCCCGCGGTCCGCCTATGCGCCCAGATAGCGCGCCATCCACACCGTGTGCAGGTCGCACTCGGGGTCTTCGGGCACGAAGCTCAGCACCTCGAAGCCATGGCCTTCGAGCTGGGCGCGGTAGTCGTCCGGCGCGAGCGAGGCATGGTAGACCGGCGCGCCGGCAGCCTTGCCGGTCCCTTCCAGCGCATCGGGGCCGGAAGTAAACATCAGCACGCTGCGCGGGCGGGCATGCGCGGCAAACACCGCGAACATCGCCCGCTGGTCGTCGGGGGTGAGGTGAAACAGGCTGTCCCAGGCGAGCAGCAGGTCAAACCGCTCGTCCAGCCCCAGCCCGCGCATGTCGGCGTGATACACGTCGGCCTCGGGCAGGGCGGCCTGGTAGAGCAGGCACATGCTCTCGGCGCCGTCGACGCCGGTCATCCGGCAGCGCCGCTCGTTCAGGTAGGTGGCGATGGGGCGGCCGGGGCCGCAGCCGAGATCGAGCACCGCTCGGCCCGGGGCGAAGGCGAGCGCCCGGTCGAGCCAGCGCCGCTCGACCAGCGCGCGCGAGCGGGCGCGGGCGAAGTCCTCGGCCATCGCCTGGTAGGTGGGCACCACGTCTTCGGGGTCTGGCAGGGTCATGCGGGCATTGTCCTTCATCCCACCGAGCTAGGCGGCCGGGGCCCCTGCGTCCAGCCCTTCCTGTGCAGGCGCGCGGAAACCGGCCGACCGGCGCGGGGCGTCCCTGGACGGCGGGCAATTCCTCGCCGACAGCGCGCACTCGTGTTTTGACCCCCCGCGCCGGCTCGCGTATAGAACGCCGGGTAATCACCCTCGGGGGCGTGCGTGATCCGATTCATCCTGGGCTTCATCGGCTCGATCTTTTCCTGGCTGACCCTGGCCGCAATCATGGGTGCGCTGACGCTGGGCGCGATTTTCTGGATGTATTCCAGGGACTTGCCGAGCCATGAGCAGCTTGCCAACTACCAGCCGCCGACGATCAGCCGGATCTACTCGGGCCGTGGCCGGCTGATGGACGAGTTTGCCCGCGAGCGCCGCCTCTACACCCCGCCCGAGCAGATTCCCGATCTGGTGAAACACGCCTTTGTCTCGGCCGAGGACAAGAACTTCTACGTCCACAAGGGCTATGACATGCGCGGCATGGTGGCCGCGGCGCTGGAAGCGGCGCGCGGCGGCCGGTTGCGCGGCGCCTCGACGATCACCCAGCAGGTGATGAAAAACTTCCTGCTCTCGTCCGACCGCTCGGCCGAGCGCAAGATCAAGGAGCTGATCCTCGCCACCCGGCTCGAAGCCTCGCTGAACAAGGAGCAGATCCTTGGCCTCTACCTCAACGAGATCTTCCTCGGCCAGAACTCGTTTGGCGTGACTGCGGCGGCGCAGACCTATTTCAACAAGACCCTCGACCAGCTCGAGCCGCAGGATGCCGCCTATCTCGCCGCGCTCGCGCAGCGCCCCGGCAACCTGCATCCCGAGCGCCAGCACGACGACGCCGTGGCGCGGCGCAACTACGTGCTGAAAGAGATGCGCGAGAACGGCTATATCACCGATGCGGCCTACGAAACCGCAGTGGCCCAGCCGCTGCTCACGGTGCAGACCGGCGATTACCCGTCGTTCCGCTCGGCGCTGCCGCCGCGCGACTATTTCACCGACGAGATCCGCCGCCAGCTCAGCCGCAACTTCGGCGAAGACGAGTTTTTCGGCGGCGGGTTGACGATCCGCGCCACCGTCGACCCGGACCTGCAGGTGGTCGCGGCGCATGCGCTGCAGAAATCGCTCGAAGAGATGGACCGCGCGCGCGGCAAGTGGACCGGCACCGGCCAGACTATCGACCCGGCGAAGATCGACGACGGCACCTGGGAAGCGGCGCTGGGCGAGCTTCGGCTGGCGCGCGACGTGACGCTGGAAAGCCAGTGGTACGTGGCGGTGGTCGACGAGATCGGCGACCAGCGCATCACGCTGAAGATCGAAGGCCAGCCCGAGCCGCAGCCCTGGGAGGTGCCGCGCACCGACATCTCATGGATCCGCGGATCGTTTGGCGACAATTTCAGCCGCGGCGACGTGGTGCATGTGCGCAAGATGACCTCGGGCGACAACGGCAGTGGCGATTTCATCCGCTGGAGCCTGCGCCAGGTGCCCGAGATCCAGGGCGGCTTCATGGCGATGGACGTGAACACGGGGCGCGTGCTGGCAATGCAGGGCGGGTTCTCCTACCAGAATTCGGTGTTCAACCGCGCCACCCAGGCCACCCGCCAGCCCGGCTCGTCGTTCAAACCCTTCGTCTACGCCTCGGCACTCGATTCGGGCTTTACCCCCGCGTCGATCATCATCGACGCGCCGATCGAGATCGACACCGGCGCCGGCATCTGGCGCCCGCAAAACGCCAGCCGCCAGTTCTACGGGCCGACGCCGCTGCGCACCGGCATCGAGCGGTCGCGTAACCTGATGACGGTGCGCCTGGCCCAGGAAGTGGGCATGGACGTGGTGGCGCGCTACGCCGAGCGCTTCGGCGTCTACGACCACCTCGATCCGTTCCTTGCCAACGCGCTGGGCTCGTCCGAGACCACGCTGTTCCGCATGGTCGCGGCCTACGCGATGTTCGCCAATGGCGGCGAGCGGGTCGAGCCAACGCTGGTCGACCGGGTGCAGGACCGCTGGGGGCGGACGATCTATCGCCACGACAACCGGATTTGCGACGATTGCGAGACCGAAAGCCTGCCCGAGGGCGAGAGCCCGCGCATCACGGCCAACCGCGAGCGGGTGATGGACGCAATTACCGCCTACCAGCTCACCTCGATGATGCAGGGCGTGGTGCAGCGTGGCACCGCCGCCGGCGCGGTGAACCTCGGCGTGCCCACCGCCGGCAAAACCGGCACCACCAACGATTCGCGCGATGCCTGGTTCATCGGCTTCACCTCGAACGTGGTGGCGGGGTGCTACATCGGCTACGACCGGCCCGAACGGATGCCCGGCGCCTCGGGCGGCGGCACCTGCGGCCCGGTGTTTCAGCGCTTCATGACCGAGGCGGTGAAGGAATACGGCGGCGGCAAGTTCAAGCTCCCGCCGGGCGGCCATTTCATCAAGATCGACCGCTATTCCGGCGCGCGTCTGCCCGACGAGGCCTCCGGCGACTACGTGGTGGCGGAATATTTCCGCGACGGCGAAGAGCCGATCTTCGGTGTCATGTTCGACGGCGGCTTCGCGATGGGGTCGAACCTGCCGCTGTTCCTGCCCGGCGAGGGGGCGGCGGGCGACGACACCACGCGGGTGCAGACCTCGACCGGCGAGGTCGTGGTGATCCCGGAGCGGGCCAACACCGGTGCGGTGGCGGCCGGCGGGCTTTACTGACCGGGCGCGCCGCCTTCTGACCGGGTTTGCCAGCGCGTTGGGGTGGCGCGAATGCCATCGTAGCGCCCGGCGCGCGCCCGGTTTTCGGCCCGCTGCGCATTTTGCCCATTGTCATGGCCCGCTTCCAGACACTATGTAGGATCGAAGGCGGTGTGCGTGGCAAATGTCACGTCCCGCCCGAAAGTTTCGCTGGTCCGCTGGTCCGAGGCGCATATGGCCCCCGGCGTGTGATCAGACCGAGAAGTGGCTTTGAGGCCGAAAATGCCATGAAGCCAAACGTTTGCCCGATATCCCCCGAGGGGGCTATGGGCCCTGAACAGGCGCGCGAGCCGCAAGGCCGGATGCGTCGGAGAAGAACCGCGATGAGGCGCGCAGCATCAAAACGAGCGACAGCGGGGGCCTTCACGGGCGCCGCATCGCCGGCGCGACGCGCACCCGTATTCGCCCTGACAAGACACCCCCGTAAATCCGCATCGCCTCCGGGCCTGTGGACCGGCCGGGGTGCATCGGAATGCAATGCCCAAGAAAATGCTTATCGACGCCACCCACGCGGAGGAAACCCGCGTTGTCGTGGTGGACGGCAACAAGGTCGAGGAATTCGACTTTGAATCTGAAAACAAGCGCCAGCTAGCCGGCAACATCTATCTCGCCAAGGTCACCCGTGTGGAGCCGTCGCTCCAGGCGGCCTTTGTCGATTATGGCGGCAACCGCCACGGCTTCCTCGCGTTCTCGGAAATCCACCCCGACTACTACCAGATCCCGGTCGCCGACCGCGAGGCGCTGCTTGAGGAAGAGCGCGCCTATGCCGAGGCGATGGCGGCCGAAGAGGACGAGCGCGAGGACAAGAAGAAATCGCGCTCACGCTCGCGCGGCCGGTCACGCAGCCGCAGCCGCTCGAAGGCGGTCGAGACCCGGACCGACGATGCCGTCGCCACCGCCGAGGCCGAGATCGAGGCCGATGGGAACGGCGAGGCGCAGGCGCCCGAAAGCATGGAGGTGATCGACCTCGGTGCCGACGAGGGGATGGACGCGCACGAGGCGGAATCGCCGATGGAGCGGGTCGAGGAAACCCCGGTCGAGGAGCCGGCGGACGCCGGGGCCACGGCAGGTGAGGGCGCCGAGTCCGACGCCTTCGAGGATGACGCGGACGAGGAAAATCACGACGAAGACGACGAGCACGACGACACGGCGATCGAGTCGGTCGCCGAAGAGGACGTGACCGAGGAAATCCGTCAGCCGCGCAAACCGCGTCCGAAGAAGTACAAGATCCAGGAAGTCGTCAAGGTGCGCCAGATCATGCTGGTGCAGGTGGTCAAGGAAGAGCGCGGCAACAAGGGCGCGGCGCTGACCACCTATCTCAGCCTTGCCGGGCGCTACTGCGTGCTCATGCCCAACACCGCGCGCGGTGGCGGGATCAGCCGCAAGATCACCAACGCCGTGGACCGCAAGAAGCTCAAGGAGATCGCGGGCGAGATCGACGTGCCGAAAGGCGCGGGCCTGATCGTGCGCACCGCCGGGGCCAAGCGCACCAAGGCGGAGATCAAGCGCGACTACGAGTATCTCCAGCGGCTGTGGGAAGAGATCCGCACGCTCACGCTGAAGAGCATCGCGCCGGCGAAGATCTACGAAGAGGGCAACCTCATCAAGCGGTCGATCCGCGACCTCTACAACCGCGACATCGACGAGGTTCTGGTCGAGGGCGACGAGGGCTACCGCGTGGCCAAGGACTTCATGAAGATGATCATGCCGTCCCACGCCAAGAACGTGAAGCATTACACCGAGTCGCTGCCGCTGCTGGCGCGGTTCCAGGTGGAAAGCTACCTGAGCTCGATGTTCAACCCGACGGTTCAGCTCAAGTCGGGCGGTTACATCGTGATCGGCGTCACCGAGGCGCTGGTGGCGATCGACGTGAACTCGGGCCGCGCCACCAAGGAAGGCTCGATCGAGGAAACCGCGCTGAAGACCAACCTCGAAGCCGCCGAGGAAGTGGCGCGCCAGCTCCGGCTGCGCGATCTCGCCGGCCTGATCGTCATCGACTTCATCGACATGGAAGAGCGCAAGAACAACGCGGCCGTCGAGAAGCGGATGAAGGACAAGCTGAAGACCGACCGCGCCCGCATCCAGGTGGGCCGGATCTCGGGTTTCGGCCTGATGGAGATGAGCCGCCAGCGGCTGCGCCCCGGCATGATCGAGGCCACCACCCAGCCGTGCCCGCATTGCCATGGCACCGGCCTGGTGCGCTCCGACGACAACCTGGCGCTCAACATCCTGCGCCAGCTCGAAGAAGAGGGCACGCGCCGGCGCTCGCGCGAGGTGCTGCTGAAAGCGCCGGTGGCGATCGTGAACTACCTCGTGAATCACAAGCGCGAGCACATCGCGCAGATCGAACAGCGCTACGGCATGGGCATCCGGCTTGAGGCCGACGCCTTCCTGATTTCGCCGGATTTCGAGATCGAGAAGTTCAAGACCGCGACCCGGGCGGTGCCCGAGGTGGCGGCCCCGGTCGTCTCCGCCAATGCCGCGTTGATGGAGGATCTCGACGAGGTCGTCGAGGACGAGATCGACGAGGTGGTCGAGGCCGAGGAAACGCCTGAGAGCCCCGAGGGCACCGAAGGCGACGAGGGCACGAAGAAGAAGCGCCGCCGCCGCCGCCGTCGCCCGCGGTCGAAAACGTCGACCGGTGAAAACGGCGAGAATGGCGAAAACGGCGCCGGTACGGACGAGGCCGCGCAGGACGAGGCTGCTGCCGAACCTGTGGCCGAAGAGGCCCCCGTGGAAGCCGAAGCCGAAGTGGTGGCCGAGGCCGAGCCGGAAGAAAAGCCGAAGCCGGCCCGCACCAGCCGGTCCAGCTCCAGCCGGTCGCGGTCGCGCAAGAAGGTTGAGCCGGTGGCCGAAGAGGCGGCGGGCGAGGCGCAAGCCGAGGCCGAGGCCGAACCGGCGGCCAAGCCCGCGCCGAAGCGCAAACCCCCGACCCGGTCGCGCGCGAAAAAGCCCGCGGCTCCGGCCGACGAGGCCAAGGCCGACACGCCTCAGGCCGACGCGGCCGAAGACGCGACCGAGGAAAAGCCGGCGAAAAAGCCGGCCACCCGCAGCCGGGCGAAGAAAAAGCCCGACGCGGCCCCGGCCGAGGCGGAACCCGTGGTGGAGGCGGCCCCGAAGGCCGAGCCCGCCCCGGCGCCCGCACCCGAACCGGCGGCCGCGCCCGCCAATGACGATGCGGCGCAAGACGACGGCGCGGCGAAGAAAAAGGGCTGGTGGTCGCTCGGGCGCTGACCGCCTGCAGATCTGAGACGAAAGGCCGGGGGAGACCCCGGCCTTTTTCATGCGCGGCAAGTGCGGCGCTGTCACGTGTCGGCCGTAGGCGGCGAGTTTGCCTGGTGCGCCCGAGTGGTGCGCCCGCGTTCGGCCCGGCGAACGGCGTGCCAAAGGGTCTCTGCGTCCGGCGTCAGGAAAGGCGCGGGCGGGGTCGCGGTGGCGCGCTTCGCCCAGACCCCACGCGGATGTGACGACTTGGCGCGTGACGACGGCGGTGGGGCAGGGTAGACACCCCCTCATGTTCGGCATTGACCTGATCGACGCGAGCCTCCTGCCCGCCATGATGATCGCCCTCGTGGCGGGGCTGCTCTCGTTTCTGAGCCCCTGCGTGCTGCCGATCGTGCCACCCTATCTCGCCTACATGTCGGGTGTGTCGGTGGCGGATCTGCAATCGGGGGCGAAGGCCTCGCGCAAGGCGCTGCTCACGGCCGTATTCTTCGTGCTCGGCCTGTCGACGGTGTTCCTGTTCCTCGGCTTCGCGGCCTCGGCCTTCGGCGCGTTCTTCTTGCAGAACCAGACCATGTTCAACGTCGTGGCAGGGGCCGTGGTGATGGTGTTCGGGGCGCATTTTCTCGGCGTCTTCACCATTCCCTTCCTCAACCGCGAGGCGCGGCTGGACGCGGGCGACCAGGGCGGCTCGGCCTTTGGCGCCTACCTGCTGGGCCTCGCCTTCGCCTTTGGCTGGACGCCCTGCATCGGCCCGCAGCTCGGCGCGATCCTGTCGATCGCCGCCTCCGAGGCCAGCGTGGCGCGCGGCACCTTCCTGCTCGCGGTCTATGCCGCCGGGCTGGGCCTGCCGTTCCTGCTGGTCGCCGCCTTCTTCCCGCGCATGCAGGGGCTGATGGGCTGGATGAAACGCCACATGGAGCGGATCGAGCGGATCATGGGGCTGCTGTTGTGGACGATCGGGCTGATGATGCTCACCGGCGGCTTCTCGCGCTTCTCCTACTGGCTGCTTGAGACGTTTCCGGGGCTGGCCGCGCTCGGCTAGGGCGGCCTGCGGGCACCTGCCGCGGACTCGCGGCCTCTGTGCGCCGAGATGACGGGCATGGGTCTTATCTTTGCCGGATTTCGGCGCTAACCTTGCCGGCAAACAGCGAGTGACCGGGCGATGAGCAGTCCCGAAATACAGGACGTGAAGCGGCGCCGGGTGTTCTACATCCCCGGCTACGATCCGATTCACCCCCGCCGTTACCGCGAGCTCTACCGCGCCGAGGGCAAGGCCCAGGCCGAAATATCGGGCTATGAGGTGGAGCTGATTGGCCGGCAGGGCGGGGCGAGCTACGGCTGGCAGGTGACCGGCCGGATCGACGGCACCGAGACCGAGGCCGAATTCGACGTGCTGGTGTGGTCCGACATCGTGCGCACCTCCATGGATCTCGGCATCGTTCAGACCTACGCGCTGATGGCGCGCACCGCCTGGACCTACATCGCCTCGGGCGCGCTGCGCCGGCTCATGCGGCTGCGCAAGGGGCCGGTGATCGCCGCGCTCTACCCGGTGGGCATGCTGATCCTGCAAGGCGTCGTGGCGCTTGGCCTTGGGGCGCTGGTGGCGGGGTTGGCGGCGCTGGCGATGGGCTGGCTGATGGGCCTGCTCGCGCCGGGGCTGGCGCTCGCGGGCAAGCAATGGCTCGCCGCCGCGCTGATCGGCGCATTGGCGGCGGTGGCGCTGCTCAAATGGTTCAAGAAAATCGACAACAAGCTCTACGTCTACTACCTGATGCACGATTATGCCTATTCGGCCGCGAGCCGGGGCGCGACCCCGCCCGAGCTGGAAGCGCGCATGGCGCTGTTCGCCGACCAGTTGGCCGAGGCGCTCGAGGCGGACGTGGACGAGGTGCTGCTGGTGGGCCACAGCTCCGGCGCGCATCTCGGTGTGTCGATCCTTGCCGACCTGATCCGCCGGGGCCGGGTGCCCCCCAAAGGGCCGAAGCTCGCCTTTCTCTCGCTCGGCCAAGTGGTGCCGATGGTCACGTTCCTGCCCGAGGCCGACCGGCTCAGGCGCGACCTGCACGATATTTCCATGTCCGACCAGATCGCCTGGGTCGACGTGACCGCGCCGGGCGACGGCTGCGCCTTCGCGCTCTGCGATCCGGTCTCGGTGTCGGGTGTGGCTCCCGACGGCAAACGCTGGCCGCTGGTGATCTCGGCCGCCTTCACCCAGACCCTCAGCCCGGAGCGGTGGAAGGCTTTACGCTGGCGCTTCTTCCGGCTGCATTTCCAGTATCTCTGCGCCTTCGACCGGCCCGGCGACTACGACTACTTCCAGATTACCGCTGGCCCGCTGTCACTTGCGCGCCGCTACGCGGGCCGGCCCCCGTCGAAAAGCCGCATTGACGCCGCGACCTCGAAATACACATCAATGGCGCCATGACCCTGCCGCCCAAACCTCCCGCGCGCCCCGGAAAAGTCTCGCTCTGGACATACGCCCGGCTGTTCCGCCAGGATATCCTCTCGGCCCAGCCGGCACGCCTCTACCACGCCTGGATGGCCGAGTTCCGCACGCCGTTCTTTCGCTCCTACATGTGCAACGACCCGAAGCTGGTCGATCTCGTGCTGAAGGAGCGCCCCGACGATTTTCCCAAATCCGACCGGATCCGCGAAGGCCTCGCGCCGCTGCTCGGCAACTCGGTCTTCGTCACCAATGGCGAGACCTGGAAGCGCCAGCGCCGGATCATCGATCCGGCCTTCGAGGGCGGGCGGCTGCGCGATACCTTCCCGGCGATGTGGGATGCGGGGGTGGCGGCGGTGGAGCGGCTGCGCGCGCGCGCCGACGGCACACCGATCGAGATCGAGGCCGAGACCAGCGAGGCGGCGGCCGACGTGATCTTTCGCACCCTGTTCTCGATCCCGATCGAGCACGAGACCGCCTCGGGCGTGTTCAAGGTGTTCAAGGCGCACCAGCGCGCCCAGCCGGTGCTGAATCTCGGCGCGGTGCTGCCCTTGCCGAAGTGGTTTCCGCGCTTCCACAGCCGCGAGACCAAGCGCACGGCACGCGAGATCCGCGCGCTGATCACCCAGCTCACCGCCCAGCGGATGACCGAGATCGAGGCGGGCACGGCCCCCGACGACCTCGCCACCAAGATCATGACCACGCGCGATCCGCAAACGGGCCATACCTTCGACACCGGGGAGATGGTCGACCAGGTGGCGATCTTCTTCCTCGCCGGGCACGAAACCTCGGCCTCCGCGCTGGCCTGGTCGCTCTACCTGCTGGCGCTCTACCCCGAGTGGCAAGAGCAGGTGGCCGAGGAGGCGGCGGCGGTGATCGACCCCGATAAGATCTATTTCTCCACCCTGAAGAAGCTCAAGATCACCCGCGATGTGTTTCGCGAGGCGCTGAGGCTCTACCCGCCGGTGCCGATGATGGTGCGCGAGGCAACGAAATGCGAGCATTTGCGCGACCGCGAGGTGAAGCCGGGCAGCCAGATCGTGCTCAGCCCCTGGCACCAGCAGCGCCACGAGCGGATCTGGGAGCGGCCGGACGACTTCGACCCCGGCCGGTTCGAGACGGAAAACGGCAAGTTCGGCCTGCGCACCGCCTATATGCCGTTCTCGGCCGGCGCGCGGGTCTGCACCGGCTCGGGCTTCGCCATGGCCGAGGGGCCGTTGCTGCTCGCCCTTCTGGTGCAGGCGTTCCGGTTTGAGACGGTGCCCGGGCGCGCGGCGATGCCGGTGGCCCATCTCACCGTGCGCGGCAAGGACGGGATCTGGCTGCGCCTGACGCCGCGCGCCTGACTCAGATCCATTTTTTCTTGGCGAAACTACTCCGGGGGGCGCGGGGGGCTGGCCGCCCGCCCGGCGTTTGCCCCCTTGACCTCCCCGGCCAATCCTGTCCTGTCAGCCGAAACGGGAGCGCAACATGAGCCAGACGACAAAGGGCATGGCGGCGATGATCGGGGCCACGGTGATTTGGGGCCTGTCGTCGCTCTATTACAAGCTGCTGGCCCATGTCCCGCCGCTTGAAGTGCTGTCGCACCGCACGCTCTGGTCGCTGATCTTCTTCGGCGTGGTGCTGGCGCTCAGGGGCCGGCTGGGCGAGGTCACCCGGCTTCTGGCCCGGCCCCGCTCGTTTGGCCTCGTGGCGCTCGCGGCGGTGGCCATCTCGGCCAACTGGTTCATGTTCATCTACTCGATCCAGGCCGGCCACGCGGTCGAGGCGAGCCTTGGCTATTACATCTTTCCGCTGGTGGCGGTGCTGCTCGGCATGCTGGTGTTCGGCGAGCACCTGTCGCGGCCGAAATGGCTCGCCGTCGCGCTGGCCGCACTGGCCGTCGCCACGCTCACCTGGGGCCTCGGCGTCGCGCCGTGGATCTCGCTTGGGCTCGCCTTCACCTTCGGCACCTACGGTGTGGTCAAGAAGGGGCTGAACGCCGGGCCGACCGTGTCGGTGACAGCCGAGGTCGCGGTGCTGGCGCCGCTGGCCGCGGTCTGGCTCTGGGGCGTGCATATGCAGGGCTGGACCGGGGTGGTGGGGCGGCCGGGCGGCTTTTTCGCCCACGGCTTGTCCGACAGCCTGCTGTTGATGTTCTCGGGCGTGCTCACGGCCACGCCGCTGATGCTGTTCACCACCGCCTCGCGCAGCCTGCCGCTGGGTCTGGTCGGGGTGATGCAATACATCAACCCCACGCTGCAATTTTTTGTTGCCGCGATGATTTTTGCCGAGCCGGTGACGCGCTGGCACTGGATCGCCTTTCCGCTGATCTGGGTCGCGGTGGCGCTTTACTCGGTCGAGACCCTGCGTCAGGACAGGGCGGCGCGCAGGCTGGCCGCCAGAGTGGCCACGTCCGCCACCACCGAGATATAGCCCTTCAGCGAGGCGTCGGCGAAGCCCTGGTCGATCACGTGGTCGATCAGGCCCACCAGCGGATCCCAGTAGCCCTTGGTGTTGAGCAGGAACACCGGTTTTTCGTGCAGGCCGAGCTGGCGCCAGGTGAGCACTTCGAAGAACTCGTCGAGGCTGCCCGCGCCGCCCGGCAGCACGACGATCGCGTCGGAGTTCATGAACATCACCTTTTTGCGCTCGTGCATGTTTTCGGTGACGATGAAGGACGACAGGTCGCGCTTGCCGACCTCGTGCTGGAGCAGGTGCACCGGGATCACCCCGAAGGTCTCGCCCCCCGCCGCTTGCGTGGCATTGGCGACCGCGCCCATCAGCCCGACATCGCCGGCGCCGTAGACCAGCCGCCATCCGGCCCCGGCGAGCGCGGTGCCGAGCTGGGAGGCGTCGGCGCGGTAGGCCGGGTCGGTGCCGAAGCGTGAGCCGCAATAGACACAGACGGAGTGGGAAACGGCAGACATGGGCGCGGCCTTTCTGATAAGGTTTTGACCGGGTGTAGCCGGGTTGATAGGCTATGCCAAGAACCCGCCGCCAGAGCGGGTGGCGGAGGGGATGCAGCACATGCAGCTGTCGAGGATTTTCTCGGGATGGATCGGCGGACTACTCGGTGCGCTGGCGGTGGTGGTACTTGCTATTCTGGGCTGGGTGCTCCTGGCCCCACCCGCGCGTGAGGATGCGCCGGCGCCGGCCCAGGTGATGGCCGTGCCCGAGGCCGTGGCGCCGGGGGAAGACGCGGTTGAAGCCGAAGACATGGCTCTGGCTGAAGACCCGGCGCAGGCCGAAGACACGGCACCGGCGTCCGCGCCGGAGGCCGTCCAGCCGCTCGCGCCCTCGTTCGACGTGGTGCGCATCAAGCCCGACGGCAGTGCACTGGTGGCCGGCCGCGCCGAGCCGGGGGCGACCGTCTCGGTGCTGGTCGAGGGCGCGCCGGTGGCGGCGTCCGAGGCCGACGGCGGCGCCGGGTTCGTGGCGATGTTTACCCTGCCGCCGCTCGAGACCGACCGGGTGATGACGCTCGAGGCGGTGCTGGCCGACGGCACCCGGCTCGCCTCGGAGCTGAGCGTGATCGTCCAGGGCGTGGACCTGCCGGACGTCGTGGCGCAAGCCGGGCTGGCGCCGGAGCCGGTGCCGGGCAGCACGCCCGAGCCGCAGATCGCGCCGGAAGCTGGAATCGCACCCGAAACGGAGCCCGCGCCCGAGACAGTGACCGTGCCCGCCCCGTTGACCGACGCGCCCGCGGCTGCGGAGGCCGCCGCCCCACCGCCAGTTCCCGATGCCCCCGATGCGCCCGAAGCCCCGGCCACGCAGATCGCCGAGGCCCCGGCGCAGCCCGCGCCCGAACCGCCCGCCGCCCAGCCTGCGATCGAAATGCCCGCCGCGCAGCCCGCACCCGCACCCGAGCCCGAAGCGGCGCCCGCTGCTCCGCTGCCCGAAGCCCCGCGCATCCTGCTCGCCGGCCCCGACGGGGTGCGGGTGTTGCAGGATCCGGGGCCGCACCCACAGCTGTCGATCGACGCGATCTCCTACAACGACGCCGGCGAGGTGGCGCTGGCGGGACGCGGGCAGGGGGCCGAGACCCTGCGCATCTATCTCGACAACGCGCCGGTGGGCGTGGCCGAGGTCGGCCCCGAGGGGCAATGGCGCGCGCCGCTGCCCGGGATCGACGCCGGGGTCTATACCCTGCGCGTCGACAGCCTGTCGTCCGAGGGCGAGGTGACGAGCCGGGTCGAGACCCCGTTCAAGCGCGAGGAACCGGCGGTTCTGGCCGCGGCGGGCGAGAAGGCGGCGCAAGCGGCGGCGGCGGGGCAACGGCTCTCGGCGATCACCGTGCAGCCCGGCCACACGCTCTGGGCCATCGCCGAGGGGCGCTATGGCGAGGGGATCAAATACTGGACGATCTTCGCCGCCAACCGCGATCTGATCCGCGATCCCGACTGGATCTATCCCGGCCAGGTGTTCACTCTGCCGGACACCGCGCAGTAGGGTTTTCGCCCGGGGCTTTGCCCGGCCGACCGTCTGGGGGGCCAGCCCCCCAGACCCCCCGAGGTAGTGTTACCAAGAAAAAGAGGGCTGACGCGGGCCGCTCTGGCTCTGGCCTTTTGGCGCGCTGCCGCCTATCTGGAACAGATCAAACACGGGGACAGGCATGCGACAGCGCGGTGGCGGACGAACGACGGTATCCGATGCGATGGTAGCCGGGGCGCAGAAGGGCCAGGGGATGCGCACGATCAAGCGCGCCGCGCCCTATCTCTGGCCGAAGGGCGAAACCGAGATCAAGGTTCGGGTGGTGATCGCCATGGCTTTGCTGTTTGCAGCCAAGATCATCGCCGTGGCCACGCCGCTGTTTTACAAGGCCGCGGTCGACAAGCTCACCGGCGAGGGCGACGTTTCGGCCGCCTGGATGCTGGGCATGGGCGCGGTCGGGCTGACCGTGGCCTATGGCATGGCGCGGTTTCTCTCCGTGGGCTTCCAGCAATTGCGCGACGCGGTGTTTGCGATGGTGGCACAGCGCGCGCTGCGCGCTCTCGCGCTCGAAACGTTCCAGCACATCCACGCGCTCTCCTTGCGCTTTCACATCACCCGCAAGACCGGCGGCCTCAGCCGGGTGATGGAGCGCGGCGTGAAAGGCGTGGAGTTCCTGCTGCGCTTCCTTTTGTTCAACATCGGCCCGCTGTTTCTCGAGCTGTTCATGGTGGCGGCGATCTTCTTCTGGCTGTTCGACGTCTGGTATCTCGCCGTCGTGGTGGCGACGATTTCGCTCTACGTCTGGTTCACCTTCAAGGTGACGGAAGTCCGGGTGAAGATCCGCAAGCAGATGAACGACCAGGACACCGACGCGAACCAGAAGGCGGTCGACAGCCTGCTCAACTTCGAGACGGTGAAGTATTTCGGCGCCGAAAAGCGCGAGGCGGCGCGCTATGACGTGTCGATGGCGGGCTACGAGGTGGCGGCGATCAAGACCTCGCAATCGCTGGCGTTCCTGAATGCGGGCCAGAGCTTCATCATCACCGTCGGGCTGGTCGCGGTGATGGTGCTGGCCGCGATGGGGGTGCAGAGCGGCGCGCTCACGGTGGGCGATTTCGTCATGGTCAACGCCTACATGGTGCAGATCACCATGCCGCTGAACTTCCTCGGCTCGGTCTACCGCGAGATCCGCCAGGCGCTGGTGGACATGGGCGAAATGTTCGAGCTGCTCGAACAGCCGCCGGAGGTGATCGACAAGCCCGGCGCGCGCGACCTCGCGGTCACCGGTGGGCATGTGCGCTTCGAGGCGGTCGCGTTCGGCTACGATGCCGCCCGGCCGATCCTGCAGGGCGTGACCATCGACGTGCCGGCGGGCAAGACCGTGGCGCTGGTGGGCCCGTCCGGCTCGGGCAAATCCACGATTGGACGGCTGTTGTTCCGCTTTTACGACGTGAGTGGCGGTGCGGTCAGCATCGACGGGCAGGACCTGCGCGACGTGAGCCAGGAGAGCGTGCACGACGCGATCGGCGTGGTGCCGCAGGATACCGTGCTGTTCAACGACACGATCCGCTACAACATCGCCTATGGCCGCGCCGACGCGAGCTTTGGCGAGATCGAGGATGCGGCGCGGGCCGCGAAGATCCACGATTTCATCGTCAGCCTGCCGGATGGCTACGAGACCACCGTGGGCGAGCGCGGGCTGAAGCTGTCGGGCGGCGAAAAGCAGCGCGTGGGGATCGCGCGCACGCTGCTGAAGAACCCGCCGATCCTGCTGCTCGACGAGGCCACCAGCGCGCTCGACAGCCAGACCGAGCGCGACATCCAGGACAGCCTGAAAGCGATGGGGCAGGGGCGCACGGTGATCACCATCGCCCACCGCCTGTCGACCATCGTCGATGCCGACCGGATCGTGGTGCTGGAGAGCGGCGTGGTCACCGAAGAGGGCCGCCACGACGAACTGCTCGATCGAGGCGGCAAATACGCCGCGATGTGGGCGCGTCAGGCGGCCGAAGAGGATAGCGCCGCGGCCTGAGGCCGGGCGCGGGGCGGGCCATGAGCGTGGATTTCATCTTCCTGTTTTCGCTCAACAATTCCGGCACCACCGTGATGAGCCGCTACCTCGCGCAGCAGACCGGGGGTTACCTGCCGCCCTATGGCAACAACGAGGGCCAGATGGCGCCGGCGGTCTACCGGCAGATGGCCGGGGCCTGGGACGACCCGGAGCGTGGCTTCGACTGGGCCGCCATTCACCGTGAATGGGCGCGGCTGGCGCACCGCGCCGGCAAGGATCTGTTCATCGAGGCCTCGCCGCCCGATTATCTGCGCGCCGACGCGATCCTTGCCGCGTTCGGGCCGCAGACGCGGGCGGTGTTTTCCGCTGCCAGCCCCTACAGTTTCATTGCCTCGGTGCTCTACAATTACGAGGACCGCCCGCTGACGCCCGACAAGGTGCAGGCGGCGGCGCAGCGCTGGGTGCGCCGGGCCGGGCTGATGCGCAAGGCGGTGCTGGCCCATCCGCACATCCCGCGCATCAGCTACGAGGGGTTCTGCGCTGAGCCGACGGTGCTGAACCGCGCGCTTGGGATCGAGGTGAACCCCAGCGGCGAGATCACCGGCAAGGGCAACGAAAACACCCGTGGCATCGTCGACCAGACCCGCCGCCAGCTCGCCTTTCTGACGGCGGCGGAGTGGGACGCGGCGAACGCGGTGCTGGCGACGCGCGAGGCGCTGGTCGCGTTCTTCGGCTACGAGATCCGCAGCGGCGCCGAGCTGATCGCCGAGGCCGAGCGCGATCCGGCGCAGGCGGCGGCCGGCCGCGCGCGGCGCGCGAGCTGGGGGCCGCGCTGGCGCCGGCTGGGGCTTGGGCAGATCGCCGAGCGGCTGTCGGTCCGGGTGCGCGCCCAGCTCGGGCGCGTCACTCGGCGGCCTTGAGCGGGTTGCCTTGCGCGTCGGTCCCATCGCCCGGCGCCGCGCCCGGTTCGCGCGCGCCATGCTCACGCAGCACCGCCTCGACATCGGTGAACACCGGCGCCTCTTCGCCCTCGTCGGCCTCGCCCGCCTCGTCGAAATCCCAGACCAGCTCGCCCACCGGGGTGTGCCGCGCGCTGCGTGCAAGCGCGAGGTCGCGCGCCGCCTGGCTGGAGCGGCCCAGCGTGAGCGCCTTCATCAGCGTGACCGACTTGTAGGCCCCGGCGGTGAGCCAGACCCGGAGCGCCAGCATCGACGGGGTAAACACCAGCGTCAGCACCGTGGCGATGCCGAGGCCGAACACCACCGCCGTGGCGAGCTGCTTCCACCACAGCGCGGTCGGCGCGTCGATCGAATAGCCGCCATGGATGAAGTCGAACGACAGGCCGAACATCATCGGCGCGAGCCCGGCCATGGTGGTGATCGTGGTCAGCAATACCGGGCGGATACGGTCTTCGGCGGTGCGCGCGATCGCCTCGGTGCGCGGCATGAAGCGGGCGTAGTCCTGGTAGGTGTCGATCAGCACGATGTTGTTGTTCACCACGATCCCGGCCAGCGCGACGATGCCGGTGCCGGTCATGATGATCGAGAACGGCTGGCCCATCACCATCATCCCCACCAGCACCCCGGCGGTCGAGAGCACCACGGCGAGCAGCACCAGCACCGCGTTGTAGAACGAGTTGAACTGCGCCAGCAGGATGATGAACATCAGGAACAACGCGCCCGAGAAGGCCTGGGCGAGGAAGGCCGAGCTTTCGGCCTGCTCTTCGCGGTCGCCGGTCCATTCCCAGCTGATTCCGGTCGGCAGCGGGCTGGTCTCGAGCCAGTCGGTGACCGCCTCGATCCGTTCGGTCGGGGTGACCGGCACCTTGAGGTAGGTGCCGGGTTCGGCCTCGCCGATCAGCGCCTCGGCGCGCGCCAGCGCCATGACCTTTCCCGGGGGAGCGTCTTTCGCCGTCTCCCGCAACACCACGAGGTCGTCGGCCACGCCCGCCTTCACGTCGAAATAGCGTGCCTGGTCGATCCGGTCGATCTGCGCCAGCGTCGGCACCGGCTTGCGGGTGACGAAATTGGTAAGCGGCACCAGCCCGTCGGCGGTGCGCAGCTTCAGCGTATCAAGGGTCGAGAGCACGCGGTCCTGCTGCGGCAGGCGCACGCGGATCTCGATTTCCTCGTCCGAGCTTTCCACCCGCATCGTGTCGAGCAGCAGCCCGGTGGTGACGAGCTGCACCATGCCGCCGACGGTGGCGACGTTGGTGCCGTAGCGCCCGGCCGCCTCGACATCGACATCGAGCTGCCAGTCGATCCCCGGCAGGGGGCGGGTGTCTTCGATGTCGATCAGCCCCGGCGTGGCGTCGAACCTTGCGTGGGCGAGATCGGCGGCGGCGGTGAGCGCGTCCCAGTCGTTGCCCTTGAGGCGCAGGTGCACGGGCTTGGCCGAGGCCGGGCCGCCGGCGATCTCCAGCACCTCCGCCTCGATTCCCGGCAGGTCGGCGAGGCGCGCCTTGAGCGTGGCCACCACCACGTTGCCGGCGTAGCTTGGATCGACCTTTCGCCGCTCGTAGGGGATCAGGCCGAACAGCTTGGCGGGCTCGGTGATCGAGGGACGGTCTTCCCAGGTCGCCATCTCGATCTGCACCTGGCCGACCTGGTCGCGCGGGCCGGACGCGCCGCCGGTGTTCTGGTTCAGCCCGCCCTCGCCGGCGAAAGCAAAGGTGTTTTTCACCCCCGGCGTGGCCAGCACGATCTCTTCGACCCGTCGCACGGCGGCGTCTTTTTCTTCGAGCGAGAGGTTGCCGCGCGCGCGCACGTAAACGATGGCGCGCTCCGGCTCGACATCGGCGAAGAACTCGACGCCCTGGTTGTTGCGCCCGTAGGTGACGAAGGCGACGGCGACGAAACCCAGCACCAGCGCGATGGTGACGATCGGCATCACCGGGTTGCCGGAGACGAAGGCGATCACATGGCCAAACCAGGTGCGCCGGTAGCCTGCCTTTACCTTGGTCGGCGCGCGGTGGATCTTGGCGGCGTCGAGCAGCACGGTGGTCAGCGTGGCCATGACCGCGAACAGCCCGAAGCCGAAGATCATCGCCAGCGTGCCCGGCATCGGGTTGCCGCCCGCGAACAGGTAGTCGGGGTTGAGCAGCTGCATCGCGGCGGCGAACAGGCCGAACGCGGCGGGGATCACCAGCGCGGCGCGCAGCAGCCAGGGCAGGGGGCGCAGCACGTTCGAGGCGCGGTCGAGCGTGCGGCTCATCCGCCCCGCCACGCCGCCGACGATGGGCAGGAACACCAGCGCCACCACCAGCGAGGCCGACAGCACGAAGATCAGCGTGGTCGGCAGCATCGCCATGAACTCGCCCGGCACGCCGGGCCAGAACAGCATCGGCAGGAAGGCCGAGAGCGTGGTGGCGGTGGACGACACGATCGGCCAGAACATCCGCTTGGCGGCCTCGACGTAGGAATGCATCGGCCCCACGCCCTCACTGATCCGCTTGTCGGCGTATTCGACCACGACGATGGCGCCATCCACCAGCATGCCCACGGCAAGGATCAGCCCGAACATCACGATGTTGTTCACCGCGTAGCCGAGCCCGGCGAACAGCGCGAAGGTGAGCAGGAACGAGGCCGGGATGGCGAAGCCCACGAGCAGCGCGCTGCGCATCCCGAGCGAGGCCAGCACGACGATCATCACCAGCGCGATGGCGGTGATCACCGAGCCTTCGAGCTGGGTCACCATGCTCTGCACCTGGTGGCTCTGGTCGTTGGAGACGCCGACGTCGACCGAATCCTGAAGCGCCTGCGGCCAGTCGGCGCGCGCGCTCTCGACCGCCGCGCGCACCTGGACCGCCGCGTCGATCAGGTTGAACCCCTTGCGCTTGACCACTTGCAGCGAGACGGTGGTGAGGCCGTTGAACCGCGCGGTGCCGGCGCGGTCCTCGAAGGTGAGGCGGATCGTGGCGAGGTCGCCGAGCGTCACCACCCGGTCGCCGTTCACCTTCACCGGCAGGGCGTAGATGTCGGCGACGTCATCGAAGGACGAGGGGATCTTCACCGCGTTGGCGCCGGTGGGGGTGGTGATCTCGCCCGCCGCGATCAGCTGGTTGTTCTGCGTCACCACGCTGATCAGCTCGCCGGCGGTGACGTTGTAGGCTTCGAGCTTGAGCGGGTCGATCACCACCTCGAGCATCTCGTCGCGGTAGCCGGTCAGCTTGGCTTCCAGCACCGCGTCGATGCCTTCGAGCTTGTCCTGCAACTCCTGCGCCAGGTGCACCAGGCTGCGCTCGGGCACGTCGCCGGTGAGGTTGACGATGATGAAGGGGAACTCGGAAAAGTTGATCTCGTTGACCGAATACTTGTCGGCCCCGGCGGGAAACTTTGCCTCCGCGGTGTTCATCGCGTCGCGCACGTCGGCGATCACCTTTGTGCGGTCCCAGCCGAACTCGAACTCCATCGCCACGCCGGCATAGTTTTCCGCCGCCGTGCCCGACATCGTCTTCAGCCCGTCGATATCGGCGAGCTCGGTTTCCATCGGCTGCACCAGCAGCCGTTCGCTGTCTTGCGCCGAGATGCCGGGGAACGGCACCGAGACGAACAGCGCCGGAATCTCGATATCCGGCTCGCCCTCCTTGGGCAGGCCGACATAGGCCGCCGCGCCCGCGATCAGCGTGAGCGCGATGAAGGCCAGCACCATGCGCGCGCGCGCGGCGGCCCAGTCGACGAGGTGGGTCATGAGCCGCTCTCCCGCATCGTCACATCTACGGCCACGCCATCGGTCACGAAGTCCTGCCCGACGACGATCACAACGGCGGTATCGGGCAAGCCGGTGATCCAGACGCCCTCGCGGCTGTCGCGCAACAGCTCGACCGGCACGAAGCGCGCCACCTGCGCTGCCCCGTCGGGTTCGGCGATGCGCACCCCCAGCGTGCCGGCGTCATCGAGCGTGAGCGCCGATTGCGGCAACAGGTGCGCCATGCGGCCCTCGGACTGGATCAGGATCTCGGCGGTCTGGCCGTCGCGGATCGAGAGATCGCCATTGGCCACCTCGGCCTCGACCCGGAAGGTGCGCGTGGTCTCGTCGGCCGACCGCGACAGGAAGGTGACCCGGCCGACCACCTCGCGCCCCGTTGACAGCCGCGCGCCGGCCGGGGCGCCGAGGCTCACCCGGTCCACGTCCACCTCGGCGACGAAGCCGACCAGCCGGATCGGATCGAGGTCGAGCACCGGGGCGCAGAGGCCGCCGGGCTGGAGCAGCGCGCCGAGCTCGGCGGTATCGGTTTCCAGCACACCGTCGAACGGCGCCTTGATCCTGGTATTGGCGATGTCGCGCGTGACCGAGGCCACCACCGCCGCGGCCGCCTCCATCGCCGCGCGCGCCGCGACCACGCGGGTCTCGGCGGCGAACCCGTCGGCGGCCAGCGCCTCGGCGTTGCGCAAGGCAAGTGCGGCCTCGGCGCGGGCGGCCTCGGCCTGGGCCAGGGTGGCGGCGCGCGTGCCCATGTCGATCTCGCAGAGCACGTCGCCGGCGGCCACCAGCGTGCCCTTCGGCGTCGGCGCCGACACCACCTTGCCGGAGGTCTCGGCCATCAGCTCGAGCGCGCGCGCGGCCTCGGTACGTCCGCGCAGCACCACGGCGCTGTCGATCTCGCGCGCCACGCTTTCCACCGCGATCACCGAGACGCGCCGGGGGCCGGTGTCGTCCGCCTCGGCCTCGCCCGGCGCCGCGACCGCTGGCGGCGCGGCCGTGTCAAACCCGGCGATGGCGCGCAGCGTGTCGCGCTGGAACACGAGGAAGAACAACACCAGCATGGCGGCAAGGGCGGTGAGGATCGGCATAATGCGCATCGGATCGTGGTCCAAATTTTTTCGGCAGCCAGGGACATTGGCCGCATTGTTACCGGGATAGGCTGAAAGAGGGCTTCGCTCAACCGGCTCTCACGCTGTTGATAGGCAGATCTAGCGTGTTCGGATCACTTTTTGCGCAACCCTTGGCAAGGCTCGCGGCTTCGCGTTAAAGAGGGGGCAAACCAGCCCGGAGGCCGAGCCCGTGTCCAATCCCGAATCTTTCATCGACGAAGTGTCCGAAGAGGTGCGCCGCGACAAGCTGTATGGCACGCTGAAGAAATACGGCTGGATCGGTGTGCTCGCGGTGGTGCTGCTGGTCGGCGGTGCGGCGACCAACGAATGGTTGAAGGCGCGCGATCGCGCGGCGGCGGAAGCCACCGGCGATGCGATCCTCGCCGCCGTCGCCATCGAGGACCAGGCCGCCCGGGCCGCGGCGCTGGAGGCGCTTGCCGCCGAGGGCGATGCATCGGCGCTGCTTGGGCTGATCGCGGCGGCCGAGGCGGATGCGCCCGAGGGCGCGGCCACGGGGCTCGCGGCTCTGGCCGCCGACACCAGCCTGCCCGCCCTCTACCGCGACCTCGCGGCGCTCAAGCGCGCGATGCTGCCGGGGGGCGCGGTGAACGCCGAAGACCGCGTGGCCGGGCTGGAACCGCTGACGATTCCGGGCGGCGCCTTCCGCGTGCTGGCCGAAGAACAGATCGCGCTGGCCGAAATCGAACTGGGCCAGCCGGAGGCGGCGCTGGCCCGCCTGCAGGCGCTTTTGACCGATACCGAGGCATCTGGGGCCTTGCGCCAAAGGGCCACACAGTTGATTGTGGCGCTGGGGGGAGACCCCGCCGCCGCGAGCTGAGATGCGCCGGGCGGGGCCCGGACCGTGAACGAGGAATGAGCAGATGAGCTTTGGGGGCAGCTGGGTGATACAGAACAAGGCGATGCGGAATCTGGCTCTGGTCAGCGTCATGGCGCTGGCGGTCACGGGCTGCTCCAAGGAACTCATTCTCGACGGCCTGCGCGAAGATCCCCGCAGCCCCGGCTACGATGTCACCGACGCGGGTGCCGTCGCCGAGGCCACCGAGGCCGCCGCGGCGCGGTTGGTGCCGTTCGAGAACCAGTCGCGCGCGATCAGCCTGGGCGCGGCCGGCGCGCCGTCGAGCTGGACCCATCGCGGCGCCAATGCTCAGCACCGCGTGCCGCACGCCACGCTCTCGGCCCAGCCGCAGCTGGTCTGGAGTTCGAAGGCAGGGGCCGGCAACGAGCGCAAGTATCGTATCACCGCCGAACCCGTGGCTGATGCGGGCCGCGTCTTCACCATGGACAGCCACGGCGAGGTGAGCGGCCACGCGATCGGCGGCAAGGCGCTGTGGGCAACCGATCTCACCCCGCCGGGCGAACGCGCGGGCAGCGGCTCGGGCGGCGGGCTGGCGCTGGGCAATGGCAAGCTGTTCGCCACCACCACTTTCGGTGAGCTGGTGGCGCTGGACCCGGCCAGCGGCGACATCCTCTGGCGGCAGAAATTCGAGGCCGCGATCAACGGCGCGCCGACCGTGGTGGGCGGGCAGGTGTTCGTGAACACCGCCTCCAGCGTCGGCTATGCGGTCAACACCGACACCGGCCGGATCGGCTGGCGCCTCGCCGGCGTGCCGACGCAGAACGGCGTGGCGGGCACCGCGGCCCCGGCGGTAAGCGGCAACAACGTGATTTTCCCGTTGGCCAACGGCTCGCTGCTGTCGGTCGGCGCCGGTGACGGCGAAGTGCAATGGATCGCCCGGGTGCCCGGCGATCGCCCCGGGCGCGGCCGCAATGTGCTGCAGGCCTTCACCGGCGAGCCGGTGGTGGCCGATGGCGCGGTGTTCGCCGCCACGGCCTCGGGCCGCGCGGTGTCGGTCGGCCTCAATGATGGCAAGGTCCGCTGGAACGTCGTCGAGGGCGCGCAGGGCACCATGACGGTGGCCGGCGGCTCGGTGTTCTTCGTCACCGACGAGGCCAAGCTGGTGCGGCTTTCGGCCGCCAGCGGCGACAAGATCTGGACCGTCGACCTGCCGCGCTACGAGCGCGCCGACAAGCCGCGCAAGCTGAAGTCGATCTGGCCCGCGTTCGGCCCGGTGCTGGCCTCGGGGCGGATCTGGATCGCCTCGGGAGATGGCTACCTGCGGGCGTTCAATCCCGAGGACGGCGCGCCGCTGGCGATCGTCGAGCTGCCCGCCGGCGCGGCCAGCCGCCCGATCGTGGTCTCCGGCATGATGATGCTGATGACCGAGAAGGGCGATCTGATCGGGATGCGTTGATACCCGGCGCAAACGGGTGTAAGCGCAGCACTTCGCTGTCCGGGGATCCGCCATGAGTTTTACCCTCGCCATCGTGGGCCGTCCGAACGTGGGCAAGTCCACCCTGTTCAACCGGCTCGTCGGCAAACGCCTTGCGCTGGTCGACGACCAGCCTGGAGTCACGCGCGATCTGCGCGAGGGCGAAGCGCGCCTCGGCACGCTCAAGTTCACCGTGATCGACACGGCAGGGCTGGAAGAGGCGACCGACGAAAGCCTGCAGGGACGGATGCGCAAGCTCACCGAGCGTGCGGTCGAGATGGCCGACGCCTGCCTGTTCGTGATCGACGCGCGCGCCGGTGTGCTGCCGGCCGACGAGGTGTTTGCCGATATCCTGCGGCGTAAGAACGCCCATGTGATTCTCGCCGCCAACAAGGTCGAGGGGCGTGCCGCCGAAGGTGGGCTGCTCGAAGCCTATGCACTCGGGTTGGGCGAGCCGATCGCGCTCTCGGCCGAGCATGGCCAGGGGCTGGGTGAGCTGGCCGCCGCGCTGGCGCCGATCGCCGAGGAGATGGAGGAGCGCACCGCGCGGATCGTCGCCGAGGCGCCGGAGATCGACGTGGCGGTGTCGGAAGACGGCGACGACATGGAGGAGGGCCCCCGCACCCCCACCGCGGCGCGCCCCTTGCAGGTGGCGGTGGTGGGCCGGCCCAATGCCGGCAAATCCACCCTGATCAACCAGTTGCTCGGCGAAGAGCGGCTGCTGACCGGCCCCGAGGCCGGGATCACCCGCGATGCGATCTCACTCACCTTCGATTGGGCTGGCACCCCGACCCGGATCTTCGACACTGCGGGGATGAGGAAAAAGGCGAAAGTTCAGGAAAAGCTTGAGAAACTCTCGGTTGCCGACGGGCTGCGCGCGGTCAAGTTCGCCGAGGTGGTGGTGGTGCTGCTCGATGCCGCGATCCCGTTCGAAAGCCAGGACCTGCGCATCGCCGACCTCGCCGAACGCGAGGGCCGCGCGGTGGTGGTGGCGGTCAACAAGTGGGATGCCGAACGCGACAAGCAGGACAAGCTCAAGGAACTGCGCGAGGCGTTCGAGCGGCTGCTGCCGCAGCTGCGCGGCGCGCCGCTGGTGACGATCTCGGCCAAGACCGGCAAGGGGCTCGACCGGCTGCACGCGGCGGTTTTGCGCGCCCATGAAACCTGGAACCGCCGGGTCTCGACCGCGCGGCTCAACCGCTGGCTCGAAGGCATGCTCTCGGCGCACCCGCCGCCCGCGCCGGGCGGGCGCCGCATCCGGCTGCGCTACATGACCCAGGTCAAGACCCGCCCGCCCGGCTTCGTCGTGATGTGCTCGCACCCCGACAAGCTGCCGGAAAGCTATTCTCGCTACCTTGTCAACGGCTTGCGCGACGACTTTGACATGCCCGGCACGCCGATCCGCCTGTACATGCGCTCGCAGGCGGACCAGAACCCGTTCAAGGACAAGAAGAACTGGGGCACGCCCTCGCGGTTGCGCAAGCACCTCGACAAGCCGAATCCGAAAAAGGGCTGACCGGCTTTTTGGGCTGGTTCCATAACCTGAAACGCGACGCTTGGGCCAAGCGTCGCGTCTTGAGTTTCTTGCCTCCGGCGGAGGTATTTCCGCCAAGAAAAAGCGTTAGTTCAGGTAGTCGACCGGGTCGACGCTGAGCGTGCCTTCGCGCACCTGGAAGTGCAGGAACGACGGGTTGGCGGCGCGCACGCTGGCGAGTTGCTGGCCGGCGCTCACCCGGTCGCCCTTTTCCACCTTGATGTTGTCGATCCCGGCGTAGACCGTGAGCAGGTTGCCGCTGTGGCGCAGCACGAGGATCGGCACCTGGTCGGTGTCGCGGGTGATCGCGGCGACGGTGCCGGCGGCGGCGGCGCGCACCGGGGCGCCCGCGCTGGCCGAGATGTCGATGCCGTCGGTCTTGCCCTTCTCGAACGGGCGCACGATCTTGCCGTCGACCGGCATGCTCATCCGCGCGCTCGAGGCGCCGGTGCGGCTCGTGCCGAGGCCGGGCGAGCTCGGGGCTGGCGCGCCGCCGGGGGTGGTGGCCTCGGTCGGCAGCGGGGTTCCGGCCGACGGCGGCACCGGGGTCAGCGATCCCGTGCCGGGCGCCTCGGTGGTCAGCGCCGCGGTCTTGTCTTCCAGCACCACCGGGATCAGCAGATATTGCCCCTCGCGCACCGACAAGGCGCTGTCGAGGCTGTTCCATTCCGCCAGCGCGCGCACCGACACGCTGTAATTGCGGGCGATCGAATAGGCGGTTTCGCCGCGCGCGACCTGGTGGCGGACCGGCTCGGGCGTGGCCGCGGCGCTGGCGGGGGTGGCGCCGGTGCCGACCCGGTCGAGCGCGTTGCCGGCCAGCGTGGTGACGTCGATCGTGCCGCCGGCCGTCGCCGGACCGGTTGCGCCGGCGGTCGAGACCCGCCGGGGCAGGGCGATGATCTCGCCGCCACGCAAGGTGGTTTCCGGCGGGATGCCGTTGTAGCGGCCAAGTTCGTTGGCGCCGAGGCCGAGGCGGCTGGCCATCTGGGCGATCGTCTCGCTTTCGCGCGCCACGGCGACGTCATAGGTCGGGTAGGAGATCACCCCGCGCGCGTCCGGCGTGGGCTTGGCGGCGATGCGCGCGCCACGGGCGGCCTCGGCGGTGCTGAACCCGCCGGCGAGCCCGCGCATGTCGAAGTCGAGATTGTTCAACCCACCGCCGTCGCCGCAGCTCGCCAGCGCCAGCAGCGACGCCGATACGAATCCGAAGCGCGTGAAATGTCGGGTCGGGAAAGCCATGCTCTTGTCCTCTCGTGCCCCGGCCGGGGCCTGCCTGCGGGGTGGGCGCTCTGCTGGCGCTTTGCCCTTGCCTCTACCTCGCGCCCACCTCGGGCGCATACACACTTTTGTTACCCCAACCCTTCGAGCAGGGGCACAAACCGCACCGGCATCAGCTCCTGGTAGTCATACCCCGTCTCGAGCCGCGTCACTTTCAACAGCATCTGGACGGTGTCGGACTGGCCCACCGGCAGAACCATGATACCCCCGATCGCCATCTGAGCCAAGAGCGGCCCCGGCGGGTCTTCGGCGGCGGCGGTGAGGATGATCCGATCGAACGGCGCCTGCTCGGGCAGCCCGTAGCTGCCGTCGCCGGTGATCGCGGTGATGGTGTGCAAATCCATCGCCTCGAACAGCTTGCGCGCCTCGGCCACCAGCCCGCGGTGGCGGTCGACGGTGTAGATCCGCCGCCCCAGGTGGGCGAGGATCGCCGCCTGGTAGCCCGAGCCGGTGCCCACTTCGAGCACCTTCGATTTCGGCTGCACGTCGAGCGCCTGGGTCATCAGCCCCACCACCGAGGGCTGCGAGATGGTCTGGCCCGAGGCGATCGGCAGCGGCATGTCTTCATAGGCGCGCTCTTCGAAGATGCCCTTGACGAACAGCCCCCGGTCGACCGCCTCCATCGCCGACAGCACGCGCTTGTTGGTCACGCCCTTCGAGCGCAACGCGAACAGGAACTGCATCTTGCGTTCGGCGTCGTCGGAGGCGGCGGTCGGGATCATGAAAAGGCGCGCTCCACGTCCGCCAACCGGTCATGAGCGGTGAGATCGGCGCGCATCGGCGTGACCGAAATGTAGCCCGCCAGGTTGGCCTCGGCATCGGTGCCGGGCGCGGTGGGCTCGTGCTGCGGCCCGCCCTTGACCCAGAGATACCGCCGCCCCGAGGGCGAGCGGGTCGGCTCGGTGGAGAAAGTGGTGTCGCGCCGCCAGCCCTGCGCCGTGGCGCGCACGCCGGCCACGTTCGCCGCCGAAACGGGCGGAAAATTCACGCTGTAGAACAGCCGGTATTCCGAGCCGTTCTCCCAGGGGGCCTGGTCGAGCAGGGTGCGCACCACGCCGGCGCCATGCACGCGCGCGGCCTCGAAGATGTCCTCGGCGTCGATGATCTCGGGCCCGAGGTATTGCGATAGGGCAATCGCGGGCAGGCTCTGCAACGCCGCTTCCAGCGCCGCGCCGATGGTGCCGGAATACAGCGTGTTCTCGGCCGCGTTGTTGCCCCGGTTGACGCCGGAGAGCACCAGATCGGGCCGCCCGGGCATCGCCTCGCCGAGCGCGGCCAGCACGCAATCGGCCGGCGTGCCCTCGGCGGCGTAGCGGCGCGGGGCGAGTTCGGCCAGCATCATCGGCTTCGAGTAGGAGATGCAATGGCCCACGCCCGATTGCTCGAACGCGGGCGCGACGGTCCAGACCTCGCCGCCCGGCCCGGCGATCTCGGCGGCGATCGCTTCGAGCACGGCAAGGCCGGGGGCATTGATACCGTCGTCATTGGTGATGAGGATGCGCATGGCTTTGGCCTGTGACTGCTTTCGCAATCAATAGGCGAGGGGGGCACGCGGAGCAAGCCGGGCGGCGGCGCGATCCGAACCCGTGCCGCCATCGTTGCCGAGAAGACTCAAGGTTTGCGCGGTCAGGCGAGGATTTCGGGCAGCAGCCGCTCGGCCTCGTCCCAGGGCGAGGCAAGCTTGGTGCGGTCTTCGCCGGGGTGGAAGCGCGCGCGCATCGCGGTGGCAAGCGGCTTGGGCTCGACGATCTTTACCCGCGGGCCGATCTTCGCGCTTTCGCGCTGCCAGCTTTCGGCCAGCGCCATCTGCGCCGCCTTGGTCGCGCCGTAGCCGCCAAAGAAGCTCTCGCCGGCGTGGTCGTCGCGGAAAAACACGGCGGTGCCGGTGTCGCCCAGCAGCGGCGCGACATAGGCGATCAGGCGCGCCGTCGCCTCGACATTCACCTTGAGCGACTTTTCCAGGTCCTCGTCCTGCAGCGCGAGCTGGCTGGTGGGGGTGAGCTGCATCGCCTCGATCGCGGTATGCGCCCAGAGATCGACCTTGCCCCAACGGTCGTAGATCGCGCGCGCGAGCTGGGCCATCGCGTCGGCGTTGGTGATGTCCATCGGCGCCAGCGTGGCGTCGCCGCCGGCGGCCTTGATCTTGTCGTCGATCTCCTCGAGCGCCCCGGTCGTGCGCGCCACGGCGACGATGTGATGGCTGGGCGCAAGCGCGACGGCCAACGCCGCGCCAAGGCCGCGCGACGCGCCGGTGATGAGAGCGATCTTCTCCGACATGATGTCCTCCGGGGTCAGGTCCGGCCGGTATCTCACCCTGTCATCGCCCTGTCCAGTGCGCGAAAGCGCCGCGCCTGGCGCGCGGAGACGGTCAGCCGATCTCGGTGCGCCGGGCGGCGACGATCTCGGCGACGAGGGCGGCGGGCAGGGGCAGGTCCGGGGTGAACCGGATCGTGCCTTTGGCGGTGGAAAAGCCCGCGAGCCGGTCCGCGAACCGGGCCACCAGGTCGCCCTCGAACAGGTAAAGCCCACAATGGGACTTCATCGCGGCGTAACCCACCAGCACCTTGCCCGCGCCCGCTCCGGCCCGGAACGCCGGGATGCCGTAGGAAAACACCTCGCGGGCGTCGGGTGCCGCGGCCTTGATCTGCGCGCGCAGCTCTTGCAGCGCCGCACGCTGGGCGGCGGGCAGGGCGGCGAGATAGGCGTCGTGGCTTTCGGGGCGGGTCATGGGGCGAGGCTCGCGCGCAATCGGCGCCGGGGCAAGACGATCCGCTTTCTTTTTCTTGGCTGAAATACCTCCGGGGGTGTGGGGGTGGACCCCCCACCTGGTCACACAGGCGCAGCCGGTGCGACAGCCCTAGCCCTTCGGCGCTTCCGCCCCCCAGGGGTAGGGCCGCAGAAACGTGGCGTTGCCGCTCGCCAGCTCCAGCACCGCGCCGGCGGGCGAGACTTCGAGCAGCCGGCCGAGCTGGATCCGCTCGCCCACGGTGCCGGTGATGATCGACCCGTCCGACATGCGGATGATCGCCCGCATCGCCTCTTCCGGCCCGGCGACGCCGACCAGCGCCACCTCTTCCATCGGGATGAGTGAGAGCTTGGTGGCGTTCTGCGCCACGAAGGCATTCGGCGCGCCGCCATTGGCGCTCGTCGTTTCCGTCATCTTGGGCCTCACGTTCTGCGGGGGCATCCCCAGTCTAGGGCGCAGGGGGTTAAGGCCGGATTGACACAAAGGAAAGACCGTGAGGACGGCGCGGCAAAACCCCGCCGGGGCGGAGCTGGCAGGCGGCGGGGATGTGCCGATCAGCTGTCGAGAAGTCCGGCAATGTCCGCGCCCGCGGCGGCGTAGACCTCGGCCAGCCGCGCGGGGCTTAACCCCTCCGCCTGGGCAAGGTGCAGCGCGGTGCCGGGCTGGGGCTGCAGCCGGGGCGGCTGGCCCGGCGGGCCGGGCACGAGGTTGCAAGGCACCGGCTCGGGGGTGGCAAAGCCGGGCAGGGGATTGGCGAGCCAGGCAAAGGCGCCGGGGAAGGCCTTGCCGCCGGCGCGGGCCGACAGGAAGGCCTGGTAGCTCTCTTGCGAGACGCTGCCCCAGCACGCAAAGGCAAACACCGTGCGCGCGCCGGTGATCGGCAGCAGCAGCTGCGCGTGCAGGAAACGGTGGCCGCCAAGGGTGCAATAGGCGGGCGAGAGCCGGTCGTCGCCCACTTCCAGCCCTTTCTCGCCGTTCGGGATGTCGCCATGCGGCCAGCCCTCGGGGGCGGCGAAGGGCAGCGAGATCAGCCCGCCACGCGCCATCAGCGCCTGCCAGCGCGGGTCTTCGTCGAGCGGCGTGGTCTCGGCGGTGTCGCTCATTGCGCCGCCTTCACCTCGAATCCCTTGGCGATCATGTCGGATGGGGCGACGGGGTATTGGCCGGAAAAACAGGCGTCGCAGTATTGCGGGTTGGCGGCGTTGCGCCCCTTGGCCTCGCCGACAGCGCGGTAGAGCCCGTCGAGCGAGATGAACTTGAGGCTGTCGACGCCGAGAAAGACGCGCATCTCGTCTTCGCTCATCGTTGCCGCCAGCAGCTTCGAGCGCTCCGGCGTGTCGACGCCGTAAAAGCAGGGCCAGGCGGTGGGCGGCGAGGCGATGCGGAAATGCACCTCCGCCGCGCCGGCATCGAGGATCATCTCCTTGATCTTGCGGCTGGTGGTGCCGCGCACCACGCTGTCGTCCACCAGCACCACGCGCTTGCCCTCGATCAGCGCCCGGTTGACGTTGAGCTTGAGGCGCACGCCCATGTTGCGGATCTGCTCGGTGGGCTCGATGAAGGTGCGCCCCATGTACTGGTTGCGGATGATCCCCATGCCGTAGGGAATGCCGCTTTCATGCGCATAGCCGATCGCCGCGGGCGTGCCCGAATCCGGCACCGGGCAGACGATATCGGCCTCCACCGGCACTTCGCGCGCCAGCTCCACGCCGATCTGGCGGCGGGTCTCGTAGACCGAGCGCCCGCCGAGGATCGAATCGGGGCGCGAGAAATAGACATGCTCGAAGATGCAGAACTTCGGGCTTTGCGGGCGGAACGGGCGGCGGCTCTCGACGCCCTCGGCGGAGATCACCACCATTTCGCCCGGCTCGATCTCGCGCACGAACTTCGCGCCGATGATGTCGAGCGCGCAGGTCTCCGAGCTCAGCACCCAGCCCTCGCCCTCGCCGAGCTGGCCCAGCACCAGCGGGCGCACGCCGAGCGGGTCGCGCACGCCCATCAGCTTGGTGCGGGTCATCGCGACGATCGAAAAGGCGCCCTCGACCCGGCGCAGCGCATCTTCCATCCGGTCGGGAATGGTCTTCTGCATCGAGCGCGCCATCAGGTGGACGATGCATTCGGTATCCGAGGACGACTGGAAGATCGCGCCCATGTTGATCAACTCGCGGCGCAGCTCCTCGGCGTTGGTGAGGTTGCCGTTATGCGCGATCGCCGCCCCGCCCATCGAGAACTCGCCGAAAAACGGCTGCACGTCGCGGATCGCCGCGCCCTTCTTGCCGGCGGTGGAATAGCGCACATGGCCGATCGCCAGCGGCCCCGGCAGCGATTCCATCAGGCTGGCCTTGGTGAAATTGTCGCGCACGTAGCCGAAGCGGCGCACCGAGTTGAAGCCCTGCTCTTTGTCGTGACTGACGATCCCGCCCGCTTCCTGGCCCCGGTGCTGCAGCGCGTGCAGCCCGAGGGCGACGAAATTGGCGGCATCTTGCGGGCCGATCACGCCGTAGACGCCGCATTCCTCCTTCAGCTTGTCATCATCGAAGGGGTGGGCGGGCGGCATGGAGGCGCAGGAGGTCATGGCAGCATCGAATCCCGTTGGCGCGATTGCCCCCCTCATAAGCGCTGGCCCGGCGACTGTCACCCGCCAAGGGCGCCGATGTGACGAATACATGACACTTGGTCGCGGTTGTTGACCGAATGGAAAAACCTTGCCGCGCAGGCGTTTGCCGCGCCTGCCCGCGGCCTACTCGGTGCCGGGACCGGAGGCGGTGCAGGTCGAGACCAGCGTTTCGTAGCGCGCGACGATCCAGCCTGGCGCGTCGCTCGGGATCTGCTCGTCGATTTTGCCCGAGGTGCGGGCGAAGATCTTGGCGGTGCGCGAATTGTCGACCATCGGGATCGCTTCGGTGACGATCACCCGGTCGTAGATCACCAGCGCGATGGCCACCAGCAGCAGCCCGCGCAGCACACCGAACACGAAGCCGAGCGCCTGGTCGACGCCACCGAGCGCCGAGCGCTGCACGGCGGAGGAAAACAGCGGCGTGAACAGCGACACCACCACCAGAGCCAGCGCCAGCACGCCGGCGAAGGCGGCGATCACGCTGAGCTCGCAGGAATCGGCGATGAAATCCTTCAGCACCGGGATTTCCTTGATCAGCGGCACCGCCTTGGGGGCGAACATGTAGGCGACGATGGCGGCGACCACCCAGCCGGCGATCGACATGCCCTCGCGCACGAAGCCGCGCGAATAGGCGAGGATGGCCGAAACCAGGATGACCAGCGCAACCACGCCGTCGACAATCGTAAACCCGTCCATGCGCTTTTCGCTCCTGTGCCCTGGGCTGGCCTCAGCCTGCCCCGAATGTGTCGCCGACGAAAGTAACAAGATCGGACATGGATTTCAGCGCCATGCCGGTGCCCTGTCCGAACTTCGACCCCGCCGGGGCGATGGCCGTTGTGAAACCAAGTTTTTCCGCCTCTTTCAACCTGTTTTCCGTCTGCGAGACGGGACGCAGGGCGCCGGACAGCGAAATTTCACCGAAAACCACCGTCTCGCGCGGCAGGGCGGCGTCTTCGCGCGCCGACAGCAGCGCGGCGGCCACGGCGAGGTCGGCGGCGGGTTCGCTCACCCTGAGCCCGCCGGCGACGTTGAGATAGACATCGAGCCCGGTGAAGGGGATGCCCACGCGCGCTTCGAGCACGGCGAGGATCATCGCCAGCCGCCCGGCGTCCCAGCCCAGCACCGAGCGGCGCGGCTGGGCCAGCGGCGAGGGGGCGACCAGCGCCTGAAGCTCCACCAGCACCGGCCGGGTGCCCTCGATCCCGGCGAACACCACGCTGCCGGGCGCCGGGTCTTCGCGGTCGGCGAGAAACAGCGCCGAGGGGTTGGCCACCTCGGCCAGCCCCGCGCCGGTCATCTCGAACACGCCGATCTCGTCAGCCGGGCCAAAGCGGTTTTTCACCGCGCGCAGGATGCGGAACTGGTGGCCGCGCTCGCCTTCGAAATAGAGCACCGTATCGACCATGTGCTCGACCACGCGGGGGCCGGCGATCTGGCCGTCCTTGGTGACGTGGCCGACCAGCACCACCGACACGCCGCGCCGCTTGGCGAAGGTGGTCAGCTCATGCGCGGCGGCGCGCACCTGAGACACGCTGCCGGGCGCGCTCTCGACATTGTCGGCCCACATCGTCTGGATCGAATCGATGACCACGAGGTCGGGCTTCTCGGCCTCCAGCGTGGTCAGGATGTCGCGCAGGTTGGTCTCGGCGGCGAGCTTGACGGGGGCGTCGGCGAGGCCAAGGCGCTGGGCGCGCATGCGCACCTGGGCGGTGGCCTCTTCGCCGGACACATAGATGGTTTTCAGCCCCTTGCGGGCAAAACTTGCCGCCGCCTGCAACAGCAGGGTGGATTTGCCGATGCCCGGATCGCCGCCCACGAGGATGGCGGAGGCGGGCACGAGGCCGCCGCCGAGCACGCGGTTGAACTCGTCCATGCCGCAGATCGTGCGCTGCGGCGGGGCCTCCTCGGTGGCGAGGTCGGTGAGCGCCACGGGCGAGCCGCGCATCGCCCCCAGCGATTTCGAGGCGGGTCCGGCCGAGAGCGGCTTTTCCTCGACGATCGAGTTCCACGCGCCGCAGGCCTCGCAGCGGCCCGACCACTTGTTATGCGCCGCGCCGCACTCCTGGCAGACAAAGGTGGGGATTTTTGCCATCACACCCGCTCCCGTTTCATTGTCAGGATCCCCACCGCCAGCGAGGCCAGCACGCAGAAGGTGAACAGATACAGGCCCCAGGCGGTCTCGACCCGGGCGATCCCGGCGCCCTTCACCACGACGATATAGAGCGCGATCAGGAAGATATCGGCCATCGCCAGCTTGCCGAGCAGGTTGATCGCCGGCAGCACCTTGCGGCGCATCAGCCCGAACTGGATCAACGCGATGCCGAGCAGCTTGAGAACCGGCGCGAAGATCGCGAAAAAGGTCACCAGCAGCGCCAGCGCCACATCCGTCTGCCACAGCGCCTGAAGCCCCGAGACCACGCTGATCTCGTCCATGCCGAACAGCGGCAGGTTGATGCCCGCACGCAGCAGGGGCGCGAACCAGGCGACGGGGAACAGCGCGATCAGCGCGAGGTTGAGGTATTTGAGCCAGGGCATGGATCCCGGATTACCCGATTACGCCTCTGGGCGCGAGGGCGATTTCGCTTGTAGCCACCTCCGCCTCCGGCGCCGCTATCGGCGCGCCTCAGCTGCGCCCGCGCGCGTAGCGGCGCAGGTAGCGCGGGCCGAGCTGGGTCAGCACCTCGTAGCCGATCGTGCCGGCGGCGTCGGCCAGGTCATCCACGCCCTGGTGCGGCCCAAGCATGGTCAGCGCCTTCGGCTCTTCGCGCAAATGGGTGATATCGACGCCGATCAGGTCCATCGACACCCGGCCGAGGATCGGGCAGGGGGTGTCGCCCCAGAACAGAACGCCGTGGTTCGACAGCATTCGGCTGAGCCCGTCGGCATAGCCGCCCGAGACGGTGGCGATGCGCGTCGGGCGGTCGGCGACAAAGCTGTTGGCGTAGCCCACGCTCTCGCCGCGCGCGACCGCGCGGGTCTGGATCACCGGCAGCTCCAGCTCGACCACCAGGCGCGCCTCTTCGAACGGCAAGCCGCCATAGAGGCCGATGCCAGGGCGGGTGAGCTCGAAATGATATTCCGGGCCGAGCAGGATGCCGCCGGTCGCGGCCAGAGAGCGCGGCACGCCAGCGTCATCGGTCATCTCGCGGAAGGCGGCGAGCTGGCGGGCGTTCATCTCGTGGTCGGGCTCGTCGGCGCAGGCGAGGTGGCTCATCAGCAGCCGCGGGCCCTGCTCCAGCACCAGCTCGCGCACTGCCTGCCACTCGCCGGGTTCCATGCCGAGCCGGTTCATACCGGTATCGAGCTGGACCCCGAAGGCATGGCCCGGCAGCGCCTCGAGATGGCGCGTCATCTGCTCGATCGAGTTCAGCATCGGCACCAGGTCCAGATCGTGGATCATGTCGGTGTCGCCGGACATGTGGCCGGAAAAGACCGCGATCTCGGGTCCGGGCCCGAGCGCCTCGCGCACCGCCCAGGCTTCCTCGGCGACGGCGACGAAAAAGCGCCGCGCCCCGGCCGCGGCCAGCGCGCGCGCCACCTTGCCGGTGCCGAGCCCATAGGCATCGGCCTTGACCACGGCGGCGGTCTGCACCTCGGGCTCACTCATAGCGTCAAGCGCGCGCCAGTTGGCGGCGAGCGCGTCGAGATCAATCGTCAGGCGTCCGGTACTCATGAGGCTCCGTTTCCCGTGCGCGCGCGCGCAGGTCAAGGGGGAAGGCGTGTCCTGCGCGTCATCCGGCCAAAATTTCCCGGCGGGTGTGGCCGGGTGCGGCCCCCGGCCTTACTCGTCGAGGAACGTGTGGATCCGGCTCGCCTGGTGCAGCGTCCTGTGCACCGGGCAGCGGTCGGCGATCTCCACCAGCCGGGCGCGCTGGGTCTCGTCCAGATCGCCCTCCAGCGTGATGTGGCGGGTGAACACGTCGATCTTCAAGGGCCGGCCGCGATCGTCTTTCGCGTCGTCCTCGGCCTTGATCTTCTCATGCGTCACGTCGACCGAGATGCCGGTGACCGGCCATTTCTTCACCCGCGCATACATCCGCATCGTCATCGACGAGCACGACCCGAGCGCGGCTTTCAGCAGCGCGTAGGGGTTCGGCCCCCGGTTCGAGCCGCCCACGCTCTCGGGCTCGTCCGACAGAAAGAAGTGATGCGGGCCGTTGGCGACGGTCTGGGTGTAATGGTCGGGGTCCACCTCCGCCACGCGCACGACGTGGTCGGGCACACCGGCCGGCGGCACCGGCATCGCCGCGTGGCTGGGCGCGCCGCCGAGGTCGAGGCCGAGGTAGCGGCTGGCCCAGGCGGCGATCACCGTGGCCGCATATTCGGCATCCTCGGGGCGCGAGATCAGGTGGTCGGCGTCGCTCAACGTCACGAAGCTCTTGGGGTGCAGCGCCGCCTTGAAGATATCGGCAGCGTTGTCGATCCCCACCACGTCGTCGAGCGGCGCGTGCATCACCAAGAGCGCGGCGCCAAGCCCATGGATCGCGCCGGTCAGCTTCTGCGCGTCGATGTCGTCGAGGAACGCCTTGGAAATATTGAATTTCCGCCCGCCGATATCGACCTCGGCCACGCCGTTGCGCTCGATCTCGGTGAGCCGGCAGGCGAAGTTGTGGGTGACGTGATCGGGGGCGAAGGGGGCGCCGAGGGTGACCACCGCCTTCACGCCGTCGAGCCGCGCGGCGGCTTTGAGCACCGCCGTGCCGCCGAGCGAATGGCCGATCATCAGGCTCGGGGCCATGTCGCGCCCGGCCAGCGCCTTGGCGGCGGCGGCGAGGTCGTCCACGTTCGAGGCGAAAGTGGTGGCGGCAAAGTCGCCCTCGCTGTCGCCCAGCCCGGTGAAATCGAACCGGAGCACGGCGATCCCCGCCTCGGCCAGCCGCGCGGCGATGCGGCGAGCGGGCAGGATATTCTTGGAACAGGTGAAGCAGTGGGCAAACAGCGCCGTCGCGCGCACCGGGCCCTCGGGCAGATCGAGCCGGCCCGACAGTTCCGAGCCGTCGTGGCCGGTGAAGGGGAAGATTTCAGTTTTCATCGCATGAGTCCTCGAACAATTGGGCAGATGTCGCGCCTGAGCCGGCCCGATGCAACCATGGCAAATTGCCGCCACCGCGTGGCGCACGTCTGTGTGAAGGGGGAGTGAGCACCGCAAAACCGCTTGCCGGGCCGGAGCGAAGCCGTAAACTGCCGCCATGAATGATCGTGTCGCCGTAGCTCGCCCCGCCTTCGCCCGCCTGTTTTTTCTGGCGATTCTCGTCGCGTCCGCCGCGCTTGCGGTGGTGCCGGCCAGTGCGTTTGGGCAGGGTCACCAATACACCCACTACCAGAAAAACATGTCGTTTGGGAACGACCGGGAACGCCAGCTCGCCAACGACATTCTCTCGCGTGTGCCCGACGCGGTGACGTTGCAGGAAGTGAACCGCGACAACGACAAGATTCTGAGCATGATCGGCGCGGCGTATCCTTCGCAGTTCTTCTGCTATTTCAATGGTATCGGCGGCGTCGCCGTGGCCTCGCGCTGGCCGCTGGTCGAGGGCAGCGCGCACTGCATCCGTCCGCTCGGCGCGACGGCCATTCAGGTGAGGATGCCCGATGGCCCGGTGTGGGTGATCTCGGTGCACCTCGAAACCCGTGACAAGCCACGCCACACCCGCCAGGCGGCAAACCTCGGCCGTGTGCTGGCGCAGATGTCGGGTCCGATGATCATCGGCGGCGATTTCAACGACGCGCCGCAATCGGGCCCGGTGCGCGACGTGGCGCGCGGCGCGGGCGTGAACCGGATCGGCCAGGCGATCACCACCCGCCGGGTTGGCGGCCTGCTCGGCGTGCCGATCGACTTCGTCTTCGCCACCGGTGGCAACGGCGAGGTATCGCAGCTGCCGTTCCTCGGATCGGACCACTACGGGGTCTGGGCCGACTTCACGATGCGGAACTGAGCGCGGCACCGCGAAAGGGGCGAACATGGCCAACACCGCGATCTGCCAGACGCATCTGCCGGTGCGGCCGTGGGCCAAGCCCCACACCGCCCGCCTGCCGGGGCTGAGCCCGGTCGCCCCGGGCGAATGGCTGCTGGTCGACGAGGCCTATGGCGCGCAGATGGCGTATCGCGACCGGCTGCTCGCTGAGCGGCGCGCGGCGGTGCATGTGCTCGACGCGGCGGCGCGCCCGGCGGCGGCGGAGCTGCTGGCCGCGGTTCTGACGGAGGTGCTGGCCAAGCCCGGCTTTGCGCGCGACGGCGATGCGGTGATCCGTCCCGACGGTGTGCGGGTGACGATCGACAGCGGAGACCCGCTGGCGACGGCGGCGCGGCTGGTGCAGGAAGACCTCGTGATTCTGGAAAAGCCCGTGGGTGCGGCGGAACACGTGCTCACCGGGGCCGTGCTGTGTTTTCCCGCGAGCTGGACCCTGGCCGAAAAGCATGGCCGGCCGCTCACCGCGATCCACGTGCCCGTGCCTGTCTACGACGGTGAGATCGCGCGCCGGGTGCAGCGGTTGTTTGACGGATTGCAGCCGGGCCGGCCGATCTGGCGCGCCAATGCGCTGGTCTATGCCGACCCCGATCTGCACCAGCCGCGCCGCGAGGGCGAAGAGCGGGCGCTGCCGCCCGGTGGCGCGCGCTGGCTCCGGGCCGAGCGGCAGGTGCTGAACCGGCTGCCCGAGACCGGCGCGGTGGTGTTCTCGATCCACACCTACGTGCTGGCGTTCGACCGGCTCTCGGACGACGACCGGGCGGCGCTTTCGGGGCAGCAGGCCGTAACCTGAAAAATGGCGGCCCGCCGAGACGGGCCGCAGTCTTGTGCACCAGAGGAATGGCGCCGGCGGGGAAGCGACGAAAGCGCCGCCCCGCCACCGCCGGATTGGACGGCACTTCGGACAGGGCTTGAGGCGGGCACGCAGCCGGGCGGCCTTGGTCGGGCCGCCCAGGTGCTTTGATCGTGCCAAACAGCCTTGCCTCAGATCAGCCCTGACAGGAACGACAACACCGTGTCGTTCTGAGCCACGCCCATCCCGGCGCCGGTCAGCGCCGTCGCGCGCGACGACATCACCAGGCTCTCGCGCCCAAGCAGCGCGAGGGTGACGAGGAACGCGCCGACCGGTAGCGAGAAGGCCATCATCGCGACGTTCACCGCGTGGATCGCGCCCCGGTGCACCAGCGGCATCGCATGGGCCTCTTCCACCGACGGAAAGATGCTGTGTGCGACTTTTCCCGTGCCGATGGTGAGCCCGTCGAGGCTGGCTTCGATCATCAGGCCGCCATGAGCCATCGCCCGCGCGCCACCCATATCGGCGGCAGCCGGCGCATGCGTGGGCCTTGGCTGCTGATGCGGGCCCTGTGGGCGCAGCGCGCCGAATGCCGCGACCGCGCGGGGCGTCTTCGGCCGGGTCTGGGTCGGGCCGGCCGCGAGGATCGGCTCCGGGGTCGGAAACAGCGTCGGTCCGGGCGAGCGCCGCCGGGCTTCGGCCGGGCGCGGCTCGTGGCGGGCTGCCTCGCGCTTGGTGACCTCGCGGTCATACCGGGCGATCAGATCGGTCGGCACCCAGTCATCCGCCAGGGGGGCGAACTGCTTTGGCGATTTGGGTGGGCGCGCATTGGCCTTGGCCGTGGCGGCAGCCCTGCGTTTCGTCCTGATCGCCTCAGGCAGAATCGCGTGGTCGAGGATCAGGACATCCTCGGGCACTGTGGCGACAGGCGTTTCCACCACGTCGCCCGCCTCGTCGGCAAGCACCGCGACGATCTCTTCGATCAGCATATCGTAGGTATCTTCGGTGAACACGACATCGCTTTCCAACACCACCTCGCCATCCGCCGGGTGATGCGCCTCGATCTGGCGCGTGAGCAGGGCGCAGATCTCGGCGTGGTCCGTGCGGCTGGGGCCGTTGGGCAGATCGCCCACGGAAACGATGATACTATCGCTGCACCCTTGCGCGGCGGCGACCTCCGGGAAGTCGGCCGTGAGATTGGCGTGGGCCAGGCAGATCCGCAGATCCGGCTGGTCGAAGACCACGAAATCCTCGTAGTCGGTATGGATCTGGAGCTTTGTATCGGTCGTATGCAACATCGCCGACGCGAGTTTCGCGGCGAGGTCGTGAAAGTCCAAATCACTCTGTTTCGCGTATACTAACGCGGCAATCGTACTTCTGGCGAAACCGTCCATCTCGGGTCCTCCTGCCATCCGTTCTCGTTAAAGTAATACGAAAATTGTGACCGCAATTTGAGGTTACTGTGGAATTATCCGAGACAATCAGGGCGAGAACGGGAAACGACCGGGCGGTTTGTGCCACATTGTCGGAGGGTGGGAGACAATTGCCGGCCCGATCCGTTTTTCAGGGCGCGCATCGTCTCTGTTCGCGAAACAGCGCGCGCCACGAAAAAGGGCGCCCCCGCGGGAGCGCCCTTCTTTTTTGTCGATCTGCGTGGATCAGCAGCTGTAGTACATCATGTATTCCACCGGGTGCGGGGTGTGCTCGTAAGCATAGACCTCTTCCCATTTCAGGTCGAGGTAGCCCGCGATCTGATCCTTGGTGAACACGTCGCCGGCGAGCAGGAAGTCGTGGTCGGCCGAAAGGCTTTCCAGCGCTTCACGCAAGGAGCCGCAGACGGTCGGGATGTCTTTCAGCTCTTCCGGCGGCAGGTCGTAGAGGTTCTTGTCCTGCGCGGGGCCCGGATCGATCTTGTTCTTGATGCCGTCGAGGCCGGCCATCAGCAGGGCGGCGAAGGCGAGATAGGGGTTCGCCGCCGGATCGGGGAAGCGGGCCTCGACGCGCTTGGCCTTCGGGCTTTCGGTCCACGGGATCCGCACGCAGCCCGAGCGGTTGCGGGCCGAGTAGGCGCGCAGCACCGGGGCTTCAAACCCGGGGATCAGGCGCTTGTAGGAATTGGTGGCCGGGTTGGTGAAGGCGTTCAGCGTCTTCGCATGCTTCAGGATGCCGCCGATGAACCACAGCGCTTCCTGGCTGAGGTCGGCATATTTGTCGCCGGCGAACAGCGGCTTGCCGTCCTTCCAGATCGACATGTTCACATGCATCCCCGAGCCGTTGTCGCCTTTGATCGGCTTGGGCATGAACGTCGCGGTCTTGCCATAGGCCTGGGCGACGTTGTGGATGATGTACTTGTACTTCTGGATCTCGTCGGCCTGCTTGGTGAGCGAGCCGAAGATCAGGCCAAGCTCGTGCTGCGCCGTCGCCACTTCGTGGTGATGCTTGTCGACCTTCATGCCGATCTGCTTCATCGTCGAGAGCATCTCGGAGCGGATGTCCTGGCTGTCGTCGATCGGGTTGACCGGGAAGTAGCCGCCCTTGTAGGTCGAACGGTGGCCGGTGTTGCCCATCTCGTATTCGGTGTCGGTGTTCCAGGCGGCGTCGACGGCGTCGAGCTCGTAGGAGACCTTGTTGGGCGTGACCGAGTAGCGCACGTCGTCGAGCACGAAGAACTCGGCTTCCGGGCCGAAATAGGAAATGTCGCCGATGCCGGAGGCTTTCAGGTAGGCCTCGGCCTTCTGGGCGGTGCCGCGCGGATCGCGCTCATAGGATTCGCCGGTGTCGGGCTCGACGATCGAGCAATGCACGCAGAGCGTCTTCTCGGCATAGAACGGGTCGATGTAGACGCTGTCGACATCGGGCATCAGTTTCATGTCGGAGGCTTCGATCGACTTCCAGCCGGCGATCGACGAGCCGTCAAACATGAAGCCTTCTTCGAGGAAGTCTTCGTCGACCAGGTCGACATCGACGGTCACGTGCTGAAGCTTCCCGCGCGGGTCGGTGAAGCGGATATCGACGTAGGCGACGTCTTCGTCCTTCAGGAGTTTAAGAACATCAGCATTGCTCATTTGGCATAGTCCCTTGGTTTCAGTGTTCGGGTTTGGGTGCGCGGGCGGGTCAGACGGCGTCGAGGCCGGTTTCCCCGGTGCGGATGCGGATTGCCTGTTCGACCGAGGTCACGAAGATCTTGCCGTCGCCGATCTTGTCGGTCTTGGCGGCGGCGATGATCGCCTCGATTGCGGCATCGACCTGGTCGGCGGGAAGCACGACCTCGATCTTCACCTTGGGCAGAAAGTCGACGACGTATTCGGCGCCGCGGTACAGCTCGGTATGGCCCTTCTGGCGGCCAAAGCCCTTCACTTCGATCACCGAGAGGCCTTGCACGCCGACGTCTTGGAGCGCTTCCTTGACCTCGTCGAGCTTGAACGGCTTGATGATGGCTTCGATCTTTTTCATGTGGTGTCCCCCCATGGAAAACTTTTGCCGCCCAGTGACCACTTTCGCGGGGCGGCCTCAATTGGATAGACTGGTGGTAGCGCAGCGGCGGGATGGATTCCAGTCGTGCTGCGTAAAATTTGTGCAGATTGCCCGAAGTCACGGCGATTTGCGAACTTTCGAGGCAAAAACCATGTCCGAGCTTCTGACATCTGCCCAAATGCGTGCCATCGAACGGGCGGCCATCGAGACAGGCGCGGTGAGCGGGCTCGAGTTGATGGAACGCGCCGGGAAGGGCGTGGTCGAGGCGGTGTTTGAGCAATGGCCGGAGCTGGCGGGGGCCGCGCACCGCGCACTGGTACTCTGCGGGCCGGGGAACAACGGCGGCGATGGCTACGTGGTGGCGCGGCTTCTGGCCGGGCGCGGCTGGACAGTGGAGGTGCTCGCCTTGGGCGAGACCGCGGCGCTGCCGCCGGATGCGCGCGCCAATCGCGACCGTTGGGGCGGACCGGTGGCGCCGCTCGCGCTGCCCTTGCCGCTGGGCGGGGCCGACCTCGTGGTGGATGCGCTGTTCGGCACTGGGCTCACGCGCCCGCTCGAAGGCGTGGCGGCGCTTGCGGCGAATGCGCTGGCCGAGGCGGCCTGGGCCGGTGAGCGGGTGGTCGCCCTCGACGCCCCCTCGGGGCTGTGCATGGACTCGGGCCGGCCGCTGGCCCCGCCCGAGGGCGATGGCGTGGCGGCGGCGGCGCTTTCGGTGAGCTTTCACGCGCTGAAGCTCGGCCATGTGCTGGGCGAGGGACCGGCTCGCTGCGGGCGCGCCGTGGTGGCCGATATCGGCCTTACCGCAGGCGATGTCCGCGCCGGTCTTGGGCGCGAACGCCCGGCCACGCTGGTCTCAGCCCCCGATCGCGACCGGCTCGACAAGGGCGCGGCGCCGGGCGCCCACAAGTTCAGCCACGGCCACGCTCTGATCCTCTCTGGCCCGGCCGGAAAAACCGGCGCGGCGCGGCTGGCCGCGCGCGCGGCGCTGCGCATCGGGGCAGGGCTGGTCACCCTCGGCTGCCCGCATGACGCGCTTGCCGAGAACGCGGCGCAACTCACGGCGATCATGCTGCGCGAAGTCGACGACGCGGCCACGCTCGGGCGCATCCTCGACGACGACCGGCTTAACGCCCTTGCGCTTGGTCCCGGGTTGGGCCTCGAACGGGCGCGCGACCTGGTGCCGGTGGCGCTCGCCGCCAAACGCGCCACGGTGCTCGACGCCGACGCGCTCAGCGCCTTCGCCAGTGACCCAGCAGAGCTTTTCGCGATGCTGCATCCGGGTTGCGTGCTCACCCCCCACGGCGGCGAGTTCGCCCGGCTGTTCCCGGATATTGCGGCCAGGCTCGCCGCGCCGCCGACAAAAGGCCCCGCCTATTCCAAGGTCGATGCCACCCGCGAGGCGGCGGCCCGTGCTGGCTGCACCATCCTCTTCAAAGGCCCCGATACGGTGATCGCGCATCCGGATGGGCGCACCAGCATCCATTCCGCTGCTTACGCGCGCGCCGCGCCGTGGCTGGCGACGGCGGGGGCAGGGGATGTGCTCACCGGGATGATCGCGGGGCTGATGGCGCGCGGCTTTGCGCCGATGCAGGCCGCGGAAACCGCCGCCTGGCTCCATGTCGAGGCCGCCCGCAGCTTCGGCCCCGGCCTGATCGCGGAAGACCTGCCGGAGCACTTGCCGAAGGTGTTCAGAACTCTCGGGCTCTAGCTTCTTTTTCTTGGCTTAAATACCTCGGGGGAGCGCGAGGGGGCAGAGCCCCCTCGCCTTGGTCGTCCGCGAACGCGGGCGAAACCTTACTTCTTCATCTTGCAGGTCGACATCCCGAAGATCGAGTAGATCGGGCAGGTGCCAAGCAGGCCAGTCGCCAGCGGGATGATCCCGATCCAGTAGAGCCAGGAATAGGCGCTGCCGGGGTTGAGGAAATAGCCGAGGATCAGGGCGGCGCCGATGATGACGCGCAGCGCGCGGTCGATGGTGCCTTCGTTGGTCTTGAACATGGTCGACTCCTTTCGGTGGTACCGGTGGTTATACGTCTGTTTACCACGTTCGGATCGGCCTGGCACGTGACCGAGTCACACGGCGGGGCTGGCGGCGAGCGCCTCCAGCGCGGCGCGGTCGCGGATATGGATCAGCCCGCGCTCGGCCCGGATCACCCCGGCGCGCACCAGCTTGTCGAGCCGCCGGCTCACCACCTCGCGCGCCGTGCCGATCGCGCGCGCCACCTCGGCCTGGGTGATCGCGAGGCTGCCGTCGGCATCGGTGCGCTCCAGCACCAGCGCCGCCAGCCGCGCCTCGACCCGCATGAAGCTCATCGTTTCGATCAACTGCATCATCGCCTGCATCCGCTCGGCAAAGGCGGCGAACACTACCTTGCGAAAGGCCGGCGATTGGTCGAGCAGTTCGAGAAACACCGGGCGCGGCAGCAGCACCAGCCGTGTCGGCGCGGTCACGGTCGCCTCGGCGGAATAGTCGTCGCCGCCGAGCAGCCCGAGGGTTGACTGGATGCAGCTCTGTCCCGGTGCGACCTCGTAGAGCAGGATGTCGCGCCCGTTGGGGCCGAGCAGGTGCACGCCGACATGGCCGGTGAGGACGATCACGTAGCCCTTCACCGCCTCGCCGGGGCGAAACAGCACCGTGCCGCGCGCCACCTCGACCGGGGTGAGCCGCTCCAGCGTGGCGCGCGCGACCGGCTCGAGCGCGGCAAGCTCCTGCGCCTCGCCGGTCCAGCTCATGTGCGGGTGCGGCGCTCGAACCGGGGCAGCATCGCCGAGAAATCGCGCCCGCGCCCGCCTTCCTCCTCGACGAAGGTCTCGTAGAGCTTGGCCGCGGCCAGCCCCATCGGCGTGTCGGCATCGACCATCTGCGCCGCAGCTTGCGCCAGCCGCAGGTCTTTCAGCATCAGCTCCGAGGCAAAGCCCGGCTTGTAATCGTTGTCGGCGGGCGAGTGCGGGCCAACGCCGGGCGCGGGGCAATAGGCGTTCATGGTCCAGCTCTGCCCGGAGGAGGTCGAGACCACGTCGAACATTTTTTGCCGGTCGAGCCCGAGCTTGTCGGCCAGCGCGAAGGCCTCGCAGGTGGCGATCATGGTCACGCCGAGGATCATGTTGTTGCAGATTTTCGCCGCTTGCCCCGCCCCGGACGCGCCGCAATGCACGGCCTTCTGGCCCATCACCTCGAACAGCGGCGCAACCCGGGCAAAGGCGTCTTCGGACCCGCCGGCCATGAAGGTGAGCGTGCCGGCCGTCGCCCCGCCAACGCCGCCCGAGACCGGCGCATCCACCGCGCCGAGCCCGGCGGCCTCGGCCTCGGCGGCCACGCGGCGCGCGCTTTCCACGTCGACCGTCGAGCAATCGCAAAGCACCGCGCCGGGCGTCATCGCCGGGATCACCTCCGCCGCCACCGCTTCGAGGATCTCGCCGTTGGGCAGCATGGTGATCACCACGTCGCCACCCGCCGCCGCCTCGGCTGCCGTCGCCGCCATGGTAACCCCCTCGGGGCAGGGGGCGGCGAGGTCGAACCCCGTCACCGCGTGCCCTGCCGCCGCGAGGTTCGCCGCCATTGGGCCGCCCATGTTGCCCAGTCCGATGAAACCTACTTTCATGCTCTTTTCTCCCTCAAAGCTGCAATTCATCCGCGCCGAGCGGGGCGAGCATCGCCGCCACCTCGTCGTCGGTCACATCCTCAAGCCGCGCATGTTGCCAGCGCGGCGCCTTGTCCTTGTCGATGATGGCGGCGCGGATGCCTTCGAGGAAGTCGCTTTTTTCCGAGGCGCGGAAGGTGAAGCGATACTCGGCGCGCAGCGCGTCGCGGATCGTGCCCTGGGTGCGCACCGCGCGGATATTGGCCAGCCCGCAGGCCACGGCCAGCGGCGAGGCGCGGCGGATCGCGGCAAGCGCGCCCTGCGCGATCTCGCTGTCGTCCGCCGCCAGTGCCGTGGCGATCTCGGCGGGTGTGCCGGAAAACGCGGCGTCGATCCCGGCCTGCGCGGCGGCGATCGGCCCGGCCGGGGCCGGCTCCGCCATCGCCTGAAGCACCGACAGATCGCCGGTCTGCTCGAGCTTCACCGTGAGGTCGAGCCAGAACTCGCGCGGGATGTAGAGATCGCCAAAGCCGGCGAAGATCGCGTCGCCCGGGCCCATCCGCGCCGCCGTGGCGCCGAGATATTCGCCGATATGGCCGGGCGCACGGGCGAGCAGATGCGTGCCGCCCACATCCGGCACCAGGCCGATGGCGACCTCGGGCATGGCGATCTGGCTGGTCTCGCAGACCACGCGGGTGGCGGCGTGGCAGCCAAGCCCGACGCCGCCGCCCATGGTGAATCCCTGCAGCAGCGCGACCACCGGCTTGGGATACTCGGCGATCGCGTCGTTCATGCGGTATTCGTCGGCCCAGAAGGTGCGGCCATAGGTATAGTCGCCGCGTGTGCCGGTGTCGTACATCTCCTGGATATCGCCGCCGGCGCAAAAGGCGCGGTCGCCTGTCGCGTCGATCAGCACCAGCGCCACCTCCGGGTCATCGCGCCAGCGCTCCAGCGCGGCGGAAATGTCGAGGCACATCTGGTAGGAGAGCGCATTGAGCGCCTGCGGCCGCGTCAGAGTGATGCGGCCGGCCTTCTCGGTCTTGTAGATGCGGATATCGGGCATTGCGCGGTCCTAGCGGTCGGCCAGCAGGCTGCGCGCGATGATCACGCGCATGATCTCGTTGGTGCCTTCGAGGATCTGGTGCACGCGCAGATCGCGCACGATCTTCTCGATGCCGTAATCGGCGAGGTAGCCGTAGCCGCCGTGCAGCTGCAGGCAGTCGTTGGCCACCTCGAAGGCGGCGTCGGTGACCTGCAGCTTGGCCATGGCGCAGGCGGTGGTGGCGTCGGGGGCGCGGTGATCGAGCTTCCACGCCGCCTGGCGCAGGAACAGGCGCGCCGCCTCGAGCTTGGTGGCCATGTCGGCAAGGCGGAATTGCAACGCCTGGAACTGGTCGAGGCTCTGGCCGAAGGCCGTGCGCTCGGCCATGTAGGCCCGCGTGGCCGCAAACGCCGCCTCGGCGCCGCCAAGGGCCGTCGCGGCGATATTGAGCCGGCCGCCGTCGAGCCCGGCCATGGCATAGGCAAAGCCCCGGCCTTCCTCGCCGACCAGGTTGCCCTGTGGCACGGCGCAGTCGTCGAGCTGCACCTGGGCGGTCGGCTGCGCCTTCCAGCCCATCTTGTGCTCGCGCGCGCCGAAGCTCAGCCCCGGCGTGCCGGCGGGGACCAGCACCGCCGAGATGCCGCGCGGGCCATCCGCGCCGGTGCGCGCCATCACCAGGTAAAGGTCGGAGTACCCGCCGCCGGAGATGAACGCCTTGGTGCCGTTGAGCACGAGGCTGTCGCCGTCGCGGCGCGCCGTGGCGCGCAGGGCGGCCGCGTCGGAGCCCGCGCCCGGCTCGGTCAGGCAATAGGAGGCGACGGCCTCCATCGAGGTGAGCTTTGGCAGCCACTGCGCCTTCAGCGCGTCGCTGCCATAGGCGTCGATCATGCCGGCGACCATGTTGTGGATCGACAGAAACGCCGCCACCGAGGGGCAGGACATCGCCAGCGCCTCGAACACCAACGTGGCGTCGAGCCGCGTCAGCCCCGATCCGCCGGCTTCTTCGGCCACGTAGATGCCGCCGAACCCGAGCGCGGCGGCCTCGGTCCAGAGCGCGCGGGGAATCGTGCCAGCCTGTTCCCAAGCCTGCGCTTGGGGCGCGATATGCTCGGCCCCGAAGGCCCGCGCCATGTCGAAAATCGCCTGCTGTTCCTCGGACAATGCGAAATCCATGCGCCCTCCCTTCGCGGCTGTCCGGACTTTGTGCCTTGGATTCGGCGCAAGGTCCAGCGACGCGCCGATGCCCGGAGGCCGGGCCGACGCGCGGCGGGGGATGGCGGGGGCTATTCGATCGGTCCCCCGGCGGAGCTGTGGATATTCCAGGGCCAGGCCCGCGTCCCGGATCCGCACCGGTTCACAGGTTGTTTTTGGTGTTTCGCCCCAAGTATCGGTTGAGCGGCCGGGCGCCGGGCCGGGTTTGGGCCTTGCCCACTGCACCCGCCACACGCTATCAGTCGCGCTACGAGACAAAGCCTGTGCGGGAAGGGAATATGTCATGATGCGTCGCGTGGTCGTTACCGGTCTGGGGATGGTGTCGCCGCTGGCGTGTGGTGTCGAGGAGACCTGGGCGCGCCTGCTCGCGGGCCAATCCGGCGCGGGCACGATCACCCGGTTCGATCCCGAGCGCGTCACCACCAAGTATGCCTGTGAAATCCCCTATGGCGACGGCTCGAACGGAACCTTCAACCCCGACGACTGGATGGAGCCGAAGGACCGCCGCAAGGTCGATGATTTTATCCTCTACGGCATGGCCGCGGCCGACATGGCGGTGGCCGACGCCGGCTGGAAGACCGACGACGAAGACGAGCGCCTGCGCACCGGCGTGATGATTGGCTCAGGGATCGGCGGGCTCAACTCCATCGCCGAAACTGCCGTGATGATCCAGGAGAAGGGCCCGCGCCGCGTCTCGCCCTTCTTCATTCCCGGCGCGCTCATCAACCTAATTTCGGGTCAGGTCTCGATCCGCTACGGCTACAAGGGGCCGAACCATTCGGTGGTGACCGCCTGTGCCACCGGCACCCACGCCATCGGCGACGCGGCGCGACTGATCATGCTGGGCGACGCCGACGTGATGATTGCCGGCGGCGCAGAGGCCGCGATCTGCGAAATCGGCATTGCCGGGTTCAACGCCGCCAAGGCGCTGTCGACCAAGCGCGCCGACGATCCGCAAACCGCCTCGCGGCCCTGGGACGAAGACCGCGACGGCTTTGTGATGGGCGAAGGCGCGGGCGTGGTGGTGCTTGAGGAATACGAGCACGCCAAGGCGCGCGGCGCCAAGATCTATGCCGAGGTGCTGGGCTATGGCATGTCGGGCGACGCCTACCACATCACCGCCCCTGCCGAGAACGGCGAGGGCGGCGAGCGGGCGATGCGTGCGGCGCTGAAGAACGCCGGGCTCGAGCCGTCGGCGCTCGACTACATCAACGCCCACGGCACCTCGACGATGGCCGACACGCTGGAGCTGGCCGCGGTCGAGCGGCTGCTGGGCGATCACGCGCCGAATGTCACCATGTCGTCGACCAAGTCGTCGATCGGCCACCTGCTTGGCGCCGCCGGCGCGGTCGAGGCGATCTTTTCGATCCTGGCGATCCGTGATCAGGTGGCGCCGCCGACGATCAACCTCGATACCCCGGCGGTGACGCCGAAGGTCTCGCTCGCGGCGAATGCCAAGGAAGACCGCAAGATCGACATCGTGATGTCGAACTCGTTCGGCTTCGGCGGCACCAACGCCTCGATCATCCTCGGCAAGGTCGCCGGTTGATGTGGCGCAATATCGCCTCCACGGCGCTGTCGCTCGCGGTTCTGCTGCTGATCGTGCTTGGCGGGCTGGTGGCCTGGGGCCAGCGGCAATATGTCGAGCCCGGCCCGCTTGAGACGGCGATCTGCCTGAAAGTGAACCCCGGCTCCACCTTCGCGCGCGTCTCTGACGAGTTGGCGCGGCAGGGGGCGATCTCCTCGGCGCCGATCCTTCGTCTCGGCGCGGACTATACCGGCAAGAGCCAGAGCCTGAAGGCCGGCTCCTTCCTGGTGCCGGAAAACGCCTCGATGGAACAGATCGTCGATATCGTCACGCGCGGCGGCGCCTCGACCTGCGGCACCGAGATCGTCTATCGCATCGGCGTGCTGGCGAACGCGCTGCAGGTGCGCGAGCTTGATCCGGCGACGGAGCGCTTCGTCACCCGCGCCGAGTTCGCGCCCGATGCCGAGAGCATCCCGGCCGACTACCTGCGCCTGCGCGACGCCGCCGATACCCGCTACCGCATTGCCATGGCCGAGGGGGCCACGAGCTGGCAGGTGGTCGCGGCGTTGAAGACGGCGGATTTTCTCGACGGCGAGGTCGACACCCTGCCGCCCGAGGGCATGCTCGCCCCCGACAGCTACGAGGTGCGCCCCGGCGACAAACGCGCCGACGTGCTGGCGCGGATGCAGGCGGCGCAGGAGACCCGCCTTGCCGAGGCCTGGGCCAATCGCGCCGACGATCTGCCCTATGGCACGCCGCAGGAGGCGCTGATCATGGCCTCGATCGTCGAGAAGGAAACCGGGCTGGCGGATGAGCGGCGCGATGTCGCGAGCGTATTCATCAACCGGTTGCGCCGGGGGATGAAGCTGCAGACCGACCCGACGGTGATCTATGGCATCACCCGGGGCGAGGGCGCGCTTGGCCGTGGCCTGCGCCAGTCGGAGCTGCGCGCCGATACGCCCTACAATACTTACGTGATCGACGGCCTGCCGCCGACGCCGATCGCCAACCCCGGCCCGGCCTCGATCGAGGCGGCGCTGAACCCGACGACGACCGACTACATCTTCTTCGTCGCCAAGACGCTGAACCCGGCCGATGGCCATGCCTTTGCCGCCACGCTGGAGGCGCACAACGCCAACGTGGCGCAGTTCCGGGCGTTGGAGGCCGAGCAGGGCAATCAGTAGGGGCGTGGTTTTTCCTAGGAAGGGGGGCGCTGGCCCCCTTTGACCCCCCGAGGTATTTTTGGGAACAAAAAAGCGGATCTCGCTTCATCGCGTCTGTGTTCTAAAACGACCTCACGGGCCTTCTCGGCGAACTTGCAGGCAAATCCACCTGCCGGATTTCCGCCCGCGCTTGAGCGCGGCCGTCGAGGGCCCGGGGGGTGACCCCCCGGTCCTGCGGGCCACGTCCGCTCAGTTGCCGGAGGATTTGGCGAAGATGCCGGCGGTTTCGGCCGCCATGCGCAGCGCCTTCGACTTGTTCACCGTTTCCTGGAACTCGGCCTCGGGATCGCTGTCATAGACCACGCCGCCGCCGGCCTGGACATAGAGCTTGCGGTCCTTGACCACGGCGGTGCGCAGGGCGATGCACATGTCCATGTCGCCATTGGCGGCGAAATAGCCCACCCCGCCGCCGTAGACGCCGCGCTTTTCGGGCTCCAGCTCGTCGATGATCTCCATCGCGCGCACCTTGGGCGCGCCCGAGACGGTGCCGGCGGGCAACCCCGCGAGCAGCGCCGAGAGCGCGTCTTCGTCGTCGCGCAGCTCGCCCACAACGTTGGAGACGATGTGCATCACGTGGGAATAGCGCTCGATGATGAATTCCTCGGTCGGGCGCACCGTGCCGATCCGGGCCACCCGGCCGACGTCGTTGCGGCCGAGATCGAGCAGCATCAGGTGCTCGGCCAGTTCCTTCTGGTCCGAGAGCAGGTCTTCCTCGAGCGCCTTGTCGGCCTCGGGCGTGGCGCCGCGCGGCCGGGTGCCGGCGATCGGGCGGATGGTGACTTCCTTGCCGAACACCCGCACGAGGATTTCGGGCGAGGCCCCCACCACCTGGAAGCCGCCGAAGTTGAAGTAGAACATGAAGGGCGAGGGGTTTGTCCGGCGCAGGGAGCGATACAGCGCGAACGGCGGCAGGGGGAAATCCTGGGTCCAGCGCTGCGACGGCACGACCTGGAAGATGTCGCCGGCGACGATGTAGTCTTTCGCCTTCTCGACCGCCGCGAGATAGGCGTCATGGGTGAAGTTCGACACCGGCTCGGCCGTCGCCGTCACCTCGCCGAGATCGTGCGTGGTGGGCGGCTGGCGCTCAAGGTCGCGCAGCGCGTCCATCACCCGTTCGGCGGCCTGGGCATAGGCGGCGCGCGCGGTGAGGCCCGAGCCTTGGAAGGCGGGGGAGACGAGGATCACCTCGCCCTTCACGCCGTCGAGCACGGCCACCACGGAGGGGCGCATCATCATCGCGTCGGGCAGGCCGAGCGGGTCGGGGTTCACATCCGGCAGGTGCTCGACGAGGCGGATCATGTCGTAGCCGAGGTAGCCGAACAGGCCCGCGCTGGCGGCGGGCAGGTCGTCGGGCAGGTCGATTCTGCTCTCCGAGAGCACGCGGCGCAGGGCGGTCAGCGGATCGTCGGCCATCTCTTCCCAGGCGTTCGGATCGAACCGCGCCTGGCGGTTCAGCCGCGAGCCGGTGCCGCGGCATTCCCAGATCAGGTCGGGCTTCATGCCGACGATCGAGTAGCGCCCGCGGGTTTCGCCCCCGGTCACGCTTTCGAGCATGAAGCTGTCCTTCTTCGCCTCGGCGAGCTTCAGCATCAGCGACACCGGGGTGTCGAGGTCGGCGGCGAGGCGGGTGTAGACCACCTGGTTTTCGCCGGCCGTCCAGCCTTTTTCAAACGCGTCGAACGAGGGCGTCAGGGCCATGGCTCACCTCATTGGAAGCTGGTGTTGACCGCGTTGATCATGGCGCGGTCGAGGGTGATGCCGGCCTGGGCTTCGAGCGCGGCGGAGAACGCCGATTGCACGTCGAGGGCCAGCGCCTGCGCCGTCGTCTGGGTGAAATTCGCCTTGATCGAACGGGCTTCGTCGCTCTGCTGGTCGGCCGGGCGCACCGCGTCGAGGCGCACGACGAGGGCGCCGTCGGCGTCTTCGACCACGGCCCAGTCGCCGGGGGCGGCGAGGGCGAACACCTGCTCGACCAGCGCCGGCGGGGTGCCCTCGACAAAGCCGTCACGGGTCTGGTCGGTTTCCACCATTTCGGTGAGCCCGAGGCTGGCCGGGCTTTCGCCGGCGGTGAATTCGGCCAGCATCGCCTCGGCGCGGGCGGTTACGCGCGCCACGGTTTCGTCGGCCTGCCAGCCGGCGATGGCGGCGGCGCGCACCTCGTCGAGGGGTTGCAGGCGCGGCGCCACAACCTCGTCGAGGCGCAGCGCGAACAGCCCGCCGTCGGACAGGTCGTTGATCTCGGGGTAGTCGCCCTCTTCGGCCTGCGCCGCGATCTCGCGGAAGGCGTCGTAGGCGGCGATGCCATCGCTCTGCGCCCCGGTCCAGTCCATCGTCGCCAGCGTCATCGCGTGCTCGCCGGCCAGGTCTTCCAGCGTGGCACCGCCGGCGAGCGCGTCGTCGAGCTCGGTGATCATGTCCGACAGCAGCCGGCGCGCGGCGTCGGCGGCGTATTCCGCCTTCAGGCCGGGTTGGGCCTCGTCAAAGGTGGTTTCCTGCGCCGCCAGGATCGCGTTCATACGAAACAGCGCCGGGCCGAGGTCGGTCATTGCCGGGCCGGCCACACCGGGGGCGTCGAGCGCGAACACGGCCGCGCCGGCGGTGCCCAGATCCACTTCGGTCACATCGCCGAGGTCGATATCGGCGAGCTTCAGGCCGCGTTCGGCGACGAGGTCTTCAAACGTGGCGCTGCCGTCGGCGAGGCGCTTGGCGGCGACGTCGGCCTCGACCTGCGCGCCAAACACCAGCCGCTCGACCAGCCGCCGCTCGGGCTGGCGGAATTCGTCGATCCGGCTGTCGTAAAGCGCGCGCAGGTCGGTATCGGCCACCTCGACCTGGTCGATCACGTCTTCGGGCTTCAGCCACACATAGGTGAGCTTGCGGGTCTCGGGCAGGGTGAAGGCGTCGGGGTGGGCTTCGTACCAAGCGGTGAGCGTGGCGTCGTCGGGCTGGCCCACCGGCGCGTCGAGCACATCCGCGCCGATCTTGGCCCAGGTGAAATCGCGATTCTCGCGCGCCCAGGCATAGAGCGTGTCGGTATAGGCGGCGGGCAGGGCGATGCCGTTCGTCACAGCGCTTTGCAGGATCATCCGCGCCACTTCCGAGCGCAGGGTCTGCTCGAAGTCGCTGGCGGTGAGGCCGGATTGCTCCAGCACGTATTGATAGGTGTCGCGGTCGAATGTGCCGTCGATCCCGGCGAAGGCCGAGATATCGCGGATCCGCGCGGCGAGCTCTTCGTCGCCGACCGACACGCCGAGCCGGGCGGTCTCGGCCTCGAGCGCGACCTGGTCGATCACCGTCTCCAGCGCCATCCGGTCGATGCCGAAGGCCTGGGCCTGGGCGAAGGGCAGGCGCTGGCCGGTCTGGGCCTGCACTGCGTTGAGCTGGGCATTGACCTCACGGAAATAGCGATCGGAGCTGATCGTGGCGTCGCCGACCTTGCCGATCGACGTGGCGCCGCCGCCGAAGTTGAACGAACCGAAGCCGATGAGCCCAACGAGCACCATCCCCATGATGATCCAGACAAAGGTCCGGCTGATCTTGTTCTTCGCCATCGACATGGTTGATCCACTCCCGTTGAAGTCTTTCGGGTTCTAGGCATTTGGCGGGGGATTGCCAACAGGGAAAGGCGCGCGCGGGCGTGTCAGGCCGGGGCCGGCCCCAGGGCCGCGAGCCGCTCGAACAGGGTGGCGATGCCGCCCGCGTCGATATTGGCGAAGGCGATGCGCAGCTGGCGCGCGCCGGACGGGTCGCCTTTGGGCGTGAACATCGTGCCGGGCAGCGCCAGCACGCCGATCTCGCGCACCATGCGTTGGCAGAGCGCATCCGAAGCTTCACCGGTGAACGGGTGTTCGACATAGGCGAAGTAGGCGCCGGCGCCGAGCACGCTCCAGCCCGGCAGATCGGCAAAGCCTTCCTCGATCAGCCCGCGCCGCGCAAGGATCTCGGCCCGCTCTCCGGCGAGCCATTGGCTGAGGTTCTGCATCCCCCAGAGCGCCGCGCGCTGGCCGATCTGGTTCGGGCAGATGGTAACCGTGTCGAGAAACTTTTCCACCTCCAGCATCCGGGCCGGGGAGGTGACGAGCGCGCCGACGCGGTGGCCGGTGAGGCGGTAGGCCTTGGAGAAGGAATAGAGGTGGATAAAGGTCTCGTCCCACTCCGGTTGCTGGAACAGGCTGTGCGCCGGGGCCGGGCGGCTGTCGAAATCGCGGTAGGTTTCATCGACGATCAGGGCGAGGCCGCGGGCCTTGGCGAGCTGGTAGAACGCCATCACGAGGTCGGCGGGGTATTCCACGCCGCCGGGGTTGTTGGGCGTGACCAGCACGATCGCGCGGGTGCGCGCGGTGATCCGGCGTTCGGCGGCGGCGGGGGTGGGCAGAAGCTCGGGGCCGGTGGCGAGCGGCACGGATTCGATGCCCGACATCTCGAGCCACATCTGGTGGTTGAAATACCAGGGCGTTGGCAGAATCACCTGATCGCCGGGGGCGGCGAGGGTGGCGATGGTGGCGGCGAAGGCCTGGTTGCAGCCCGAAGTGATCGCCACCTGGGCGGGATCGAGCGGGGCGCCGTAGAGGTCGCCGATCTGCTGGGCGAGCTCCGTGCGCAAGGCGGGCAGACCGAGGACGGGGCCGTAGAGATGGGCGCTGTCGTCATTCAGGGCGGCCTCGGCGATGGCTTCGCGCAGCGCCTTCGGCGGCGGCGCGGCGGGGGCAGCTTGCGAGACGTTCACCAGCGGGCGTTTGGGCGGGAAGGTCACGCCCTCGATCCACTTCTTCGCCTCCACCACGGCGGAGGGGCTGGTGCGGGCGAGGTTCGGGTTGATCTGTGACATGCGCCTGTCCCTGTTCGGGCCGGGGGCGCTGGCCCCGGACCCCCGGAGTATTTCGGCCAAGATAAAGGGATTACTCCGCGGCGGAGGTGATCTCGGCCAGTTTCTCGATCTTCGCTTTCGCCGCCCCGGAATCGATGCTCTCGCGCGCCATCTCGACGCCTTCGGGCAGCGAGGCGGCCTTGTCGGCCACCACCAGCGCGGCGGCGGAATTGAGCAACACCGCATCGCGGTAGGCGCCGGGTGCGCCGGCGAGCAGCGCCGCGAAGGCCTTGCCGTTTTCCTGCGGCGTGCCGCCGAGGAGGTCTTCGAACGGGTGCACCGGCAGGCCGGCCTGTTCGGGGTGCAGCTCGCGTTCGGCGATGGTGCCGTCTTCCAGCGCGGCGACCCAGCTGACCCCGGCGATCGACAGCTCGTCGGTGCCGTCGCCGCCATGCACGAGCCAGGCCTTCTCGGAGCCGAGCGCCAGCAGCGTTTCGGCCATCGGGCGGATCATCGCGCGCGAGAACGCGCCGGTGAGCTGGCGTTTTACATGCGCGGGATTGGTGAGGGGGCCGAGGATGTTGAAGATCGTGCGCGTGCCCAGCTCCTGGCGGGTCGGCATCACGTGGGCGATCGCGGGATGGTGCATCGGCGCCATCATGAACGCGATCCCGGCCTCTTCCAGTGCCCGTTCGACCACCTCCGGCCCGACCATCACGTTCACCCCCATCTGGGTGAGGGCGTCGGCCGCGCCGGACTTGGACGACAGGTTGCGGTTGCCGTGCTTGGCCACCACCACGCCGGCGCCGGCCACCACGAAGGCGGTGGCGGTGGAGATGTTGAGCGTGCCCTTGCCGTCGCCGCCGGTGCCGACGATATCCATCGCCCCCTCCGGCGCGTGCACGCGCTTGCATTTGTCGCGCATCACGGAGGCGGCGGCGGCGTATTCGTCGACCGTTTCGCCCCGGGTGCGCAGGGTCATCAGCAAGCCGCCGATCTGGCTCGGCGTCGCTTCGCCCTCGAACAGGATCTCGAACGCCGCTTCCGCCTCGGCGCGGCTGAGCGGGCGGTCGACGGCGGCGGCGATGAGAGGTTTGATCGCGTCGCTCATGCGGGCACCTTTTTGTGGCTCTCGACCTGGCGCAGAAAGTTCTTCAGCATCGCGTGGCCGTGTTCGGAGCGGATCGATTCCGGGTGGAACTGCACGCCCTCGATCGGGCGCTGCTTGTGGCGCAGCCCCATGATCGTGCCGTCATCGAGCCAAGCGGTGATTTCAAGCACGTCCGGCAGGCTGTCGCGCTCGACCACGAGGGAGTGGTAGCGCGTGCCCTGGAGCGGCGAGGGCAGGCCGGCGAACACGCCTTTGCCGGCGTGGTGGATCGTGCCCATCTTGCCGTGGACGATCTCTTTCGCGCGCACCACCTTGCCGCCGAACGCCTGGCCGATGGTCTGGTGGCCGAGGCAGACGCCGAGCAGCGGCACGTCGAGCTGGCCGGCGGCGAGGCTGAGCGGCAGGCATATCCCGGCCTGGTCGGGATCGCAGGGGCCGGGCGAGAGCACGATACCATCGGGGCGCAGCGCCATCGCCGCCTCGACATCGAGCGCATCGTTGCGGTGCACGACGACATCGGCCCCCAGCTCGCCCAGGTAATGCACGAGATTGTAGGTGAAACTGTCGTAATTATCGATCAGCAGGATCATGCGACGGGTCCGGCAAAGGGGGTTTTCTGGTTGAGCCCAAGGGGTATACATGTTCAGAGCCGCTGCCAAGAGTGTAGAGGCGGCAGGGGCAGGCGAAAAGGGGGCCGGGCGTGGCACGGGGCTGGATTACAGGGATACTGACGGGCGTTGTGGTCTCGGGCCTTGGGCTGGCGACGGCCTCTCTGGTGATGGGGCCGGTGGCGCCGGAGCCGCAGCCGGACATGGCCGCGCCGGAGCCGGCTGTGCCTGTGCCTGTGCCGGATGCGATGGGCGATGTGGATGCTGGTGCTGCGGTCGAGGCCGCGCCGCAGCCGGTTGCGCCGGCTGAGGCTGTGGCCGCTGAAGATACGCAGCCCACCCCTGAGATGATGGTGGACGAGAGCCCCGCGCCGGATGCCGGTGAGGCGGACGCCGCGCCCGCCGCCGATCTGGCCCCGGTCGAGGCGCCGCCGGTATCGGCGGCCCCCGACGCCGCTGCCCCGGACGCTGCGCCCGATGCCGAACAGCCGCCGGCGGATGCGCCGCAGGCTGCGCCCGAGACGATGACCGCGCCGGAGCCTCCGGTGGAACCCGAAGCGATGATGGAAGAGGCCGGCGAGCCCGCTGCCGCGGCCGATGCCGCGGCGGTGGAGGCCGCGCCGCTTGTTGAAGCCGCGCCGCAGCCTGCCGCTGAGCCTGAGCCCGTCACGGAACCCGCAGCTGAACCCGAACCGGACATCGCGGCCGTGGCCCCCGAACCCGAAGCCACGCCCGAACCGGCAGCCGCGCCCGACGCGCCGGCTGAGCGCGCGGCCCTGCCGCAGATCGTCGTCGAAGCCGCGCCGGGGGCCGCGCCCGCGCCTGCGCCGAGGGCTATGCCCGAGACGGTGATGGTTTCGCCCGAGGCCGACCTTATGCCCGAGGCCGAAGGCGACCCGGCGGCGGCGGTGGTGACCAACCGGCTGCCGCGAATCGGCGATACGCCCGCGCCCGAGGTGGCCGCGCCCGTTGCCGTCCCGGCGCTCAGCCGCAACGCCGTGGCCTTCGCGCCCACCGGCGACCAGCCCCGGCTTGCCTTCCTGCTGGTCGATACCGGGGCGGACGACCGCGCCGGGCTGGGCGATCTCGCCAAGCTGCCGTTCCCGGTGTCGGTGGCGGTGGATGCCTCTGCGGCCGATGCCGAGCAGGCGATCGCCTTCTACCGTGCGCAGGGGGCCGAGGTGGTGCTGGAAATGCCGCTGCCGGAAGGCGCGACGGCGACCGACGTGGATGTCACCGTCGAGGCCTACGGGCCGCTGCTCGACCAAGCGGTGGCGGTGCTGGCCGAGGACGACCTCGGGTTCCAGACCCTCGGCGAGGGCGCGGTGCAGCTTGCCACCAACCTCGCCGAGAGCGGCCACGGGCTGGTGAGCTTCCCCTCGGGGCTGAACACCGGCCACAAGGCGGCGCTCAAGGAGGGCGTGAAGGCCGGGCTGGTGTTTCGCGATCTCGACAGCGAGGGGCAGACCGGGGCGGTGATCCGCCGCTTTCTCGACAATGCCGCCTTCCGGGCACGTGGCGAGGAGGGGGTGATCGTGGTGGCGCGCACCCGGGCCGAGACCTTGCAGGCGCTGCTCGAATGGTCGCTCGGCACGCGGGCGCAATCGGTGGCGCTGGCGCCGGTATCGGCGGTGCTGGCAGGCGACTGAGGCGCGATCCGGAGCGATTGGCAGGTTTGCAGCGTCGGGGCTTGGCCGACGCGGGCCTTGGCGTGCGCATCTGACCACCGCTGCACGTCTCATCCTTCGGGGTTGAAGAAAATCCGCGCATCGGCGCAGGGCGCTCTGTCCGTGCCGCCGCGGCGCGGCGCGACAACTTTACGCACCTGCTTTTGCACGGGAAATGGCGGTCAAGGGCATCCGGGCGCGCCGGCGTTCGCCGCAACGCGGCAGCGGACCGGGCCGGACATATCGACATATCCGATTAAAAAAACCTTTGCCTGTCAGTGTTTCGCCCGACTAGGATCGCCGGAAAAAGAAATCACCAACGGGAGGAACACGGTGATCAAGACGCGAATTGTCGCAGCGATTTTCACGGCGCTGATTGCGCCGGCGGTCCAGGCTCAGGATATGGGCGACCCGGTCGCGGGTGAGAAAGTTTTCAAGCAATGCAGCAAGTGCCACCAGATCGGCCCGGACGCGATCAACCGCGTCGGCCCGGTGCTCAATGACGTCTTCGGGCGGCAGGCGGGCACCGCCGACGGGTTCACGCGCTATTCCAAGGGCATTGTCCGGATGGGCACCGACGGGCTGCACTGGGATCTCGAACACCTCAATATCTATCTTGAGAATCCGAAGTCGCTGGTGAGCGGCACGCGGATGTCGTTCCGGGGGCTGAAAGACGCGCAGGAGCGCGCCGACGTGATCGCTTACCTGCGCACCTTCTCGGCGAGCCCGGCCAACATTCCCGAGGCCGCGCCGACCGCCGTGGCGCACGAGGTGGTATTGCCGCCCGAGGTGCTGGCGCTTGTCGGCGACCCCGAGTACGGCCAATACCTCGCCTCTGAATGCAGCACCTGCCACCAGATCGACGGCGACGACGAGGGCATCCCCTCGATCACCGGCTGGCCGGAGGAAGATTTCGTCGTGGCGATGCATGCCTACAAGATCCAGCTGCGCCCGCACCCGGTGATGCAGATGATGGCGGGCCGGCTCACCGACGAAGAGATCGCGGCGCTGGCCGCTTACTACGCCAAGCTCGAGCTGACCGAACAAGAATAGCCGGGCAACGATTTATCCAGGGAGGACGTGCAATGAAACTGACAAGACGGACGTTTGTCGGGGCGGGGATCGCCGCCGCGACACTGAACGCACCGATGGTGCAGGCCGCCAGCCATGGTGGCAAACCCAAGGTGGTGGTGATCGGCGGCGGCGCCGGGGGCGCCACGGTGGCGCGCTACCTCGCGCAGGACAGCGAGGGGGCGATCGACGTCACGCTGATCGAGCCCACCCGCACCTACTACACCTGCTTCTTCTCCAACCTCTATCTCGCCGGCTTCCGCTCGCTCGAGAGCATCGCGCACAGCTACGGCACGCTGGCCGCCGACTACGGCATCAACGTGGTCCACGATTGGGCGATCGGTGTCGACCGGGGCGCGCGGACCGTCACGCTCGCGGGCGGTGCGACGCTGAGCTACGACAAGCTGGTGCTGTCGCCGGGGATCGACTTTATCGACGGGGCGGTGCCGGGCTGGGACGTGACGGCGCAGAACGCCATGCCGCATGCCTACAAGGCCGGCTCGCAAAGCGAACTGCTCAAGGCGCAGATCGAGGCGATGCCGGAGGGCGGGGTGTTTGCGATGGTTGCGCCGCCCAACCCCTTCCGCTGCCCGCCGGGGCCCTATGAGCGGGTGTCGATGGTGGCGCACAAGCTCAAGGCCGAGAACCCGACGGCGAAAATCCTGATCCTCGACCCGAAAGAGAGCTTTTCCAAGCAGGGCCTGTTCGAAGCGGGCTGGAACACCCACTATTCCGGCATGATCGACCGGATCGGTCCGGAGTTCGGCGGCGCAGACGTGAGCGTCGATCCGGGCGCGATGACGGTGACGATTGACGGCGAGGTGACCAAGGTCGACGTCTGCAACGTGATCCCGGCGATGAAGGCGGGGCGGATCGTCGAGATCGCCGGCGTGAACGAGGGCAACTGGGCGCCGATCGATCCGCACTCGATGCGCTCGACGATCGACGCCGACGTCTATGTGCTGGGCGACGCGACGATTGCCGGCGACATGCCGAAATCGGGCTACTCGGCCAACAGCCAGGCCAAGGTGGCGGCGATGGCGATTCGCGGTGAGCTGCTCGCCTCGAAGGTGTTCCCGGCGAAGTTCTCCAACACCTGCTGGTCGCTGATCGACACCGACGACGGCATCAAGGTGGGCGCCTCCTACGAAGCGACCGACGAGAAGATCGCCAAGGTCGATGGCTTCGTGAGCCAGACCGGCGAAGACGCCGAGATGCGCAAGCGCACCTACGAGGAGAGCCTCGGCTGGTACGCGGGGATTACCGCCGACATGTTCGGCTGATCCATCCAGATGCGAAGACGACAACGCGCGGGCGACGGCCCGCGCGTTTTCTTTTGACCGGATGTCTGGACCCAACACAGAAAGACATCCGGGAGAGGGCGGGCGAGACGCCAGTCAAAAACGACGCTTTGCCATTCTGACCGCGCCCACCCGCAGATCCTCTTCTTCGTCCCGCGCCGGCCGGGCGGCCCCGGTCGTTATCCGGCCGCCTGTCCCAGCGCCTGGTCGAGATCGGCGATCAGGTCGTCGGCGTCTTCGATGCCGATCGACAGGCGCACCACGTTGTCGCCCGCGCCGGCCGCGGCGCGCTGCTCGGGGCTGAGCTGGCGGTGGGTGGTCGAGGCCGAGTGGATGATCAGCGAGCGGGTGTCGCCGAGGTTGGCGACGTGGGAAAACAGCTCAAGCGCGCTCACCAGCTTCACACAGGCCTCGTAGCCGCCCTTCAGCGCCACGGTGAACAGCGCACCCGCGCCCTTGGGGTAGAGCCGCTGCGCGCGCGCGTTGTAGGGCGAGCTGTCCAGACCGGCGTAGCTTACCGCTTCGATGCGCGGATCGGCTTCGAGCCATTCGGCCACCTTCTGCGCGTTCTCGACGTGTTTCTGCATCCGCAGGCTGAGGGTTTCGATCCCCATCAGCGTGTAATGCGCGCCCTGCGGGTTCATCGTCATGCCGAGATCGCGCAGGCCCACGGCGATGCCGTAGAAAGTATAGGCCATCGCCCCAAGTGCTTCGTGGAACTTGATGCCGTGGTAAGCGGGTTCGGGCTCGCTGAGCGAGGGAAACTTGCCGCTCGCCGACCAGTCGAAGGTGCCGCTGTCGACAATCGCGCCGCCGGTCACCGTGCCGTTGCCGGTGAGATACTTGGTGGTGGAATGCACCACCAGCGTCGCGCCATGCTGGATCGGGTTGCACAGGTAGGGCGTGGCGGCGGTGTTATCGACCACCAGCGGCAGGCCTGCGTCCTGCGCCACCTTGGCGATTGCGTCAAGGTCGGTGGGCACGCCGGCCGGGTTGGCGATGCTCTCGCAGAAGATCGCCCGGGTGTTGCCGTCGATCGCGGCGGCGACGGCGGCGGGATCATCGAAATCGACGAACTTCGCCGACCAGCCGAAGCGTTTGAACACTTGCGTGAACTGGGTGTAGGTGCCGCCGTAAAGGCGCGTCGAGGCGACGATATTCAGCCCGGGACCCATCAGCGGGTAGAGCGCCATCAACTGGGCCGCGTGGCCCGACGAAGTGCAGACCGCCCCCGCGCCGCCTTCGAGCGCGGCGATGCGGTTGGCGAGCGCCGCCACGGTGGGGTTGGTGAGGCGCGAGTAGATATATCCAACTTCCTGGAGGTTGAAGAGCGCCGCGGCGTGGTCGGCGTCACGGAACACGTAGGCCGTGGTCTGGTAGATCGGCACCTGGCGCGCGCCGGTGGCCGGGTCGGGTTCGGTGCCGGCGTGCACCTGGAGGGTATCGAAGCCGAGGTCCTTGGTCATGTCTGTCTCTCCCTGACGTATTTTCGCGCGAGGCTACGGCAGCGCCGGGGCCGGGGCAATTGCCCAGGCGAGAAAAGGAGAGCGTTTTGCCGGGTGCGGTGGCTGCGGAACTGTGGCGCGCGATCGCTGAACCGTCTGGGACCGGGTCCGGCGCGCGCGCCGCCTCCCGCCTGGGAAAACTGGCGCAAGGGGAACGGACGATCAGCCGGGGGTGAGGGGGAGCAGGCGCGAGTCGGCCAGCGCGGCGGTGCGGTGGTGGCCGAGGGTTTGGGCCGCCGGGGTCTGGGCGAAGGCGAGGAAGTGCGCAACGCTGGCCTGGCGCACCAGCAGCACCCGGTCCCATCCCGCCCCCTCTGGGCCAATGAACCAGTCTCCGCCCATGCCGTCGAACAGCACTTCGCCGCCGCTGGCGACGAGCAGGGGTTCGATCCCGCCAGCGTAGCGGTCATAAGCCTCGGCGCCGGAGACCGGTGTATCCGGGGCGAGGGACGGGGCCAGCGCGTAGTCGGCGACATCGCGGAATTTCAACAGGTTGAGCATGGTCACCGCTGTATCCATCCCGCGCGCGATGAGCGCGGCGGCGGTGCGGTCGGTGGGCGCGATATGGATCATGGCAGGCGCGCCAGGCCCAGGGCGTGATTGGCGATGTCGCCGGGCCACGGGGCGAGGGCGGCGGCAAATCCCGCGCTGTCGCCGGCATAGAGCGCGCGGATGGCGGCCTCGTAGCCGGGCAGGTCGCCGGCGATGGCGGTGAGAAAGCGGTAGGCGGCGTCGGTGCCGGCCTCGCGTGGGTCTTCGCCGGCGATGGCGGCCTCGATCAACCGACGCAGGCTGGCGGAGGCGCCGCCGCGCTGGCGCGCGAGCCAGTCCCAGTGCCGGGGCAACAGCGTGACCTCGCGCGCCTTGACCCCGAGCTTCGGGCGGCCGCGCGGGCGGGCATCGAGGCCGGTGAGGTCGAGGTCGGTCTGGCGGCCGGTCCGGTCGGAAAACACCAGCAGCCCCTCGGGGTGGGGCCCCAGCGGCGCAAGTTCGGCACTGAGCGCCGCACGCGTGCCCTGGGCGAGGCGGTGCGGGCCGCGAAAGGCGGTGAAGATCTCGTCGGTCATGTATTTACACCCGGGTAAAAATATGCGATTCCCGTTTACACCCGGGTAAAAAGAAAGGCAAGCGCGATGGACAAGGCGGCACGACGGGCGGCGAAGACGGCCTGGCGCGAGCGCGCGCCGGGCTGGGCCGTGGTCTCGGTGCGGATCGGTGCGCGCCGCTGGGTACGGCTCACGCCCGACGCGGGGGCGCTGGAAAACCGGCTCGGCTTCATGCTGCGCCAGGGCGGCGGCTACGGCCTCGCGCCGGGCATGGCCGCGGCCTACGGCGCCGGTGGCGCGCTCGCTGTGACCGAGGTGGAACGGCTGGACGCGGCGCTGTCGGTGTTCGCGCGCGAGCGGGTCGGGACCGAACGTCTGGCGCATTGGGCGCAGGCGTTGGATGCGGCGGTGTTCTGAGCGCTCGCGCGCGCTCAGCGCATCCAGAACCCTTCGCGTTTGAGCCGGTTGCGCAGCTTCTTCTCGGTGGTCGGCAGGCCCTCTTCGGCAAACAGCGCGCGCACCTTCCGACCGCGGCCGTGAAACACCATCTTCAGGATCGGGTCATGCGCCTTCAGCACCTTCTTGATCTTGTTCGGGGCCGTGACCGCCTCGATCACCTCGATCACCCGCTCGCTTTCGCGCGCATAGGCAAGCGGCAGCACCCGCCAATGGCACGACACGTCGCCGTCGAGCCCGTCAAGCGCGGGGCCGGGGCGGCCACCGCCGAGAGACTGGATCACCAGCGGCAGGGCGATCTGGTCGAGCCAGGGGTCGAGCTGTTGCAGCACCAGCGGCTCGGGCCGGTCGTCGCGGATCGCCAGCGCGTAGTCGAGGTAGCGCTGGCCGAAGGTGGCCGGGTCTTCGCCGAAGAACCAGCCGGCGTTGAAATAGAGGTAGCGGCCCCAGTACTCGTCGGGTTCGGCGAGGTCGAGCGTGCTGGCGTAGTCGAGGCCGAACTTGTCGTAGAGCGATTTCCAGATCTCGCCGTAGCCGGGGCCGTAGAGCTCGATCTCGGGCCAGGTGCCCTCGCGGCGCATCGAGGCGGCGGGGCGGGAAAAATCGAAATCGACCTCGGACAGCTTGCCGGTGATCACTGTATCGCTGTCGAAGAAGATGAAGGGCACGCCGGCGGGCAGGGTGGTGAGCGCCTCGATCTTGTTGCCCTGCGGGTAGCCCGCGCCGAAATGGCGCGCCTCGAACGGCACGATCTCGCCGCCCAGGCGTTCGAGCGCGGCGCGCACCTCGGGGTCGATGCGCGGATCATTCGGCCAGGCGCCGCCCGGTTGCGGCTCGGCGACGATCAAACGGCCGGCAAAATCCGGGTCGCAGTGGCGCAGCGAGGCCGCGAACAGGAGCGCCTCGTATTGCAGCCGGCCGGCCTGGGCGACGATCATTACGTTGGGTTGTGGTCGCTTTTCCGCCCGTTTCGCCATCGGTTCTTTGCCTGCCCCTTGAATTTCTGCCAGTATAAGCCGAAGTGGTGCGAGTGAAAGGCACCGGAAAGCCAATTTGTTTGGGGACGCGCATGACAAGTTTCAAACCGATTCTGGCCGGACTGGCCCTTGCGATGGTGACGAGTGCACCGGCGATGGCGCAGCAGTTCACCACCGCGGCCGAGGTTCGCCCGATGCTCGACGCGACGCGCGCGCGCTGGATTTCCGTGCGCGAATACGACGGCAAGGATCTGCTGTATTTCACCAACCTGCTGGCTTGGCGGTGTGGGCTCGACAGCATCCACTACAGCGTGAATGGCGGCGGCGAAGAGGCCTGGCGCGGCGAGCCGTGCTATGACGGCGAGGCGGTGCCGAACGCGCAAAAGGCGGCCGACAAGCTGCCCTACGTGGCGTTTCCGCTTGGTTCGATCGAAAACGTGACGGTGCGGCTGCAATATGACGATGGCTCGTCCGATACCGCGAACTACCCGCGCGCGGCGATCCTCACCCCCTGATGGGGCACCCGCGCGCGCCCGGCATCGCTCTGGCCTTGCCGAGGCTTTGCGCGTAAAACCCGGGGCAAATACGCTGAAAACGGCAGGGTGACATGGCGGTTGGCATTTTCGACAGCGGGTTGGGCGGACTCACGGTGTTCGAGGCGGTGCAGAAGCGCCTGCCGGACGTGCCGCTGGTGTATTTCGGCGACAACAAGCACGCGCCCTATGGCGTGCGCGACGCTGACAATATCTTTCACCTCACCACCGCCGCCGTTGAGCGGCTTTGGGCCGAAGGCTGCGATCTGGTGATTCTCGCCTGCAATACCGCTTCGGCCGCGGCGCTGCGCCGGATGCAGGAGGGGGGCTTGCCCGAGGGCAAGCGGGTGCTCGGCGTGTTCGTGCCGCTGATCGAGGCGCTGACCGAACGCGACTGGGGCGACAACTCGCCGCCGCGCGAAGTGGCGGTGAAACACGTGGCGCTGTTCGCCACCCCTGCCACGGTGGCCAGCCGGGCGTTTCAGCGCGAGCTGGCGTTTCGCGCCATCGGCGTGGATGTCGAGGCGCAGGCCTGCGGTGGCGTGGTCGACGCGATTGAGGAGGGCGACGCGATTCTCGCCGAGGCGCTGGTGCGCAGCCACGTTGACGCGCTCATGCGCAAGATGCCCAAGCCCGAGGCGGCGATCCTCGGCTGCACCCATTACCCGCTGATGGAAGACGTGTTCCAGGACGCGCTGGGCGAGGGCGTGAAGGTCTATTCGCAGGCCGGCCTGGTGGCCGAGAGCCTGGCCGACTACCTTGGCCGACACCCGAAGCTGACCGGGCCGGGCGAGGTCTCCAGATTTCTCACCACCGGCGATCCGCGCAAGGTGTCGAACCAGGCGACGCAATTCCTGCGCCGCAAGATCACCTTCGAAGCCGCCTGATTGCCGCGTGCGCCTGTACAGCCAAAATGCCAACCACATGCAAAGAGGTCACCCATGACCCATAAAATCGCCATCCTCGGGGCCTCGGGCTACACCGGCGCTGAGCTCGTGAGGATCATCGCCACCCACCCGACGATGGAAATCGTCGCGCTGTCGGCCGACCGCAAGGCGGGGATGGAGATGGCGGATGTCTATCCGCAGCTGCGTGCCTACGCGCTGCCGCCGCTCACGACGATCGAGGAGATCGACTTTTCCGGCGTCGACCTGGTGTTCGCCGCCCTGCCGCATGGCCTCAGCCAGGCGCTGGTGCGCGACCTGCCGCGCGCGGTGAAGGTGGTCGACCTCGGCGCCGATTTCCGCCTGCGCGATCCCGCGGCCTATGAAAAATGGTACGGCCAGCCGCATGTGGCAGTGGAGTTGCAGCAAGAGGCGGTCTACGGCCTCACCGAGTTCTACCGCGACGAGATCCGCGAGGCCCGGCTGGTGGCGGGCACCGGCTGCAACGCGGCCACGGTGCAATACGCGCTGCGACCGCTGATCGGCCAGGGGCTGATCGACCTCGACCGGATCGTCTGCGACCTCAAGAACGGGCTGTCCGGGGCCGGGCGGGCGCTGAAGGAGAACATGCTGTTCACCGAGCGCGCCGGCAACGTCGAGGGCTATGCGCTCGGCGGCACGCACCGCCACCTCGGCGAGTTCGACCAGGAATTCGAGCTGCTGGCCGGACGGCCGGTGGAGATCATGTTCACGCCGCACCTGGTGCCGACAAGCCGGGGGATTCTGGCGAGCTGCTACGTCGAGGGCGACGCGAAAACGATCTACGCGGCGCTCGCGCGGCAATACGAACATGAGCCGTTCATCTCGGTTTTGCCCTACGGCAAGGCGCCGGGGATGGGACATGTTACCGCGTCGAACCAATGCCATATCGGTGTTATTGCCGACCGTAAGGAGAACCGCGCGCTGGTCGTCTCGACCCTGGACAATCTGACCAAGGGATCGTCGGGCCAAGCCGTGCAGAACGCGAACCTGATGCTTGGAGAAGAGGAAACCGCCGGGCTGATGCTCGCCCCGGTGTTCCCGTAGCCCCCAACGAACATCGCCTGCCGGTGTTCGAGAATTTTTGCGCGACAAAGGACGGAGAGTGACATGGCTGGAATGAAGGGCCTGAAAAAACAACGGCGGATCCAGATCGTGCTGGTGGCCTTCGCGGCGCTGGCGCTGTCGACGTCGCTGATCGGCTACGCGCTGAAGGACGGGATCAACTATTTCCGCGACCCGAGCCAGATCCTCGCCGAGCCGCCGGGGCCGACCGAGATTTTCCGCATCGGCGGTTTGGTGGAAAGCGGCACCCTGGTGCGCGGCGACGGCGAAGTAGTGCGCTTCGCGGTGACCGATGGGGCCGAGAGCGTGCCGGTGGTGTTCAAGGGCATCCTGCCGGACCTGTTTGGCGAAAACCAGGGCATGATCGGCACCGGCGTTTACGTGAATGGCGTGTTTGAAGCCTCTGATATCCTTGCCAAACACGACGAGAGCTACATGCCGAAAGAGGTCATCGACTCGCTCAAGGACCAAGGGCTGTACCAGGAGCCCGGTTCCTGATCGACGCCGCGTCTGGCGCGCGCGCCAGGCCCCCCACCGATCCCGGATGACATGACATCAGGGCCGCATGCCACGCGCGTGCGGCCCTTTGGTCTGGCGCCGCGCCCCGGTGCGGCGCGCGCCCGGTTTCACCGATCTTAACGCGCAGCCGCGAGCTTTCCCCTGCATTTCAAACAGGGGGTGCCCCATGCCATCGGTGCGCGAGATTGCCGACGAAATCCTCGACCGCGAAGGCGGCTATGTGAACGACCCCGACGATCCGGGCGGGGCGACGAACCACGGCGTGACGATCCACACGATGCGTCGCCTCGGGCTCGATCTCGACGGCGACGGCAGCGTGACGGCGCAGGACGTGCGCCGGCTCAGCCGCGACCAGGCCCGCGAGATCTTCATCGAGCACTATTTCCATCGCCCCGGCATCGACCGGCTGCCCGAGGCGCTGCAGGCCAGTGTGTTTGACATGTACGTGAATGCCGGCGCGGGCGCGGTGCGCATCCTGCAACGGCTGCTTGGCCAGATGGGCCATCCGGTGCACATCGACGGCGCGATCGGTCCGCAGACGCTGGCCGCCGCCGAGAAGGCGGCCTCGGAGGCCCCCGGCCATATCGCCGACGCCTATGGCATCGAGCGGCGCAGCTACTACTATCGCCTTGCCGACGCTCGCCCGGCGAGCCGCAAATACGCGCGCCGCCGCGATGGGGGCAAGGGCGGCTGGATCCTGCGCGCCGAGGCGTTCATCGCACCGAAATTTCACCTCACGGAGGCCGAGCATCGCGCCCGGGTGGCGGCTTGGGATTGATCGAGGCGGCGGCCGGGCTGGTGTTCGGCAACGGCGGCAACCTGATCAAGGACACGGCCGAGATATTCATGGAAAACACCGAGGCCGGCGCGGTGCGCGAGGCCGAGCGCCACGCCGCGGCGCTCCAGCAATTCGCCGCCGAATTCGCCACGCCCCGGCGCGGCTGGTTCGACCGCTTCATGGACGGGCTCAACCGGGTGCCGCGCCCGGCGCTGGCGCTGGGTACGCTGGGATTGTTCGTCGCGGCGATGGCCGACCCGATCTGGTTTGCCGCGCGGATGCAGGGGATCAGCCTCGTGCCCGAGCCGCTGTGGTGGCTTATGGGGGCGATCGTGAGCTTTTATTTCGGCGCGCGCCAGCAGCTCAAGGGCCAGGAATTTCAGCGGTCCCTGGCGGATACGATGGTGCGCACCGGTGCCGTCGTGCGCAATCTGGGCGCGCTCGAGGCGCTCGACGCCGGGGCCGGCACGCCGAGTGTTGAGCGCAACCCGGCACTCGAAGATTGGCGGGGCGATGCATGAGCGCCGATTTCCTCGTCACGCTGCTGTCGGAACACGGGCCCTGGGTTCTGCTGGTGTTCTACCTGCTGTGGCGCGATCTGCAGAAAGACCAGGCCACCCGCGCGGCGCTCGACCGCAACGCGGCGGTGCTGATCGAGATCACCACGATCATCCGCGAACGCCTGCCGCGCGACCGCGTCGGGGGGCTGTGATGGTCTGGGCGCGCCAGTTGGCCCGCCGCCTGCGCGCGCTGCTCGCGGGGGCAAAACTGAGCCGGTCGCTTGAGCGCTACGAGCGCGCGGCGAACGATCTCGACAAGGCGGTGAGGGAGGTTCTGGCGCGATGAAACAGGCAATTGGGCTGATGGTTCTGGTGATCGGCGCGCTCGAGCTCGGGCGGGCGCTGGCCGGCGACGGCGCGATCCTGCTGATCGTCTACGGCGCGATTGCGTTGATGGCGCTGATGATCGCGGCCACCTTCCTGTGGCTGTGGTTCGAGCGGGCGACGCCTTTGGCGCTCGGCATGGCCTATTCCTGGGCGGGGGCGGCGCTGTTTGCCGGCTGGTGGTGGGTCTACACCCTGTCGGGCGGGGCGCCTTGGGCCTACCTGCCACAGGGCAGTTTCCTGATCCAGGGCCTGTCGCTGGTGGGCGCGCTGCTGCATTTCGCCGTGATCCACCGCTCGTTCGGCTACCACGGCGTCAGTTTTCTGTGGCCGGTCGCGTTGGCCCTGGGGCTGTCGACGGTGGTTTTTCTCGTGGTGTGAACGCCGCAAAACGCAACGCCCCCGCGTCCGTGTTGGGCGCGGGGGCGTGGTTTTTGCGGGCCTGCGGTCGGGGTCAGAAGCCGTAAGCGACGCCGATCTTGCCGTTGTACTGGGTCAACATGCCGGCCGTCATCGGGTCGACCCGCTCGCCCTCGGTGCGCAACATGATGTTATCCATCACATTGATATCAACGCCCGCGCCGACGCTCCAGACCGCGCTGCCGGCGCCGCCGGTGGTGTAGCCGAGCCCGCCTTTGCCGTAGAGCAGGACGTTGTCGGTGATTTCGTAACCGGCGCGGGCGCTGGCTTTGGCGGTCACCGCGTCCGGGCCCCAGAGCGACATGGCGTTGTAGGCCACGTCGGCTTCGCCGCCGGCCACCATGCCGCTGGACAGCCCGAAATTGTAGCCCGCGAAGGCGCCGAATTCGTAGTCGGGTGTGATCGGCGCGTTGAAGCCGGCACTGGCGTTCACACCGGCATAGGCGCCGTCGAAGTCGCCGGCCGAGGCCGACCCGGCCGCCAGCACGAACATCGCGGCGAGGGCCGCTTTCAGGAAGGGATTGGTCACACTGCTCTCCATTTACTGCCTCGGTGGAGACTGTTCTTTGCAATCTCCGGTTTTGTTTCCAAAACAGTAACAACCTATCGCGAATCGACGCAATAGCCTGTGGACAACACCAACAACGCGTTGCACGCCGGCAACCCTTGCGCGCGGATGCGTCAGAATGCGACGGCTACCCCGACCGAGGCCGTGCCGCTGAAGCTGAATGTGAGGCCGGTGGCCGGGGTGGGGAGGTTGGCCGGCGTGTCTGCGCCACTTGCGCCAATGCCCGGGGCGGTGACGGGCAGGGGGCCGGGCGCGACTCCGGCCCCGGTCACATCTTCGCCGTCGCGGCAGGCTGTGGACGGCGCCTGGGTCCAGGCAAACAGGCCCGGGTTGGCCGCATAGGACCAGCACCGCGCCGCCTCGTCGCCGGATGCGGGCGTGGCGGCGCCAGCGGCGATACAGGCGATCAGGTAAAGGCGGGCGGGGCGGATCATGCGCGCAGTTTAACATGGCGAACCGGGGTGTCGATCACGCCGCCTCCGGAGCCCGGCAACCGTCCGCCGATCGCCCGCCGGACCGGCGCGGCGCGCGATGACAAATCCGCGACATGCGCGCGCATGGGATTGGCGGCGCGCGCGATTGTGCATATGGTCCGCGCCATGATTACCGAACTCGGACATTTCGCGCTGATCCTGGCGCTCGGTGTGGCCATCGTGCAGATGGTCGTGCCGCTCGTTGGCGCGCAGAAGGGTTGGGCCGGCTGGATGGCCGTGGCCGCCCCTGCCGCTTCCCTGCAATTCGCCTTCACCGCCATCGCTTTCGGCGCGGTGATGTGGGCGTTCGTGACCTCGGACTTCTCGCTCCAGTTGGTCTGGGCGAACTCGCATTCGGCCAAGCCGATGCTCTACAAGATCTCGGGCGTCTGGGGCAACCACGAGGGCTCGATGATGCTCTGGGTGCTGATCGTGACGCTGTTCGGCGCTGCGGCGGCCTGGTTCGGCGGCGGGTTGCCGCCCCGTCTGAAGGCCCGCGTGCTGGCGGTGCAGGCGTCGATCGGCGTGGCCTTCCTCGGCTTCATCATCTTCACCTCGAACCCGTTCCTGCGCCTCGCGATGCCGCCGTTCGACGGCCAGGACCTGAACCCGCTGTTGCAAGATCCCGGGCTCGCGTTTCACCCGCCGTTCCTCTACCTCGGCTATGTCGGCCTTTCGATGACCTTTTCCTTCGCCGTCGCCGCGCTGATCGAGGGCCGGGTCGACGCCGCCTGGGCGCGCTGGGTGCGGCCCTGGGCGCTGGCGGCCTGGGTCTTCCTGACCATCGGCATCGCGCTCGGCTCCTGGTGGGCCTATTACGAGCTCGGCTGGGGCGGCTTCTGGTTCTGGGATCCGGTGGAGAACGCCAGCTTCATGCCCTGGCTCTTCGCCGCCGCGTTGGTGCATTCGGCGATCGTCGTCGAGAAGCGCGAGGCGCTGAAAAGCTGGACCATCCTGTTGTCGATCCTCGCCTTCGGCTTTTCTCTGATCGGCACCTTCATCGTGCGCTCGGGGATCATCACCAGCGTGCACACCTTCGCCTCCGACCCGACGCGCGGCGTGTTCATCCTGCTGATCCTCGCGCTGTTCATCGGCGGCGCGCTCACGCTGTTCGCCGCGCGCTCGAGCGCGATGGAGGCCAAGGGCGTGTTCTCGGTGGTGAGCCGCGAAAGCGCGCTGGTGGTCAATAACATCCTGCTCGCGGTCGGCTCCTTCGTGGTGTTCATCGGCACGATCTGGCCGCTGATGGCCGAGATGTTCTTTGACCGCAAACTGTCGGTCGGGGCGCCGTTCTTCGAAGCGGCCTTCACCCCGTTCATGGTGGCCCTGGCGATCATCCTGCCGGTCGGCGCGATGCTGCCGTGGAAACGCGCCCGCATCGGGCGCGCCGTCAAACCGCTGATCCCCGCCTTCATCCTCGCCGTGCTGGTCGCGCTGCTGGCCTGGACGATCCAGACCGAACGCACGATCCTGGGGCCGGTCGGCTTCCTGCTCGGCACCTGGGTGGTGTCGGGCGCGTTGGTCGATCTGTTTTCGCGCACCGGGCGCGGGCCGCTGGGCCAGCGCCTTGGCCGGCTTGCCCGGCTGCCGCGCGCCGACTGGGGCAAGGCCACGGCGCATTCCGGGCTTGGCATCACCATCGCCGGCATCGCCGGGCTGTTGGCCTGGCAGGTGGAGGATATCCGCGTGGCGCAGTTGGACGTGCCCTTCGAGGTGGCGGGCTACGAGGTGGTGCTGACCGATGTCACCCGTGCGCAGGGGCCGAACTACACGTCGACGATCGGCCACATGGAGGTTTCGCGCGACGGCAAGCTGGTGGCAGCGCTGCTGCCCGAAAAGCGGGTCTACCCGGTGCAGGCCATGCCGACCACAGAGGCGGCCATCGCGGGGGGGGTCTGGCGCGACCTTTACCTGGTGATCGGCGATCCGCAGGACGGCGGCGGCTGGGCCGTGCGCACCTTCATCAAGCCCTTCGCCAACTGGATCTGGGGCGGCACGATCATCATGGCGCTCGGCGGGTTGCTCAGCCTCTCCGACCGGCGCTACCGTGTCGCCGCCGGGGCCGCCAAGGCGCGGATCGCACCGCAGGGAGTGCCGGCGGAATGAAAAAGCTCCTGCTCGCGCTGGCCTTCATCGCCAGCCCCGCCTTCGCGGTGAACCCCGACGAGGTGCTCACCGACCCCGCGCTCGAAGCCCGCGCGCGGATGATCTCGGCCGAGCTGCGCTGCGTCGTCTGCCGGGGCGAGAACATCGACGAGAGCAACGCCTCGATCGCCCGCGATCTGCGCCTGCTGGTGCGCGAGCGTATTCTGGCGGGCGACAGCAACGATGAGGCGATCGCTTTCATCGTCGACCGTTACGGCGAATACGTGCTGATGAAGCCGACCACCGAGGGCGCCAACGTTTTGCTGTGGTGGGCGGGGCCGGCGCTGTTTCTGCTGGCGGCGGCCGGCGCCGGGGTCTACCTGCGCCGGCGCTCGAAGACGGCCGAGCCGTCCGAGGCGCTGTCGACGGATGAACAGACCCGGCTCGATGAGCTGATGAACGGCTGAGACCCGGCCGCCGGGTGGCCGCCGGGTGGCCGCTTGGCTGCCCGGCGCGCGCGCTATTTCCTGACCCGCCGGTCGGCTTTGCTGCTTTCCAAGGCCTGCGCGCTTCAGTAGTCTCGCCGCGACCAACAGGGAGGCCCTCATGGACTACGATACCATCCGGCTCGAAACCCAGGACGGGCTCGCGGTGCTCACGCTGAACCGCCCCGACAAGATGAACGCGCTCAACACCCGGATGCGCGCCGAAATCGCCGACGCGGTGACGCATGCCAGTGCCACGGCGCGGGTGCTGGTGATCACCGGCGAGGGGCGCGCGTTCTGCTCGGGCCAGGATCTGGGCGATCGCAAGGGCGGCGACACGATCGACCTTGAAGGCACCCTGCGCGACGAATACGAGCCGCTGCTGCGCGCCATTACCGGGGCCAAGATTCCTGTGATCGCGGCGGTAAACGGCGCGGCGGCGGGGGCGGGGGCGAATATCGCGCTCGCGGCCGACGTGGTGATCGCCGCGCAATCGGCCTATTTCCTGCAAGCGTTCTCAAAGATCGGCCTCGTGCCCGACGCGGGTGGCACCTACATCCTGCCGCGCGCTATGGGTCTGCCCAAGGCGATGGGCGCGGCGCTGTTTGCCGAGAAGATCGGCGCCGACGAGGCCAGCGCCATGGGGATGATCTGGGAAGCGGTGCCCGATATCGACTTTGACAGCCACTGGCGCGCCCGCGCCCGCCAGCTCGCCGACGGGCCGACGCTGGCCTACAAAGGCATCAAGGCGCTGCTGCGCGCCTCGCTCGCCAACAGCTTCGACGACCAGCTCGCGCTGGAAGCCAGGACGCAAGGCGAATGCGGCCGCTCGCGCGACTTCAAGGAAGGCGTGCTCGCGTTTCTGGAAAAGCGCCCGGCGACGTTCGAGGGGCGATAGCACGCGCACTGGCCGGCGTGCACAGCGCGCCACACAGACAGCAAAAGGGCCGCCCGATCGGACGGCCCTTTTGGCTGTGTCAGTGACGTTGCCGCCTCAGCGTTTTTCCACGTCGACGTAATCGCGGCGCGTTTCGCCGGTGTAGAGCTGGCGCGGGCGGCCGATTTTCTGGCTCGGGTCGCTCAGCATCTCGCGCCACTGCGAAATCCAGCCGACGGTGCGCGACAGCGCAAAGATCGGCGTGAACATCGAGGTCGGGAAGCCCATCGCCTCGAGGATGATGCCGGAGTAGAAATCGACGTTGGGGTAGAGCTTTTTGTCGATGAAATACGGGTCTTCGAGCGCGATCCGCTCAAGCTCCTTGGCCACCTTCAGGGTCTCGTTTTCTTCAACCCCCAACAGGTCCAGCACCTCGTCGGCCGATTCCTTGAGCACCTTCGCGCGCGGGTCGAAGTTCTTGTAGACACGGTGGCCGAAGCCCATCAGGCGGAACGGATCGTTCTTGTCCTTGGCGCGGGCGATGTATTCGGGGATGCGGTCAACGGTGCCGATCTCTTTGAGCATCTCCAGGCAGGCCTGGTTGGCGCCGCCGTGGGCCGGGCCCCAGAGGCAGGCGATGCCGGCGGCGATGCAGGCGAACGGGTTGGCGCCCGACGAGCCGGCGAGGCGCACGGTCGAGGTCGAGGCGTTCTGCTCGTGGTCGGCGTGAAGGGTAAAGATCCGGTCCATAGCGCGGGCGAGGATCGGGTTCACCTCGTAATCCTCGGCCGGCACGGCAAAGCACATGTGAAGGAAGTTCGAGGCGTAATCGAGGCTATTCTTCGGGTACATGAAGGGCTGGCCGATCGAGTACTTGAATGCCATCGCGGTGATCGTCGGGATCTTGGCGATCATCCGCACGGCGGCCACCTCGCGCTGGTACGCGTCGTTGATGTCGAGGCTGTCGTGGTAGAAGGCCGAGAGCGCGCCGACCACGCCCACCATCGTCGCCATCGGGTGGGCGTCGCGGCGGTAGCCGGAGAAAAACTTCATCAACTGCTCATGCACCATCGTGTGCCGAGTAATGCGCTTTTCGAAATCCTCAAGCTCGGCGCCAACCGGCAGCTCGCCGTAGAGCAGCAGGTAGCAGACCTCGAGGTAGTGGCTTTTTTCGGCCAGTTGCTCGATCGGGTAGCCGCGATACAACAGCTCGCCCTTGTCGCCGTCGATATAGGTAATCGCGCTTTCGCAGGACGACGTGGACGTGAAGCCGGGATCGTGGGTGAACACCCCGCCCTGGGCGTAGAGCTTGGCGATGTCGATCACGTCTGGCCCGACGGTGGGCGAATACATCGGCAGCTCAAGGGCCTTGTCGCCGAAGGTGAGCTTAGCGGTTCCCGTCTGGTCTGGCATGCACGTCCCTTTCCTGGTGGCCCCTCGGTGAGGGGCAGGTTAACGGGCTGCCTCCTCGAGCCGGGCGATCGTCTCATCGCGCCCGAGCAGCAGCATCATATCGAAAACGCTGGGGGTCACGGCCCGGCCAGCGAGCGCGGCGCGCAAAGGTGCCGCGAGCTTGCCGAACTTGGTGCCCTGCGCCTCGGCAAAGCCGTTCAGCGCGGTTTCCAGCGTGTTGCGGTCCCAGCTAGCAGTTTGCAGCTGCGGCGTCAATTCTCCCAGTATACCACGGGATACATCATCGAGCGCGGCCTGCGCTTTCTCATCCCGCTCGATTGGGCGCGTGGTGAGGAGAAAATGCGCCTTTTCAAGAATTTGCGGTAAGGTCTTTACCCCGGGCTTGAGAATTGGCATCGCCTTGGCAACGCCACGCGCTTCCGGGGCCGAGAGCAACCGGCCCCCGACCGCGTCGAGATAATCCTGCACCTGCAGCACGAGATCCTGGTCATCCATCGCGGCGATGTGCTGGCCGGAGATATGGTCGAGCTTTTTGAAATCGAACCGCGCCGCGCCCTTGCCGATGCCGTCGAGATCGAACCAGTCCAGCGCCTGGTCGTCGGTGAAAAACTCATCGTCGCCGTGGCTCCAGCCAAGCCGGGCGAGGTAGTTGCGCATCGCCGCCGCCGGGTAGCCCATGGCGCGGTATTCCTCAACCCCGAGCGCGCCGTGGCGCTTCGAGAGCTTCTTGCCGTCGGGGCCGTGAATGAGCGGGATATGCGCGAACACCGGCACGTCCCAGCCCATCGCGGCGTAGATCTGCATCTGCCGGGCCGCGTTGTTGAGGTGGTCGTCGCCGCGGATCACGTGGGTCACGCCCATGTCGTGGTCGTCGACGACGACGGCGAGCATGTAGGTGGGGGTGCCGTCCGAGCGCAGGCAGATCATGTCGTCGAGCTGGTCGTTGCGGATCGTCACCCGGCCCTGCACCTTGTCGTCGATCACCGTCTCGCCGTCGCGCGGCGCCTTCAGGCGGATCACGTAGGGCGCATCGGGGTGGCTCGCCGGATCGGCGTCGCGCCAGGGGCTCTGGAACAGGGTCGAGCGGCCTTCGGCCTTGGCGGTCTCGCGGAACGCCGAGATTTCGTCCTGCGAGGCAAAGCACTTGTAGGCATGGCCCGCCGCCAGCATCGCGTGTGCCACCTCGGCGTGGCGGTCGGCGCGCTCGAACTGGCTGATCGCCGCGCCGTCATGGTCGAGCCCGAGCCATTCCATCCCCTGGAGGATCGCCGCCGTCGCCTCCGGCGTCGAGCGGGCGCGGTCGGTGTCTTCGATCCGGAGCAGGAATTTTCCGCCTCGGCCGCGGGCATAGAGCCAGTTGAACAGTGCCGTGCGGGCCCCGCCGATATGCAGATAACCCGTCGGCGACGGGGCGAAACGGGTGACGACGGGGGAGACGGACATTGCTTGCGTTAACCTTTTGGAAACCATGATCGGGCTAGGCTCGTGGCGGTGTCTAAAGCGTTTTGACGCAAACTTGAAACAGGGATTTGCGGGTTGGCGCCCACACCGAACACTGGCTGCGTTGCGGGTTTCGTCTGTTCTGCCTGAGATCAAACGAGACACGTTCTAGACGCTTGGGAGGGTGAGAACAAGTGTGACCCCGCTGGCCCTGATCTCCGGTCGGCTTGAGCGGCTCGCGGGCCGGCTGCTGCTGTTCGCGCCGGTCTGCCTTGGCACCGGCATCGGCGGCTATTTCGCGCTGCCGGTGGAGCCCACGGCGCTGGTCTGGGCGCTGGTGGCGATCGGTGCCGCCGGGGCCGGGCTGGTGGGTGCCCGGCTCACCCGCAGCCGCTACGCGGGCGTTGGCTTTCTCGCGCTCGGGCTCGCGATGATGCTGGCCGGGCTGCTCGTCGCCGGGCTGCGCACCGAGACCGTGCGCGCGCCTGTGATCGGCTTTCGCTACTATGGGCCGGTCGAGGGGCGGGTGGTGAAGATCGACCGCTCGCAATCGGACGCGATCCGCCTCACCCTCGACCGGGTCCGGCTTGAGCGGGTCGCCCCGGACGCGCGCCCCGAGCGGGTGCGGGTCTCGCTGCACGGCGCGCAGGGCTACCTCGATCCGGTGCCGGGCCAGAGCGTGGCGATGACCGCCTTTCTCTCCGCGCCAGAGGGGCCGGTGGAGCCGGGGGGCTTTGATTTTCGCCGCATGGCCTGGTTCGACCGGATCGGCGCGGTGGGCTACACCCGCGCGCCCGCGCTGCTGCTCGCCCCGGCCGGCGAGGGGCTCGGCGCGCTGTTTATCCACCGGCTGCGCCAGCGCATCGCGGCCTATGTGCGCGCGGCGATTCCGGGCGAGGCGGGGGCCTTCGCCGCCGCGATCACCACCGGCGACCGGGCGCAGATGAGCCCCGAAGCGCTCGCGGCGCTGCGCGGCTCGAACCTCGCCCACCTGCTGGCGATCTCGGGGCTGCACATGGGGCTGCTCACCGGCTTCGTCTTCGCCGCGCTGCGCTATGCGCTGGCGCTGGTGCCTGGGCTGGCCGACCGCCACTCGACCCGCAAGATCGCCGCCGTGGTGGCGCTGCAGGCGGGGGCGTTCTACCTCGCGCTCTCGGGCGGCAACGTGGCGACCGAGCGCGCCTTCATCATGGTGAGCGTGATGTTCGGCGCGGTGCTGCTCGACCGGCGCGCGCTCACCTTGCGCGCGGTCGCGGTGGCGGCCCTGCTGATCCTGCTGGTCCAGCCCGAGGCGTTGGGCGAGCCGGGCTTCCAGATGTCGTTCGCCGCCACCACGGCGCTGGTGGCGGTGTTCGGGCTATTGCGCGACTGGCCCGGCTGGCAGCCGCCTCGCTGGGCGCGCGGGGGGCTCAGCGTGGTGATCTCGTCCGCCGTCGCCGGCTTTGCCACCGCCCCCTTTGCCGCCGCGCATTTCAACCAGGTGTCGTATTACGGCCTGCTCGCCAACCTGTCGGCAGTGCCGGTGATGGGCACGCTGGTGATGCCGCTGGCGGTGCTCGCGGGCCTGCTCGCGCCGCTCGGCCTCGCCGGTTTGGCGCTGTCTGTCATGCGCTGGCCGATCGAATGGATCCTCTGGGTGGCGCAGCGCGTCTCGACCCTCGACGGGGCGGTCGGCCATGTCGCGAGCCCCGGCGCCTGGGTGTTGCCGCTGATCGGCCTTGGCGGGCTGGCGCTGGTGCTGCTGGCGGGGCGGGGAAGGGCGGTCGGCCTCGTACCGCTGGCGCTGGGGTTTGCGCTCTGGGCCGACACCGAGCGACCGGCGGCGCTGGTGGCGTCCTCCGGCGGGTTGGTGGGCGTGCTCGGCCCCGACGGGCGCGCGCTGTCGAAACCGCGCGGCGACGGGTTTGCCGCCATGGCCTGGCTCGAAAACGATGGCGATCCGGTGGCGCAGGACGTGGCCTTTGCGCGCCGCGGCTTCAGCGGTGCGGCGGGGGCACGCAGGGCGCAGATCGGCGGGCAGCGGCTGGCCCATTTCACCGGGCGCGGCGCGGGCGCGCGCGCGGTGGCGGCCTGCGGCGAGGCCGCGCTGGTGGTGACCTCGGTGCCTGTGGAGGCGCCGCCGCCGGGCTGCCTGCTGTTTGACGAAACGCGGCTGGCCGAGACCGGCGCGCTGGCGCTCTACGACTCGGGAGACGCGCTGCGCATCGTCACCGTGGCACAAACGAGCGGCGCGCGGCCCTGGACCCTGCGCCGCTAGGCCGGCCGGGGCAGGGGCTCAGTAGGTGCGGATCAGACCGACCAGCTTGCCCTGCACCTCGACCTGGTCTTCACGCAGAAGCCGGGTTTCGAATGCCGGGTTGGCGGCTTCCAGCATCACCATGTCGCCGGATTTGCGGTAACGTTTCAGCGTTGCTTCGTAGCCCTCGACCTGGGCCACGACGATGTCGCCGTTATCGGCCACCGAGGTTTCGCGGATGATCACCACGTCGCCCGAGTTGATGCCGGCGTCGATCATCGATTCGCCTTTGACTTCAAGCGCGTAGTGTTTACCGGAGCCGGCGATCATCGCCCCCGGCACGGCCACGCTGCTGCTGCCGTCGGTGATCGCCTCGATCGGCGTGCCGGCGGCGATGCGGCCCAGGAGCGGCAGCTCGAGCGCCGCAACATCGCCGAGCGCCATCGCCGCGGCGGGGCGGCGATCGGGGCGGTCGCCGTCGATCACCTTGGGTTCGAACCCGGCGCGCCCGGACGCCTCCAGCGCCTCGGGCAGCTTGATGATCTCGATCGCGCGGGCGCGGTGCGGCAGGCGGCGGATGAAGCCGCGCTCTTCCAGCGCCGTGATCAGCCGGTGAATGCCCGACTTCGAGCGCAGATCGAGCGCCTCTTTCATCTCGTCGAACGAGGGCGGCACACCGTCGCGCACCAGCCGCTTGTTGATGAAGTCGAGAAGATCCAGTTGTTTGCGGGTCAGCATATGCTCGCACCTCTTGGTAGTGCCGTTGGGATCGCCTGGTGCCCCGCACGGTCATTTCGGGCGCCCTTGCCGGGCTGTTCACATATGTTCTATCCGCGTTCCCGTTTCGTGTCAACAAACCTACAGCTTCAGGTAGTCCACCATCTCGCCCGCCCTGCGGGCCGGATCGCCTGCCGGGCGCACCAAGAGGGCATTGGATTTCTGCAGGATCGACAGCAGCGCGCTGTCCTGGCGGGGCAGGGAGCGGATGCCCGTGGCATCGACAACGGCGCGCATATAGTGCTCGCGCGGGCCGTTCTCGGCGAGGTCTTCGGTGAGCACCGCCTGAAGGCGCGGCGCGGGCGCGGCGCCGAGGCCCAGCATCGCGCGGATCATCGGCACCAGAAAGACCTGGCCGCAGACCAGCGACGAGACCGGGTTGCCGGGCAGGCCGACCATCGCCGCGCCGCCAAGCCGCCCCGCCATCAGCGGTTTGCCCGGCCGCATCGCCACTTTGTAGAAGCTCTGCTCCATGCCCAGCCCCGCCGCGACCGGCGCGACCAGATCGTGGTCGCCGACCGAGGCGCCGCCGATGGTGACGATCAAGTCGGCCCCTTCGGCGAGCGAGAACACCTGGCGCAGGCTGGCCGCGTCGTCCCGCGCGATCGGCAGCATCCGCACCTTGGCGCCAGCCGCCTCCAGCATCGCCTTGAGGCCGAAGCCGTTCGAGGCGATGATCTGGTCCGGCCCCGGCTCTTCGCCCGGCATCACCAGCTCGTCGCCGGTGGCGATCAGCGCCACCTCGGGGCGGCGCGCCACGGTGACCTCGCCGGCGTTCATCGCCGCGATCAGGGCGAGATCGCGCGCACCCAGCACGCGGGGCGCCTCGACCATGTCGCCGATCGCAAAATCCATGCCGGCCGGGCGCACATAGGGCCCCCGGTCAAGCTCGCGGTGCAGGGTGATCAGGTCGCCCTCGCGGGTCACGTCTTCCTGGATGATCACCCGGTTGGCGCCCACCGGCACCGGCGCGCCGGTGAAGATGCGCACCGCTTGCCCGGGGCCGACGTTGCCCTCGAACCGCGCCCCGGCCGCACTGGTGCCGATCACCTTGAACATCGCGTCGGGCTCCGCTTCGACGCCCTTCAGCGCATAGCCGTCCATCGCCGCGGCGGCGAAGGGGGGCTGGTTGCGGCTGGCCACCACCGGATCGAGCAGCACCCGCCCCGCCGCCTCGGCCAGCGCCACGGTCTCGGCCTCGACCGGGCGGGCCAGCGCAAAGAGCGCGTCGAGGGCCTGGGAAACGCTGATCATTTCGCCCGATAATCCCCTGATTTGCCGCCCGATTTGTGCAACAGGCGCACGCCTTCGATGCGCATGCCCTTCTCGGCGGCCTTGAGCATGTCATAGACCGTGAGCGCGGCGGTGGTGACGGCCGTCAGCGCCTCCATCTCGATCCCGGTCTGGCCCGAGGTCTTCACCGTCGCCGTAATCCGCACGCCGGGCAGGTCCGCGTCGGGGGTGAGCTCCAGCGCCACCTTGGTGATCGGTAGCGGGTGGCAGAGCGGGATCAGCTCGGAGGTTTTCTTGGCCCCCATGATGCCGGCGATCCGCGCCACGCCGAGCACGTCGCCTTTCTTGGCAGACCCCGCCTCGACCAGCGCCAGCGTCTCGGGCGACATCAGCACCCGCGCCTCGGCGGTGGCGCTGCGGTCGGTCACCGGTTTGGCCGAGACGTCGACCATGTGGGCTTGGCCCTCGGCATCGAAATGGGTCAGTTTTTCGCTCATGGCATCACCGGGTTGGCAAGGAGGGTGCGGGTGGCGGCCTCGACATCGGCCTGGCGCATCAGGCTTTCGCCGATCAGGAAGGCGCGCGCGCCCACGGCGGCCATCTCGGCCAGGTCGCCCGGCGTAGACAGGCCGGATTCGCACACCAGCAACCGGTCGTCGGGGGCGAGCCGGGACAGCTCGCGCGTGGTGTCGAGGCTGGTCTCGAAGGTCTTGAGATTGCGGTTGTTGATGCCGAGCAGGGGAGAGCGGAGCCGCGTCGCGCGCTCCAGCTCCTCGGCGTCGTGCACCTCGATCAGCACATCCATGCCCCAGCCGAACGCGGCGTCTTCCAGCTCGCCGGCCTGGGCGTCGTCGACGCTGGCCATGATGATCAGGATGCAGTCGGCGCCGAGGCTGCGCGCTTCGGCCACCTGCCAGGGATCATACATGAAATCCTTGCGCAGGGCCGGCAGGGTGGTGGCGGCGCGGGCGGCGACGAGAAACGCGTCCGCCCCCTGGAACGAGGGCGTATCGGTGAGCACGCTGAGGCAGGTGGCGCCGCCCGCCTCGTAGGCGCGCGCAATCGCCGGCGGGTCGAAATCGGGGCGGATGAGGCCCTTCGAGGGCGAGGCCTTCTTGACCTCGGCGATCAGGCCGTAGCCGGTTTGCGTGGCGGCTTTGAGCTTGTCGGCGAAGCCGCGCACCGGGCTGGCGGCGCGGGCATCGGCCTCAATCTCGGAGAAGGGTCGGGCGGTTTTGCGCGCCGCCACGTCTTCGAGCTTATAGGCCTTGATCTTGTCGAGCACGTTGGTCATGCGCATCGGTTTACGCGTGCCGACGCGGGCGGGCAACGACATTTGTCCCGCGGCCATGGATAGCGGTGCTCAGTAGCCGAACGCCTCGAAATCGGGCGCGTAGATCCTTTCGATCATGCGCCGCGCGTCCGGGTCGCGGATGAGCGAGTCCGGCGCGTTTTCCTGGCGGTTTTCATGCGCCACGGCGTCAGGCAGGGGCTGTCCCAACCGGTCGGCAAGCGCCTTGTGAAAGTCCGCCAACGCCTCGACCCGGCCAAGCAGTGTCGGCCTGAACACGCCGGGAAAACTCGAGACCGCCTGGATGCTCCAATGCGAATCCAGCGACGGAGCGCCATGCGCGGCCACCTCCGCTTCGATATAGGCGAGGAAGCGGCGCAGGCCCTCGACGGTGTACGGCATGGTCTCCCAGTCAAAGCCCACCATCGCCGTGGCGCGCAGCCGCGAGGCCAGGAACCAGGGGCTGCCAAGATCGTTCGACTTGCAGAAGTACCGGAACGAGGAAACCGCGCGCGCATAGGGGTTGCGCACGACCAGCAGGCGCTCGGCCGGCAGTGCGACGAGCGTTTGGGCCGTCAACCCGAGGTTCAGCGCGCGGGTGAACACGCCGGTATCGGCCAGCTTGTGCACCACCGCCGAGGGGTTGATATCGGCCAGAGGGGTGAACGAGGCGCTCAACTTGTGGCCGAATTCCATTTCGAACAACAGTTTGAGTGTTGAGGACGACGCGTTCTTGCCGAGCGACAGGAAGACCCAACGCTTTGAAGGGGGCAGGATCGACAGGTAGAGAAACCCCCGCGCCGCCTCGAAAGACACCCCTTGGCCGAGTGTGGCACGGGTCTCTTCGATCAATATTCGACGGTTGGGCGGCGCGGTTATTTCTGCGGGAAAAAGAGCGGTATGCGTGGTCATGACGAAGAAATATCCCGGCGCGGGGAGGGATGCAATCCGTGCGCGATGCGCTGCCCACTGCGCAGGGCGTGCCGACGCGGCGGGCGGGCCTCTCGAGGCACCTCGCGGCAATCCGTGCGCCGCCGATGTCGGCGACGGGATCGACCGTGGGGATGACGTGGCGGCCGGCAGCTAGCGCCGAAGCGCGCCGGACAGCCGAGCGCGCACGGCGCGCAGCTTGCCGCGTAGCCGGGGGCCGAAATCGGTGGGCAGAAGCCAGCGGGTGAGCCGGGCGCGGACTGGGTCTGTTTCGAAGAGCAGCCCGGCGATGTGAACATCCGGCTCAAGCTCGGTGGGGGGGATATTGCCTTCGCAGGAGGTTTCCGCATGGAGCGCCCCGGTGCGATCCCAGACCGAAAGCGCGATTTCCGCATCCCGTGCCAGGAACAGGGGCTTTCCGAGTGCGACTTCGAGGCTCGCAAGCTTTAGGAGATGGTCGATTCCGCGCCGGTTCGGCTCTGTCGTGGTCGACAAGTTTACTCGCATCGCCTTTGCCCCCGACCCGGCGCGGATCGAAATGGCGCTGTGGGCCGGCGTCGTGACGAAAGCGACCGCCGCCAAACTACCTCTGGCCGGCATCCTTAGGCGAAACGGGGGTAGGCGCGAGGGAATGCGCATGATCGAGTTCTCGAACGCACCGGTCGGTGCATGGTCGAGAAGCATCACAGTCCGGCCGCCGGTGAAGAGCGTCCGTCGCGCGGCCGGCACCTTGGCGCGGTGTACGGCAAGCCCCGCCCCATTCGCGAGAAATGACAAGACTTCCTCGCTTTCGACGTAGTGCGCGCCATCTTGGTATACGGTGGCGGGCAGGGTTTTGACCCCGCGCGCGCCGCGCATAGCGCGCGACATGTCGAACGGCTCGAGCCCGTAGTGGTCAAACAAGTGCAACAGCGCCTCATAATAGGGAACTCGGTCGGGCTTTCGTTCGACCCACAGGGGGGTCAGGACTACCGGGGCGAATTTGATCTCTCGGGTCCGGCAGTGGAGGATCAAGTGTTCGACAAAGCCGAGCAGGAAGTTGGGGTCATAGCCCTGCTTCAGGTGGTTCACATCGTTCAGTGCGTATTCCCAGATCAGCGTGTCGCCGGCTTTCAACTCCGGCGTTGACATCGCGCGAAACAGCCCAACCAGCGTAGAGTTCGCCCCCACCGACAGGTTGATGGCTTCGGGAAAGGCGTGGCGGAAATACGAGGTCCAGCCCTCCTTCCTTAACGAGTTGGACCCACCTACGATAAAAACCGACATCCCATCTCCATGTCATATGGATCGCCTGGATTTTGCGCCATGGTGCCCGGCGCGGCGGCGAAAAAAGGGGGAACTCTGCGCTCAGGGCCCGCGCCCCCCCGATTGCTGCTTTGCCCAAAACCGAAGCCCCGGCTGCGGCGGGGCTTCGGTTTCATAGGCCGGCGCGCCGCTTACTTCAGGATCGAGCGCCCGGCGTAGACCGCCGTCTCGCCCAGCAGCTCTTCGATGCGGATCAGCTGGTTGTATTTCGCGAGCCGGTCGGAGCGGCTGAGAGAGCCGGTCTTGATCTGGCCGCAGTTGGTGGCGACGGCGAGGTCGGCAATCGTCGCGTCCTCGGTCTCGCCCGAGCGGTGGCTCATCACGTTGGTGTAGCCGGCGCGATGCGCCATCTCGACCGCTTGCAGCGTTTCCGAGAGCGTGCCGATCTGGTTGACCTTCACCAGCAGCGAGTTGGCCACGCCGTCCTTGATGCCGCGCGCCAGCCGCTCGGGGTTGGTCACGAACAGGTCGTCGCCGACCAGCTGGATGCGCTTGCCCAGCTTCTCGGTGAGCAGCTTCCAGCCGTCCCAGTCGTCCTCGGCGCAGCCGTCCTCGATCGAGATGATCGGGTAGTCGTCGACCAGCCCGGCGAGGTAGTCGACGTTCTCGGCGGCGCTGAGCGACAGGCCTTCGCCCTTCATCTCGTACTTGCCGTTCTTGTAGTATTCCGACGAGGCGGCATCCATCGCGAGGTAGATATCCTCGCCCGGCTTGTAGCCAGCCTTCTCGATGCTCTTCAGAATGAAATCAAGCGCTTCGCGGGTGGAGCTGAGGTTCGGCGCAAAGCCGCCCTCGTCGCCGATCCCGGTGTTGTAGCCGGCCGCGCTCAGCTCTTTCTTCAGCGCGTGAAACACTTCGGCGCCCATCCGAACCGCGTCGCGCAGGCTATCGGCGGCGACCGGCATGATCATGAATTCCTGGATGTCGATCGGGTTGTCGGCATGCTCGCCGCCATTGATGATGTTCATCATCGGCACCGGCAGCACCTTGGCCGAGGCGCCGCCGACGTAGCGGTAGAGCGGCAGCGACGAGAAATCGGCCGCCGCCTTGGCCACGGCAAGCGACACGCCGAGGATCGCGTTGGCGCCGAGGCGGGCCTTGTTGGGGGTGCCGTCAAGCTCGATCATCGTCGCGTCGATGGCTTCCTGCTCGGCCGCGTCGAAGCCCACCAGCGCCTCGGCAATCTCGCCATTGACCGAGGCCACCGCCTCGAGCACGCCCTTGCCGCCGTAGCGCGATGCGTCGCCGTCGCGCTTTTCATGCGCTTCATGCACGCCCGTGGAGGCGCCCGAGGGCACTGCCGCGCGGCCCATCGTGCCGTCCTCGAGGATCACGTCGACCTCAACAGTCGGGTTGCCGCGGCTGTCGAGGATCTCGCGGGCGAAAATGTCGATGATGGTGCTCATGGCTGGTTCCCTTGAATTGGGGTCAAAAATGCGATGCCTGCGTCATACTCCCCCGAGGGGCGCATTAAAAGGGTCGTTTCGCTGCGACGCGGCGCTCGCGCAGGAGCGTGTAGAGCCCGGTTCCGACGACGATGGCGGCGCCGACCAGAGTGAGCGCGTCGGGGCGTTCGGCGAAGATCGCCCAGCCGATGGTGATGCCAAAGATCAGCCGGGTATAGCGAAAGGGCGTGACGAACCCCATCTCGCCGACCCGCACCGCCAGCGTGAGCGCGTAATATCCCACCATGCCGAGCACCAGCGAGCTGGCGATCAGCGCGGCCTCGGTGGCGTCGAGCCGCACCGGCCCGCCCGAGAGCCAGAGCATGCCCGCGCCCACCGGCACCAGCATGAAAAACCCCCAGGCCGAGGTTTGCAGCGGGTGCACGTCGGGCGGGCCATGACGGGTGGCCAGATCGCGCGCCGCCAGGCCAAGCGCGGCAACCAGGGCGAACAGGGCGTTGACGTCAAACCCACCGAGGCCGGGGCGCAGGATCACCAGCACGCCGGCCAGCCCGAGGCCGAGCGCCAGCCAGCGCCGCCAGCCCACCCGCTCGCCGAAGAACAGGATCGCGCCAAGGGTTACAAACAGCGGATTGGCCTGAAGCAGCGCGGAGGCGAGCGACAGCGGGATCAGCGCGAGCGCGGTGACATAGGTGGCGGAGCCGACGATCTCGCCGGCGTTTCGCAACAGCACCATCTTGTGCCAGAACCGCCGCGACCAGGCGCAATAGCCCGCCCGCGAGGCCAGCGCCGAAAACGCCAGCCCGCCGCCAAGCCCGACATAGATCAGTACCTGTCCCATCGGCACGCTTTGCGTGACGGTCTTGAAAAACGCGTCCTCGGCGGCGAAGCCCGCCATCGCGAGGATCATCAGCAGCGCGCCGCGCAGGTTGTCCATCTGCAACTCCGGGGCGCAGTGGCCGAAACCCGGCGTGTGCCTTTATCTTGGCGGAAATACTCCGGGGGTGCGGGGGCAGCGCCCCCGCGCGGTCGCCCTGCCGGGGCAGGGCGAAACCGCCTACCCGGCGGCGGTGTCGACGATCTCGTAATCGTGGCTGAGCTTGGCGGTCTTTTCCATCATCGCCGAGGCCGAGCAGTACTTGTCGACCGAGAGCGAGATCGCGCGCGCCACCTTGTCCTCGTCCAGCCCACGCCCCTTGACGGTGAAATGCATGTGGATGCGGGTGAACACCTTGGGGTGGTCGTCGGCGCGGTCGGCCTCGAGCTCGACCGAGACATCCTCGATCGCCTGACGCCCCTTTTCGAGGATCGACACCACGTCATAGATTGAGCAGCCGCCGGTGCCAATCAACACCAGCTCCATCGGGCTCGGCCCCGGCTTCGGACCGTTGTCGGAAGCGGTGCCGAAGGCGAACTTGTGCCCACTCTCGGCCTCGCCCACGAAGGTGCGGTCTTCGACCCATTTCACGCGTACGTCCATGGTGCGTCTCCCTTGGCTGTTTGGCGCTGGATAGGGCGGGGCGGCGCGCTTGTCCACGGGGTGTTTCAGCGGAAGGCTTTGGCCAGCACCCATTCATAGATTCCGTCGCCCATCCACTTGCGGATGAACAGCATCGGCCTGGCGCCAAAACCCTTGACGTAGCGCCGTTTCGGGTTCGGCTCGGTCGCCGCGCGAACGAACTCGCGCGCCAGCACGCCGGCGTCGGTGCCAGGAAGGCCGGCGCCGTCGACCCGCCTCAGGTAGCCTGCCACCTGGGCCTTGTAGGGGCTGGTCTCGGCATAGGCGCGCAGGCCCTCGAAGGCGATCGGCCCCCATTCGGTCTTGACCCCGCCGGGCTCGATCAGGCTCACGGTGATGCCGAACGGGGCCAGTTCCAGGCGCAGGCAATCCGACCAGCCTTCGAGCGCATGTTTGGTGGCGTGATACCAGGCGCCCATCGGCGTGAAGATCCGGCCGCCCATCGACGAAACGTTGACGATCCGCCCCGACCCCTGCGCGCGCATCTGCGGCAGCACGCGCTGGGTGAGATCGGCAAGGCCGAAGAGGTTGACCTCGAACTGGTAGCGGGCCTGGTCGAGCGGCACTTCCTCGACCGGACCGTACAGGCCGAAGCCGGCGTTGTTGATCAGCACGTCGATCCGGCCTTCGGCGTCGAGGATCCGGGCCACCACGGCGGCATTGCTGTCGGCCTCGGTCACGTCCAGCGCGACCGGCACCACGCCGAGCGGCCTGAGCGCGTCCATCCGCTCCACCCGCCGGGCCCCGGCGTAGACCTTGTGCCCGGTTTCGGCCAGTTGGCGGGCCGCCTCAAAACCCATCCCCGACGAGGCCCCGGTGATCAGAACGACCTTGTTCGACATTGGCTCGACCTTTCGCTTGGTTTTCCGGGCTCGCCGGCGCATATATGACTTGCGGTCATTTATGGAATGACCATCGGTCACTTATCAAGGAGATTCGCGGCGGCGCTGCGAACAAACAGCTATGGCACTGGCGGACAACAGAAAACGGGCACGCTCCGACGACGAGAAGCACGCGCGCCGCGCCATGATCCTGAACGCGGCGCGCGCGATGATCGCCGAGTCGGGCTTCGATGGCGTGACGATGGCGGGGCTGGCCAGGCGCGCCGGGCTCGCCAAGGGCACGCTCTATCTCTACGTGCGCACCAAGGAAGAACTGCTGCTGGCGCTGTTCGTCGAGGCGATGGCGGCGATGGTGGCGCGCCTTGAGACGCAGGCGAGGGCGGACACGCTGGCCGAGGATATCGCCCACGCCGCCGAGGACGAGCCTTTGTTCCTGCCGCTGCTGGCCCGGCTGGTGGCGGTGATCGAGGCCAACGTGGCCGACGCGCCGCTGTTCGCGGCCAAGCGCGAGATCATGGCGCTGTCGGCGCGGCTGGTGGCGCGGGTCGCGGCGCTCTACGGGGTGGGGCAGGCGCGGGCCGAACCGGTGGTCTCGGCGCTGATCCTCGCGTTGCAGGGGGCGGCGCAGTTCGACATCACCGCCGGGCGCGATCCGGCCGCGCTGCCCGATGACCTCAGGCCGGTGTTTGCCGCGCACGCCTTTGGCGAGCGCTTCCCACCGGCGGCGCGGCTCATTCTTTCATCCTTCGCCCAGCCCCTCTAGCAGCGCGGCGAGCTTCATCACGGTGTTGAGGTTGCGCGCAGTCGCCGGCACGCCGAGGTAGCGCTCGACCTTTTGCGCCAGTTTCGACTGTCCGATCCCGTCGGGGGCGTGCAGGTAGAAGGCCCAGCCGTCGAGATGGAACCGCTCATTCGGCGCGGCGCGTTTCGCCAGCGCCTCCAGATCCGGCGCGTCGGGCCGCTCGGAGAGAAACCAGATATGCCCGCTGGTCGGGTCGTGTTTGGCCTCAGGCCAGGGGTAGTCCGCGAGGATCCCGGTGAAGCTTTCGCGCGAGAACACCACGGCACGGGGGCGAAAGCCATGATGCGCCAGGATCTCCTCCTCGACGATCTCGCCGAAATGGCGCGCGTCGATCACCCCGGTGAACACCACGTTGCCCGACTGGATGTAGCTGCCCACGTTGCGCACCCCGAGCTTGCTGAGCAGTGCGCGCAAATCACTCATCGCGAGCTTGCCTCGGCCGCCGACGTTGACGCCCCGCAGCAGCAGAACCCAGGCGTTCATCCCACCAGCTCGCCCTGCATCACCCGCACCGCCTGGCCGGCGACGGTGACCGCGCCGCCGGGCTCGGCACGGGCCTCGATCACGCTGGGCCGGCCCATGTCTTCGCCCTGGTGGATGGTGAGTGCCACGGCCTCGCCGCGGATCTCGGCCAGCAGCGCGGCGAGGGTGGCGGCGGCCGAGCCGGTGGCCGGGTCTTCGGGCACGCCCGAGAGCGGCGCGAACATCCGCGCGTGGATCACGTCGTCTTCCTCGACATAGACGAATTGCGCGAAGTCGAGCCCCTCGGGGTGGGCCTCGACGCCGCGGCGGAAGGCGGCAAGGTCAGGCGTGCAGGCGGCCAGCACGGCGCGGGTGGCGACGGGGGTGAAGCAGAACCCCAGCCCCAGCGTGGCCATCACCGGGCGGGCGGTGATCGAGCCGGCGGGGATCCCCAGTGCCTCGGCCACCAGCGCGGTTTCGGGCGCGGCGAGGCGTTTGAGCGGGGCCTCGGTGGTGAACGAGGCGTGCCCACCTTCCGCGCGCGCGCGGATCGGGCCGATCGCCAGCTCCAGCACCATCTCGGGGCCCAGCCCGGCGTCGGCCAGCATTACGGCAGTGCCGATCGTGGGATGGCCGGCAAAGGGCACCTCCGCCGTCGGCGTAAAGATGCGCAGCCGCGCGGCATGCGCCGGGTCTTCGGGCGGCAGCAGAAACACCGTTTCGGAGAAATTGAACTCGCGCGCGATCGCCTGCATCTCGCCGGGGGTGAGATCGCGCGCATCGGCGACGATGGCGAGGGGATTGCCGCCAAAGCGGCGGGGGGTGAACACGTCATAGACGAGATAGCCGGTCATGGTTCCTCCACTCCGGCCAGAGCCGGGATCACACCTGTCGCGCCAGTAGTCTTGGCCTATTTTCGGTCAGGTTCAAGCCCGACCGGTTCACATCAGCTCGGGCTCGCGCCCCACCCGCGCGGCGAGCTTGGCCACGGTGAGGCCCTGGACGATGATCGAGAACAGCACCACCATATAGGTCGCGGCCAGGATCGTGGCCTTCCATTCGCCCTCGGGCAGGCTCAGCGCCAGCGCCACCGAGATGCCGCCCTTCAGCCCGCCCCAGGTCATGATCGGGATCACCCCGGCCGAGAACGAGCGGAATGGGCGCAGCAGCAACACCGGCACCGCCACGGCGACCAGCCGGGCGACGAGGGCGAGGCCGATGGCGAGCACGCCGGCGGTGACGGAGTCGAAGGTGAAGGCGACGGCGAAGACCTCGAAGCCGATCATCAGGAACAGCACCGCGTTGAGGATCTCGTCGATCAGCTTCCAGAACGCGTCGACATAGTCGCGGGTCTGTTCGCTCATGCCGTGCTTGGCGCCGATGTCGCCGATCAAGAGCCCCGCGCTGACCGCCATGATCGGCGCCGAGACGTGCAGCGCCACCGCCAGCTCGTAGCCACCGAAGGCGAGCGCGAGGGTGATCAGCACTTCGAGCGGGTAGTCGTCGATCCGCCGCATCACCCGGAACACCAGCCAGCCCAGCACGATCCCCAGCACCGCGCCGCCCACCGCCTCCTGGAAGAACAGCCGCGCCGCGTCCGTGAGCCCGCCACCGCCATGCGCCGCCTCGCCGTGGCCGCCAATGGCGGGAAAGGCGAGGCCGACGAGGATCAGGTAGACGACGTAGCCGACGCCATCGTTGAACAGGCTTTCGCCGGCGATCTTGGTTTCCAGCGATTTGCGCAACGACGCCTCGCGCAGCACGCCGAGCACCGCCACCGGGTCGGTCGGCGAGATCAGCGCGCCAAACACGAGGGCCACCAGCAGCGGCATGCCGGTGATCCAGCTGAAGCCCAGGCCCACCACCAGCGTCGACAGCGCCACGCCCAGCGTCGCCATCAGGAACACCACCCGCCATTGTTCGCGCAGGTCTGCGATCTTCACATGCAGCGCGCCGGCGAACAGCAACAGCCCCAGCATGCCTTCGAGCAAGGCGTCGGAGAAGTCGATCCCCTGGACCAGCCCGCGCACTTCCTCGGCGATGGTGAGGGTGGGCACGAGCCAGTCGAGCCCGAGGATCGCCAGCGAGGCGACGAAGGCCACCACGAGGATGCCGATCGCCGAGGGCAGGCGCAGGAACAGGTAGTTGATCGCGCCGAAGCTGGCGGCGAGCACGATCAGAAGCGAGGCGATCTGGAGGATGTTCATCTGTCCCGGTCTCCGTGTTTTCCGCCCGTGGTAGCATGGCAGACCGGGCCGGGGAATGGCTTGACATCGCGCGCCTTGCGCCCTCCTGTCGCGCCATGCACCAGCGCCACGACATGACCGCCTCGGGCACCGCCGCGCTTGTCGCGATCATGATGATCCTGGCGGTGAACCAGGTGGTGATCAAGCTCACCAACGACGGGTTGCAGCCGGTGTTTGCCGCCGGGCTGCGCTCGGGTGGTGCTGTGGTGGTGATCTGGGCCTGGATGCGCCTGCGCGGCCAGCGGCTCGATTTTCGCGCCGGCACGCGCGGGGCCGGGCTGCTGGTGGGGCTGATCTTCTCGGTCGAGTTCCTCGCGCTGTTCGTCGCGCTCGACCTGACCACGGTGACGCGGGTGAGCGTGATCTTCTACTCGATGCCGGTGTGGATGGCGGTCGCGGCGCATGTTCTTCTGCCCGGCGAACGGCTCACGCCGCTGCGCGGCCTCGGCCTCGCGCTGGCCTTCGCCGGCGTGGCCTGGGCGATCGTCGACCGCTCCGGGCTGGGCGGCGAGGCGTCGCTGGCGGGCGATCTCGCCGCGCTGGTGGCGGCGCTGGGCTGGATGGGGGTGTCGCTGATGCCCCGGCTCACGCCGCTCGGGCGGCTCACCCCGGAGATGCAGATGTTCTGGCAGGTGACGGTCTCGGCGCCGGTGCTGATCGCCGCCTCGCTCGCGTTCGGGCCCTGGCTGCGGGATTTTCAGCCCGTCACCGCCTGGATGATGCTGTTTCAGGTCGTGGTGGTGGCCTCTGGCGTGTTTCTCGCCTGGTTCTGGCTGCTCAGCCATTTCAAGGCGAGCCAGATCGCCGCCTTCGCCTTTCTGTCGCCGGTGTTCGGCGTGGCGATGGGCTGGCTCTGGCTGGGCGAGACGGTGAGCGCGGCGCTGATCGCCAAGCTGGTGCTGGTGGCGGTGGGGATCGTGCTGATCAACCGGCGGCAACGGGTGCGCGCCGGGGCCTGACCGCCCGCTCAGCCACGCGCGGCGGCAAGGGCCTGGAGCGCGGCCACCGGGTCGCCCGCGCGCCAAATCTCCTCGCCGAAGGACAGGAAATCGGCCACCGGCGTCAGCTTTCGCACCAGTGCCTCGGTGAAGCCGCCCTCGGCCACCACCGGCACCTCGATCGTCTGGCTCCACCACTCGAACAGCTCGTGTTCGGCCACCGTGCCGTCGCCGAGCATCGAGGCGCCGACCGGGCCGAAGGTGACGTAGTCCGCCCCCATCTCGCCCGCCGACATGCCGTCGTGGCGCGAGGTGGCGCAGAACGCGCCGACGATCGCGTCGGCGCCGAGCTCGTCACGGGTCTTGCGCACGTGGCGCGCGCCGTCGGAAAAATGCACACCGTCCAGCCCGTGCGGTTCGACCAGCAGCACGTGGTCGGCGATCACCAGGGCGATGTCGCGCGCATGCGCCACCTCGCGCACCGCGTCGGCCGCGCGCGCGATCACGTCTTCGTCGCGGCTGGCGAGGTCGAGCCGGATGCAGGCGATCTCGACCGCGTCGAGGCAGCGCGCCAGCGTGTCGGGGAAGGCCGCGAGGTCGATCTCGGGCGGGGTGACGAGGTAGAGCTGCGGAAGGTCTTCGGTGGCCATGGTCGTCCCTCCGGACATGCAAAAATCGTTTGGATTCGGGGGCTGAATAGCCGGTTTTCCGCCTGCTGGCTACTTCGCCGGCAGCGCCGCGACGAAATCGAGCGCCAGCGCCATCAGCCGCTCGCGGCGCACGTCGTCGGCGAGGCAGTCTTCGTCGACATCGACAAAGCCGCCCATCGCCCGCCCGGTCATCTGCATCGGCCGCGCGCCGGGCACGGCGAGGGCGAACTCCTGGTTGTCCTTGCCGACGCGAAACATCGCGCCGCCCGGGTGCACGCCGCAGAGCATGTTGCCGTCGAGCATGAAAGCGACGCCGCCAAACATGCGTTTTTCGCTGATACCGGGCCGGTCGGCGAGATCCCCGCGCAGGATCTCGGCCAGCCCCTCGTCATAGGCCATACGCCCCTCCCTTGCCATTTGCCCCGCCGCCAGCGTATCACGGGCCGCCGCAAACGAGGAGACCCCGATGCGTGAGACCGGCCCCTTGCCCGCCATCGTGCTGGTGCGCCCGCAGATGGGTGAAAACATCGGCGCGGCGGCGCGCGCGATGCTGAATTTCGGCCTCGACCGGATGCGCCTGGTCGCGCCGCGCGACGGCTGGCCGAACCCGAAGGCGGTGGCGATGGCCTCGGGCGCGGGGCGGGTGCTCGACGGCGCGGGTCTGTTCGACGATCTCGCCGGGGCGCTGGCCGATTGCGACTACGTGTTCGCCACCACGGCGCGCGGGCGCGAACTGGCCAAGCCGGTGCTCAGCCCCGAGCGGGCGATGGCGCAGGCGCGCGCGCTGCAGGCGGCGGGCAAACGGGTGGGCATCCTGTTCGGCCCCGAGCGCGCCGGGCTCGAGAACGAGGATATCGCGCGGGCCAATGCCATCGTCACCGTGCCGGTGAACCCGGAGTTCTTCTCGCTCAACCTGGCCCAATCGGTGCTGCTGATGGGGTATGAATGGCGCCGTCAGGGCGGCGAGGTGGCGCATGAGGTGCTCGCCAACACCGACTTCGCCGCCGCTATCGAGGTGGAAAAGCTCGCCGACCACTACGAGGCCGAGCTGGCGCGCGCCGGGTTCTTCTTTCCCGAGACCAAGGCGGGCAGCATGAAGCTGGTGCTGCGCAACATGTGGTCGCGGCTCGCGCTGACATCGTCCGACGTGCAGCGGCTGCACGGCATGCTCAGGCAATTGCTGCGCGACCGGGGGTAGGGCGGGGCCGCACCGGCACGGTGTGGCGACAGCGGCGCGGGCTCAGGCGCGGCGCGCCGCGACGATCCAGATGACCGCCGTCACCAGCGCGCCGAGGGCGTTGGCATTGGCCATGGTAATGTCGAGCGCTTGCCACGGGATCGCGTCCGACAGCCGCCAGGGGATATCGTCGCAACGCACCAGCGGCGTGGCGTTGAGCCGCTCGATCAACTCGGCCGGGGTCAGGCTCGAGATGTCGCCGCCGGTGCAGGAGGCGGGGCCGTCCCACCATTTGCGCTCGACCCCGCTGTGATAGAAGCCGATCGCCGAGGTGGTCGCGGCGGCGAGTGCGCCGGGCCAGGCGAGCCAGCGGCGGCGGGTCAGCAGGGCCACGGCGCCGATGCCGATCGCGGCATAATGCGGGTAGCGCTGGTAGAAGCACAGCTGGCAGGGCTTGTAGCCGAGCGCCTGGAACATCCAGGCGCCGAGCACCGAGACCACCGAGACCAGCGTGGCAACCAGGATGAGCTGGCGGGAGGTGAGGTTGGTCATAGGTATTTCACCGCGAAAAAGCCGCCGAGCAGCAGCAGGACAAAGAGGGTGAACATCAGCCCGAGGCGACGTTCGATGAAATCGCGGATCGGCGCGCCGAACTTCCAGAGCAGCGCCGCGACGACGAAAAACCGCAAGCCGCGCGCCAGCACCGAGGCCAGCATGAAGACGCCGAAGTTCAGCCCGGTCCAGCCCGACAGGATCGTGATCACCTTGTAGGGGAACGGGGTGACGCCGGCGATCAGCACCGCCCAGGCGCCCCATTCGTTGTACCTGGCGGCGAACTCGGTGGCCGCGTCGGTCTTGCCGTAGAAGTCGAGCACCGGCTGGCCGACGCTCTCGAACAACCCCCAGCCGATGTAGTAGCCGAGCATCCCGCCGGTGACCGAGGCCAGCAGCGCGACGCCGGCGATCAGGAAGGCGCGCCGCGGCGTGGCGATGATCATCGGGATCATGATCACGTCTGGCGGGATCGGAAACACCGAACTTTCGACGAAGGCCACCAGCGCCAGCGCCCAGAGGGCGTAGCGGCTTTCGGCCAGAGATATGGTCCAGTCGTATAATCCGCGCAGCATGTCCCGCCCCGTTTTGAGGCTTTGCACCATGGGGCGGGGGCGGGGTCAAGTGCGCAGTGGCGCGGGGGGCCTGTGCGGCTATAGTGAGATGGAGCCAAGCTGGAGGTGCGAGATGAAGTGGCAGGGACGGCGCGGCAGCCGGAATATCGAGGACCGCCGCGGCGGCGGCGGAGCGAAGGCGGGGATCGGCGGCATCGGCCTGCTGGTGGTGCTGGCGATCGGCTATTTCGCCGGTATCGACGTAACACCCCTGCTCGAAGGGCAGGGCGGGCTCGCCCCCGGTGGCGGCACCGAGATCACCGAGGCCGACCGGCAGGCGGGCGAGTTCGTCTCCGTGACCCTGGCCGATACCGAGGAGGTCTGGGGCGCGGTCTTCGCCGAGCAGGTCGACGCGGCCTATCGCCCGGTCACGCTGGTGCTCTACAAGGGGGTCACGCAATCGGCCTGCGGCGGGGCCTCGGGCGCGACGGGGCCGTTCTATTGCCCCGGCGATAGCAAGATCTACCTCGACACCGACTTTTTCACCACCATGAGCCAGCGGCTCGGGGCACATGGCGATTTCGCCGCGGCCTACGTAGTGGGTCACGAGGTGGCACATCATGTGCAGGACGAACTGGGCATTCTCGGCCAGGCCAACAGCCTGCGCGCAAGGGTGGGCGAAGAAGAGAGTAATGCGATCTCGGTGCGCATCGAGTTGCAGGCGGATTGCTACTCGGGGATCTGGGCGCGCCATGTCGAGGCGCGGTTCGGCACGCTCGAGCCGGGCGATCTCGAAGAGGCGCTGAACGCCGCGCGCCAGATCGGCGACGACACCTTGCAGCGCAATGCCGGCCGGGTGCCGATGCCGCACACCTTCACCCATGGCTCCTCGGCGCAGCGTTCGCGCTGGTTCGCCAAGGGCTACGATACCGGCGATATGCGCGTCTGCGACACCTTCGACACCGACCGTCTCTGAGCCGGGCAGTTTGCCGTTGCCCGGATCACGCCGAGGACGATGGCTTGAGATTGACGCCGGCGCGACCGGGCGCTAGAGCGAGGACCGGGCCCGAGTGGCGGAATTGGTAGACGCAGGGGATTCAAAATCCCCCGGTTGCAAGACCTTGCGGGTTCGAGTCCCGCCTCGGGTACCATGGGCCTTGTGCAAAACACCGCGTCGCGCGGTGCAATGCTCTGCCGGCCGGGCCAGGCGATGTGGCGATTCTCCCGAATGATTCGGATTTCCGATCCCGACTGAAGGCCGAAATCGCACCGATTTTGACCGTTCGGATGGATTGGTGAAGAAAGACGAACAGCGCCCGTGCCTTATTTTCGTCAAATTTGAATGATTGTCGCACGGCTTTGTTTACGGCGGGCTTCGCGGTCTGTGTTCTCGTAACGGAAACAACGCAAGGCAGGCAAACTGGGCCAATCGCCGGGGAGGCCTGTGGATAAGCCGGGAATTCTGTGGATTAGCCTGCACGATTGGGGCGAGCGTCTATTACTTCCGGTTGAAGTTGTTGCCATACGCGAAACAGAGTGGCGAAAAGAAAAAATCTGGGGATGGGGGAAAAGCCCCTGTTGTTAACCGGTTCCACGGTGAAACCGCCGTGTTTCCGTCAGAATTCCCTTTTTTTGCCACGCGCCGCAGCGTAATTTGATCCTGCCCAACTGGGGGGTGATGTCTGCAGGCCACGGGGGCGGCCGCACACGAACCACGGATTGCTCCGTGGGGGATGAGTGTGCCGTCGGCTCTCGCATGGGAGCGGCACGAGAAGTTCATGCGCGCGAGCCGGGGGGTTAGCGCCGATGGGCTTCAGGTCCGAGTTGGACCCTCATTCTCCAATACGGCGATTTGTTTCAGTTCGGACGTGCGGGCCTCCGTGGTCATGACGTCACCCGGACCTGGGAAGGGACGGAGCGTAGTGTAAGGGGATAATAGAAGACATGCTGTCTTTGCTCGAACTTGACCGGATCTGCACCATCAGCGTGGCAGGGGCTTTCGGCGTACGCTTGTTCAATCCTCAAAATTTCAACGAGATCGATCTCCGGCAATTACGTGCCGGTGTTGCCAATTCTTCCCGTCGCGCAATTCAGGCCAAGCCTGTGCGTGCCGGGGCTGAGCAAGGGAACCAGTAAAATGACCGCATATGCCACGCCGACCCTGATCTACCTCGGGACCGTCTCGACAACGGACAGCTACGAAGGCGATTTCAAATCGGAATATGCCAACGCGCTCGTTGGCCTGAGCCGCGACTACACCGAGATGTCGCTGGTGACGGTGAACGTCGTCGACAGAGACCATGACGGGGTGATGGAAGACGACGAGAGCAACCCGTATTGCGACTACGTCGGCTACGATACTGGCGCGGGCACGATCAACCAGTACACCGACGGCACCATGACGGCGCTGGCGGACATCACGCTTACCGACGGATCGGTCATCGCCGTCGAAGTGGTGATGGTGCAGATGCAGAATGGCGACCTGTTCATTTCCGACCTGCTCAACGGCGGCACCCTGGACAACCTCGACATCTCGGCCGTCGAGATCACTCAGATCACCGGCGACAATTACGCCGGCTGGTTCACCAACCAGAGCGTCGACAACACCACACTGGGGCCGATCGCACCATCGCTCGACGGCATCGTCGAGGGCACCGCGGGCGCTGACCTGATCGACGCCACCTATACCGGCGACCCCGAGGGCGACATGGTCGACCACGGCGACGCGATCCTGCCGGGCGAAACCGGCGACGACGATATCATTCTCGCCGGGGCCGGCGACGATACCGTGCGCGCGGGCGACGGCGACGATGAAGTCTATGGCGGGGCCGGCGACGACACCATCGAGGGCGGCGATGGCGACGATGTGATCTACGGCGACAGCGATCTCGCCGACGCGGGCGGTGACCCGGTGCGCGAAGCGCTGCAATGGGACGAGGCGCCGTATTACGCCGACGAGAAAGACGCCGGCACCTTCACCCAGAACACCGGAACGGTCGACGTGACGTTCAAGGTGCTCTCGGAAAACTGCAACGCCGATGTCGAATTCGAGGACGCGGCCAACAACATCGACGGCATCGACACCGGCACGCTCGGCGACGCCGACCCGAACTCGGGCCTCGCGATCGAGGGCGGCGGCAAATACGACGACGCCAAGGTCGAGCTGAGCTTCTCCGAGGCGGTGTCGAACGTGCAGTTCCGCATCAATGACATCGACATGGACAGCTCCGTGAAGGTGCTGGCCTTCGACGTCAACGGCAACGCGCTGCTGGTCGACCTGACCGGCGGCAGCGCGCTCAACGTCCAGGGCGATACCGCCTATGCCACCGGCGGCGACCTCGCGCCGAGCGCCGACGCCAACTCGATGCTGGTCGAGATCGCGGGACCGGTTTCGTCGATCCAGGTGATCCACGACATCACCGGCGACGATACCTCGCATATCCAGCTCTCCGACGTCTATTTCGATGCCGTGGACGGCGTGGTCGACCCGACCTGCGAGCCGGGCGACGACACGCTGCTGGGCGGCGCGGGCGACGACCTGATCTTCGGTGAAGGCGGCAACGACGTGATCGACGGCGGCACCGGCGACGACGTGCTTTATGGCGACTCGGGCGCCGAGGGCGGCACCGTTACGGCCGACCTCATCGTCAACGGCTCGTTCGAGGACACCTCGGGCATGACCACGACCAGCTACGGCTACGTGGCCACCGGCTCGATCGTCGGCTGGAATACGGTCGACCCGACCGACCAGATCGACGTGCACAACGACGAGCGCGGCTCGGTCGAGCCCGCCGATGGCGACAACTGGCTCGACCTCGAGGCGAGCCCGGGCGACATCGCCGCCTATCAGGACGTGGCCGGCGCGATCGCCGGCGAGGACTACACCCTGTCCTTCTCGGCGGGCGATTCCGTCGATGCCGCGACCAATACCTTCGACGTCTACTGGGGCGGCACGTTGATCGCCACGATCAACCCGCCCGAAGGCACGATGGTGGAATACAGCTACACCGTGACCGGCGGCGACGGCGACGGCTCGGACCGGCTGATGTTCATCGGCCATGGCCCGGACGACAATTTCGGCGCGTCGATCGACGCGGTCAGCCTCACCGGTCCGACACTTGCGGGCGGCGAGGTCTGCGAGCCGGGCGATGACACCCTCACCGGCGGCGAAGGCGCCGACGTGATGTACGGCGAGGCCGGCAACGACACCTTCGTGGTCAGCTCCGCCGAAGACGGCGCGGGCGACGTGATCACCGGCGGCAACGGCCCCGACGACACCACCGACCACGACGTGCTCGACCTGCGCGGCACCGGCCAGGTCACCATCGACCAGACCGCCGACGCGACCGACGCGGGCGCCTGGACCGGCACGGTGACCTTTGCCGATGGTGGCACGCTCGCGTTCAGCCAGGTCGAGGAAATCCTCACCGATCCGCAGAACGAAGCGCCCGATGCGCGCGACGACATGGTGAGTGTCGACGAGGACGCGACGATCACTTTCGATGTGCTGGGCAATGACAGCGATGGCGATGGCGACATGCTTGACGTGGTCGCCTTCACCCCGCCGAGCCACGGCACCCTGGTCGAGAACCCGGACGGCACCTTCACCTATGAGCCCGATCCCGACTACAACGGGCCCGACAGCTTCACCTACACGATCTCCGACGGCAACGGCGCGACCGATACCGCGACGGTGAACATCACCGTCGACCCGGTGAACGATGCGCCCGAGGCGATGGACGATGTCGCCGACACGCCGGAAGACACGCCGGTGGTGATCGACGTGCTTGAGAACGACACCGACCCGGACGGCGATCCGCTGACGGTGACCGGGGCGAGCAGCCCGGACGGCACCGTGACGATCAATCCCGACGGCACGCTCACCTTCACCCCGGACGAGAACTTCAACGGTCCGACGGAGATCACCTACACGGTGTCGGACGGCAACGGCGGCACCGACACGGCGACCGTCACCGTTGACGTGACCCCGGTGAACGACGCGCCGGACGCGATGGACGACGATGGCACCACCACCGAGGACACGCCCGTAACCATCGACGTGCTCGGCAACGACAGCGACGTCGACGGCGACATGCTCAGCGTGGTCGATCTCGGCGACCCGGCCAACGGCACGGTCACCGACAACGGCGACGGCACCGTGGACTACACCCCGGATGCGGGCTTCACCGGCACCGATACCTTCACCTACACGGTGTCGGACGGTAACGGCGGCACCGACGTGGCCGAGGTGACGGTGACGGTCGAAGCGGCGCCAAACGAGGATCCGGACGCGGTGGACGATACGGCGAAGACCCATATAAACACACCCGTCACGATCATGGTGCTCGCCAATGACACCGATCCGGACGGCGACCCGCTCAACGTGATCGCCGCGACCAGCCCGGATGGCACCGCGACGATCAACCCCGACGGCACCGTGACCTTCGATCCGGCCACCGATTTCAACGGCGAAGCAACCCTGTCCTACACGATCTCCGACGGCAACGGCGGCACCGACACGGCCGAGGTCACCATCCTGGTGAACGACGGCATCGTCGAAGGCACCGCCGGCGCCGACCTGATCGACCTCGCCTATACCGGCGACCCGGAAGGCGACATGGTCGACGCGCTCGACGAGTTCCTGCCGGGCGAGGGGCCGAACGACGACATCATCGAAGCCTACGAGGGCGACGACGAGATCCATGCCGGGCTCGGCAATGACGAGGTGGATGCCGGCGACGGCGATGATCTGGTCTATGGCGACGAGGGCGATGACCAGATCATCGGCGGCGACGGGGCCGACACGGTCTACGGCGGCAGCGGCGACGACGTGATCGACACCTCCGGTTCGAACCCGATGACCGATTACGGCTACCCGCCGTATCTGCCGACCGACACCGACAAGACCGACGACATCGACTTCGTCGACGGCGGCGAGGGCAACGACACCATCACCACCGGTGACGATGCCGACACGATCCTTGGCGGCGCGGGCGACGACGTGATCGACGGCGGTCTCGACGACGACACGATCGACGGCGGTGCGGACGACGATTTCATCATCGGCGGTCATGGCTCGGACGTGATCATGGGCGGCGATGGCAATGACGAGATCTGGGGCGGCCTTGGCGCCGGCACCGATCCGCTCAACATCATCGACGCGCTCGACCCGCGGCCCGACAACGGCATCGACGTGATCGACGGCGGCGCCGGCGACGACGTGATCTACGGCCAGGACGACGACGACGTGCTCTATGGCGGCGACGGCGCCGACTACATCGACGGCGGCATCGACGAAGACACGATCTACGGTGGCGAGGGGGAAGACACGATCCTCGGCGGCCAGGGTGAAGACCTCATCTATGGCGGCGACGGCGCGGATACGATCGACGGCGGCACCGAGAATGACGTGATCTATGCCGGCCAGGGCAAGGATATTGTCCATGGCGGCGAGGGTGACGACTACATCGACGGCGAAACCGGCGAAGACGTGCTCTACGGCGACGCGGGCGACGATACCATCATCGGCACCACCGGCGCGGACTCGCTCTACGGCGGCGACGGCAACGACGACATCACCGGCGGCCACAACGATGACTACATCGAAGGCGGCACGGGCGACGATGTGATCGACGCGGGTGTCGGCAACGACACCGTCTACGGCGGCACCGGCGACGACGTGATCGACGCCGGCGCGGATGACGACGTGGTCTACGGCGACGAAGGCAACGACGTGATCCACGGCGGCGAGGGGGTCGATACCCTCTTCGGCGGCGACGACCGCGACCTGTTCGACCAGGTCAATGTCGGCGACGTGATCGACGGCAACGAAGGCGGCGACGACTGGGATACCCTCGATCTGACCGGCTCGGCGCCGGCGAACGGGTCGCTCCACGTCACCTACACCACGCCGAACGAGGAAAACGGCTACGTCACCTACTTCGACCAGGATGGCAACGATCTGGGCACGCTCGATTTCTACAACATCGAGAAGGTGATCCCGTGCTTCACGCCGGGCACCCTGATCGCCACGCCGAAAGGCGAGCGCCGGGTCGAAGAGCTCGAGCCGGGCGACCGGGTGATCACCCGCGACAACGGCATCCAGGAAATCAAGTGGGTCGGCCACAAGCCGATCAGCTTCAAGGAGCTGCACGCGGCCGAGCACCTCAAGCCGATCCTGATCCGGGCCGGCGCGCTTGGCAACGGCCTGCCGGAACGCGACATGATGGTCAGCCCGAACCACCGGGTGCTGGTGGCCAACGACCGCACCACGCTCTATTTCGACGAGCGCGAGGTGCTGGCGGCGGCGAAACACCTGGTCGACAACAAGGGTGTGAGCATCGTCGAGCCGATGGGGGTGACCTACGTCCACTTCATGTTCGACCACCACGAGGTGGTGCTGTCGGACGGCGCCTGGACCGAGAGCTTCCAGCCCGGCGATCACTCGCTCAAGGGCATCGGCAATGCCCAGCGCCAGGAGCTGTTCGAGCTGTTCCCGGACCTCGAAACCGAGGCGGGCATCGAGGAATACGCGGCGGCGCGGCGGATCCTGAAAAAGCACGAAGCGCAGATGTTGATCAACACGTGATGCAGCGCGCCCGCCGGGGATGATCTCCCGGCGGGCGTTTCGACCCGGAAGGGGGTAGGGGGCTGCCCCGGTCGATTCCCCGGCCGAACACCGGTGCCTGTGACGGGATGGTCGGTTTCATTTCGGGTCTGGAAACAATCCTGCGGGTCACCGCGGGATTGTTTCCATATATGTCACCCTAGATCTGGGCCGGGGAAAACACTCAAAAATTTCCCCGGCGGTTTACCATGGTTTCCCTGTTTTTGAGCCGAATTTTCGAATAGATGATCGGACGGAATTCTGCTTTGGCTGGGGGGCCGCATGGCGACGATTTCAGGGACAACCGGGCCGGACATCATTGCCGGCACCAATGACGACGACATCATCGACCTGCTCGCGGGCGACGATCTGGCCTCGGGCGAGGGTGGCGATGACGTGATCGACGGTGGCGCCGGCAACGATGTGTTGTACGGCGACGTTGGCGTGGGCACCGCGGCGGGCAACGACGCGACGCCGCTCGAACTCGACATCAACAACGTGCGCTCGGGCAGCGAAACCGCGCCCGCCGGCAGCTCGGCCCAGGCTGGCGACAGCGTGATCTACGAAAACGTGGCCTACCTTGAGGACGGCACGCCGGTCGCGGGGCGGCTGGTGCTGGTGTCGAAGACCGATCCGAACCTCTCGGTGGATCTGACCGGCGGCGACGGCTCCGAGATCCTGCTCAACGGCGTGAACAACCGGTCCATGAACGGCGAACAGGCGACGGTTCGGCTCGAATTCATCGACCCGGTCACCGGCGAGCCGGTGGCGCTGAACTCGATCGCCACGTTCAACGATATCGACCAGGTCAACTATGGGCGCGGCGTGATCGGCACCGAGGCGGTGCAGGTCTCGTCGGCCAGTTTCACCAACTACGCCACCTCCGCCAGCACCGATCTGAGCGTGACGGAATCGGGCGGCGTGGTGACCGCCTGGGGCGGCGATAACACCAACCCGGACGACCAGGACGCCTGGTTCTCGGCCGGGTTCGAAGACCGCACCTTCATCGAATTCACCGTGACGGCGCGCCCGACCGGCTCAGGCTATACGCTGTCGGGCAACCTGATCGATGATCCGGTGATCTCCGATATCCCCGATGGCGACGATACCCTGCTCGGCGGCGCGGGCGATGACGTGCTCTATGGCCAGGGCGGCAACGATACCCTCGACGGCGGTATCGGCGACGATGCGCTCTACGGGGGCTCGGGCGACGACACGCTCGCGGGCGGCGCCGGCAACGATACGCTCGACGCCGGCGACGGGCACGACATACTCAACGGCGGTGCGGGCGACGACGCGCTGTTCGGCGGCGGCGACAACGACGTGCTCTCGGGCGGCGACGACGCGGACACGATCACCATCAACACCCTCGGCTCAGCGGGGGTGAACACCACCACGGTCGACGGAGGCTCGGGTGGCAACGACTGGGACACGCTCGACATCTCCGAGCTGATCGACCAGGGCTGGGTGCTGCAAAGCCACGTGAAAAACCCCGAGGCCAACGGCAACCCGGGCTTCAACGGCCAGATCCAGATGTTCAACCCCGCGACCGGCGAATTCGCGAATATCAATTACACCGATATCGAGAGCCTCGTGGTGCCCTGTTTCACCCCGGGCACGCGGATCGCCACGCCGCGTGGCGAGGTGCCGGTGGAAGAGTTGCGCGAGGGCGACAAGGTCGTCACGCGCGACAATGGCCTGCAAGAGGTTCGCTGGGCCGGGTGCCAGACGCTGTCGGGCCCGGCGCTCGCCGCCAGCCCGCAGCTGCGCCCGGTGCTGGTCCGCGCCGGCGCGCTCGGCAAGGGCCTGCCGGAACGCGACATGTTGGTCAGCCCGAACCACCGGCTGCTGCTGATGGGCGAACGCCCGGCGCTCTATTTCGACGAGCACGAGGTGTTCGTCGCCGCCAAGAACCTGGTCGACGGCGATGGGATCGCGCGCATCGATGCATCGCGCGTGACCTACATCCATTTCATGTTCGATCACCACGAGGTGGTGCTGTCGGACGGGGCCTGGACCGAGAGTTTCCAGCCCGGCGAGCAGGCGCTGAAGGGGGCCGGTCGGGCGGCGCAGCGCGAGATCTTCGAGCTGTTCCCCGAGCTTGAGCACCAGGGCATGGGCGCGGAGTTCACCGCTGCGCGCCGCACCTTGAAACGCCACGAGGCGGGGCTGCTGGCGAAGTAACCGGAGACGTGGCGTCCTCGCCGTGTCCTCGCCGTTGTTTCGCCACAATGGTCAATCACCCGGATTGGCAATGATTGTTTCGCATCGGTAAACAAGGCGCCCACCCCTGAAAAACAAGGCGGTTCAAGGCCGGAGCCGGGTGGGCGAGGTCGTGGCGTGCTCCGGGCGATGCGAGGGCGAAATGTGGCGAATTGCGGCAAAATCTTGGCCCGCCAAGCGCGCGGGGCCAGAAAAAAAGGGGTTCGCAGCCGAGTCCGGTGCAACCGAAAAACTCAATTCTCCGGATTTCCTTCACATTCTGGGCATGATTGATCCGTAGAGTGGTGTTGCCTGAGCGTACCCACAGTGACCTGATTTCGGACCAATACCATGCTGCACTTCCGTTCCCCCGCCGTTGAAAACGACCTGCCGCCCGAGCTCGATCTGCGCGCCGGCTCTCTGTCGGCCCTCGGCCCGGTGTCGATGCCCGAATTCGCCACCTCGGGCCTCGCCCAGGTGAGCGTGATCGAAACCGCGCGCGGCCCGGTGCTGGCGCGCGATCTGCGGCTCGACGACCGTGTGCTCACCCGCGATCACGGCCTTCAGCCGGTGCGCTGGATTGGCACCTCGACGGTGATGTACGAAGACGACCTTGCGGCCGAGTCCAACGCGCCCAAGCTTGGCCCGGTGCGGATCCGCGCCGGCGCGCTTGGCACGAGCCCGGAGGCGGGCAACCTGATCCTGGCACCCGGCCAGCGCGTGCTGGCGCGCCACCCGCTCAACGAACTCCTGTTCGCCGCCGGCGAGGTGATGACCGCGGTCGGCGATCTGACCCACATCGAGGGCGTCGACATCGCGCCGCGGTCGGTGGGCCGCTGGACCCATATCCTGCTCGACACCCACGACCTGATCCAGGTGAACGGCCTGTGGATGGAAAGCTTTGCGCCCGACATGTGGGCGATTCGCGTGGCCTACCCCGAGCGGTGGCACGAAATCACCGAGGCGATGCCGCGCCTGCGCTATGACAACACCACGGCGAATTACGTCGAGAGCCGGCAGACGATCGACAGCCGCGAGGCGCGCCTGCTCGATAATATCTGACCACGTCCCAGATTGGCTGGTCTTGCGCCGGGGTGCCGAAAGGGCCCCGGCGCAATCGTTTTCCGCGCCCGGAGACGGGCGTTTCAACCCTCGCTGCGCCAGCGGGCCCAGTCGTCCGGGGTATCGAGATCGGTGAGCGCATGGGCACCGGGCAGAGGCACCAGCGCCACGCGGTGCGCCTCGGCGTGCAGGAGGTCGCGCGCGCCCGTGTCGCCGGTGAGGCGGGCGAGCGCGGCGAAATCTCTGGCGGGAAACAGCACCGGGTTGCCGGGCGTGCTATCGGCCCCGGCGGCGCGCCGGATCGTTGTGCCGTCCCAGCCTTCGATCAGCGTTGCCAGGTCGGTTGCGGTTATCTCTGGCATGTCGGCCAGCATCACCACGACGCCGGGGCAGGCCTCGGGCAGGGCGGCGATCCCGGCGGCGAGGCTCGCCGACAGCCCGCGTTCAGGCGCGGCCACCTCGACGCGGGCAAGCGCGAGCCCCTCGAGCGCCGCCCAGCGGTCGGGGGCCGTTTCGCGCGGGGGCAGGGTAACCAGCACCGGCAACCCGGTGGCCCCGGCCACGAGCGCGCGATCACGCAGCAGCGACTGGCCGGCGACATCTTCCAGAAGTTTGTCGCGCCCACCCATCCGGGTCGAGGCGCCGGCGGCGAGCAGGAGCAGGGCGGGGCGCGGGCGCGTCACTTCTCTGGGATCAGCCCGCGTGGACTGAAGCGCAGCACCAGAAGCAGGATCAGCCCCATGGTGAGCAGCCGCATATGCGCGGTCGAGGCGAGCAGGTGTGCCTTCAGCGCCGACCCGTCCGACAAGCCGGCGGTGAGCAGCTGCATCAGGGTGTGGCCGAGCGGCTCGACCTGGACCCAGAAGAACCAGATCACGAAGCCGCCCAGCACCGCGCCCCAGTTGTTTCCGGAGCCGCCGACGATCACCATCACCCAGATCAGGAAGGTGTAGCGCAAGGGCTGGTAGGAGCTGGGGGCGAGCAGCCCGTCGAGCGTGGTCATCATCGCGCCGGCGATGCCGATCACCGCCGAGCCGATGATGAACACCTGCAGATGGCGGCGGGTCACGTCCTTGCCCATCGCTTCGGCCGCGGTCTCGTTATCGCGGATCGCGCGCATCATCCGCCCCCAGGGCGAATTCAGCGCGGCCTGGCTCATCCACATCAGCAGGCCAAGCACAATCAGGAACAGCCCGGCATAGGCCAGCTTCACCATGATCGACGAGGCGGTAACGGGGTCAGCCCCCCAGCGCTGCGCCCAGTCGAGGAATTGCGCGCTTTGCTGCAGGTCGACCTCGTAGGGCACCGGCCAGGGGCGGTCGAGCCCGTTCACGTTTTTCACCCCGCGCGCCAGCCAGTCCTCGTTCTTCAGCGTGGCGATGATGATCTCGGAGATCCCCAGCGTGGCGATGGCGAGGTAATCCGAGCGCAGGCCGAGCGCGGTCTTGCCGATCGCCCAGGCGGCCGCGGCGGCGAGCGCGCCGCCCACCGGCCAGGCCAGGATCACCGGCAGTCCGAGCCCCCCGAGAAAGCCGGTCGCCGCCGGGTCGACCGCTTCGATCGCCTCGACGCCGGCGTCGAAGATCGCGCGGTAGACAAAGTAGCCGACCAGCAAAAGTGCGGTGATGGTCAGGGGGCGCCGGCGGCCGGGCGACATCTTCTTGTAGGTGAACACTGAGGCCGCCAACACGCCAGCCCCGAAGGCCAGGCCGAACAGCACGCGCAGCCCGCCCGCGCTCCAGGCCTCGGGCACCGGCGCTTCGGAGGTGATCACCACGGCGAGCCCGCCGAGCGCGACAAAGCCCACGACGCCGACGTTGAACAGCCCGGCGTAGCCCCATTGAATATTGACGCCGAGCGCCATGATCGCCGAGACCAGCCCCATGTTGAGGATCGCCAGCGCCACGTTCCAGCTCTGAAACATCCCGGTCCAGACGATCAGCGCCGCGACGATGGCGAACAGGGCGATGTTCTTCCAGTTGATCTTGAGGGTGCTCATACTGATTTCCCCTTGAAGAGTCCGGTGGGTTTGAACAGGAGCACGACCACCAGGATCGCGAACGAGACGGCGAATTTGTAGTCGGTCGACAGGAGCTGCACGAGGCTGGAGGGTTCCAGGCTTTCGGGCATGAGGTAGCCGAGCACCTTCTTCCAGGCATAGGTCACGGTGACTTCGGAAAAGGCGATCACGAAGCCGCCGGCAATCGCGCCGATCGGATTGCCGAGGCCGCCGACGATCGCCGAGGCGAAGATCGGCAGAAGGAGCTGAAAATAGGTGAAGGGTTTGAACGACTTGTCGAGCCCGTAGAGCGCGCCGGCGATGGTGGCCAGCGCCGCGACGATCAGCCAGGTGTAGGTGACGACACGCTCGGGGTTGATCCCCGAGAGCAGGGCGAGGTCTTCGTTGTCGGAAAAAGCGCGCATGCTCTTGCCGGTGCGGGTGCGGCCGAGGAACCAGAACAGCGCCGCCACCACGATCACGGCGGTGACGACGGTGATGCCCTGCGAGGTGCGGATCGCCAGCCCTTCCTCAAGCCCCGACCAGGCCTTGAAATCGCGTGCAGAGATGATGAACCGCGCGCCATCGGCAAAGCTCTGCTCGCCCGGGCCGATGATGAAGCGCACGATCCCGTTCATGATGAACATCACGCCGATCGAGGCCATCACGAACACGATCGGCTTGGCCTTCACCCGGCGGTAAAAGCGATAGACCACCCGGTCGGTCGCCAGCACCATCGCGCCGGTGGCGATGATACCGAAGGGCAGGGCGAGGATGGCGGTGGGCAGCGGACCGAGGTGCCAGCCCATCGACTGGAACCACCAGGTGAACAGGATCGTCACCATCGCGCCGAACGCCATGGTGTCGCCGTGGGCGAAGTTCGAAAACCGCAGGATGCCATAGATAAGCGTGACCCCGAGCGCGCCGAGGGCAAGCTGGCTGCCATAGGCGATGGCCGGGATCAGCACGAAATTGGATAGCGCCACGATGGCGTTGAGGAAGTCCATCAGATGTCGGTCTCGCAGGTGAAGGGGGTAAGGGTGATCGCGAACGGCGTCTCGGTGCTGTCCATTACGGCCACGTGATGCAGCCGCAGTCGCAGCTGTCCGTCCGCCGTCGCATCGTCGACGAGCAGGGTGAAATTGTCGGTGTCGGTGCCGAACTGGAACGGGCCGTGGTCGGAGGCGGCGCGGCCCGAGAAGGTTTGGCCATCGCGGGTCACGCGGATCGCGCCCTTGCCGGCTGCATCGACCGCGACCGGGGTGAGTGTGAAGCGCGTGGCGGTGCCGTCATCGGCCAGGCAGTCAAACACCCGCACGGCGCCCTCGGCCAGCGCGGCGGCGGGCAGGACGAGCGCCAGGGCCAAGGCGATGCGCGGGAGCGCGGTCATTTGCAGTCCCCGTAATAGGTGATCGAGGCCGGGCCGGCGCCGATATGCACGGTGAGCACGGCGGTGGCGGCGCCGATGGTGAGCAGGTTCAGCGACCCCATGCCGCGCGCCACGATCTGCGTCGCCGCGCCGTCTTCGACATGCAGGATCTCGAGATCTTCCACCATCGTTGACAGCACGCCCGCGTCGGTGTCGACGGTCACGTCGTAGGCAGTCTCGGCGCAGTCCAGCGTCATGTAGCACTCTTGCGAGAAGGTGCAGACCGGGCCGGCGAAGGCCGGGGTGGCGCCAAGCGCGAGGGCAAAGGCTGCGGCGCGCATCGTCATCCCCCGAGGAAGCTCGCGCGCACGTCGGGGTCGGCGAGCAGCTCCTTGCCGGTCCCGGTATGGGCATTGGCGCCTTGCACGAGCACATAGCCTTTATCAGCGATTTCAAGGGCCTGGCGGGCGTTCTGCTCCACCATCAGCACCGGGAGGCCGGTGCGGGCGACTTCGATGATCCGGTCAAACAGCTCGTCCATCACGATCGGCGAAACGCCGGCGGTGGGCTCGTCGAGCATCAGCACCTTGGGCCGGGTCATCAGCGCGCGGCCCACGGCCACCTGCTGGCGCTGGCCGCCCGACAGCTCGCCCGCCGCCTGGTAGCGCTTTTCCTTGAGGATCGGGAACAGGTCGTAGACCTGCTCCATGGTCGGTGCGATGTCGTCGCGCCGGATGAACGCGCCCATCTCGAGGTTTTCCTCGACCGTCATCGAGGTGAAGATGTTGTGGTTCTGCGGCACGAAGCCCATGCCCTTGGCGACGCGCGCCTGCGGCGCGAGCTCGGTGATGTCTTCGCCGTCGAGCCGCACCGTGCCGCCGCGCAGGTAGAGCATGCCGAACAAGGCCCGCATCGCGGTGGATTTGCCCGCGCCGTTGGGGCCGACGATCACGCCGATCTCGCCCTTGTCGACGGCAATGGTGCAGTCCTGCAGGATGTCGGGGCCGGACTTGGCGTAGCCGCCGGTCATCGCCTGGCCGATCAGAAATGGCCCGCCCGGCGCCGGCTTGGCGCGGCCGTGCTGCGGGCCGGGGGAAAGTTCGCCCTGGCCCTTCGGGTTCACGATCGAGCCGTCGCGGTTGTAGCCTTCCTGGTCGAACGGTTTGCTCATCTCAGGCCTCCGCGGCTTGCTTGTGCTTCGACCCGGTGCCGAGATAGGCCTCGATCACCTGCTCGTTGGCCTTGATCTCGGCCAGCGTGCCTTCGGCGAGCACCTTGCCCTCGGCCATGCAGATGACTGGGTCACAGAGCCGGTCGATGAAATCCATGTCGTGTTCGATCACCACGAAAGTGTAGCCACGCTCCTTGTTGAGGCGCAGGATCGCGTCGGCAATGGTATTGAGCAGGGTGCGGTTCACGCCCGCGCCAACCTCGTCGAGAAAGACGATCTGCGCGTCGACCATCATCGTGCGGCCGAGTTCGAGCAGCTTTTTCTGCCCGCCCGAAACCTGGCCCGCCTTGTGATCGGCGAGGTGCTCGATGGTGAGAAACTCCATCACCTCGTCGGCTTTGGCGCGCAGGGCGCGTTCCTCGTCGGCAATGCGTTTGCGGCCGAACCAGGTATCCCAGAGCTTTTCGCCGGCCTGGCCGCCGGGCACCATCATCAGGTTTTCGCGGCAGGTCATCGAGCCGAATTCATGCGCGATCTGGAAGGTGCGCAGCAGGCCCTTGTGAAACAGCGCGTGTGGCGGCAGGCCGGTGATATCTTCGCCGTCCATCGTGACCCGCCCCGAGGTGGGTTGAAGAACGCCTGCGACAACGTTGAAAAGTGTGGTTTTTCCCGCGCCATTGGGGCCGATCAGCCCGGTGATCGAGCCCTTTTCGATCTCCAGCGACGCCCCGTCAACGGCATGGAAGCCGCCAAAATGCTTGTGCAGGTTCTCGACCTTGATCACGTCATCCCACCCCTTCTCGCGTCCCCGGGGGGCGCTTATGACACAGCCCGGGGTTTGGCCCCGGGCTGTGCGATTCGCAAGTCGTCAGATGGCGCGATCAGCGGTAGCCGACCGTGGTCACCTTGCCACCCTCGATCACGATTTCACGGAACGAACCCGAGGCTTCGCCGCCACCGACCAGTTCGACGGCCGAGGCGCCGACGTAGTCGACATCGCCGCCGGCGGCGAGGATTTCCAGCGCCTTGTCAAGCTCGCCGGGGAAGATCTGCTCGCCCGGCGCGTTGGCCACATCCATCACCTTGTCCTTGTAGACCATCGGATCGGTCGAACCGGCGGCCTGCATCGCAAGCAGGATCAGCGCGGCGGCGTCGTAGGCGGTGTCGGCATAGGCCGAGGTCGGGTCGAAGGCGTCGCCGACGAGCGCGGCGAAGGTCGCGTTGCCCGGGCTGTCGGTGCCCGGAAGCTGGCCGATCGAGCCGTCGATATCGCTGCCGAAGTTCTCTTCGAGCTTGGTGCCGACCATGCCGTCGGGGAAGTTGAACAGGTCGAAGGCGCCGGCGTCGAGCGCGCCGCGCACGATGCCCGAGCCGCCCTGGTCGACATAGCCCGCGACGACGAGGATGTCGCCGCCGGCCGAGGCCAGCGCGCCCACTTCGGCGGTGTAGTCGGCCTTGCCATCTTCATGGGCGGTGTTGATGGTGATCGTGCCGCCCTTGGCTTCGTAGGCCGCGGCGAAGCTGTCGGCCAGGCCCTTGCCATAGTCGTTGTTGGTGTAGGTCAGGGCCGCGGAGGTGATGCCTTTTCCGAGCAGGATGTCGGCCATGACTTCGCCCTGGCGCGCATCCGACGGCGCGGTGCGGAAGAACAGCCCGTTGTCTTCGGCGCTCGACAGCGCCGGCGAGGTGGCCGAGGGCGAGATCATCAGCATGCCGTTGGGCAGGGCAACGTTCTGCAGCACGGCGCCAGTGGCGCCCGAGCACATTGCGCCGACGATGCCCTTGACCCCGTCCGAGGTGATCAGGCGTTCGGCGGCGGCGGTGGCGGCGGCGGCGTCGACGCAGGTCGAGTCGCCCCGCACCGGCGTCACGGTCGTGCCGTCGAGGAACTTGCCGTTCGCCGTGGCTTCGGCGATCGCGAGTTCAGCACCATCGGCCATCGCCGGGGCCATCGATTCGAGCGGGCCGGTGAAGGCGAGCAGAACGCCCAGCTTGATGTCTTCGGCATAGGCGCCGGTGGCCAGCAGGGCCGAGGCGGCAGTCGCCGTAAGCAGCTTTTTCATGTGTGTCTCCCAAATTGGACAAAAACTCCGGAGCACACCCTAGCGTTTCTGACCGAAAAGAAAAGAGCTTGGCTGCGACCGATTGCAGCAAGAAGTGCCTGTTTGAGGGTAATAATCGTACCAGCACGGCCAAAAAAGCGGCATCGACGCGGGATCGGGCGCGAAATGGGGCGAACCGGGCCTAGGGGGCGGGCCGGGCGCCGCCCTGGCTGCCGCGCTCGCGGTACGGGGTGGTGTCGTAATGCGCGCGGTAGCATTTGGAGAAATGCGAGGGCGAGGTGAAGCCGCAGGCGAGCGCCACGTTGATCACGCTCATGTCGGTCTGCATCAGCAGGTTGCGCGCCTTGCCGAGCCTGAGCTCCATGTAATAGCGCTTGGGCGAGCGGTTGAGGTAGCGGCGAAACAGCCGCTCGAGCTGGCGTGTCGAGAGCCCGACCTGGCGGGCGAGCTCGGCCGGGCTCACCGGCTCCTCGATGTTCACCTCCATCTCGCGGATCACCTGCGCAAGCTTGGGATGGCGCACGCCGATCCGCGTGGGCACCGACAGGCGCTGCTGGTCGCGGTCGGTGCGGATCGCGGTGTAGATCTGCTGGTCGGCCACCGCGTTGGCCACCTCGGGGCCGAAATCGGTGGCGATGATCGCCAGCATCAGATCAATCGAGGCGGTGCCGCCGGCGGTGGTCATCCGGTTGCCGTCGATCACGTAGACCGAGCGGGTGAGGTCGACCTCGCTGAACGCCTCGGCGAAGCCATCGTGGTTTTCCCAGTGGATCGTGGCGCGCTTGCCGTCGAGCAGCCCGGCCTCGGCCAGCGTATGCGCGCCGGTGCAGAACGCCCCCATCGCCACGCCGCGCCGCGCCTCGCGCCGAAGCCAGCCCAGCAGCGCCTTCGAGCTTGACGCCTGCACGTCCTCGCCGCCGCAGACGATTGCTGTGTCGCCGTGGCGCAGCTCATCAAGGCCGGTGTCGAGCTGGGTGACCGACCCGGCCGAGCAGGTTGCCGTCTGGCCGCCTTCGCCGGCGAGTTTCCAGCTGTAGGCCTCGAAGCCAAGGGCGCGGTTGGCCAGGCGCAGCGCGTCGACCGCGCCGGCGAAAGAAAGCAGGGTGAACCGGTCGAGCAGAACGAACACGAAGCGGCGCGGCTGCGTGGTGCCGCTTGCCCGCACATCCTGTGCGCCCGCCGCCTGTTCCCGGCCCCGACTCATCCGCCGTTCTCCCCATGGTGTCGTGGCGAAGACCTGAGCAGCTTTGGCGCGGGCGCGCAAGGTGGCGGGCCGCGCCGGACGCGGGCCAAGTTTCTTTTGCACATGCGGCACAGGCGTTTTATATGACCCCGATCGCGGGCGGCGTTGCCGCTAACGGCGGACTATGAGAACGAACGGAGACGGCAATGACCGAGTGGACGAAATCTTCCTGGCGCGCCCTGCCCAGGGTGCAGATGCCCGACTACCCCGACGCCGGTGCGCTCGGGCAGGTTGAAAAGCAGCTCGCAAAGTATCCGCCGCTCGTGTTTGCCGGCGAGGCGCGCCGGCTGAAGGCCGAGCTGGCCCGCGTGGCGCGCGGCGAGGCGTTCCTGCTTCAGGGCGGCGATTGCGCCGAAAGCTTCGCCGAGTTTTCCGCCGACACGATCCGCGACACCTTCAAGGTGCTGTTGCAGATGGCGATGGTGCTCACCTATGGCGCCAAGATGCCGGTGGTGAAGGTGGGCCGGATGGCCGGCCAGTTCGCCAAGCCGCGCTCGGCGCCCTATGAGACGATCGGCGGCGTCGAGCTGCCGTCCTACCGGGGCGACATCATCAACGATCTCGCGGCCACCCCCGAGGGGCGCAATCCCGACCCCTACAAGATGCTGCAGGCCTACACGCAATCGGCGGCCTCGCTGAACCTGTTGCGTGCCTTTTCGAGCGGCGGCTATGCCGACGTGCACCAGGTGCATGCCTGGACGCTGGGCTTCACCGAGCGCGACGAAAGCGAGCGCTACCGGGCGATGGCCGAGCGGATCTCGGATTCGCTCGACTTCATGCGCGCCGCCGGTGTCGACGGCGGCAACACCCGCGCCTTGCAGACGGTGGATTTCTACGTCAGCCACGAGAGCCTGCTGCTGGAATACGAAGAGGCGCTGACGCGGGTGGATTCGACCACCGGCCAGGTCGTGGCGGGCTCCGGCCACATGCTCTGGATCGGCGACCGCACCCGCCAGCCCGACGGCGCACATGTGGAATTCGCGCGCGGCGTGATCAACCCGATCGGCCTAAAGACCGGCCCTTCGACCACCGCCGAAGACCTCAAGGTGCTGATGGCCAAGCTGAACCCGAAGAACGAGCCGGGCCGGCTGACGCTGATCGCCCGGTTTGGCGCCGGCGAGGTCGACAAGCACCTGCCGCGGCTGATCGAGACGGTGCAGGCCGAGGGCGCCAACGTGGTCTGGTCCTGCGACCCGATGCATGGCAACACGATCAAGTCGCCCTCGGGCTTCAAGACCCGCCCGTTCGAGCAGGTGCTGAGCGAGGTGCAGGAGTTCTTCGCCGTGCACCGGGCGATGGGCACCCATCCGGGCGGCGTGCATTTCGAGATGACCGGCCAGGATGTGACCGAATGCACCGGCGGCGTGCAGGCGGTGAGCGACGAGGATCTCTCGAACCGCTACCGCACGGTTTGCGACCCGCGCCTGAACGCCTCGCAATCGCTCGAACTGGCCTTCCTCGTGGCCGAGGAACTGGCCGGGCAGGGCACCCCGGCGGCGGGCACGGCGGCGGCCGGCTGAGCCTTTTCGCGGTATTGAAAAAGCCAGAGCCCCGGACGGCGGTCCGGGGCTCTTTCGCTGTGACGATGCGCGCAGGCGCTCAGACCATGTCGGCGTCGTAGACCAGCCGCAGATGGGCGCCGCTTTTTTCGGCTGCCTCGGCGGCGCGGTTCAGGGCCGTGATCCGGCGGGCGATGTCACGCGCTTTTGGAGAAAACGCGGGTTTGGGCTCGGCGAAGCCGGCGGCGGGGGCCGGTGCCTTCGGCGCGTCGAAGCGCGCGCGCGGGCGGCGGGGCAGGGTGAGCGGATCGCCCAGCAGCGGCTTGGTCTCGACATCGCGGATGGTGAAGCGGCGTGGCCCCCGGCCGATCTCGCCCCGGGTCTGCAGCGCACCGAGGATGCGGCTGGGCGCGCCGGTCTCGTCGCGCATCGGCAGCAGGATCATCTGCGCTTCGAGGGGGCTGCGGCCCAGCCCGGTATCGCCCGCCAGCGTGAGGCGCACGACAGACGGGGTATCGAGCACGCCTTCGAGCACGCGCTGCATCTCGCGCCGCGCGTCGGGCAGAAACATCGCCGTGACCGGCATGCCGCGCACCTCCATCGCCATCAGCTCGTTGAGATGCATGCCGGCAAGGCGGATGCGCGCCAGCCCCGGCGCGATCTTTTCCAGCACGAAGGCGAATTCGAGCGCCTGCGAAATGCCGCGCGGGTCGATCTCGCTGCGCACGGGCATCAGCCGGCCGTTGCGCAAGGCCTCCCAATAGGCCTCGACAATACCCAGCGCGGGAAACATCGCCTGGCGGCGCATCGGTTGGATCGAAACGATTTTGTCGCCCTGGAAATAGTCGCGTGTCATGGCTCACCCCTAGATCTGGCCGGCGCGGCCCGGTCTTCGCGGCGCTTGGCGGGCACGCCCCGGACCGAGGCCGGGATGCCCCCAACCCTGCCTCCGGTTGCCCCCGCGGGGCCCGTCTGCTAACGAAAGACCGGCAGTCGGCGCCGATGCCTTACTCTGCCACATTCTGGCCGCAAACGGGGGTAGAATCTAAACAAATGGTTAACCCACGATGATCCATTCGATGACCGGTTTTGCCTCGCTGAAGGGCCAGAAAGGCCCCTGGAGCTGGGTTTGGGATATCCGTTCGGTGAACGCCAAGGGGCTCGATATCCGGCTGAAACTGCCGGACTGGATCGAGGGGCTGGAGCAGCCGGTGCGCAAGGCGCTGGCGGCGGCGATCACGCGCGGCAACGTCTCGGTCGGGCTGCGGGTGAGCCGCGACGTCGAGGCGTCGCTGGCCTCGCTCGATCCGGTCGCGCTCGACCGCACCCTGGCGATGTTGGCCGAGATCGACCACGAGGCGCGCGCGCGCGGGCTTGAGCTGGCGCGCCCGAGCGCGGTCGAGATCGCGGGTCTGCGCGGCGTGATCGACACCGCCCCGCCCGAGGAAGACACCGCGCCGCTGCGCGCGGCGTTGATCGGCGATTTGCCGGCGCTCCTGGCAGGGTTCAACCAGATGCGCGCGCACGAAGGCGCGGCCCTGGGCGTGGTGCTGGCCGACCAGCTCGCCCAGCTCGAGGCGCTGGTGGGCGACGCGCTGGTGGCGATCGAGGCGCGGCGCGAGGCGCAGGGCGAGGCGCTGCGCACGGCGCTGGCGCGGGTGCTGGACAATGCCGACGGCATCGACGAGGGCCGGCTGGCGCAGGAGCTGGCGCTGATCGCGGTCAAGTCCGACGTGCGCGAAGAGATCGACCGCCTTTCGGCCCATATCGCCCAGGCCCGCAGCCTGCTGGACGGCGAAGAGGCGCGCGGGCGCAAGCTCGATTTCCTGATGCAGGAGTTCAACCGGGAGGCCAACACACTGTGCTCGAAGTCGCAGTTTCAGGACCTCACCCGGATCGGCCTCGACCTGAAAGCGCTGATCGACCAGATGCGCGAACAGGTTCAGAACGTGGAGTAGCACAGCGATGGACATGGCGACCCGGCGCGGCCTTCTGATCATCCTGTCCTCGCCCTCGGGCGCGGGCAAATCCACCCTCGCGCGCAGGCTGATGGACTGGGACGAGAGCCTGAGCTTCTCGGTCTCGGCCACCACCCGCGCGCCGCGCCCCGGCGAGGTGGACGGGGCGCATTACCATTTCGTCAGTGAGCCCGCGTTCAAACGCATGGTGCAGGGCGGCGAGATGCTCGAGCACGCCCATGTGTTCGGTCATTTCTATGGCTCGCCGATGGCGCCGGTGAAAGCCGCGATCGAGGCCGGGCGCGACGTGCTGTTCGATGTCGACTGGCAGGGCGCGCAGCAGATCGCCCGCTCGCCGTTGCAGGACCACGTGCTGTCGATTTTCGTGCTGCCGCCGTCGATCGGTGAACTGCGCCGCCGACTGGTGAGCCGGGGCCAGGACAGCGCCGAGGTGATCCAGAAGCGGATGCAGAAAAGCTGGGACGAGATCAGCCACTGGGACGGCTACGATTACGTGCTGGTCAACGACGATCTCGATGCCACCTTCGAGCGGTTGAAAACCATCGTCGCCGCCGAACGCCTGCGCCTGGCGCAGCAGCCCGGGCTGATGGAGTTCGTGCGCGCGCTGCAGGCGGAATTCATGGAGGACGAGGGATGATCTACGCGCTCGACGGGATCGCCCCCGAACTGGCCGACGATGCCTGGGTGGCACCCGATGCCAAGGTGATCGGCAAGGTGGCGCTGGCGGCGGGCGCCTCGGTCTGGTTCGGCGCGACCTTGCGCGGCGACAACGAGGCGATCACCGTCGGCGCGCGCTCGAACCTGCAGGAAAACGTGGTCTGCCACACCGATCCGGGCTACCCGCTGGTGATTGGCGCGGATGTGACGGTGGGCCACAAGGCGATGCTGCATGGCTGTGAGATTGGCGACGGATCCCTGATCGGCATGGGCGCGACGGTGCTGAACGGCGCGCGCATCGGCAAGGGCTGCCTGATCGGCGCGGGCGCGCTGGTGACGGAAGGCAAGGAGATCCCCGACGGGTCGCTGGTGATGGGCGCGCCGGGAAAAGTGGTGCGCACCTTGGATGCGGCGGCGCGCGAGACGCTTCTGAACAGCGCCGCGCATTACCGCGACAACGCGGCGCGCTACCGGGCCGGGCTGATCCAGATCGGCTAGCCGGGCAGGGGGCGTTGCCCCCTCTGGCTGCGCCAGTCACCCCCAAGGTAGTTTTGCAATAAAGACGAGGGCACCCCAACGCAGCGCCCGGTGGACGCTTCCCCTGTGCGCGGCGGGAAAAGGTGCGCTTCAGTCTTTGCCGCGATAGGGCTCGACGTATTGCAGCGCCATGTCCCACGGGAAGAAGATCCAGGTGTCCTGGCTCACCTCGGTGATGAAGGTGTCGACCAGCGGCCGGCCCTTGGGCTTGGCGTAGACGGTGGCGAAATGCGCCTTGGGCAGCAGCCGGCGCACCACTTCGAGGGTCTTGCCGGTATCGACCAGGTCGTCGACAATCAGCACGCCCGTGCCGTCGCCGACCACGTCCATGTCGGGCGATTTGATCACCACCGGCTCGGACTGGTCCTGGTGGTCGTAGCTTTTCACGCTGACCGTATCGACCATGCGAATGCCGAGCTCGCGGCTGACGATCATCGCCGGGGCCATGCCGCCGCGGGTGATCGCCACCACCGCTTTCCAGGCGCCGTCGTCGGGCCCGTGGCCGTCAAGCCGCCAGGCCAGCGCGCGGCTGTCGCGGTGGATCTGGTCCCAGGAGACGTGGAAGCCTTTTTCGTGCGGCAGGCGATCGGTCATTCTTCTTTCCTCGCGGTGGTGGCGTCGATGTCGGGGGCGTCGACGGCCTTCATGCCGACAACGTGGTAGCCGGCATCGACGTGATGGGTCTCGCCGGTCACGCCCGCGCCGAGATCGGAAAGCAGGTAGAGCGCCGAATTGCCGACATCGTCGATCGTCACGGTGCGCCGCAGCGGCGAGTTGAGCTCATTCCACTTCAGGATATAGCGAAAATCGCCGATGCCGGAGGCGGCGAGCGTCTTGATCGGGCCGGCCGAGATCGCGTTGACCCGGATCGCGTCCTTGCCGTAATCCTCGGCGAGATAGCGCACGCTGGCTTCCAGCGCCGCTTTCGCCACGCCCATCACATTGTAATGCGGCATCACCCGCTCGGACCCGTAATAGGTGAGCGTGACCATGCTGCCGCCTTCGGGCATCAGCGCCGCGGCGCGCCGCGCGACGGCGGTGAAGGAATAGACCGACACATCCATCGTCACCAGGAAGTTGTCGCGGCTGGTGTCGCCGTAGCGGCCGCGCAGCTGCGACTTGTCGGAGTAGCCGATGGCGTGCACCAGGAAGTCGATCTTGCCCCACTTGGCTTCAAGCTCGGCGAACAGCGCGTCGACGGAGGCGTCGTCGCCCACGTCGCACTCGGCCACGATCTGCGCGCCGAGCTGTTCGGCGAGTGGCACCGCGCGCTTTTTCATCACCTCGCCGTGGTAGGAAATGGCAAGTTCGGCGCCGGCCTCGTGCAGCGCCTTGGCGATGCCCCAGGCCATGCTCTTGTCATTGGCCAGACCCATGATCAGGCCGCGTTTGCCGTTCATCAACCCATTGGACATTCGCTGTTCCCCGTCCCGTCGCTTTCGGTTAAGTCGGTTTAGGCGATTGACCGGGGTGCATCAAGCCTGCCCGCGCAGGTGTCTGACGCGGCGGCAACCGGGGCGCGAAAACGGAGGCGGACATGGGCGACAGAACGGGTGTTTTCGCGGGCGACGATCCGTTTCGCATCGCGCGCGACTGGCTCGAGGATGCCGCGCCGCGCGAGCTGAACGATGCCAACGCGATCGCGCTGGCCACGGTCGACGAGACCGGTCTGCCGAATGCGCGGATGGTGCTGCTCAAGGAGATCGAGGACGACGCTTTCGTGTTCTACACCAACTATGGGTCCGCCAAGGCCGGCGAGATCGAGGCGGCTGGCAAGGCGGCCTTCGTGATCCACTGGAAGAGCCTGCGCCGCCAGATCCGGGTGCGCGGGCTGACCAGCCGCGAGGATGGGCCCAAGGCCGACGAATACTTCGCCTCGCGCAACATCAAGAGCCGGCTCGGCGCCTGGGCCTCGCACCAGTCGCAGCCGCTGGCCTCGCGCGCGGCGCTGGTGGCCGAGGTGGCGCGGCTCACGCCGCAGCTTGGCCTGCACCCGCCGCGCCCGCCATTCTGGGGCGGCTACCGGATTCACCCGCTCGAAATCGAATTTTGGGCCGACGGCCCGTTTCGCCTGCACGACCGGTTCCGCTGGCGCCGCGACGCGCTGGATTTGCCCTGGGATATCCAGCGACTGAACCCCTGAGCCGCAGCAGGGCCCGCGCCGGCGCCCATTGCCGGCGGCGGTGGCTTGGTGAGGCCACGCGGAAACCCGCCGACGTCTGACGCAGCGTTATGCGTAAGTGCCCCGGTACCTGTACAAAAATACAGGTCAGCTTTGGTTGCGTATGGCACCGTTCTGTCACAGATAGGAAGTGGGGATGCGAACAATTCGCGGGAACGCGGGACATGACACATGAAGACGAGACCGGCGTGCGGGAAACCCTGCACGGCCAGGTAAAGTGGTTTGATCCGACGAAGGGCTTCGGCTTTGTCGTTGCCGATCGGGGTGGGCCGGACATTCTGCTGCACGCCAACGTGCTTCGAAACTTCGGACAAAGCTCCGTCGCCGATGGCGCGCGGATCGAGCTCGTCGCGCAGTCGACGCAGCGGGGCATGCAGGCGGTCGAGGTGCTGGCGATCGAGCCGCCCGAGGGCGGCGAGCTGGATCACGACGTGCTGACCGAGGACCATGTCGACCTTGCCGACGCCGGGCCGATGGAGCCGGCGCGGGTGAAGTGGTTTGACAAGGGCAAGGGCTTCGGTTTCGCCAATATCTTCGGCAAGCCAGAGGATGTGTTTATCCATATCGAGGTGCTGCGCCGCTCGGGTTTTGCCGATCTGCAGCCGGGCGAAGCGGTCTGCCTGCGGGTGATCGACGGTTCGCGCGGGCGCATGGCTGTCCTGGTCTGCGCCTGGGATACCGCTGCGCATGAGCGCGACCACGGCGACGGGGATGTGGAGTGAGCGCGAAGTGGCTCGCCGGGTTTGTCGTTGCGCTTGCTCTGGGGGCCGGCGCGGCTTCAGCCGATCCGGTCTGCGCGCCTGACCGGGTCGATATCCGCGGCGACTGGGGTGAGGCGCGGTTCACCGTCGAGATCGCCGATGACGACGCCGAACGGGCGCAGGGGCTGATGCATCGCGACAGCCTGGCCGCCGCGCAGGGCATGCTGTTTGTCTACCCCTGGGCCGGGGCGCCGGCGTTCTGGATGAAAAACACCCTCATTCCGCTCGACATGCTGTTCGTCACGCCCGAGGGCGTGGTGCAGCATGTGCATGCCAAAGCCCAACCCGGCGATCTGACCCCGATCCGGGGCGGCGACGGCGTGATCGCCGTGCTCGAGATCAAGGGCGGGCTCGCGGCGGCGATCGGCATCGGTCCGGGCGACGAATTGCGCCACCCGGCCTTCGGCGACAGCGCCGCCTGGGCGTGTGGCGAGTAATCCCACCGGGGGCCTTCCCAAGCCGCCTTGCTCTCTGTAAGAACGCGCCGTCGGGGCGTAGCGCAGCTTGGTAGCGCGCCTGTTTTGGGAACAGGAGGTCGCGAGTTCGAATCTCGCCGCCCCGACCATCTCGCGTTTTGGACGCAAGTGCTTGGCAATCCACAACATACAGTCGAATGCGATAGAATTGCCCCATATCTGGTGGGTAATCTGCCCGATTCTTGATCATTTCGAACATTTCGAACCGGCTTGGCGCTTGCCTGTTGCAACCGTGCCGCGGTTGCCACAATTTACAGGCGCGCCGGATTTTGCTCGTCCGGCTCAAGCGGTTTGCGAGCGGCTGGCGGGAAGAGCCTGAAAAATCGGGGGCTTTCGCGCGCTATCCACAGACCGTCCACAGGGCCCGACTCGCAGGCGCGCAAACCGGCTTCTGCGTCAAGCGAAAATGCTAAAAATTGTCCGTTGATCTTTCATTCCGCCTACGCCAGTTTGTGCAAGCTGGTCGGCAAGCCACAACATATAGTGTGGTCCGGCGGGTAGGGATAGGAAGACCTGAGATCGAGTAGTCCCCTGACGGGCGCGATATTGCGTTGACCGCGTTTGGGTCGACGGCAGACAAGATTTGTCTGCTCGATGGCCTTTCCCATGCCCGATCCTCCGACCGGGAGGTAGTCAGATCGGTCCGCGCACAGCCGGACCAGAACGCAAGAACGCAAGGGACCGCTATGAAAATCGATCGCAAATTTACCGAGGCAGGCAAAGACGCGTACGACGATATTCTCTTCACCAGGACCTCGTCGGAGATCCGCAATCCCGACGGCAAGGTGGTGTTTCATCTCGACGGCGTCGAAGTGCCGGTGAGCTGGAGCCAGGTCGCCTCGGACGTGATCGCGCAGAAGTATTTTCGCAAGGCGGGGGTGCCGGCGGCGACCAAAGCGGTGAAGGAAACCGGCGTGCCCGCGTTCCTGTGGCGGCATGTGCCCGACGAAGCCGCGCTTGAGAAACTCCCTAAAGATCAACACTTTGGCAGCGAAACTTCGGCCAAACAGGTGTTTGACCGGCTCGCGGGCGCGTGGTGCTACTGGGGCTGGAAAGGTGGCTATTTCACCACCGAAGCCGATGCGCGCGCCTATTATGACGAGATGCGTTTCATGCTGGCCAACCAGATGGCCGCGCCCAACAGCCCGCAATGGTTCAACACCGGCCTGCACTGGGCCTACGGCATCGATGGCCCGTCGCAGGGCCACTATTACGTCGACCACGAGACCAAAGAGCTCACTCGCTCGACCTCGTCCTACGAGCACCCGCAGCCGCATGCCTGCTTCATCCAGTCGATCGGCGACGACCTGGTCGGCGATGGCGGGATCATGGACCTCTGGGTGCGCGAGGCGCGCCTGTTCAAATACGGCTCGGGCACCGGCACCAACTTCTCCAGCCTGCGCGCCGCCGGCGAACCGCTGTCGGGCGGCGGCAAGTCGTCGGGCCTGATGGGCTTCCTCAAGATCGGCGACCGCGCCGCCGGCGCGATCAAGTCGGGTGGCACCACCCGGCGCGCCGCGAAGATGGTGATCGTCGATGCCGACCATCCGGATATCGAGGAATACATCAACTGGAAGGTGAAGGAAGAGCAGAAGGTGGCCTCGCTGGTCGCCGGATCGAAGATGCACGAGATGCACCTGAACCAGATCTTCGCCGCGATCCGCGCCTGGGACGGGGCCGAGGCCGACGCCACCGATCCGAAGGTCAACGACACCCTCAAGGTCGCGATCCGCGACGCCAAAAAGGTCGCGATCCCCGAGAATTACGTCAAGCGGGTGCTCGATTACGCCAAGCAGGGCTACAGCTCGATCGAGTTTCCGACCTACGACACCGACTGGGACAGCGAGGCCTATGGCACGGTCTCGGGGCAAAACTCGAACAACACCGTGCGCGTCACCGACGCGTTCCTGCAGGCGGTCAAGGACGATGCCGACTGGGAGCTGCTGCGGCGCACCGACGGTTCGGTCGCCAAGACCCTCAAGGCGCGTGACCTCTGGGAGCAGATCGGCCACGCCGCCTGGGCCTCGGCCGATCCCGGCATCCAGTATCACGACACGATCAACGACTGGCACACCTGCCCGGCGGACGGCGAGATCCGCGGCTCGAACCCGTGCTCGGAATACATGTTCCTCGACGATACGGCCTGCAACCTCGCCTCGATGAACCTGCTGACCTTCCTCAAGGATGGCGTGTTCCAGGCCGAAGACTACATGCACGCCACGCGGCTGTGGACCGTGACGCTGGAAATCAGCGTCATGATGGCCCAGTTCCCGTCCAAGGAAATCGCGCAATTGTCGTATGATTTCCGTACCCTGGGCCTTGGCTACGCGAACATCGGCGGGCTCTTGATGAACATGGGCCACGGCTACGATTCGAAAGAGGGCCGCGCGATCACCGGCGCGCTGACCGCGATCATGACCGGCACCTCCTACGCCACCTCGGCCGAGATCGCCGGCGAGTTGGGCGCTTTCGACGGCTACGCGCGCAACGCCGAGCACATGCTGCGCGTGATCCGCAACCACCGCACCGCCGCCTATGGCGCCGACGAGGGCTATGTCGGGCTGACCGTGAAGCCGGTGGCGCTCGATCACGCCAACTGCCCCGACAAGCGGCTCATCGACCTTGCGATGGGCGCCTGGGACGAGGCGCTGGCGCTTGGCGAGACGCACGGCTACCGCAACGCGCAGGTCTCGGTGATCGCGCCGACCGGCACGATTGGCCTGGTGATGGATTGCGATACCACCGGCATCGAGCCCGATTTCGCGCTGGTGAAGTTCAAGAAGCTGGCCGGTGGCGGCTACTTCAAGATCATCAACCGCTCGGTGCCCGCGGGGCTTGAGGCGCTCGGCTATTCGTCGAGCCAGATCGAGGAAATCATCGCCTACGCGGTCGGTCACGGCTCGCTTGGCAATGCCCCCGGCATCAACACCTCGACGCTGATGCAAAAGGGCTTCGGCCAGACGGAGATCGAGAAGATCGAGGCCGGTCTGGCCTCCGCCTTCGACATCCGCTTCCTGTTCAACCAGTGGACGCTGGGCGAGGATTTCTGCAAGGAAAGCCTCGGGCTGACCGATGCGCAGCTCAACGACCCGTCGTTCGACATGCTGCGCCACCTCGGCTTCTCGAAAGGCGACATCGACGCCGCCAACGACCACGCCATCGGCACGATGACGACCGAGGGCGCGCCGCATCTTAAAGAAGAGCACTACCACGTGTTCGACACCGCCAATCCGACCGGCAAGAAGGGCAAGCGCTACCTCTCGACCGACAGCCACATCTACATGATGGCGGCGGCGCAGAGCTTCATCTCGGGCGCGATCTCGAAAACGGTCAACATGCCCAACGACGCGACGATCGAGGATTGCCAGAACGCCTATGAGCTGAGCTGGAGCCTCGGGGTGAAGGCCAATGCGCTCTACCGCGACGGCTCGAAGCTGAGCCAGCCGCTCGCCTCGGCGCTGGTCGAGGATGACGAGGAGGCGGAAGAAATCCTCGCCTCCGGCACGCCGCACGAAAAGGCCGCGATGCTGGCCGAGAAGGTGATCGAGAAGGTGATCATCAAGGAAGTGGCGCGCGGGCGTGAGAAGCTGCCGGAGCGGCGCAAGGGCTACACCCAGAAAGCCAATGTTGGCGGCCACAAGGTCTACCTGCGCACCGGCGAATACGAAGACGGCCAGCTTGGCGAGATCTTCATCGACATGCACAAGGAAGGCGCGGGCTTCCGGGCGATGATGAACAACTTCGCCATCGCTGTGTCGGTGGGCCTGCAATACGGCGTGCCGCTCGAGGAGTTTGTCGACGCCTTCACCTTCACCAAGTTCGAACCCGCCGGCATGGTGCAGGGCAACGCGGCGATCAAGAACGCCACCTCGATCCTCGACTACATCTTCCGCGAGCTGGCGGTGTCCTATCTCGACCGCACCGACCTCGCGCATGTGAAGCCCGAGGGCCACACCTTCGACTCGCTTGGGCGGGGCGAAGAGGAAGGCGTGAGCAACATCCGCGAGATGAGCGACACCGCCGCGAACCGCTCGCTGGAAGTGCTCAAGCAGATCAGCTCCACCGGCTATCTGCGCAAGCGCCTGCCGCAGGAGCTCGTGGTGTTCCAGGGCGGGGCGGGCAACGGGTTCGGCATCGGGCGCGACCCGCAAGAGGCACTGCACACCCTGGTGCCGGAAACCGCCGACGGGCTCGCGGGCGGCACGATGCTGAAACCGACCGGCACCACCGGCGCGGCCAGCTCGACCAGCACCACCGCACTCGCCTCGGGCACGGTGAAAACCGACGCGCGGCTGAAGGCCAGGATGCAGGGCTACGAGGGCGACCCGTGCCCCGAATGCGGCAACTACACGCTGGTGCGCAACGGCACCTGCCTGAAGTGCAACACCTGCGGCGGCACCACGGGTTGTTCGTGAGGTAGGTCATGGAAGTCCGTGATTTCAAAGGGTGTTTTGTTCTCGATGGCCGGGACGGGGAGGAGATGGATCTGCGTGTGATCCTCTCCACCGGTGGCGGTGGCGTCACCTCCGGCTCGGGCTCTTTCGCGCTGCCGATGGCGCTGGTGGGCCGGGCCGGGGAAGTGCCGCTCACCTTCCGGCTGACGTCCGGCGAGACGCTGCGGATCCTGGTGCGCGAGATCGACCTGGCCGATGGCCTGGCCTATTTTCTCACCGAGGGCGCGGTGCCCGAGGGCGCGAGCGTGGCGCGGCGCGCCTGAGTGACCGAGACAGGGTGGGCGCGTCCGGGATGCGCCCCTTCCTCACACGGGGGCGGGTGCGCTCGCCCCTGACGCGGATAAGGCCGCAGGCAGAAGCAAACCGGGCGGTACGAATCACGAGCCTTATCAGCGAAACTGGGGAGCCCTGTGCTCCCCTTTTTCTTTGCGCGCGACAACTATGTGTGCCGTGACGCCGCGTCCGAGGGCGGGTAGACCGATTTTTCTGGTCAAGACTTAGACTTTAGGATAGGTCATTTGGACGAAAGATTGCATTTCGAGAATATCTTTCGGTGAATGCGTATCATCTCGGAGGAACGCGCGATGAATGGGCTGGTCCTTTGGTTCAACCCGAAAGCCGGGGTGGGAATGATCTGGTGTGAGGATCAGGGCCCGCTTGCCTTTCTTGGCCCCGAGGTCGCCCTGCCGAAGGGGCGCGACGCGCTTGAGTGCGGCGACCAGCTGATCTTTTCAATCGAGATGCGGGACGGCGTGCGCTATGTGCGCGACCTGTTCGCGGTGTCGTCCGGTGTGCCGGGCGCCAACCCGCGCGACATCATCGCCGGCTACCACAGCGCGCAGGAGACCGCGCGCCACCTGTCGATCGTCGCCTGAGGCGCGATCGGCGCTGCAACCAACCACCACGGATACGAAAACGCGCGCCCGGTGAGGCGCGCGCATTTGTTTTGCGGTGAGCCGGGGTGACCGCGGCGTCAGAGGGTGCCGCGAGACAGCGCCGCCACGCCGGTGCGGGCGATCTCGGCCAGCCCCAGGGGCCGCATCAGCTCGGCGAAGGCGTCGATCTTCTCCGGGCTGCCGGTGATCTCGAACACGAAGCTTTCCAGCGTCGAATCCACCACGTTGGCGCGGAAGATATCGGCGAGGCGCAGCGCTTCCACGCGCTTTTCGCCGGTGCCGGTGACCTTGAACAGCGCCAGTTCGCGCTCGACGGCAGCGCCCTCGACGGTGAGGTCATGCACCTCGTGCACCGGCACGATCCGCCCGAGCTGGGCCTTGATCTGCTCGATCACCTGCGGCGTTCCGGTGGTGACGATGGTGATCCGGCTGGTGTGGCCGGTGTGGTCCACCTCGGCCACGGTCAGGCTGTCGATGTTGTAGCCGCGCCCCGAGAACAGGCCGATCACCCGCGCCAGCACGCCGGCTTCGTTGGTGACCACCACGGCAAGGGTGTGGCGTTCGATCGCCTCGACGTTGGGGTCGCGCAGATCATAGGCCGATTTGCGGGAGGCGCCTTTTTTGATTTTGAGAGCCATTGTCTTCCTCCTCCTTACACCAGCACCGCGCCGTCGCCCTGGATCGCGTCGGTCGCGGCGGCGTCGCCCATCAGCATCTTGTTATGCGGTTCGCCCGACGGGATCATCGGGAAGCAGTTTTCGTGTTTCTCCACCAGCACTTCGAGCAGGAACGGCCCGTCGTACTCGATCATCTCGCGGATCGCGTCGTCGAGATCGGCGGGGTTGGTCACCGTGCGCCCCTTGCAGCCGAAGGCTTCCGCGAGCTTGGGGAAGTCCGGCAGGCTTTCGGTCCAGCTTTGCGAATAGCGCTCGCCGTGCAGCAGCTGCTGCCACTGGCGCACCATGCCGAGACGTTCGTTGTTGAGGATGAACTGCTTGACCGGCAGGCGGAACTGCACCGCGGTCGAGACCTCCTGGATGTTCATCATGATGCTCGCGTCGCCGGCGACGTTGATCACCAGCGCGTCGGGGTGGGCGAGCTGCACGCCGTTCGAGGCGGGCAACCCGTAGCCCATCGTGCCGAGGCCTCCGCTCGTCATCCAGCGGTTGGGGGCGTCGAAGTGCAGGAACTGCGCCGCCCACATCTGGTGCTGGCCGACATCGGTGGTGATGTAGCGGTCATAGCCCTTGGTGAGCTCTTCCAGCCGTTGCAGGGCATATTGCGGTTTGATGATCTTGTCGGAGTTGCGGTAGGCGAGGCTGTCGACCTCGCGCCACTTGTTGATCTGCGTCCACCACGCCTTCAGCCCGTCCTTGTTGACCTTGCGGCCGCGCGACTTCCAGATCCTGAGCAGGTCTTCGAGCACGTGGCCGACATCGCCGAGGATCGGGATGTCGACGCGGATGACCTTGTTGATCGACGAGGCGTCGATGTCGATATGCGCCTTCTTCGAGCCCGGCGAGAAGCTGTCGAGCCGGCCGGTGATGCGGTCGTCGAAACGCGCGCCGACGTTGATCATCAGGTCGCAATCATGCATCGCCATGTTGGCTTCGTAGAGCCCGTGCATGCCGAGCATGCCGAGCCACTTTTCACCCGAGGCGGGGTAGGCGCCGAGCCCCATCAGGGTGGAGGTGATCGGAAAGCCCGTGGCCTCGACCAGCTCGCGCAACAGCTGGCTGGCGCCGGGGCCTGAGTTGATCACGCCACCGCCGGTGTAGAAGATCGGCCGCTCGGCCTCTTCCAGCAGCTCCACCAGCGCCGTGATCGCCGCCGTGTCGCCCTTGAGCTGCGGCTGGTAATGCTCGACCCGGGTCTTGGCCGGCGGGGTGTAGCTGCCGGTGGCGAACTGCACGTCCTTGGGGATGTCGACCAGCGTCGGCCCCGGCCGCCCGGTGGTCGAGACGTGAAACGCCTGGTGGATCGTCGCCGCCAGATCGTTGGTGTCCTTCACCAGCCAGTTGTGCTTGGTGCAGGGCCGGGTGATGCCCACGGTGTCGGCCTCCTGGAAGCCGTCGGTGCCGATCATGAAGGTCGGCACCTGGCCGGTGAGCACGACGATCGGGATCGAATCCATCAGCGCGTCGGTGAGCCCGGTCACGGCATTGGTCGCCGCCGGGCCGGAGGTGACGAGCACCACGCCGGGCTTGCCGGTGGAGCGGGCATAGCCCTCGGCGGCATGCACCGCGCCCTGTTCGTGGCGCACCAGGATGTGGCGAATATCGTTCTGCTGGAAGATCTCGTCGTAGATCGGAAGCACTGCGCCGCCGGGGTAGCCGAATACCGTGTCCACGCCCTGGTCCTTGAGGGCCTGAACCACCATTTTCGCTCCGCTCATTTGACGTGTCATCTCTCTCTCCGTTCCACGCGTCGTCTCAAAAAAAAGGCCCCCGAGGCTTTCGGGGGCGCATGGGGTGTTATTCGGGTGACGTCACCGTCCCATGCGCCGCTCGTCTACCGATACGCTCAGATTGAGGGTCATTCCCGAAGTTTCCTTGTTTACGCGCGTCACCCTAGCAGTGTGACGGGGGGCGTCAACGGCGAAAGCTATGAATAAAGTGTCGCAGGGGGGCTTGGGGGCGATTTTTTCTTCCGGTCGCGGGGCGGGGCGGCGACATTTTCGCCAATGTCCGGGCCGCTCTCGCGCTCAGCCGCGCACCGGGGCGGCGCCGGGCAGGGTGATCTGCGCCACCTGCTCGGCGATCGGATCATTCGAGAGCGGATGCGGCTCGGCCCGGAAGGCGTCTGGGTCGGACATGTCCACCCAACCGCCGCCGGAATAGACCTCGAGCGCGGCAAACCGCGCCTTGTAGTCCATCTTCGGGCTACCGGGCACCCAATAGCCGAGATAGACATACGGCAGCCCGGCCTCGCGGGCGAGGCGGATATGGTCGAGGATCACGTAGGTGCCCAGGCTGTCGGCGCGCTTGTCGGGATCGAAAAACGAATAGACCATGCTCAACCCGTCATCGAGCACGTCGGTCAGGCAGACGGCGGTCAGGTTGCGCCGCCGCTCGCCCTCGTCGACCGGGGTGGAATACTCGATCACGCGGCTCTTGATCGGCGTCTCCTCGATCATCGCGGCAAATTCGAACACGTCCATGTCGGCCATGCCGCCATCGGCGTGGCGATCGTCGAGATAGGTGCGAAACAGCCCGTATTGCTCCTCGGTGGCCCAGGGCGCGCGGGTGCGCCGCAGCAGGTGCGCGTTGCGCTTCTCGGCCCGGCGCTGGCTTTTCGACGGGGTAAAATCGGCCACCCGGATCCGCGCCGAGAGGCAGGCCGAGCAATCCGAGCAGGACGGCCGGTAGAGCACGTTCTGCGAGCGGCGAAAGCCCTGCTTGGACAGCATGTCGTTCAGCTCGCCGGCCTGCTCGCCCTGGAGCGCGGTAAACAGCTTTCGCTCCATCCGCCCGTCGAGATAGGGGCAGGTCTGCGGCGCGGTCACGTAGAACTGAGGGGCGAGCGGAAGCGAGTGGCGCATGGGTCCGATGAATGGTGGCGGTCGTCAGAAAACGTTTGCGCAAAGCGTAACGCCGATTGGACCCTGCGCCAAGCCCTTGTGCGACAACGGGGTAAACGCTGCGCCCGGCCGCCGGGGCAGAGCGGCCGGGTGGCGGCGGTCAGGCCCGCGCCGCGCGGTTCACCGCCGCCGTGCCAAGCGCGTGGTCGGTCAGCCCCTGGGCGCGCGCCGAGGTGAGCATCAGCACGATCGAGATGATCTGCGGCACCACCATCGACACCGAGACCTGGTAGGCCAGCGTGTGCAGCGCCGCGGTGGCGAGATCGAACCGCTCGCCGCGATGGTTGCGCAGCTCGATCGCCGCCATCCGCATGCCCGGCGTGGCCGAGCGGTTGGCGAGGCTCACGGTGCGGTAGATGAAGGCGATCGCGACGATCAGCACGCCAAAGAAAAAGAACCCGACGCCGACCGTGAGCAGCGAGATCAGCAGTGCGATCAGAAAGATCAGCGTGGCGTCGACGGCCCAGGCGACGAGGCGTTTCACCGGCACGTCGGCATAGAACTCGCCTTGGGTGTCGGGGTCGGGCAGGCCGGAGCCGGGGGCGTAGTGGGAGGAATATGTCATGGCACGCTTCTCGGGCAGGGCACGGCCCCCGCGAAGGGGCCGCGCCGGTTGGGCTCAGGCTTTCGCCTCGTCGCGGGCCTCGTCGTCCTCATCGGGCGTCTCGGCACGGGCGGCGCGGGCGGTCTGGGCGCGTTCATCCATGAACTCGTCGAATTCCTGCTTGTCCTTGGCGGCGCGCAGCCGGTCGAGGAAGGCCTCGAACTGCTCCTGCTCGTCCATCAGCCGTTGCAGCGTATCGGCCTTGTAGGCATCGAAGGCAGTATTGCCCGAGGTGCGGAAGCCGTGGCGGCGGTTGGTCCGGTGCGCCTCGGCGAAAGCGTCGGGCGCGTGGCGATGCGCGCAACCTTTGGAAAACATGCGTTTGCTCCAGATCATGTAGGCGAGAATGGCGAGGCCGACGGGCCAGAAAAAGATGAAGCCGAGAACCATGACGGCGATCCAGGCGCCTTTGCCACGGTCATCGAGCCAATCCTCGGCCCGGCGAAAAAAGCCCTCGCTGGTCTTTCGGGTATCAATCTCAAGGGCGGCGGTCATCAGGGTGCTCCTTTGGTCCGGGTGATGTGAATGTCTTTCACATTGGCTAGATTGGCACCGCCGCCGGAGGATTCAAGGAAAAATGTGAAGCGGGTTCACATTAATTTCGGTTCTGCCGTGAAATCAGTGACTTCCGCCTCGCTCACACGCAGGATTTCGCGCGGATCGGCGGCAAAGATATGGCGCGGCGTGCCGGCGGCGGCCCAGACTTGCGCGAAATCGAGCAGCCTGGGGTCGAAAAACGCGCGGATCGGCGAGAGGTGCCCGACCGGCGCGACGCCGCCGATGGCAAAGCCGGTCTGGGCGCGGATCAGGCCCGCGTCGGCCTTGCCGAGCGCCTCGCCGGCGACGGTGCTCGCCTTCGCGCCGTCGACCTGGTTGCCGCCGGCGGTGAGAAACAGCACCGCGCGCCCGTCCGCCTCACCGCGAAAGATGATCGACTTCACGATCTGGTCGAGCGCGCAGCCCGCCGCCGCGGCCGCCTCGGCCGCCGTGCGCGTGCCCTCGGCCATCTCGAGAATTTCCGCCGCGATCCCGGCCTCGGCCAGGGTCTGCTCGACCCGTTGCAACGATTTCGACCTGGCCATGCCCGCCTCCCGTTCGTCATGGCGCGACTATCCCCGCCGCCCCCTGCAAAGTCCAGTGCGCCTCGCCCCGTCTTGACCCCCCGCCGCCCCCCGCGCAATGTCGCGCCATGACATTCGCCGCCCGCATGACCCGTTGCCCGATCCCGTTCGATACCGACCCCGGCGCCGAGGCGCGCGCGGCGTTTGGCGATCTCGCCCCCGAGCTCGGCGAGCTGATCGAAGGTGCGGCGGGGGGCAGCCCCTATCTCAAGGGCCTGATGGCGCGCGAGGCGGACTGGCTGCGCGACGCGCTGTCGGACAAGCCCGAGGCGGCGCTGGAGCAGGTGCTCGCGGGCCTGCCGCGCGCGGGCGATCCGGGCGCGGCGCTGCGCGAGGCCAAGCGGCGGGTGGCGCTGCTGGCCGGACTCGCCGATCTCGCCGGGGTCTGGTCGCTGGAACAGGTGACCGGCGCGCTCACCCGGCTGGCCGAGACCGCCACCGACCTTGCGCTGAAGTATCACGTCGGGCGCGAGATCGCGCGTGGCAAGCTGCCCGGCGCGACCGAGGACGATCTGGCCACGGCGGGCGGCGCGGTGGCGCTGGCGATGGGCAAGATGGGGGCGGGCGAGCTCAATTATTCGTCCGACATCGACCTGATCATGCTGTTCGACGAAAGCCGCTTTGAGCGCGACGAGTTTCACGAGGCGCGCGCCAGCTTCATCCGCGCGACGCGGGCCATGAGTGCCACGCTCAGCGAGATGACCGGCGAGGGCTACGTGTTTCGCACCGACCTGCGGCTGCGTCCCGATCCGGCCGTCACCCCGGTGATCCTCGCCATGGCCACCGCCGAGAGCTACTACGAAAGCCTCGGGCGCACCTGGGAGCGGGCGGCGCATATCAAGGCGCGCGCCTGTGCCGGCGATATTGCCGCCGGCGAAGCCTACCTCGAGCGGCTCACGCCCTTTGTCTGGCGCAAGCACCTCGACTTCGCCGCGATCCAGGACGCCCACGACATGCGGCTGCGCATCCGCGCCCACAAGGGGCTGGGCGGCGCGATCGTGCTCGAAGGGCACGACATGAAGCTGGGGCGCGGCGGCATCCGCGAGATCGAGTTTTTCACCCAGACCCGCCAGCTCATCTCCGGCGGGCGCGACCCCGAACTGAGGGTGCGCGATACGGTGGGCGGGCTGGCGGCGCTGGCCGAGAAAGGCTGGGTGCCCGGGGCGGTGGCCGAGACGCTGACCGCGCAGTACCGCCGCCACCGCGAGATCGAGCACCGGGTGCAGATGGTGCGCGATGCCCAGACCCACGCATTGCCGACCAACCCCGATGAGATCCGCCGCATCGTCAACCTGATGGGCGAGAGCGACGTGGCGCGCTGGCGTGCCCGCCTCGAGGAGGCGCTGGCGGAGGTGCACGGGCTGACCGAGGGCTTCTTTGCCCCCGAGGAGCGCGGCGGCCACGCCATCGACACAAGCGTGGCGCCGGAGATGGCGCCGGAGGATGTGGAGATCGTCGAGCGCTGGCGCTCCTACCCGGCCTGCCGCAGCCCGCGTGCGGCAGAGATCTTCGCCCGGCTGCGGCCCGAGTTGCTGGCCCGGCTGGGGCGCGCCGCGCGCCCGCGCGAGGCGCTGGTGCAGTTCGATGCCTTCCTCGCCGGGTTGCCCGCCGGGGTGCAGCTGTTTTCGCTGTTCGAGGCGAACCCGGCGCTGGTCGACCTGATCGTCGATATCGCCGCGACGGCCCCCGCGCTCGCGGTCTATCTGGGGCGCAACGCCGAGGTGCTCGACGCAGTAATCGGCGGCGATTTTTTCAGCCCCTGGCCGGGGCTCGACGCGCTCACCGCCGCGCTGTCGACCCGGCTGAACGCCCTTCGGGGCGACTACGAAGAACAGCTCGACATGGCGCGGCGCTGGAAGAAGGAATGGCATTTCCGCATCGGCGTGCATCACCTGCGCGGGTTGATCGCCGGGCGCGAGGCGGGGGCGCAATATTCCGACCTTGCCGAAGCGGTGTTGCGCGCGCTCTGGCCGGTGGTGGTGGCGGAGTTTGCCACGAAGCACGGCGCGCCGCCAGGCAAGGGCGCGGCGCTGATCGGCATGGGCAGCCTCGGCGCGCGCACGATCTCGTCGACCTCCGATCTCGACGTCATCGTGATCTATGACGCGGATGGGGTGGAGGCTTCCGAAGGCCGCCGCCCGCTCCCCACGCTCACCTACTACGCGCGGCTGACCCAGGCGATGGTCACGGCGCTGACCGCGCCGATGCCCGAGGGCCGGCTTTACGAGGTCGACATGCGGCTGCGGCCGTCCGGGCGGCAGGGGCCGGTGGCGACGGCGCTGGACAGCTTTCGCGCCTACCAGAAGGACGAGGCCTGGACCTGGGAACACCTCGCGCTCACAAGGGCGCGCGCGGTCGCGGGCACGCCGGAGATCGGTGCGGCCGTCGAGGCGGTGCGCGCCGAGGTGCTGGCGGCGCCGCGCGACCTTGGCAAGACGCTCGAAGACGTGGTGGCGATGCGGGCGCGGATCGCCGAGGCGAAGGGCGGGGCGCTTGCGCCGCTCGAGGCCAAGGTGGGCCCCGGCCGGTTGCAGGATATCGAGCTCACCGCGCAATGCGCCGCGGTGCTGTCGGAGCGGGCGCCGCGCGATGTCGAGGGGCAGATCCGGGCCGGGGTCGGGATCGGCTGGCTCACCGACGACGAGGCGGCGGCGATGGCGGCGGCCTACGATCTTTTGTGGCGGCTGCAGGCGGCGGCCAAGCTGCTCACCGACCGCCCGCTCGCGCTCGACGCGGTGGGCAAGGGCGGGCTCGACTTTCTGCTGCGCGAGACCGACAGCGTGAGCGCCGAGGCGCTGGTGGCGGCGGTGAGCGCGCAGGCAGAGGCGGCCGAGGCGGCGATCGAGGCGGCGCTTGCGCGCAGGCCGGGAGAGGTACACCCATGACGACACCAGACACGCATGACCCACGCGGGCTGATCCGCGAGGCCTACCGGATCGACGGGATCACCCTGGCCGAATGCCGCTCGATCTTTTTCGACTGGGCGCTGTCGCGGCCCGAGGACGGGCGCGAGGCCGAGGCGATCGGCGGGCTGCTCGCCGGCTACGGCGCCGGGGCGCCCGACCACCCGATGACGGCGGTCCTGCGCGAGGGGCTTGCGGGCGCGGCGGCGCCAAAAGGCCGGCGCGGCGGGCGGCGCGGCCGGCTCGCCGACTGATCACGCGGCAGTTGCGCCGGGCACGCGCGCGCGTATATGTCGCCCCATGCCCCAGGATGCGCCCAAACCCCTCAGCCTGATCCAGCTCGCCCGCGACGCTGGCCATGCCGCGCCGGACCCGCAACCGCTCGACCTTGGCGTGCGGGTGCGGACCCTGCGCAAGAGCCGGGGCTGGACCCTGGAACAGGCCGCGCGCCAGGCCGGGCTGGCCCGGTCGACCCTGTCGAAGATCGAAAACGGCCAGATGAGCCCCACCTACGAGGCGCTGAAAAAGCTCGCCGTCGGGCTTGAGATCAGCGTGCCGCAGCTGTTTACGCCGCCGGAAGATCCGCGCGTGTCGGGCCGCATGACGGTCACCCGCGACGGCGCGGGCGAGGCGCATCCCACCGCCACCTACGAGCACGAATTGCTCGCCGGCGCGCTCACCAAGAAGGCGATGCTGCCCTACCGCGCCCGGGTGCGCGCGCGCAGTTTCGACGAATTCGACGGCTGGGTGCGCCATGACGGCGAGGAATTTCTCTACGTGCTCACCGGCGCGATCCGGCTGATCACCGAGTTCTACGAACCGATCGAAATGCGCCGCGGCGACAGCGCCTATTACGACGCCTCGATGGGCCACAACGTGATCTCGGTCAGCGCCGAAGACGCGACGATCCTCTGGGTAACCTCGCTCTGAAGAGCGAGGGGCCAGCCCCTCGTGCTCCCCGGGGGTATTTCCACCAAGAAAAAAAGGGCAAGGCGCTTTTTGTTGCGCGCGTGTCGGTTTCCTGGCGACAGGGCGCGGCGCGATTGCTAAGGCCAGCGCAAGTTGCAGAGGTCCGGATATGTTCGACGTTTTGAAAAGCTCCTGGGCCCTGCTGTTTGGCATGATGCTCCTGATGGTCGGCAATGGCATCCAGGGCACGCTCTTGGGCCTGCGCGGGCAGATCGAGGGCTTTTCCACCTACCAGATGTCGTTCGTGATGGCGGGGTATTTCGCCGGTTTCCTTGGCGGCTCGCGCGCCGCGCCCTGGCTGATCCGGCGCGTCGGGCATGTGCGGGTGTTCGCCGCGCTGGGGTCGTTCATTTCGGCGGTGCTGATCCTCTACCCGGTGATGACCGAGCCGGTGGCCTGGACGCTGCTGCGCGTGGCGATCGGGTTTTCGTTTTCCGGTGTCTACGTCACCGCCGAAAGCTGGCTGAACCACGCTGCCACGAATGAGACCCGGGGCAAGGCGCTGTCGCTCTACCTGATCGTGCAGATGATCGGCATTATTGCGGCGCAGGGCTTGGTGGTGCTGGCCGATCCGGGCGGGTTCGTGCTGTTTATCCTGCCGTCGGTGCTGGTGTCGCTCGCCTTCGCGCCGATCCTGCTGTCGGTCAGCCCGACGCCGGCGTTCGCCACCACGCGGCGGATGTCGCTGGTGCAGCTCTACCGGATTTCGCCGCTCGGCGTGGTCGGAATCTGGCTGATGGGCGCGGTGTTTTCGGCGCAGTTCGGCATGGCTGCGGTGTTCGGCACCGAGATCGGGCTCACGGTGGGGCAGCTCTCGCTGTTCATCTCGATGATGTATGTCGGCGGGCTGACGCTGCAATTTCCGATCGGCTGGATCTCGGATCGGGTCGAGCGGCGCGGGTTGATCCTGGCCGTGGCGGGGCTGGGCGCAGTCGGGGCGCTGGTGCCGGTGATTCTGCCCGACAGCTACCGCGCGCTTTTGGTGGCGGCGTTCTTCATCGGCGGCACGGCCAACCCGCTCTATGCGCTGATCATTGCCTACACCAACGACTTTCTTGAGGTCGAGGACATGCCATCGGCCTCGGCCGGGCTGATGTTCGTCAACGGGCTGGGCGCCATCACCGGGCCGCTGGTGACCGGCTGGGCGATGAGCGTGCTCGGGCCGAACGGGTTCTTCATCTACCTCGCCGTGGTGCTGAGCCTGCTGGTGGGCTACGGGCTGTGGCGCTCCACCCAGCGCGCGGCGGTGCGGGTGGAAGACACCCAGAGCTACGCGCCGGTGCTGGCCTCGGCCTCGCCGGTCTTCATGGACATGGCGCAGGAATTGTATGCAGAAGCGGTGGAGGACGCCGCCGAAGAGGGCAATTGCGACACAGACAGGCACCGCCCCGCGCAATAAAATGAAAACCTCTTGCGTGCATATGTAACTTTTGTAACGCTCGAATCGCCCGGAACAGGCAGGCAAGGAGGGCAGGGGTATGAAAAAACCCGAAGAGATTCTCGCATTCTGGCTCGACGAGGTCGGACCGGCCGGCTGGTACAAGGCCGACGACGCGCTGGACGCGAAGATCCGCGACCGGTTCGAGGGCGCGTGGCGCAACGCGCTGGAGGGGGCTTACTCTTTGTGGCTCACCTATCCCTCGGGCGTGTTGGCCTACCTGATCCTGATGGACCAGTTTCCGCGCAACATGTTTCGCGGCGACAAGCGTGCCTATGCCTCCGACGTGGTGGCGCTGGCGGCAGCCAAATGCGCGATCGACAAGGGCTGGGATACGAAGATCGACGAGCCGGCGCGCCAGTTCTTCTACCTGCCGCTGATGCATTCCGAGAGCCAGACCGACCAGGACCGCTGCGTGCGGCTGATGCTCACGCGCATGCCCGAGAGCGGCGAGGAAAACCTGGTGCATGCCAAGGCGCACCGCGAGGTGATCCGCCGCTATGGCCGCTTCCCCTATCGCAACGCGGCGCTGGCGCGCGCCGCCACCTCGCACGAGGCCGAGTTCGAGGAATCCGGCGGCTACGGCGCCGTGCTGCGCGAGATGCGCGCCTGAGGCCGGTGGCCGTTCTCCCGGCGGGGCAATCTGGCGATTCACGAAGGTTTGAAGGCATCCGGGCAGGTCTGGGTGCCTTTTTTCCTGTAGCCTCAGGCTGCATGAGCCCGGCGCATGGCTGCTGTCCACGCGGCGCGATTGAACCGGCGGGCAAAATAGTTTAATGCCAAACTACTTTTTCAAGGAGGCAGGCATGGCCGGAAATTCCTATGACGTGATCGTGGTGGGCGCGGGGCCGGGGGGCTACGTGGCGGCGATCCGCGCGGCGCAGCTCGGGCTGAAGGTGGCCGTGGTTGAGCGCGAACACCTCGGCGGCATCTGCCTCAACTGGGGCTGCATCCCGACCAAGGCGCTGCTGCGCTCGGCCGAGGTGTTTCACCTGATGCATCGCGCCAAGGAGTTCGGGCTGAAGGCGGAGGGCATCGGTTACGACCTCGATGCGGTGGTGAAACGCTCGCGCGGCGTGGCCAAGCAGCTTTCGTCGGGCGTCGGGCACCTGTTGAAGAAAAACAAGGTCGACGTGGTGATGGGCGAGGCGACGCTGCCGGCCAAGGGCAAGGTCCGGGTAAAGACGGACAAGGAAGCGATTGAGCTGACGGCGAAAAATATCATCGTGGCCACCGGCGCGCGGGCCCGCGAGCTGCCGGGGCTGGAGGCCGACGGCGATCTCGTGTGGTCCTACAAGCACGCGCTGGTGCCGCCGCATATGCCCAAGAAGCTTCTGGTCATCGGCTCGGGCGCGATCGGCATCGAGTTTGCCAGCTTTTTCAACACGCTGGGCGCCGACGTGACGGTGGTCGAGGTGCTTGACCGGGTGTTGCCGGTGGAGGACGAGGAGATTTCGGCCTTCGCGAAAAAGTCTTTCGTGAAGCAGGGCATGACGATCCTCGAAAAATCCATGGTCAAGGCGCTGCACCGCAATCCCGACAAGAACGGTGGTGGCAGTGTGAGCGCCTCGATCGAAACCGACGGCAAGCTTGAAACCCTCACCTTCGATACGGTGATCTCGGCGGTCGGCATCGTCGGCAACGTCGAAAACCTCGGGCTGGAAGCGCTCGGGGTGAAGATCGACCGCACCCACGTGGTGGTGGATGAGGTCTGCCGCACCGGTGTCGACGGGCTCTACGCGATCGGCGATATCGCCGGGGCGCCCTGGCTTGCCCACAAGGCCAACCATGAAGGGGTGATGGTGGCCGAGTTGATCGCCGGCTTGCACGCCCACCCGGTGCGCCCCGAATCGATTGCCGGCTGCACCTATTGCCACCCACAGGTGGCCAGCGTCGGCATGACCGAGGCGAAAGCCAGGGCGGCGGGCCATGACGTGAAGGTGGGGCGGTTCCCGTTCATCGGCAACGGCAAGGCGATCGCGCTTGGCGAGCCGGAGGGGCTGGTGAAAACGGTGTTCGACGCCAAGACCGGCGAACTGCTGGGCGCGCACATGGTGGGGGCGGAAGTGACCGAGCTGATCCAGGGCTACGTGATCGGCCGCAAGCTGGAGACCACCGAGGAAGACCTGATGCAGACGGTCTTTCCGCACCCGACGCTGAGCGAGATGATGCACGAAAGTGTGCTCGACGCCTGGGATCGCGCGATCCACTTCTGACACCGCGCGGGGCACGAGGCCGCGCTGCGAAATAAAAAAACCCCGCGATCTCAGGCGAGACCGCGGGGGAGTTGCGTCCGGGAGGGACGTTCTGAAACTCTTGGCTCAGGCGCGCTCGATCGCGCCGCCGGCCATCTGCCAGTGGCCGAGGCCGCCGATGTTGTGCACCTCGGCGAACCCGTGCTGCTGCAGCACCTGGGTGGCCATCGAGGAGCGCGCGCCGGAGGCGCAGTAGACGGCGACCGGCTTGCCGGTGTTGAGCGCGGTGTTGAAGTCGGGCGACGACGGGTTGGCCTGCATCTGCAGCACCGACAGCGGGATATGCACCGCGCCGGCGGCCTTGCCGGTCATCGCCAGCTCGTTGTGATCGCGCACGTCGACGACGATGATCTCGCCGTTTTTCGCCATTTCCACCGCGTCTTGCGGGGTGAGGCGGGAGGCAGTAGCCGGACGGCCCATCATGAAGTTCAGCATGAGAAATTCCTTTTCGCGCTGGGTGCCGCGGACGCCTGTTCGCATCGGCCCGTGGCGGGTGTTGCTGTGTTGAAAGTGATAATATTCACGTTCTTGAATATTACAAGATCCAGATATCCAAATTCGGTCACGAAAATGCGAGCGCCGGCAGGGTCGGGGCCAAATCGCCGGCACGCATGAAAAACCCCGGCAGGGCCTGCGCCGTGCCGGGGTTGGTTTGGCCGGGTTGACGACTACTCCGCGGTGATCGGCTGGCGCGCGATGATCTCTTTCGAAGTGCCGCGCATGATGTAGCGCAGCTCGTACTCGCCGGGCGTGGCCGGCATTTCGAGCGTCATCGGGCTGCCTTTGTTGCAATATTCATAGGTTTCCTCGTCGCCCGCGGGCTGCTCGACCCGGGCGATCGTGATGTAGTCGTTGTTCACGTTCGGCCCGGTCCAGATGACCTCGATTGAGCTGCCGGCGGGAGCGCTGGCGGGCGCATCGAGAGTGGCCGATTGCGCGGTGACGGTGAGCGGCTGGCGCGCAACGATCGCCTTCTTGTCGCTGACAAGGATGAAGCGCAGCTCGTACTCGCCAGGGATCGCCGGCACCTTGATATCCAAGGGCGTGCCCTCTTCGGTGTAGGCCCAGGTTTCCTCCGTCTCGGCGGGTGCATCCGGTTTGGCAATGGCGAGGTAGTTGCGCCCCGCGTCGGCTCCGGTCCAGGCGACCGAGAGGGTCGTCGCGGCCAGGGCGCTGGCGGGCGCGTCAAGCGTGGCCTCGGCGGGCGTGATCGTGATTTCGCGCCGTGCGACCACTACGTCGGTGCCGCCGGCGCCGACATAGCGCAGCTCATAGCGGCCCGGCTCCGTGGGCGCCTGAAGCCGCGCCGGGGCGCCGTCTTTTGTATAGACCCAACCGACATGTTTGCCATCGTCGGTGCCGAGCCTGGCAATGGTCAGGTAGTCGCGCGGGTAGTTCGGTCCGGTCCAGTCGAGCTCGAGCAGGTTGCCCGCCGCCAACGTGTCGGGGGCGCTCAGGGTCACCGGCACCGGGGTGATGGTGATCTGGCGGCGCGCCAGAACCTCGCCGTTCTGGTACAACACATAGCGCAGCTCGTAGACCCCCGGCACCAGCGGCATGACCAGATCGGCCGGGGCGCCGTTTTCGGTGTACGCGCGGTTCACGAACTTGTTGTCCGCCGAGCGATCCTTGGCGACCGTGATCGCGTCGTATTCCGCGTTCGGCCCCTCCCATCCGACCGGGATGGTCGAGCCCGCGACGGCCGTGTCCGGCGCGTCGAGCGAGGCTTTGACCTCTTCCACGGTGAGCGGCTGGCGGGCAATCACGCGCGTGCCGTTGTCGTTGGCGGCGTAGCGCAGCTCGTAGAGGCCGGGCTCGGCCGGCACCTTGAAGCGGGCCGGGTTGCCGTTGCCGGTGTAGGCGCGAGTCTCATAGCCGGTGTCGCGCGCGCCGGGCCTGGCGATGGCGACGAAATCGCGGTCGTAGTCCGGGCCGGTCCAGCCCACGGTGATCTCTTGCCCGATGGCGATCGTCGCCGGCGCGTCGAGCGAGGCGGTCACCTCGGTGAGGGTGATCGGCTGGGTGGCGAGCACATGCGTACCGTCGTTCAGCACGTAGCGGATCTCATACGCGCCCGGCTCCATCGGCAGGTGGATCTGCACCGGATTGCCCTCGGAGGTGAAGGTTTTCGCGGTCATCGAGCCCTCATGGGCGCCGGCACGGGCGACCGAGATATAGTCGTTTTTGCTGTTCGGCCCGGTCCAGGCCACCTCGATGGTTGCGCCGAAGGGGGAGGTTTCGGGGCCCGACACGGTCGCGTCCGGCAGCGCCGGCGGCGGGGGCGGGGGCAGCACGAGGGTGACGGTCATCGCAGTGCCGTCGACCACGGTGAAGTTGGCCTCGGCGGTTGCCTCGTCGGAGATGCGCAGCACTTCGGCCAGCCCGGCGCTGGGGAAAATATCGAGCAGCTGGGTCGGTTCGTCGTCGTTGACGATGATCGCCCCGGCGGCCTCGGTGGCGATGTTCCACACCAGCCCCTCGGTGATCTCCGGTCCGCCCGCGCCCTCGATGGCGCGGAAGGTGACCACGGCGCTGACGATCACCGGTTGCGGCTCGGGCTCGGCCACCACCACGTCGAGCGCATCGGCCAGCTCTTCGGCATTGGCGGCGGTGCGAAACAGCCCGCCGGTTTCCTGCGCCAGGCATTGCAGCTGGGCCAGCGCCGCCGGGTCGGCGACATCGAAGCCGATCACATGGGCGGTGAAATTCACCCCCGCCGCTTCCAGCTCACGGCCCACCGCGCAGGGGTCGAGGTTGCAGGTTTCGATCCCGTCCGAGACGAGGATCACCGTGGCCACTTCCTCGGTGTAGCGCAGCGCCTCGGCGGCCTGGATCACCGCGGCGGACAGCGGCGTCTTGCCCTTCGGGCTGATCGCCTGCACCGCCCTGGCAATCGCCATCCGGTCGGTGCCCGGCTCGATCATCAGCTCGATATCCGAGCAATCGCCCTTGCGCCGGTGGCCGTAGGACATGAGGCCAAGTTCCTGTTCCGGCGGCAGGGTGGCGAGCAGCTCCACCATCACCTCGCGGGCGATCACGATCTTGTTCACGCCGTCGATCTGCCCCCACATCGAGCCGGAGCCGTCGAGCACGAGGATCGTGCGCGGCGCGCCCTGGGCCAGGAGCGCAGTGGGCAGGAGGAGGAGAAAGGCGAGGAGACGCAGCATGTTACATGTTCCCGAGTTGGTCAAAAGAATGGGCCAACCCTAGTCGTTCCGCGCGATAAACGCACCCGGGGGATTGCCGCACCCGGCCTTTGCTTCGTGTTCACTCTTCGTTCACTTTTTGCCATTGGCGCGGTCTCGCCAATCGCGTATCAAGTCGGGGTCACACGAGGTGGGTCATGGCTGAGCAGAAATTCATCGAGGTGCGCGGCGCGCGCGAGCATAATCTCAAGGGGATCGACGTCGATATCCCGCGCGACCAGCTGGTGGTGATCACCGGCCTCTCCGGCTCGGGCAAATCCTCGCTGGCGTTCGATACGATCTATGCCGAGGGCCAGCGGCGCTACGTCGAGAGCCTCAGCGCCTATGCCCGCCAGTTCCTCGATATGATGCAGAAGCCGGATGTCGACCACATCTCCGGCCTCAGCCCGGCGATCTCGATCGAGCAGAGGACCACTTCGAAAAACCCGCGCTCCACCGTGGGCACGGTGACCGAGATCTACGACTACCTGCGCTTGTTGTTTGCGCGCGCCGGCACGCCTTACAGCCCCGCCACCGGGTTGCCGATCGAGGCGCAGCAGGTGCAGGACATGGTCGACCGGGTGATGGGTATGGAGGAGGGCACGCGCGCCTATCTGCTCGCGCCGATCATCCGCGACCGCAAGGGCGAGTACCGCAAGGAATTCGCCGAGCTGCGCAAGCAGGGCTTCCAGCGCGTGAAGGTCGATGGCGGTTTTTACGAGTTGGAAGACCCGCCCACGCTGGCCAAGAATTTCCGCCACGATATCGACGTGGTGGTCGACCGTATCGTCGTGCGCGAGGGGTTGGAAACGCGGCTGGCCGATTCGTTTCGCACCGCGCTCGACCTCGCCGACGGGATTGCCATTCTCGAAACCGCGCCGAAACCGGAAGACGGCGAGCCGGAGCGGTTCACCTTCTCGGAAAAATTCGCCTGCCCGGTGTCCGGCTTCACCATCCCCGAGATCGAGCCGCGGCTGTTTTCGTTCAACGCGCCGTTCGGCGCCTGCCCGGTCTGCGACGGGCTCGGCATGGAGCTGTTCTTCGACGAACGCCTGGTGGTGCCCGACCAGACCCTGCGCGTCTACGACGGCGCGCTCGCGCCCTGGCGCAAGGGTAAATCGCCCTATTTTCTGCAAACCATCGAGGCGATCGCCAAGCACTATGCCTTCGATCGCAACACGCCGTGGAAAGACCTGCCCGAAGACGTGCGACAGGTGTTTCTCTATGGCTCGGGCGAGCAGGAGATCAAGTTCCGCTTCGACGAGGGCGGGCGGGTCTACGAGGTGACGCGCCCCTTCGAGGGCGTGATCCCCAACATGGAACGGCGCTACCGCGAGACCGATTCGAACTGGGTCCGCGAGGAATTCGAGCGCTACCAGAACAACCGCCCCTGCGGCGCCTGCGAGGGCTACCGGCTGCGCGACGAGGCGCTGGCGGTGAAGATCGGTCCTGCCGGAGGCGGGCAGGACAAGCTCGTGCATGTGGGCCAGGTGGTGCAGATGTCGATCCGCGAGGCGCTGGACTGGTGCCAGACCGTGCCCGACCACCTTACGGCGCAGAAAAACGAGATCGCCCGCGCGATCCTGAAGGAAATCCGCGAGCGGCTCGGGTTTCTCAACAACGTCGGGCTAGAATACCTCACCCTCAGCCGCAATGCCGGCACGCTGTCGGGCGGCGAAAGCCAGCGCATCCGGCTGGCCAGCCAGATCGGCTCCGGCCTCACGGGCGTGCTCTACGTGCTCGACGAGCCCTCGATCGGGCTGCACCAGCGCGACAATGGCCGCCTGCTGGAGACGCTGAAAAACCTGCGCGACCAAGGCAACACGGTGATCGTGGTGGAGCACGACGAAGAGGCGATCCGCGAGGCCGATTACGTGTTCGACATCGGCCCGGGGGCCGGCGTGCATGGCGGCCAGGTGGTGGCCAGGGGCACGCCCGAAGAGGTGGCCGCCGACCCGGCCTCGCTGACCGGGCAATACCTCACCGGCGCGCGCGAGATCGCGGTGCCGAAGCTGCGCCGCGAGGGCAATGGCAAAGCGGTGCGGGTGGAAAACGCGACCGGCAACAACCTGCAAGGCGTGTCGGTCGATTTCCCGCTCGGGCGGTTTGTCTGCGTCACCGGCGTGTCGGGCGGGGGCAAATCCACGCTCACCGTCGAGACCCTGTTCAAGACCGCCTCGATGCGGCTGAATGGCGCGCGCCAGACCCCGGCGCCCTGCGACGCGGTGAAAGGGCTCGAACATCTCGACAAGGTGATCGACATCGACCAGCGGCCGATCGGGCGCACCCCGCGCTCGAACCCCGCCACCTACACCGGCGCCTTCACGCCGATCCGCGACTGGTTTGCGGGCCTGCCCGAGGCCAAGGCGCGCGGCTACAAGCCGGGCCGGTTCAGCTTCAACGTGAAGGGCGGGCGCTGCGAGGCCTGCCAGGGCGACGGCGTGATCAAGATCGAGATGCACTTCCTGCCGGACGTCTACGTCACCTGCGAAACCTGTGGCGGCCACCGCTACAACCGCGAGACGCTGGAAATCCAGTTCAAGGGCAAGTCGATCGCCGACGTGCTGGACATGAACGTGGAAGACGCGCAGGGCTTCTTCAAGGCGGTGCCCTCGATCCGTGAGAAGATGGACGCGCTGATGCGGGTCGGCCTGGGCTACATCAAGGTCGGCCAGCAGGCGACCACGCTCTCGGGCGGCGAGGCGCAGCGGGTGAAACTCTCCAAGGAGCTGTCGAAGCGCTCGACCGGGCGCACCCTCTACATCCTCGACGAGCCCACCACGGGCCTGCATTTCGAAGACGTGAAAAAGCTGCTCGAAGTGCTGCACGAGTTGGTCGACCAGGGCAACACGGTGGTGGTGATCGAGCATAATCTCGACGTGATCAAGACCGCCGACTGGCTGATCGACATCGGCCCCGAGGGCGGCGACGGTGGCGGCGAGATCGTCGCGATCGGCACGCCGGAAGAGGTGGCCAAGGTGACCGCCAGCCACACCGGGCGCTACCTCAAGGAGATGCTGAAACCGCGCCGGTCGGCGGCCGAATGAGCGGCACGGGGCAGGGCGCGCGCCCCACCCTCGGCGTGCTCGCAATCGCCTTGCGCGACGGCGAGGCGTTGCTGGTCAAGCGCGCCAACCCGCCCGACCAGCACCTGTGGGGCTTTCCCGGCGGTAGGGTCGAGCCGGGCGAGACCGTGGCCGAGGCGGCCTTGCGTGAGCTGGCCGAGGAAACCGGGCTCAGCGCCACCGCCGGGGTGCAGCTTGGCACCAAGGATATCATCCACCGAGATGCCTCCGGCGCGCTGCTCTGGCACTTCTTCCTCGTCGCGGTGCTGTGCGAAGATCTCGATGGCGCGGCGGTCGCGGGCGACGACGCCGCAGAACTGCGCTGGGTCTGCGATGGCGATATCCACGCCGGAGCCTTGCCGATGTCGAACGGCGTCGCCGGTCTGCTTGTCTCGGCGCGCGCCGCGCAGGGCTGACCGGCCCCCCGGCCTTGCCAGACCGGTCGCGGAGGCGCAGATTTCCCCCATGACCAAGAAACCAAAGATCGGCCTTGCCCTTGGCTCCGGCGGCGCGCGCGGCTGGTGCCACATCGGCGTGTTGCGCGGGCTGGAACAGCTCGGTGTGCGCCCCGACGTGGTGGCCGGCACCTCGATGGGCGCGCTGGTGGGCGCGGCCTGGGCCGGTGAGCGGCTCGATGCGCTGGAAGACTGGGTGCGGGCGCTCACCCCGGCCCGCTTCGTGCGGCTGATGGACGTGAGCCTGCGCTCGGGCGGGCTGGTCGAAGCGCGCCAGATCGCGGCGATGCTGGAAGAGATCGGCCTCGCGCCCCGGATCGAAGACCTCGCCCACCCGTTCACCGCGATCGCCACCGACATGGGCACGGGGCGCGAGATATGGCTCGACCACGGCCCCACCTTCAGCGCCGTGCGTGCCTCGGCGGGTATTCCCGGCGTGATGAGCCCGGTCGAGATCGACGGCCGCTGGCTGCTCGACGGCGGGCTGACCAACCCGGTGCCGGTCTCGGCGGCGCGCGCGATGGGGGCCGAGGTGATCATCGCCGTCAACCCCAACGCCAAGCCGCGCGGGCGGATCTGGGTGCCGCCCACACCACGCGGCAGCCGGCCCTGGCTGGCCGCCGTGGTGCCCGACGCGCTGCACGAGTCACTCGGAATCGATCCGCAGGCACAGGCGCAGGCCAAGGCCGCCACGCCCAATTATTTCGACGTGCTCACGGCAGCGATCGACGTGATGACCGACACGATCCGGCGCGCGCGGCTGGCGGGCGAGCCGCCGCATATCCAGCTCGACGCCGGTTTCACCGACCTCACCGTGCTGGAGCTCTACCGGGGCGCGGAGGCGATCGCGGAAGGCGTGCGCATGGTCGAGGCGCAGGCCGACCGGATCCGCCAGGTCTGCGCAGACGAATGGTGATGGACGCCGCGCGTGGCGCGCGCCATACCGGGCGGATGACGGACGAGGTCTACATCCACGCCGGGGCGCCGCGCACCGGCACGTCGAGCTTTCAGCTCTTTCTCGAGCGCAACGCCGAGGCGATCCGCGCCCAGGGGGTCGATCCGGCCTATCCCGGCCGCGATGGCGCCGACAGCGGTGCGCTGGCGCTGCGGCTTCCCTATCCGCGCCACGATAGCACGGCGCTGAAGCGGCGCGCCGGGTCCGCCCGGCGCAACCTCGAAACGCTCGCCCGCCCCGGCCGGCCGCTGCTGATTTCGGAGGAGAACATCCCCGGCCGCTTCATGGATATCTACAAGGGCCAGTTCTTTCCGACCGCGCCCCTCCGGGGCGGCTTTCTCGCCGAGGTGCTGGGCGCGCGGCGGGTGGCGCGGCTCACGCTGGTGCTGCGCCCCTACGCAGGCATGTTCCTCTCCGGATTTCGCAAGCGCGCCGAGGATCAGCGCCAGGAGCCGTTTCGCAAAGTGGCGCCGCGCATGGCCGAGTTCGAGGGCGGCTGGCCCGAGGTGATCGCGGCGCTCAAGGCGGCGCTCGATCCCGGCGAGATCGTCGTGCTCGACTACCGCCGCCGGCCGCAGGCGCGGCTTGCCGCCGAGGTCTGCCCGATGCTCGACACTGCCGCGATGGTCGAACCCGACGGCGAGGCCAACGCGTCGCTCTCGGACGCAGCGCTGTTCGCGATGCAAGCGCGGATTCACGCCGGCGAGGAGGCCACGCCGGCCTTGATCGAAGAGATGCGCCGCACCTATGGCGAGGTGCGCGCCGAGACCGCCTATGCGGCCTTCACCGAAGACGAAACCGCCCGGCTCGACGCGCGGTTCGCCGCCGACATGGACCGGCTCGCGGCGACGGTGGGCATCGCGGTGAAGCGCAACTGACACGTTCAGGGTTCCGGCGGAAACGGCGCCCGCCGCCGGTGGCGCCTGTGGCCACCGGCCGCGATCGGGAAATCCACTCCGCTAGTATTCTAGAATTCTAGTATTCTAGAATACTGGAACCGGTCGGGGAGAAGAAAGCGCCGTAATATCAATCCCATCCCGGATGTCATGCGTTAATCTCCTGCAAACCCGTGACCCTATCGTTGACGGCGCAGACCGCGCAAGATCACGGCCCGGCGCGCAAGTGGACGGCGTTTCCCTTCGACAAACCCCGATCCGCTCTAGCCGTCGAAATCCACTTCCTGGGTCAGCTTCAACGCATCGCCGCGCTCGCCCGCGAGCGCCATCAGGTTGACGTCGTCCGGGGTGAAGTTGCCCCAGCTCGCCACCATCGCCGAGGGCGCGGCTTCGGGCGAGACCGGGTATTCGTGGTTGGCGGCGGCATAGATGCCCTGCGCTTCGGGCGAGGTGAGAAATTCCATGAACGCCAGCGCATCGTCCGGGTGCTTGGCGTATTTTGTCATCGCCACGCCGGAAATGTTCACATGCGTGCCGTGGCCCTCGAACACCGGGAAGTCGATGCGCACGCTCTCGGCCCAGGCGCGCTGTTCGTCGTCTTCCAGCATCTCGCCCATGTAATAGGTGTTGCCGAGGCTGATATCGCATTCGCCGGACCAGATGGATTTGACCTGGGCGCGGTCATTGCCCTGCGGCTTCATCGCCAGGTTGGCCTTGAGCCCGGTGAGCCAGGTCTTGGCATAGTCCGGCCCGTGGTGGGCGATCATCGCCGCGGTGAGAGCGGTGTTATAGGCATGGGTGCCCGAGCGGGTGCAGATCCGGCCCTGCCACTTCGGGTCGGCGAGGTCTTCGTAGGTGGTCACCTCGCCGGGGGCGACACGGTCGCGCGAGGCGTAGACCACGCGGGCGCGCGAGGTGAGGGCGAACCAGTGGTTGCCGGGATCGCGGAACGCCTCGGGCACATTGGCGATCATCACGTCGCTCACAACCGCCTGCGTCACGCCCGCCTCGACCGCTTCGGCCAGGTGCTGCACGTCGGCGGTGAGGATGATGTCGGCCGGGGTGCGCCGGCCCTCCGCCTCGAGCCGCTCGGTGAGTCCCTTGTTGAGGAAGGCGATATTGACCTCGATCCCGGTCTCGGCGGTGAACGCCTCGACCAGCGGCTGGATCAGCTCGGGCTGGCGGTAGGAATAGACGTTGACCTCGGCCAGAGCCGGCAGCGCGGCGGCGAGGGTGAGGGCGGTGGAAAGAGTGAGGCGAAGGGTCATGCGCGTCTCCTGTGCGATAGGGGTGTTAAACCCGAGTGTTTTGCTCAGGTCAAGCGGATGCGCTGCCGGCCACGCGGGGCGAGGGGCGCCGCCCCTCGCGCTCCCCGAGGTATTTTGCCAAGAAAAAGCAGGATCAGCGGAGTTTTTCATCCGCCTTCGCGGCGTCCCAGAGCGCGTCCATTTCGTCGAGATCGCTGTCTTCGGGGCGTTTTCCCATCGTTTCAAGGCGGGTCTCTATGGTCTCGAAACGGCGGATGAATTTGGCGTTGGCCTGGCGCAGCGCGGCTTCCGGCTCTACCCCCAGATGGCGTGCGACATTGGCGAGCACGAACAAGAGATCGCCCACCTCCTCGGTCACTTCCTCGTGAGACAGGGTCGCGCGCGCCTCGACCACTTCGCGCGCCTCTTCGGCGACCTTGTCGAGCACCGGCTCGATATCGGGCCAGTCGAAGCCGACGCGGGCGGCGCGTTTTTGCAGCTTGTAGGCGCGCAGCAGCGCCGGCAGGCCGATGGCGACGCCATCGAGCACGCCGTGTTGTGCCTTGCCGGCGCGTTCGGCGGCCTTGATCGCTTCCCAGTTTTCGGTCTGGGCGTCGGCGGACTCGATCCCGGCCTGGTCACCGAACACGTGCGGGTGGCGCGCGACCATCTTATCGGCCATGTGGCGCGCGACATCGTGGAAGGTGAACAACCCGCGCTCCTCGGCCATGCGGGCGTGGAACACGGACTGGAACAGCAAATCGCCCAGTTCGCCCTTCAGCTCGTCCCAGGCCTCGCGCTCGATCGCGTCGGCCACCTCATAGGCTTCCTCGATCGTGTAGGGCGCGATGGTGGCGAAGCTTTGTGCCACGTCCCAGGGGCAGCCGGTAGCCGGATCGCGCAGCCGGGCCATGATCTCCACAAGCCTGTCGATCCCGCCGTCCGGGTCATGCACGATCTCGTCGGAGGATTTGCCCATTGCGTCGGCCTTCGTTTCGGGGAACTCTCCGGCTCCATATCAAAGCGCGGGAGACGCGAAAACCCATGCCTATCGTCAATCGGATCGGCGAATTCGCCGACGACATGAAAACCTGGCGGCGCTGGCTGCACGCCCACCCGGAGCTGAAGCTCGACTGCCACGAGACCGCCGGCTTCGTGGTGGACAAGCTCAGAGCCTTCGGCGTGGACGAGATCCATGAGGGGATTGCGACCAGTGGCGTGGTGGCGATCATCGAGGGGCAGGGGCCGGGCAAGACCATCGGGCTGCGTGCCGACATGGACGCGCTGCCGATGGACGAGATGACCGGGCTGGAACATGCCTCGACCGTGCCGGGGCGGATGCATGCCTGCGGCCATGACGGCCACACCACGATGTTGCTGGGCGCGGCGCGCTACCTCGCCGAGACGCGCCGGTTTTCCGGCCGGGTCGCGCTGATTTTCCAACCCGCCGAGGAGGATATCGGCGGCGGGCGGATCATGGTCGAGGAAGGCATCATGGACCGGTTCGGTATCGACGAGGTCTATGCCCTGCACAACGATCCGGGCGTGGCCGAGGGCGCGTTTTCCACCACGCCGGGGCCGATCATGGCGGCGGTGGATACCTTCCGCATCGACATCACCGGCAAGGGCGGCCACGGCGCCTATCCGCATGAGGCGGTCGACCCGATCCCGCCGGCGCTGGCGATCGCGCAGGCGTGCCAGACCATCGTCAGCCGCAACCACAACCCGCGCGAGGATCTGGTGGTCTCGGTCACCATGATACAGTCGGGCAGCGCCGACAACGTGATCCCGGCGCGCGCCTTCGTCGGCGGCACGGTGCGCACCTTCAGCCCGGACGTGCGCGACATGGTGGAGCGGCGGATGGGCGAGATCGTGGCGGGCAGTGCCGCCGCCTACGGGGTGACGGCGGTGCTCGACTACGAGCGCGGCTACCCGCCGACGGTGAACCACGGCGAGCACGTCGAAAAGGCGGCGGCGGTGGCGCGCGAGGTGGCGGGCGAGGCCGCCGTGGAAGTGGACCGCGACCGCGAGATGGGGGCGGAGGATTTCTCCTACCTGCTCGAAGCGCGGCCGGGGGCGTTCCTGTTTCTCGGCCAGGGCGGCGGGCCGCAGGTGCACCACCCCGCATACGATTTCAACGACGAGATCGCCCCGGTGGGCGCGAGCTTTTTCGCCCGCCTCGTCGAAACCCTGAATCCGGTGAGCTGACATGGCATTGGAAGACGCAAAAAAACAGGTTGATACCGCGATCACACGCAAGGGCATGAAGGGGCCGAGCTTCGAGAACACGTTTTCGGGGCTGCCCACCTTCCTGCGCCGCACCTTCACCAAAGATCTGAGCGGGGCCGATATCGCCGTGACCGGCGCGCCGTTCGACCAGGCGGTGACGAACCGGCCCGGCACCCGGCTCGGTCCGCGCGCGATCCGCGAGGCGAGCGCACTGCAAAGCCCCGATGCGCCCTATGGCTGGGGCTATGACGTGATGAGCGACTTCGCCATCGCCGACTATGGCGATCTCGCCTTCGACTATGCCGCGCCGGCCGATTTTCCGCGCCTGCTGGAGGCGCATATCGCCGGCATCCTCGCGCAGGATTGCGCGGCGGTCACGCTGGGCGGCGACCACTCGATCACGCTGCCGATCCTGCGCGCCCATGCCGCCAAACACGGGCCGCTCGCGCTGATCCATTTCGATGCCCACACCGACAGCTGGCCCGACGACGATCCGGCCCGCGTCGATCACGGCACCTTTGTCTACAAGGCGGTGAAGGAAGGGTTGATCCTGCCCGCGCGCTCGATCCAGATCGGCATTCGCACCACCAACGACGACCCGCTGGGGATCAGCATCGTCGATGCCGCCGAGGTGCACCGGATCGGCCCCGAGCGGGTGGCCGACCGGATCCGCGAAGTGGTGGGCGATCACCCCGCCTATCTCAGCTTCGATATCGACGGGCTCGATCCGGCCTTTGCCCCCGGCACCGGCACGCCGGTCTGGGGCGGGCTTGCCTCGTGGCAGGCGGCGGCGATCCTGCGCGCGATTGCCGGGGTGACGCTGGTGGGCGGCGACGTGGTCGAGGTTTCGCCGCCGTTCGACAATGCCGGGATCACCGCCGTGGCGGCGGCGCATGTGGCGGTGGAGATCCTGAGCCTCTGGGGCTGGACACGGCGCGGCTGAGCGGCGCGCGGCGTCAGAGGCCGCAGTGCCTCCAGTGCTCGATATAGCCATCCCAAACCACCCAGAGCTCGCCCGGCGCCTGCATGATCATCACCCGGCCGGAGGTTTGCGTAACCCCGTCGGGGTAGCTGCACTGGGCATCGTAGAGTGTGGCGTCGAGGCCGCGCACCGGCTCGGGATTGGCGAGCGCGCAGGGCATTTCGACCATGCGAAGAGTGTCGCCCTTAATCCAGGTGATGCCGTCGGGCGCGCCGACGTCCTCGCAGCTCGGCATGCCCGGATACTCCTGGTAATATTGGAGCGGAATGAATGTGCCGTCATACGGCGTGGCGTTGAGCGGCAGGGCGGTGATGGCGGCGATGAAAAGGGCAAGTCTGCGCATGGCGGGGCCTCGTTGCTGGTCTGTGCCCCAATCCTACCCCCGCCTGCGCCGCCTGCCTATCGGGCCGGTCGTCGCGCTATCGGCGCCGGTTCACTCGCATCTCAGCCAATCCAGCACCAACCCGTCGGTGATCACGTAGACGCCGAACTCGTGACCCATGATCATCGCCCGCTCGGTGTAGGGCTCGCCCTCGCCGGCACAGGTGCGATCGTAGAGCACCGCGCTCATGCCGCGCACCTCGATCGGGTCGGACAGGGTGCAGGGGTTGTCGATGCCCCAATACGTGTCGCCCTCGATCGCCATCGCGCCGCCGTCCATGGCCACGCTGGTGCAATCCCAGCTCTTGGCCCAATCGTAGTTGGGCCGGTACAGCCCGTCGAACGGCCCCGCCGCCGCCGCCACGGGCAGCAGGAGGGCCAGCACCGCCAAACCTTTTCGCATCAGGTTGATCCTTTTCGTTCTGTAGTCTGTAACACACTCGACAGACCCGGAGGCCATGTCCATGACGCTTATCAAATCCCTGGTGCTCGCCCTCGCGGTGATCGCCGCCGCACAGGCCTATATCCGGCTCGCCCCCCTGCCGCGGGCGCGGCTCACCGCGCGGCCCGGGCCGTTGGCGCCGGGGGTCTATCCGATGAAGGGCGGGGTCAAGGTGGTGCGTCCGCTGGCCGAGCTGGCGCCCTTTGCGTTTAAAAAGCTCGACGCGATTGCCGGTGCCACGCCGCGCACCACGCGGGTGGGCGATAACCCGGTGGCGTTCGTCACCCGCTCGCGTCTCTGGGGCTTTCCCGACATCGCGCTGATCTGGTCAGACGGGGTGAACCTGCACGTTCACGCACATCTTGTTTTCGGCACCGGCGATCTCGGGGTGAACGCCGCCCGCGTCGCCGGCTGGTTCGCGGCGCTCGAAGCCGAGCGATGAGCCGACACAGGGCTTGCCGGTGTCGCGCCACATCGGGTTGGTCAGGCTCATCTCGCAGCGGGCGATGAAGGCGCGGCCATCCACCATCAGGCAGATCTCTTCGCCCAGTTCCACCCGCCCGCCGGTGCTGTCGGTGCAATAGCAGTCGATCACCGTGCCGCCGGGGCCGGTCACATCTGCCAGCGTGGCGCAGGGGGTGAGGATCAGGGCAGCCAATATCCAGCGCATAGCGCCAGTCTACACCACGCCCGCCCCTTGACCAAACCCTGCCGATACGCCACCTCAGGCGGATGGTTCCTGTCGACAAACTCATCGCGATCACCGAGCGCTTTCACTATCTAGAGGCGAAGATGGCCCAAGGCCTCTCCGGCGACGAGATCGCGCGGGTCGGGCGCGAATATGCCGGGCTGAAGCCGGTGGTCGAGGAAATCGAGGATTTCCGGCAGCTTTTGCGCGATATCGACGACGCGCAGGCGATGCTGGCCGACCCGGAGATGAAGGAGCTGGCCGAAGACGAGCTGCCGGCGCTGAAAGCGCGCCTGCCCGAGGCCGAGCAGGCGATGCGCCGCGCGCTGCTGCCCAAGGACGAGGCCGACACCCGGCCGGCGATCGTCGAGATCCGGCCCGGCACCGGCGGCGACGAGGCGGCGCTGTTCGCGGCCGATCTGATGCGGATGTACCAGCGCTACGCGGAACGCCACGGCTGGGCCTTCGAGGTGCTGGAGCAGCAGGTGACCGAACTGGGCGGGGTGAAAGAGCTGGTCGCCCATGTGACCGGCGAAAACGTCTTTGCCCGGCTCAAATACGAGAGCGGCGTGCACCGGGTGCAGCGCGTGCCCGAGACCGAATCGGGGGGGCGTATTCACACTTCGGCGGCCACCGTAGCGGTGCTGCCCGAGGCCGAGGACGTCGATATCCACGTCGACGCGAACGATATCCGCATCGACACGATGCGCGCCTCGGGGGCGGGGGGGCAGCATGTGAACACCACGGATTCGGCGGTGCGCATCACCCATATTCCCAGCGGCATCGTGGTGACGAGCTCGGAAAAGAGCCAGCACCGCAACCGCGAGATCGCCATGCAGGTGCTGAAAACCCGGCTCTACGATCTTGAGCGCCAGCAGGTCCACGATGCGCGCGCTGCGAGCCGCAAGGCGCAGGTGGGCTCGGGCGACCGCTCCGAGCGCATCCGCACCTACAACTTTCCGCAAGGAAGGATGACCGACCACCGGATCGGCCTGACGCTGTACAAGCTCGGCGAGGTGATGGCGGGCGATCTCGACGACATCGTCGACGCGCTCACCGAAGCCGACCAGGCCCAACAACTCGCGGAGATGGACGCATGAGACTGACGCAAGCGCTTGGCAAGGGCACCGGCCTTCTCGGCTTTGGCGGCCTGGGCAATTCGGGCCGCGATTCGCGCGCGCTGCTGGCCCATGCGCTCGGCATGGACGCCGACCGGATGATCATCGAGCATGACCGCGAGGTGAGCGACACCGAGATGGCGGCTTACGAGGCGCTGCTGCACCGCCGGCTCGAACACGAGCCGGTGAGCCGCATTATCGGACGCCGGATGTTCTGGGGGCGCGATTTCAAGATCACCCCGCAAGTGCTTGATCCAAGGCCGGAAACCGAAACGTTGGTGGCCGAGGCGCTGGCTGGCGACGCGCCCGCGCGGCTGCTCGATCTGGGCACCGGCTCGGGCATCCTCGCCGCCACATTGCTGGCCGAATGGACCGGCACCGAAGGCCTGGCCACCGATCTGTCGCCCGAGGCGCTGGCGGTGGCGCGCGACAACGCCGAACGCTTGGGCGTCGCGGCGCGGCTCGCCTTCGCCGAGGCCGACTGGTTCGCCGGCGTCGAGGGGCTGTTTGACCTGATCGTGTCGAACCCGCCCTATATCGCGGCCGACGAGATGGCGGGGCTGGACCCGGAGGTGCGCGACCACGACCCCGAGATTGCGCTGACCCCCGGCGGCGACGGGCTCGACGCCTACCGCGCGATCCTCGCCGGCGCGCCCGCGCATCTTGCGCCGGGCGGGCGGCTGATGGTCGAGATCGGGCCGACCCAGGGCGGCGCCGTCACCGCGCTGTTTGAGGCCGCCGGGCTTTCGGGCGTGTCGGTGCTGCCCGATCTCGACGGGCGCGCGCGCGTGGTGCAGGGGCTGCGCGGCTAAAGCGTGCGGCGCGGGGCAGGGCGCGCCGGGGTGGCGAGCGCGGCGTTTTCAACGCGTTGCACGATGCGCACGTATCGGCGGCAACCGGCAAGCGATGCACTTTGTGCTTGCTCCCGCTCACCTGACGTGTTTATTCACCCGAAGTGGCAGGGCGCAGTCGGTGGATTGCCTGCTGCGAGCAAGCCGAAAGTTGGGACGATAGATCCAGGCGCACGCAAGCGGCGCATGTCCCCTAAAAAGCCAAGACACAGGCTGGAAAACTGAATTCATGAGACCATCGAAATCACGCTCGCGTGGAAAAAGCCGGAGCAGCAACAACCGCTCCCCCGCCAATAATCTCAACCGCGTCTTCGACAGCTCCGGCCCCGAAGGCCGGGTGCGCGGCACGCCGCAGCAGATTATCGACAAGTACTCCCAGCTCGCCCGCGACGCCTTTCTCAGCAACGACCGTGTGGCGGCGGAGAACTTCCAGCAGCACGCCGAGCATTATACGCGGCTGCTCACCGAGGCGCAGCGCGATGCCGAGGAAAAGCGCGCCCAGGCCGATCAGCAGAATCGCGATCGCCAGCAAAAGCAGCGTGACCGCGACGACCGCGACCGGCCGCGTGACGATCAGGAGCGGCCGCGCGACGAGAGCCGCGCCGCGCCGCGCGAAGATCCGGGCGCCGCGCCCCAGCCCGACCTTGCCGCGCCCAAGTCCGAGAGCGACGAGGGCGACAGTGGGCTGGTCGAAACCCCCGAGATGAAACCGCGCACCCGCACGCGCAAGCCCTCGACCCGCACGCGCAAGCCCAAGGCTGCGCCTGACGCGGGCGACGGCGCCGCGCCCACCGCCGCGCCCGGTGGCGACGGCAGCACGGAAGCGGCCGAGTAACACCGCGCCAAGCTGCGTTCGAATTGCAGGAGGCCGCCCCAACCGGGCGGCCTTTTTGTGTGCGTCGGGCGGCCCGGTGCCGGGGCCGGCCATGCAAATGGGCGCGGAGGTTGCCCCCCGCGCCCGTCTGTTCGCGCGTTTCTCCGGGGTGTCCGGATCAGTTGAGGTCGAAGCGGTCGGCCTCCATCACCTTGGTCCAGGCGGCGACGAAATCGGCGACGAACTTCTCGCCCGCGTCCGACTGGCCATAGACCTCGGCCAGAGCGCGCAGTTGTGAGTTCGAGCCGAACACGAGGTCCACCCGCGTGCCGGTCCATTTCACCTTGCCGCTTGCGCGGTCGCGGCCCTCGAAGCTGTCTTCGTCGGCACTGGTGGGCCGCCACTCTGTGCCCATGTCGAGCAGGTTGGTGAAGAAGTCGGTGGTGAGCTGGCCCGGACGGTCGGTGAACACGCCATGCGGGCTGGCGCCGTGGTTGCCGCCGATCACCCGCAGACCGCCGAGCAGCGCGGTCATCTGCGGCGCGCTGAGGCCGAGCAACTGGGCCTTGTCGACCAGCAGCTCTTCGGCCGGGACCGAGTACTTGGTCTTGAGGTAGTTGCGGAACCCGTCGGCCACCGGCTCGAGCACATCGAAGCTCTCGGCGTCGGTCTGCGCCTGGGTCGCGTCGCCGCGCCCGGTCGAGACCGGCACCGTCACGGTGTGACCGGCAGCCTTCGCCGCCTGTTCGACCGCCGCCGCGCCACCGATCACGATCAGATCGGCGATCGAGACCTTGCCGAAGCCCTTCTGGATGCCTTCCAGAACGCCCAGCACCTTTTCGAGCTGCTCGGGCTGGTTGGCCGCCCAGTCTTTCTGCGGGGCGAGGCGGATGCGCGCGCCGTTGGCGCCGCCGCGCTTGTCCGAGCCGCGGAACGTCGAGGCCGAGGCCCAGGCGGTCTGCACCAGCTCGGCCACGCTGAGCCCCGAAGCGAGGATCTGCGCCTTGAGCTTGGCCACGTCGCCGTCGTTGAGCGGCGTGCCGGCCGGGATCGGATCCTGCCAGATCAGGTCTTCGCCCGGCACATCTTTGCCGAGGTAGCGCGATTTCGGCCCCATGTCGCGGTGGGTGAGCTTGAACCAGGCCCGTGCGAAGGCATCGGCGAATTCGTCGGGGTTGTCGAGGAAGCGCCGGGCGATCGGCCCGTAGATCGGATCGAACCGCATCGACATGTCGGCCGTGGTCATCATCGGCGGGTGCTTTTTCGATGGGTCGTGCGCATCGACGACCATGTCTTCGTCGTCCACGTCCTTGGCCTGCCACTGCTGCGCACCGGCGGGGCTTTTGACCAGCTCCCACTCGTATTTGAACAGCACTTTCAGATAGCCCATGTCCCAGGTGGTGGGGTTGGGCTTCCAGGCGCCCTCAATACCCGAGCCGATCTGGTCGCCGGCGATGCCCGAGCCATGGCTCGACTTCCAGCCAAGCCCCATCTGCTCAAGCGGCGCGGCTTCCGGCTCGGGGCCGACAAGGGCGGCATCGCCCGCGCCATGGGCCTTGCCGAAGGTGTGGCCACCAGCGGTGAGCGCCACGGTTTCCTCGTCGTTCATCGCCATGCGCGCGAAGGTTTCGCGCACGTCCACGCCGGAGGCGACCGGGTCGGGGTTGCCGTTGGGCCCTTCGGGGTTGACGTAGATCAGGCCCATCTGCACCGCGGCCAGCGGGTTTTCCAGATCGCGCTCGCCGGAATAGCGGGTGTCGCCCAGCCATTCCTTTTCCGCGCCCCAGTAGATGTCTTCTTCCGGTGCCCAGATGTCTTCCCGCCCGCCGGCGAAGCCGAAGGACTTGAGCCCCATCGATTCGATCGCGACGGTGCCGGCGAGGATGTAGAGGTCGGCCCAGCTCAGGCTGTTGCCGTATTTCTGCTTCACCGGCCAGAGCAGGCGGCGGGCCTTGTCGAGGTTGACGTTGTCGGGCCAGGAGTTGAGCGGGGCGAAGCGCTGGCTGCCCGAGCCGCCGCCGCCGCGCCCGTCGGCGGTGCGGTAGGTGCCGGCCGAGTGCCAGGCCATGCGGATGAACAGCGGGCCGTAATGGCCCCAATCGGCCGGCCACCAGTCTTTCGACTCGGTCATCAGCGCGGTCAGATCGGCCTTGACCGCGTCGAGGTCGAGCGTCTTGAACGCCTCGCCATAGTCGAAGTCCGGCCCCATCGGGTTGGACTTGGCGCCGTTCTGGTGCAGCACTTTGAGGTTCAGCTGGTTCGGCCACCAGTCGCTGTTGGACTGTGTGCCGAAGGTCGTCGCGCCATGCGCGACCGGGCAGCCGTTCGTCTTGGGATCGTTTCCGTCCATCGGGTTCCTCCGGGTCAATTTGGTTTGCGTCAGGTCTCGCGCGTGTTCGGACCATCTGGCGCATTCGGCGAGGTCTCCCCCCGGGCCGGTGCGGTCTGGTCCATCCAAGGTGAGCATCGCATTGCAGAACGATAAAGGGAAATTGCATCTTTGGATGAATACGATAATGTAAGGTTATGAATATCACCCTGCGCCAGCTCGCCTCCTTCATCGCCCTCGCTGAGGAACGCCATTACGGGCGGGCCGCCGCGCGCGTGCACGTGACCCAGCCCGCGCTGTCGACGCAGATGCGCGAACTCGAAACCCGCATCGGTGCGCCGCTGATCGACCGCTCGGAGCGGGCCTTCCGGCTCACGCCGGCGGGGCAGGAGGTGCTGGCATCGGCGCGCCGGATTACGGCCGAGCTGGAGCGGATGGAAGTGGCGGCGCGCTGGCAGGACGGGCTGCACGGCCGCCTGAAGCTCGGGATCATTCCCACCGTCGCGCCCTATCTGCTGCCCGAGGCGCTGCCCCGGCTGCGGGCGCGCGACGTGACGCTCGATCTCAAGCTGCGCGAGGCGCAGACCGAGGTGCTGCTGGGCGATCTGGCCGACGGGCAGCTCGACGCCGCGGTGATCGCGCTGCCGTCCGGCGTGCCGGGGCTGATCGAGGCGCCGCTGTTCGTCGACCGTTTTCTGCTCGCGGGCCGGGCCGGGCCGGTGGCCGAGATGCGCCGCACCGCCACCGTGCCCCGGCCGAACGAGTTGAATCCGTCGCAGCTCCTGCTGCTCGACGAGGGGCATTGCCTCGCCGACCAGGCGCTGGAGGTCTGCGGCACCAGCCGGGCGGCGACGCGGGTGGATCTTGGCGCCTCGTCGCTGGCCACGCTCTGCGGGCTGGTGGCAGCCGGATTCGGCCAGACCTTGCTGCCCGAGATCGCCTGCGCCACCGAGACCGCCGCCGCGCCGGAGATGGGGGCGGTGCGCTTCGCCGCGCCCGAGCCGATGCGCCTTGTCGGCCTGGTGCGGCGCGATCTGGGCGGGCCGGACGGCTGGTTTCGCGAACTTGCGGAGGTGCTCTCGCAAGCGGGCGCGGCGCTGGTGGCGCGCGCGGCGCCCTAGCCCCGGCCCCCGCGCCGCCAGCGCGACCGCCTCACGCCGTTTCGATGTGACACCGCCGACCGATCGCTTATATAGGGGCGCGAAAGGGAGCTACCGATGCGTGATCTGAAAACCCCCGAGGGCCGCCACCCCGAAAAGGCCCACCGCCCCGACAATGCCCAGCCGAAAAAGCCCGCCTGGATCCGCGTGCGCGCGCCCGGCGGCCAGGGCTATGCCGAGACCCACAAGATCATGCGCGAGCACGGGCTGGCCACGGTCTGCGAAGAGGCGGGCTGCCCGAACGTGGGCGAATGCTGGAACGCCGGCCACGCGACGATGATGATCATGGGCGAGATCTGCACCCGCGGCTGCACCTTCTGCAACGTCGCCACCGGCAAGCCCAGTGCGCTTGACGTATTCGAGCCGGGGCGCGTGGGCGAGGCGGTGGCCAAGCTGGGCCTGAACCACGTGGTGATCACCTCGGTCGACCGCGACGACGTGGCGGACGGCGGGGCGGAGCATTTCGCCATGACGATCCGCGCGATCCGGGCCAAGAGCCCGGGCACGACGATCGAGATCCTCACGCCCGATTTCCTCAAATCCGCGCCCGGCGCGCTCGAGGTGGTGGTGGCGGCGAAACCCGACGTGTTCAACCACAACCTCGAAACCGTGCCCGGCCTCTACCCGGAAGTGCGCCCCGGCGCGCGCTATTTCCACTCGCTCAGGCTGTTGCAGCGGGTCAAGGAGCTTGACCCGGCGATGTTCACCAAGTCGGGCATCATGGTGGGCCTCGGCGAGGACCGCCAGGGCGTGATGCAGGTGATGGACGACATGCGCGCGGCCGACATCGACTTCATCACCATCGGCCAATATTTGCAGCCAACGCCGAAACACCACGCGGTCGACCGGTTCGTGACCCCCGAGGAATTCGCGGCCTATGAGAAGGCGGCGCGCGGCAAGGGCTTTCTGATGGTCTCGGCCACGCCGCTCACGCGCTCGTCCTACCACGCCGGCGAGGATTTCGCCGAGCTGCGCGCGGCGCGGCTCGAAAAGCTCGCGCGCGGCTGAGGGGCGTCAGGCCAGGGCCTGGTAGAGCTCGGTGATCAGGTGGTCTTGCGGCACCTGGTCGGGGCTGTTGAGGTAGACCTCCCAGGTCGGCGGGGCGAAGTCCACGCCTGCGGCCTTCACGAACTGAAACATCTGCCCGTAGCTCGCCTTGATCCCGGAATAGGCCCCTTTGTGAGTGCCATGCACGGCCCGGCCCGCCGGGGTGACATCCGCCTTCACCGTGCCGTCGGCCGCGCCCATGTCGGCGCGCGCGACGGTGAAGCCGGCGCGGAACGCCATCCGGTCGGGGTCGTAGCTGTAATAGACAGAGAGCGCGCCGCCAGCCGGGGACACGCCGTGCTTTTCCATGAACGCCCAGACCTCGCCGAACGCCGAGCCCATCGCTTCGCCAACGGCGTCGGGCGCGCAAGCGCGTTCGACGTAGAGATACGGGGTCTCCTCGACCTCGATGATCTTGAAATCCGGCATTTGTCCCTCCCTGAACTGGTGCCTAAGCTCATTCTACGCCAATCCGCGCGATGAGGCGAAGGTTTCCGCCCTAGTCGAGCGGCAGGCGCCCGAGGTAGGCGGCGATTGCCGCACGGTCGCTCTCGGGCAACCCGGCGAGGTTTTCCACCACGAACGCCATGTGGCCGCCCGCCATGTCGAAATCCGGGGTGAACCCGGAGGTGAAATACTCCACCAGCTCGGCTTTCGACCAGCTCATCGCTGGCGGGGTGAGATCGGGGAAAGTGCCGCGCCCGGCGGGGTTGGGCGCGCCCGACAGCCAGGCCGGGCCGGTCTTGAGCCCGCCAAGGGCGTTGCGCGGGCTGTGGCATTCGGCGCAATGGCCGAGCGCTTCCACCAGCACCCGTCCGCGCTGCTCCTCGGCGCTGAGATCGCCCTGCATCACCCAGCCTTCGCGCAGAAACAGCAGCTTCCAGCCGCCAAGGCTCGCGCGGATGTTGAACGGGACGGGCAGATCGTGCGGCCCGCTCGGCGTCGGGTCGGCGGGGAGGGTTTTCAGGTAGGCTGCAAGGTCGACCACCTGTTGCGGGGTCATGCGGATATAGCTGGCGTAGGGGAAGACCGGGTAGAAGTGCTGGCCCTCGGGCGAGGTGCCGTGATGCAGCGCGTTCCACAGATCAAGCGCGGTCCAGTCGCCGATCCCGGCCTGCGGGTCCTGGCTGATGTTGGGGGCGGTGAAGGTGCCGAAGGGCGAGGCGAAGGGTTGCCCGCCGCTGAGCACCAGCCGGGCGTCGCCGGTCGCCCCCTCGGCCATGTGGCACGAGGCGCAGCCGGCGGCGGTGAACACCTGCTGGCCGGCCGCCAGATCGCCGGTCAGCCCGGCCAGCACGTCCGGTCCATCGGATTTCGGCCGGGTGAGCCACAGGCCGACGGCGGCGAAGGCGAGGCCAAGAACAACGAGGCGGATGAGCCAGCGGCGCATGGGAATCTCCGGTACCTGGGGCCGGGGCAGGCGCGGGGGCCGCCGGCGGTCGCGTGCGGGAAGCCTAGCGCGAGGTGGGTGCAAGGGCACGCGTGATCACCGCCGCGCACGCGAACGTGAGCGTGGTGCGGCGCATCGCAGAGCTTGTGGCCGCCGCCGCGCTGCTTGCGCGGTTGGGAGCAAGCAGATACGAATAGTCTTTCCAGGATTGGTCGAGGAGATCCGCCATGTCCGACGAATTGACCACCCGCGCCTGTCGTGACCTGCCCAAGGGCAGCCCGGCGCTCGACCCGGCCGACGTGGCGCGCCTGCTGTCCCGCCTGCACCCCGATTGGCGCGTGGCCGACGATCGGCTCACCCGCCGGTTCGAGGTGAAAGGCTACGCGCCGGCGCATATGCTGGCCAATGCCGCCGCCTTCCTGGCCGAGCGCGAGGGCCACCACCCCGATATCTGCTTTGGCTGGGGGTGGTGCGAGGTGAGCTTCTGGACCCACACCGTGGGCGGGCTCTCGGACAACGATTTCATCTGCGCCGCCAAGCTCGACGCGCTGGTGGCGGGTTGAGGCCGGGCGCGAATTGCGCCAGAAGGCGGGCCTGACGCGAAAGGGCCCGCGATGAGCGCAAAGTTTTCCTTCACCCTCGACGCCACCGACGGCGCCGCGCGCAAGGGCGTGATCGACACGCCGCGCGGGGCGATCCGCACGCCGGCCTTCATGCCGGTGGGCACCGCCGCCACCGTCAAGGCGATGATGCCCGAGAGCGTGGCCGCCACCGGCGCCGACATCCTGCTCGGCAACACCTATCATCTGATGCTGCGCCCCGGCGCCGAGCGGATCGACCGGCTCGGCGGCCTGCACAGGTTCATGAACTGGGACAAGCCGATCCTTACGGATTCCGGCGGCTTTCAGGTGATGAGCCTTGCGGACCTGCGCAAGCTCACCGAAGACGGCGTGGCGTTCCGCTCGCATATCGACGGCTCCAGGCACCTGCTCACGCCCGAGCGCAGCATGGAAATCCAGCGCCTGCTCGGCTCGGATATCGTCATGGCGTTCGACGAATGCCCGGCGCTGCCGGCGGAAGACAGCGTGGTGGCCAGCTCGATGCGGCTCAGCATGCGGTGGGCGGAACGCTCGCGCGCGGCCTTCGGGATGCGGCCGGGGCATGCGCTGTTTGGCATCCAGCAGGGCGGCGTCACGCGTGAGCTGCGCGAAGAAAGCGCCGAGGCGCTCAAGGCGATCGGCTTTGAGGGCTACGCGATCGGTGGGCTCGCCGTGGGCGAGGGGCAGGCGGCGATGTTCGGCGTGCTCGACTATGCGCCGGGGATGCTGCCCGAGGACCGGCCGCGCTACCTGATGGGCGTGGGCAAGCCCGACGATATCGTCGGCGCGGTGAAGCGCGGCGTCGACATGATGGATTGCGTGCTGCCGTCGCGCTCGGGGCGCACCGGCCAGGCCTGGACCCGCCACGGCCAGATCAACATCAAGAACGCCCGTCACGCCGACGATCCGCGCCCGCTCGACGAGGCCTGCACCTGTCCGGCCTGCCGCAACTACAGCCGCGCCTACCTGCACCACGTGTTCCGCTCGGGCGAGATCATCTCGTCGATGCTGCTGACATGGCACAACCTGCACTATTATCAAGAGTTGATGCAGGGGATGCGCGAGGCGATTTCAGCCGGGCGTTTCAGCGCCTTCGAGGCGGAATTTCACGCCCAAAGGGCGGCGGGCGATATCGAGCCGCTCTGAGCGGTGCAAAAAATCGGGCCGGCGGCCGGCGCGCAGGCTCTTTCGCAACATCATGTTGCCGGGCCTGGCGTATCAGGCTGGCGGCAATGCGGCGAACGCGTGAGAGCCCTTTGGCCTGCGCCGCCGTGGCGGGCGCGGGCGCGGGCGTCGGCGCTCAGGCGGCGCGGATCTCGTCGATCGCCGCGCGTTCGCGGTCGCTCGCGCGCCGTCCATAGGCGGTGCGGTAGCCGCCCAGCGTGTCGGGCCGGCCATCGACCACGGTGCCGGGCTGGTCGACCCAGTGGCCCAGCGGCTGGCGGGTCTTGGCGGGGCCATGGCCGGCGGCGGCCGCCTCGATCGCATCGAGCCGTGTGTCCATCATCCGCCCGAGCGTGTCGTCGAGCCAGCCGCACAGGATCTGCCGGGGCAGGGGACGGTCGAGCCGGTGGGTGAGGGTCAGCGCCCGCCGCCGTCCCTGGTCTTCGAGGGTGAATTCGGTCACGCCGTCGCCGCCCCGGTCCTTGCGCCCGCTGACCACGTCCATGCGCAGCCGCACTCGGGCGAACGGGGTGATCGCGTCGATGTGCAGCAGCACCTCGCCGGGCGGCTGGCCCGGCTCCCAGGTGATCAGCCGCACGCTGCGGCGGGTGGCGTCGGCGTATTCGATCGAGACCACCTTGGGATCGGGGTTCTTGTCGCCATGGCCCGGCGTGGGCACCAGCCCGTACCACAGATGGCGGCTGTCGAGGGCCGAACAGGCATGCGCCTGCGCGATCACCGGGTAGGGCGGCGCGAACCGGTCGGACCAATGCCCATACAGCACCTGCGCCGTGACCGCGATGGTGACGAAATATGCGAGGAAGGCGACTGGCGTGTAGCCCCAGGGGCCGCGATGATCGTAGACGCTGCCGGGCAGCAGGTGGCCGAGCGCCAGGTGCAGGAAGGTGGCGAGCATCGCGATCTCGATCCAGTGGCGGTGTTTCGGCTGGTAGATCGTGATCAGCGGGATCGCGATCAGCAGCGGCAGCGTGGCCAGGATCTCGGTGCGCAGGCCGGGCACCAGCGCCGGCAGGGTGGCGTTGGCCATCGCCCCCGAGCCAAGCAGCAGGAGCGTGCCGAGGGCAAGGCGGCGGCGGTCGCGGTAGAGGTGGCGCTGGTAGGTCTTGAGCATCGGTTCCGTCCCTGGTTGCGGGCCCAGTCTGCGCCGCGGGCTAGGCCGGAATTTGACGTTTGCCTGACATTCCGGGACACAAATGCGGCATGGTTAACCGGTGAACGCGCCCGCCGGGCGGCCCGTGGCGCCGGCCCGGGCGCGCAATACCGGCCCTTGCGGGGGCTGCGCGCGCACGGCACAATGGCCGCAAACCGACAGGCGCGGTTGAAACCGGGGGCGCGGTTCCCCAAATTCAACGGGCGAACAGGAGACGGGATGCGCTGCCGAGGGTCGGGGCCGTTCCGCCTGCCGAGAACAAGGAAAAAAAATGACCGAGCAACAGACCTCCACCCACCCGGTTCTGCCCCTGCGCGATATCGTGGTGTTCCCGCACATGATCGTGCCGCTCTTCGTCGGGCGCGAAAAATCCGTCAAGGCGCTCGAAGCGGTGATGGGCGAAGACAAGCAGATCCTGCTGGCGAGCCAGATCGACCCCTCGGTGGACGATCCCGACACCGACGGCATCTACCGCGTCGGCGTGCTGGCGAACGTGCTGCAACTGCTCAAGCTGCCCGACGGCACGGTGAAAGTGCTGGTCGAGGGCCAGAGCCGGGTGACGATCACCGGGTTCAACGAAAACCCCGCCTATTTCGAGGCCGAGGCCGAGGCGCTGCCCGAGCGGATCGTCGACGAGGACGCCGCCACCGCGCTCACCCGCAGCGTGAACGAAGAGTTCGAGCGCTACGCCAAGGTCAAGAAGAACATCCCCGAAGAGGCGCTGGCCGCGGTGTCGGAAACCACCGAACCCGCCAAGCTCGCCGACCTCGTGGCCGGCCATCTCGGTGTGGAGGTGGCGCAGAAGCAGGAGCTTCTGGAGACGCTGGCGATCGACGAGCGGCTGGAGAAGGTCTACGGCCTGATGCAGGGCGAAATGAGCGTTCTCCAGGTCGAGAAAAAGATCAAGACCCGGGTGAAGAGCCAGATGGAGCGCACCCAGCGCGAATATTACCTCAACGAACAGATGAAGGCGATCCAGAAGGAGCTCGGCGAAGACGGCGAGGGCCAGAACGAGGTGGCCGAACTGGAAGAGCGGGTGGCCAACACCCAACTTTCGAAAGAGGCGCGCGAAAAGGCCGAGGGCGAGATCAAGAAGCTCAAGAACATGAGCCCGATGAGCGCCGAGGCCACGGTGGTGCGCAACTATCTCGACTGGATGCTGTCGATCCCATGGGGGGTGAAAAGCCGGGTGAAGAAGAACCTGGGCAATGCCCAGACCGTGCTCGACGCCGACCATTACGGGCTGGAGAAGGTCAAGGAACGGATTGTCGAGTATCTCGCGGTGCAGCAGCGCTCGCGCAAGCTGAAGGGGCCGATCCTGTGCCTCGTCGGCCCGCCGGGCGTGGGCAAGACCAGCCTCGGCAAGTCCGTGGCGCGCGCGACCGGGCGCGAGTTCATCCGCATCAGCCTGGGCGGCGTGCGCGATGAGTCCGAGATCCGCGGTCACCGGCGCACCTACATCGGCTCGATGCCGGGCAAGATCATCCAGGCGCTGAAAAAGGCCAAGACGAC
>SWCD01020541.1_pt1 | contig 173424 bp, 156 predicted proteins | sample 4693011 | NCBI WGS metagenome assembly SWCD01 (sample SAMN10267278, study PRJNA491770) | bioreactor metagenome | isolation source: DHS bioreactor inoculated with marine | place: Japan: Omine Ridge, Nankai Trough
GGGGGGGGCAATCGCATTAAAATAAACAGATACCACTACAATGATATAGTGAGTGCTAAACTGGATTCGTCCGGCAATATGGTCTGGGCACGAAACATCAACAAATCCGAGGTTACCCAGGGAGATGGGGCCTATGCATCCTACAGCGCCTATACCAAAGGGGACAACACGTATTTTTTTATCAGTACTGCCGCTGAAAATCCTCAGCAATTGGGTGTGGACCGAATCGTTTTTAGGCAAGGATATACCCATAACCGCAATGTATTTGCCATACAATTGGACGCAAAAGGCCATATGAGTTGGGAAAAAGTAATAGACGACAAGGAGGCCCGTTTGCCTTTAATGGTATCACTCCCATATATCGATTACAAAAATAACAGCGTACTTTTCTATGCCAAAAGAGGCAATAAAAAACAGTTGGTCAACGTAAAGGTATCCGCCCAATAAAAATTGCCCCATCCACGTGGAATAGAATATCTCCATTGGTCTAATCATCTTAAACGTCCCTACCAAAATTTAACATTCATAAAATTATAATAATGGATATATTCCATAATTTTGGAATAAATCCTTATTTTGAACAAAGATTACATTAATGGTCGGGGAGCCCAGGAAAATCCACCTAATAAGTTCCTGGAACATATTTATGAAATACGGGATGATTTCCTTGAATTTTGTAGGGTCGAAGGGGAGGAGGCGGAAAAAAGCAAGACGCGATACATTCCCATTTTTCCAAAAACCATAGTAAACAAGGTTACCAGCCCGGATGTGGGCATGCAATACTCTATGAATCCCTATCAGGGTTGCGAACACGGCTGTATTTACTGCTATGCCCGTAATACCCACGAATATTGGGGGTATAGTGCAGGACTGGATTTCGAAAGGAAAATCCTCATCAAGAAAGACGCACCAAAATTGCTAGAGGAGAAACTAAAAGGCAAAAACTGGAAAGCCCGTACCATTGTCCTCTCCGGCAATACCGATTGTTACCAACCTGCAGAAAATAAATTTGGCATTACCCGGGCGTGCTTGGAGATTTTTTTGAAGTACCGCCATCCCGTGGGCATTATTACGAAAAATGCGTTGGTTTTAAGGGATTTGGATTTACTTTCAGCCTTGGCCAAGGATAACCTTATCGGGGTAAACGTTTCTATAACCACGCTTTCTGAGGATACCCGACGTATTTTGGAACCCCGTACGGCGACCATAAAACGGCGGTTGGAAACCATTAAAATCCTGACTGAAAACAACATTCCAGTCAATGCCATGCTGGCCCCCATCATTCCTGGAATCAACAGCCATGAAATCCTGAATTTGGCAAAAGCGGTTTCAAACCATGGAGCTTTATCCTTCGGTTTTACGGTGGTACGTCTCAATGGGGCTATTGGCCATATCTTTACCGATTGGATCAAGAGGACAATGCCAGATAGGGCGGAAAAGGTCCTGCATCAAATTAAAGCCTGCCACAGCGGAACGTTAAACGATAGCCGCTACGGGATTCGCAGCAGAGGTGAGGGCAAAATAGCACAGCAAATACACGATGTGATGGCTTTGGCCAAAAGAACCTATTTCAAGGAAAAGGTGTTTCCGAAGTTAAACACTGATCTCTATCCCATTTACAAGCAGGGGCAATTTCGATTGTTTTAAATGGTCCAGGTCAGAAGCATGTGCAAATTCTGTTAAAAATCAAAAATTCCAGGTCCTCCCCTTTTTTACAAGGGGAGCCAGCCCGACAAAATGATTCCCGTCCGAACGCCAGCCCGACATGGTCATTCTGGCGGGGCACGGGCGGACTGGTGGGGTTAACACTTATCAGGTCTAAACATTTTGTTTCTGAAGATGGGAAATCACCTTTTGAAGACAAGCGTCCAATTCCTTCTTGATTTCCCGCTCCCAAAACCGGAATACCTTATAGCCAATGTGATCCAGCTCGGCGTTCACTTCCCTATCCCGCTGCATGTTGCGCTCTATCTTTGGAATCCAAAATTCCCGGTTGGTCCTTAACTTTGGTTTTCTTTCCTCCCAATTGTAGCCATGCCAGTATTCCCCATCGATAAAAATCACGGTCCTATACTTTTTCAGAACGATATCGGGCTTGCCGATCAATTTCTTATAATCGATTCGATATCGATACCCCGCTGCCCATAAAGCCTTCCTAAAGGCCAGCTCGGGTTTGGTATTTTTCCCCCCTTATCTTGCCCATGATCCTGGAACGCTCCGGGGTAGTATAAAATCCGGATTCCTCATTAAAACGGGGGACGATTATTCTATTTTCCGAATATTCCTTTGGCATGATATAAATTTACAAAGAATAATCGGCGCGTTAAAGAGCACGCAAATACCAACAAAAAATCCCAAGCTGTTTGGCTTGGGATTTGGTATCATGAATTTAAGGATTTAACCTTCCGTAGTGGCACTCATATACTCCCTATTCATTCGGGCAATACTCTCCAAGGAAATTCCCTTAGGGCATTCCACTTCGCATGCTCCCGTATTGGTGCAGTTCCCAAAACCTTCCAAATCCATTTGACGTACCATGTTCTCTACCCGTTCCGAAGCCTCTACACGACCCTGTGGCAAAAGGGCAAATTGGGATATCTTTGCAGAGGTGAACAACATGGCACTTGCATTTTTGCATGCAGCTACACATGCACCACAACCGATACAGGTAGCATTATCCATCGCCAAGTCGGCATTTTCCTTAGAAATTGGGATGGCATTGGCATCAACCGTATTCCCCGAGGTGTTTACTGAGATAAAGCCACCGGCTTGCTGAATTCGGTCAAAGGAACTTCGATCTACAACCAAGTCCTTTATTACCGGAAAAGCGGTCGCCCTAAAAGGCTCAATATATATGGTATCCCCATCATTAAACTTGCGCATATGCAATTGGCAGGTGGTGGTCAATCTATCGGGACCATGGGGCTCGCCATTGATCTGTAAGGAACATGCCCCACATATACCCTCGCGACAGTCATGGTCAAATTCCACTGGCTCCTCACCCTTGTTGTTCAGCTCCTCGTTAAGGACATCCAACATCTCCAAAAAAGACATATCCCCTTCGATTCCATCGATGGGGTAATCGACTATCTTCCCCTTGGATTTGGCATCCTTTTGACGCCATATTTTAAGTGTTAATTTCATATCGAAATTAGTTATTTGTTAATAGTTAATGGTTAATCGTTGTTAGCGTTTACTAGATAGTTGATATATCCATTTAAAATTACAACACAATTCATAATCATTAATTTTAATTCTTCATATCAATATAACCCTCTTCTAAACTGACAATTATCTGATCGAACAATTCATAAGCCAAACCTGTTGAAGCTCTGCAAAATTGTGCATTTTCCTTGTAATGGAATCTACCGTAATCTTCAGATATGTTATGGGCTACAGATCTTGATGTCCTTCGCATCTGAGAAACCAACTCGTATTTTGCATGATCGGGAAATTGTATAATAACACTTGAGACTTTCCTTGGCAACCGAGTCCCACTATTCCAACATTTCAAATCTTCAAACGTCCGAATATCTCCCGTTTCATCTTAAGATCCAATCAACTATTAACCTATTTATAGCTCCTAGTCTTAAGTTCAATATTCTCATACACCAAATCTTCTTTGTGCAATACCGCATCCTTGGGCTCGCCCTTATATTCCCATGCCGAAACGAACTTAAAATGTTCGTCGTCCCTCAAGGCCTCTCCATCCTTGGTTTGGTACTCTTCACGGAAGTGTCCTCCACAAGACTCGTTACGGTTTAAAGCATCCTTGGCAAACAATTCGCCCAACTCCAAAAAGTCGGCCACCCGACCCGCTTTTTCCAACTCTTGGTTGAGACCGTCCGCATTACCCGGAACCCTAACGTTTTCCCAGAAATCAGTGCGCAAAGCGGAAATTTCCACTATGGCCTCTTTAAGGCCCTGAGCGTTTCTAGACATTCCGCATTTGTTCCACATAATATGACCTAATTGTTTGTGGTAGTAATCTACGGAATGCTTTCCCTTACCGGACATTAATCTCATAATTCGATCCCGAACGTCTTTTTCAACGGAATCGAACTCCGGAGAATTGGTAGGAATCGGTCCGGTTCTGATATCCTGGGACAAATAGTCCCCAATAGTATATGGCAACACAAAATAGCCATCGGCCAATCCTTGCATTAGTGCGGAGGCTCCTAAACGGTTGGCTCCATGGTCACTAAAATTAGCCTCTCCGGCAGCATAGCAGCCTGGAATTGTGGTTTGTAAATTATAATCCACCCATAGTCCGCCCATAGTATAATGTACCGCAGGATAGATCATCATGGGGGTTTTGTACGGATTTTCATCTACGATTTTCTCGTACATCTGAAAAAGGTTGCCGTATTTGGCTTCCACAATTCCTTCCCCTAATTCGGTTATCTTTTCTTTGGATGGGTTACCAATACCATGTATCTGGGCCTGTTCCTTTCCGTATCTTTCGATAGCCGATTTAAAGTCAAGAAATACGGCTTGTCCCGTTTTGTTTACTCCAAAACCAGCATCGCAACGTTCCTTTGCGGCCCTGGAAGCCACATCACGTGGTACCAGGTTACCAAAAGCAGGATATCTTCTTTCCAAATAATAGTCCCTTTCTTCTTCACTTAGTTGGGTAGGTTTCATTTTTCCTTCCCGGATAGCCTTTGCGTCCTCCAATCGTTTCGGAACCCAAATCCGTCCGTCATTTCTTAAGGATTCCGACATTAGGGTAAGTTTGGATTGGTGTTCCCCCGAAACCGGTATACAGGTCGGGTGTATTTGTGTATAACAAGGATTGGCAAAAAAGGCACCTCTGCGGTGCGCTCGCCATGCCGCCATCACGTTACTGCCCATAGCATTTGTGGACAGATAAAAAACGTTGCCATAGCCACCGCTTGCCAATACCACGGCATGAGCGGAATGGCGCTCAATTTCCCCGGTAACCAAATTACGTGCTATAATACCACGCGCCTTGCCATCTACCAACACAAGATCTAACATCTCATGACGGTTATACGCCTTTATCTTTCCACGATTTATCTGTCGGTTCATTGCGGCATAAGCACCTAACAACAATTGCTGCCCGGTCTGTCCTTTAGCGTAGAAGGTACGGGAAACCAGTACACCGCCAAATGATCGGTTGTCCAACAATCCGCCGTATTCCCGTGCAAAGGGAACCCCTTGTGCCACACATTGATCAATGATATTTCCTGATACTTCTGCCAAACGATATACATTGGCCTCCCTGGAGCGATAATCGCCCCCTTTTATGGTATCGTAAAAAAGTCTGTAGTTGCTATCTCCGTCGCCTTGATAATTTTTGGCTGCATTGATTCCACCTTGAGCTGCAATGGAATGTGCCCTTCTTGGGGAATCCTGGTAGCAAAAGGTTTTTACATTGTATCCCAGCTCGGCAAAAGTCGCAGCAGCAGAACCTCCAGCTAGGCCGGTCCCAACAACGATAATATCGATCTTGCGCTTGTTCGCTGGGTTTACCAGATTGATGTCGTTTTTATACTGTGTCCATTTATCGGCCAAAGGACCAGATGGAATTTTTGAATCCAGAATGCCCATACTTAATGTATTATTGGGTTAAGGTGATGGTATATGGCTATAAAAATAAAACCAAAGGGTATGACTATAGCAAAAATCTTACAAAAGACCTTTAGGCCTGGCGTGTATTTGTTGTTTACCCCCATGCTTTGGAAGGAGGATGCAAAGCCGTGCCATAAATGCAAGGAGAGCAGCACAAAGGCAATGACATATAGTACTGTACGCCAAATTGGCACAAATTTTTCTACGGTCTCTACATAATATCTTGCAGGATCTTGCGGAAGGCGTTCAATATATTTGTAATCGATCTCATGGACCCAAAAGTCGTACATGTGCAGCCCCAAAAACGCCAAAATAACGAGACCGGAGATAATCATGTTCCTTGATACCCAAGTGGAATTTTTATTGCCACTGAATTTAATATATTTAATATTTCTTGCCCTGTTGTTCTGGATCTCCAGCACAAATCCCATCACGAAATGGACAATGACCCCCGCAATAAGAATAGGCTGAAAAATATATTGTACCACTGGATTATAGCCCATAAAATGGGACCATTGGTTAAACGTATCCGGTGCTATTACGGATGTGAAATTGATGGTAAAGTGCTGTGCCAAAAATAGTACCAAAAAAAGGCCGGAGAGGGCCATGGTCACCTTTCTGGCGATGGAAGATTGTATCAATCCGCTCATTGGTCAGGAGTTTTAAAAACAAATTTAGGCCATGTAGGGCTGTTTAACAAGCCTTAAGCAAATTAAGCCACGTTATTTATACTGATTTTAAAGAATGGCCTTGTTTGTGTCTTGATTGCGGAATTCAATTTCTCTACCCTTTTGGAATGCCGCTGGTACAATGGCGCTTTTTTTGGTCGTGGCACAGCAATTGTATAATTTTGGGGAATTAAAAAATTTAACGTGCCTTGGCGTAGACAAAACCAATTTCAATCCTAGATTCAACAAATTGGTCAATTCTTTAGGTGCCAGTAAGGCCAATTATCGATGCATAGATTTTTATAACCTTCAATTTAAGAGTGATAAATAATTTTCCTAGATGAAATACGACCTTATCGACAATAGTCTTTTTATAAAAAACCGCAAAAAATTTATGGCTCGGATGAAACCCAACAGCCTTGCGGTTTTCAATTCCAACGACATCTACCCCATTGGCGCAGACAGCACCATGCCTTTTCAGCAGCAACGGGACCTGTTCTATCTAAGCGGGGCAGACCAAGAGGAAACCATCCTGCTGCTTTTCCCCGATGCTGTCGAGGAGAAACATCGGGAAATCTTATTTGTCCGCGAAACCAACGCCCATATTGCGGTTTGGGAGGGAGCTAAATTAACCAAGGAAAAAGCGACGCAAGTCTCGGGCATAGAAACAATTTATTGGCTGACCGAATTTGATAAAATTTTCTATGGCTTGATGACAGAGGTAGATACGATCTATTTCAACACCAACGAGCACTATCGCCAGTCCGTCGAAACCCAGACGCGGGAAGATCGTTTTATAATAAGGTGTAAGCAAAAGTTCCCCGCCCACCAATGGGCCAAGAGCAATCCGATCTTGCAAAAATTGAGAGGGGTAAAGGAACCTGAGGAAATCGCTTTGATGCAAAAGGCATGCGATATTACCGAAAAAGGATTCCGAAGGCTTTTGCAATTTGTTAGGCCCGGGGTTTGGGAATACGAGGTAGAGGCGGAACTATTGCACGAATTTATTCGAAACAGGTCCCGCGGCTTTGCCTATACCCCTATCATTGCCTCCGGCAATAGTGCCAATGTCCTTCATTATGTGGAAAACAACAGGCAATGCATGGATGGCGACCTACTCTTGCTCGATACTGCCGCCGAATTTGCCAACTATTCCAGCGATCTTACCCGTACCCTTCCCGTCAATGGAAAATTCACAAAACGCCAAAGAGAGGTATATGAAGCAGTGCTACGGGTAAAAAATGAGGCTACCAAAATGTTGGTGCCTGGCACCTATTTGACAGAATACCATAAGGAAGTGGGCAAAATTATGACTTCCGAACTGCTGGGACTTGGTTTGCTGGATAAAATTGACGTAAAAAATGAAAGTACGGACTGGCCTGCCTATAAAAAATATTTTATGCATGGCACCAGCCATCATATAGGCCTGGACACCCATGATTACGGTGAAATAAAGACTCCAATGCAAGCCAATATGGTCTTTACGGTAGAGCCGGGCATCTATATCCCGGAAGAAAAAATGGGAGTACGGCTAGAAGATGACGTTGTTATCCAAGAAACGGGCGAGCCCTTCAATTTAATGAAAAACATTCCTATCGAACCAAGTGAAATTGAGGATTTAATGCACAAATAGATAGGTTGTATCGATTGGAATATAACGGAATTCATTCTTTAGAATTGATTATAAAATTGGTGGATCATCGAATTTATTGGCCCGTTCGTCGAAAAAAATGCATTTTATCTAAAAAAGGATTAAAAAAAATTAATGCAACCCAATAAATTGGCCGTTATGGTCGTTAATGATATTACAGTGTTTTAAATACTGTATTTTTGAATTTCAATTTTTTATTAATAAAAGCATTTTGCGGTCCCCAAGGCTTACCAATGCACCTTTAATTTCTACAGATGAAAAAAGTTTTCTCCAACTATGGCTCCAAACTCAGCTCCTTCTGCTGCAGTTTTTTTGGCCATCACTACGCCGTATCCAAAAAAGTAACATTGCATATCAAGGAATACAAGTGTATTCATTGTGGCAAGGAAGTAACCACCAATGTTAGCGGAAATCTTTCCATGCTCACTCCTGAGCTCCAGGAAATAAACAATACCTTGGAAAGACTTTATCAAAAGAAGCATCGTACCTCTACACAACAAGTAGCATAAGTATCATTCCGAATCGGAAAAAGAATTCCAGCCCTGAGCGGTCAACGGGATTTTAGAATTATTCCTGGAAATTAAGTGCGCCCCTTCGTTTTTTTCCGTCATGTGCCCCACGACGGTTAAATTGGGATTGCCTTTTATTTTCGGGAATTCTTTTTGGTCTATGGTAAAGAGCAGCTCGTAATCTTCCCCTCCGCTCAAGGCCACCAAGGTGCTATCCATTTTAAATTCCTCACAAGCCGATATAACCGTTGGATCCAAAGGAATTTTATCCTCGAATAAGTTACAACCCACTTCACTATGCTTGCACAGATGGAGAATTTCCGAAGACAGTCCGTCACTGATGTCTATCATGGAAGTAGGATGGACTTCCAGTTTTTTTAACAACTCCACTACATCCTTTCTAGCCTCCGGTTTTAGTTGGCGCTCCACAATATAGGTATAAGGCGAAAGGTCTGGCTGGCTGTTAGGGTTTACCATAAATACCTCCTTTTCGCGCTCCAACACCTGCAATCCCATATAAGCCGCTCCAAGGTCTCCTGTCACAACCAAAAGATCGTTCGGTTTTGCCCCTTTACGGTAAACAATGTCCCCTTCATCCGCGCACCCAATGGCCGTAATGCTTATAATCATTCCTTTCTGGGAGGAGGTAGTATCCCCTCCTGCAAGATCTACCCCATAAACCTTACACGCCAAAGCCACTCCTGCATAGAACTCCTCCAAAGCCTCCAATGGAAATCGGTTGGAAATGGCTAGGGAAACGGTGATTTGGGTGGCCTCCGCGTTCATGGCATAGATATCGGAAAGATTTACCATCACCGATTTGTAGCCCAAATGTCTTAACGGCATATAGCTAAGATCAAAGTGTACCCCTTCGATTAGCAGGTCTGTAGAAACAACGGTTTTCTTATCCTTAAAATCGAGTACTGCAGCGTCATCGCCTATTCCTTTTTGGGTGGAGGCCTGTCTTATCGAGAAACCTTTGGTCAAGTGGTCTATCAATCCGAACTCTCCCAATTGTTGTAATGGGGTCCTTTCCTGCTTCTTATCTTCTAGCATCCTGATCTCATTTTGTGAATTGGCTCGATCCAATTTCTTTACCTGTAAAAATGACGTTCTTGGTTCCGAATTAAAACTTTAAACCAAACCAGTGCAAAAGTAGGTACTACTCCCTAAGAAACTAAAATTTTAGTACAAATTATCACGTCCGATATGCAATGGGAACGGCTCTAGGTGTTGATTGTACAGAAAATCGTTATAATAATGTTGTAGTATATGGGAAACACATACATATATAGTATATTTGTAGTCTATTTAGAATTAATCCAATTAAGTATGATCAAAGTATCGGACACTGCCAAACAGAGAGTAGTTGCCCTTATGACGGAGAGCGGCTTCGACGCCAGCAAGGACTATGTGCGCGTCGGTGTGAAGAGTGGAGGTTGTAGCGGACTTTCCTATGAGCTACGCTTTGACAACAAGATGGACGAAACGGATAAAGTGTTTGAGGACAATTCCGTTCGCATTATAGTTGATAAAAAAAGTTTCCTCTACCTGGCCGGAACTGTTTTGGAATATTCGGGCGGACTGAACGGAAAAGGTTTTGTCTTTAATAATCCCAACGCACAGCGCACCTGTGGATGTGGGGAGAGTTTTTCGCTTTAAATTTTAGGTAAATTAGTTCTGGTTTTTCCCTGTAAACACAGTGCATAACCTTAACTCTTTGACTGTTTCACTTTTTTATTAAGAACTATGGCATATACAGAAGAGCAACTTAAGAAAGAACTGGAGACCAAAGAATACGAATATGGTTTCTATACGGATATAGAATCTGAAACTTTTCCAAAAGGATTGAACGAAGACGTGGTCATCGCCATATCCAAAAAGAAGGAAGAACCGGAATGGATGACGCAATGGCGTTTGGAATCCTTTCGGGGCTGGAAGGAGATGATAGAGCCCGAATGGGCAAACGTAAAATATCAAAAGCCTGATTTTCAGGAAATTTCATATTATTCCGCGCCCACCAAGAAGCCCAAGTACGAAAGCCTTGATGAGGTTGACCCGGAATTGTTGGATACTTTTAAAAAGTTGGGGATTTCCCTGGACGAACAAAAGAAATTGGCAGGGGTCGCCGTGGATATAGTAATGGATTCCGTTTCCGTCGCCACTACCTTTAGAAAAACCTTGGCGGAAAAGGGTATTATTTTCTGCTCCATATCCGACGCCATCAAGGAACATCCGGAATTGGTAAGGAAATATTTAGGTACCGTGGTGCCACAAAAGGATAATTTTTACGCAGCTTTGAATTCTGCCGTTTTCTCGGACGGTTCTTTCTGCTATATTCCAAAAGGGGTTCGCTGTCCTATGGAGCTTTCTACCTATTTTAGGATCAACCAGGGCGGCACCGGGCAATTTGAGCGCACCCTGCTTATTGCGGACGAAGGCAGTTATGTAAGCTACTTGGAAGGTTGCACCGCTCCCTCCAGGGATGAAAACCAATTGCATGCCGCTGTGGTAGAATTGATAGCCATGGACAATGCCGAGATAAAATACTCTACCGTACAAAATTGGTACCCGGGTGACAAAGAGGGAAAAGGTGGGGTCTATAATTTTGTGACCAAAAGGGGTTGGTGCGAAAATAGCGCGAAAATATCCTGGACCCAGGTTGAAACAGGATCGGCCATCACTTGGAAATACCCTTCCTGCGTGCTGAAAGGGGATAACTCCATTGGGGAATTTTACTCCATAGCAGTAACAAACAATCACCAACAGGCGGATACGGGTACCAAGATGGTCCACATAGGCAAGAATACAAGAAGTACCATTATTTCCAAAGGTATTTCTGCAGGGCAATCCCAAAACAGCTATCGGGGCTTGGTACAGGTACATAGCCGTGCAGAAAATGCCCGAAACTTTTCCCAGTGCGATTCCCTTTTGATGGGCAACGCCTGTGGGGCGCATACTTTCCCTTATATTGAAATAAAGAATAAAACGGCACAGATAGAACACGAGGCAACGACCAGTAAAATAGGGGAAGATCAAATATTTTACTGCAACCAAAGGGGAATTGACACAGAATCGGCCATTGCATTGATCGTAAACGGTTTTGGTAAGGAAGTACTCAATAAGCTGCCCATGGAATTTGCCGTGGAAGCACAAAAATTATTGCAGATAAGCCTGGAAGGTTCAGTAGGATAGAATTGTTCCATTGTACCTTCGGTCCCCATAGATTTCTACATCTGGGGAATGACCATGGTTTTATTTAGTTAGAAACAATGAATTATAATTAAGGATGTAAGACATCCAATTTAGTAATACAAGGATTATGTTAAAAATCAACAATTTACACGCCAGTATAGAAGGCAAGGAAATATTAAGGGGTATTAACTTGGAAGTCAATGCGGGAGAGGTGCATGCTATTATGGGACCCAACGGTTCCGGAAAAAGCACTCTGGCTTCCGCCATAGCCGGTAAGGAAGAATTTGAGATTACGGAAGGGGAAATTTTTATGGATGGGGAAAATCTGGAAGACAACTCTCCAGAAGAGAGGGCTCATAAAGGTATTTTTCTTTCCTTCCAATACCCGGTGGAGATTCCTGGAGTATCGGTGACCAATTTTATAAAGACGGCGATCAACGAATCCCGAAAAGGTCGCGGCCAGGAAGACATGCCTGCAAACGAGATGTTGAAGTTGATAAGGGAAAAGGCGGAGTTATTGGATATTGATCGCAAATTCTTGTCCCGTTCCTTGAACGAAGGCTTTTCCGGGGGTGAGAAAAAAAGAAACGAAATCTTCCAAATGGCCATGTTGGAGCCCAAATTGGCCATCTTGGATGAAACCGACTCCGGATTGGATATCGATGCCCTGCGTATCGTTGCCAACGGCGTAAACAAACTGAGAAGTAAGGATAGGGCCATCTTGGTAATCACCCACTACCAACGTTTGTTGGAATATATTGTTCCTGATTTTGTACACGTAATACACAATGGAAAAATTGTAAAATCGGGCACCAAGGAACTGGCATTGGAATTGGAAGAAAAGGGTTATGATTGGCTTAAGAACGAAGCCATCGTCTAAATAAGTAGGCAGTTTTCAGTTGGCAGTAAACAGTTACTGCATTCTGAAAACTGAATACTGAATACTGAACAAAATGGATTTAAAAGAAAAACTTATCTCGTCATTTTTGGCCTTTGAGAACACCGTAAACATGGAACACCCCGTGCACGATGTCCGGACAGAGGCCATAAAGGTTTTTGAGAACAAAGGTTTCCCTTCCAAAAAAGAGGAAGCTTGGAAATACACTTCATTGAACAGCCTGCAAAAAATAGATTTCAGCATTTTTCCCAATTGGGAGAACACCTTGGAATACAAGGATGTTCGCAAGTATTTTTTGCACGAGATCGATAGCTACAAAATTGTTTTTGTAGATGGGGTATACAGCTCCTACTTGTCCGAGACTACGCACGATGGAGTTGATGTTTGTTTGATGAGTTCGGCCATGAACAAATCGGAATACCAACCGGTCATTGACGTTTATTTTAACCAGATAGCATCAAAGGATGAAACGCTAACGGCACTCAATACCGCTTTTACCAGGGAAGGCGCCTATATCCGTATCCCAAGGAACAAAGTGGCCAAGAAACCTATTGAAATTCTTCATTTCTCAACAGGCAACGAATCTGCCCTGATGGTGCAGCCCCGAAACCTCATCATTGCAGAGGAAAATGCCGAACTACAGGTTATAGAAAGACATCAGAGCTTAACGAGCAATGAAGTGTTTACAAACTGTGTGACCGAGATCTTTGCGGAAAAAAATTCCAATATCGATTACTACAAGGTACAGAACGATGCCCCCACCGCTTCCTTGGTAGACAACACCTACATCTCCCAAAAGAATGGAAGTATTGTAAACGTACACACTTTTTCCTTTGGAGGTAAGTTGACACGGAACAACCTTAATTATTATCAAAACGGGGAACGTATAAATTCTACCCTGAAAGGGGTTACCATATTAGGTGAAAAACAACACGTAGACCACCACACCTTGGTGCACCACAAACAGCCCAACTGCGAAAGCCATCAGGATTACAAGGGAATATTCGGTGAAAACTCGATCGGAGTGTTCAATGGAAAGATCATTGTAGACAAGATTGCGCAAAAGACCGATGCCTTTCAGCAGAACAACAATATTTTGATTAGTGATAAGGCTACAATCAATTCCAAGCCCCAATTGGAGATTTTTGCAGATGACGTTAAATGTTCCCATGGATGCACCATAGGACAATTGGACAAGGATGCGCTTTTTTACCTCCAGTCCCGTGGTATTCCCAAGAAAGAAGCGCAGGCCCTGCTGATGTACGCTTTTGCAAACAATGTTTTGGAAAGTGTCCGTATCCCGGAGCTAAAAGCCAGAATCAATAAATTAATTGCCATGAAATTGGGCGTTAATTTGGGTTTTAATCTCTAAGCAAATTCTTTCACTCTTCTACAACTCCTTTGAAAATGCTGCAAACGACATTGGACATTAAGACAATACGAAAGGACTTTCCCATTCTAAAACGAAAGGTCAACGGGTACCCATTGGTATATTTTGACAATGCGGCCACTTCACAGACCCCACAACAAGTAATCGATGTCATCATAGATTACTATCAAAATTACAATGCCAATATCCACCGTGGGGTACACACCCTTTCCCAGGAAGCAACCGATAAGTACGAACAGGCACGTTTAAAGATCCAAAGGCATTTTAATGCGGCCATGCCCCAGGAGATAATCTTCACTTCCGGGACTACGGAAAGCATTAACCTGGTAGCCCATAGTTTTTCCACAATGTTGAAGCCGGGGGATGAACTATTGGTTTCTGCCATGGAACACCATTCCAATATTGTGCCATGGCAAATGCTCTGCGAACGCACGGGGGCAGTTCTTAAGGTCATTCCCATGAACGAGAAAGGGGATTTGATGATGGATGCTTATAAAGAATTATTGTCCAGCAAAACCAAACTTGTTTTCTGCAATCACGTGTCCAATGCCTTGGGAACGGTTAACCCAATCCAAGAAATAATCGATGAGGCCCACGGTGTAGGTGCAGCCGTGCTTATTGATGGAGCCCAGGCCGCTCCCCATATCAAGGCCGACCTGCAAAAATTGGACGTTGACTTCTATACGGCTTCCGCCCACAAAATGTGTGGGCCCACCGGGGTCGGCATGCTATATGGCAAGGAAAAATGGCTTAACAAAATGCCTCCCTACCAGGGCGGGGGGGAAATGATCGCCGAGGTTACCTTTGAAAAGACCACCTACGCCGATCTACCCCACAAATTTGAGGCTGGTACGCCCAACATCTGTGGCGGAATTGCATTTGGAGCCGCTTTGGACTATATGAACGCAATAGGTTTTGAAACGATATCAAATATTGAGCATACACTACTGGAATACGCTACGCAAAAATTAACGGAAATCGATGGGCTCAGAATCTATGGCACCGCGAAGGAAAAAACTTCGGTCATTTCCTTTAATATCGACGGAATCCACCCTTATGACATGGGTACTATTTTGGACAAACTAGGTATAGCCGTACGAACGGGCCACCATTGCGCCCAGCCAGTGATGGATTTTTATAATATCCCGGGAACGGTGAGGGCCAGCTTTAGCTTTTACAACACAAAGGAAGAAGTGGATATCTTGATCGATGGGGTAAAGCGGGCGAAAAGTATGCTCCTTTAATTCCTTTTATTATTTAAAACTACCCGAACTTACCGTATTTTTGTAAAATAGAAATACCCCATGATTTCAAGGAGAAATCGATGGTTGCCAAGACATTACAAGACAGTTGGGGAGATTAAAACAGGCTTATGACCATACAAGAAATACAAGAAGACATAGTTGATGAGTTTTCCATGTTCGACGATTGGATGCAACGGTATGAGTATATGATAGAACTGGGGAAATCACTTCCATTAATAGAGGAAAAATACAAAACGGACGACAATATTATTAAAGGTTGCCAGAGTAAGGTGTGGGTCCATGCCGAACTTGAAGACGAAAAACTGGTCTTTACCGCCGATAGCGATGCCATTATCACCAAGGGCATCATTGCCATCTTGATACGGGCTTTCAGCAACCAGAAACCCCAAGATATTATTGAGGCCAATACCGAATTTATCGATGATATAGGGCTCAAGGAACACTTGTCCCCTACCCGGGCCAACGGCTTGGTAAGCATGATAAAACAGTTAAAATTGTACGCGGTTGCGTACCAAACACAAATAAATTGAAACAGTTTAAGAGTTTATGGCCGTTGGCCTAGTTTATAAGTTTATCAAAATGACTTATAAACCCATAAACTTATAAACCCATAAACCATTTAGAAATGAGCGAATTGGAAACAGCAATAGATACCCAAGACTTGGGCGAAAAAATAGTCCGTGTCTTAAAAACCATATATGACCCTGAAATTCCTGTTGATATTTATGAACTGGGATTGATATACGACGTTTTGGTCAATGAGGACTACGAAGTGAAAATCCTAATGACGCTTACCTCTCCAAATTGCCCAGTAGCGGAATCCCTGCCCATGGAGGTGGAGGAACGGGTAAAATCACTTGACGAACTGAAGGATGTCGAGGTCGAGATCACTTTCGACCCACCTTGGACACAGGACTTAATGAGCGAAGAGGCCAAATTGGAATTGGGTCTGCTATAAATCCCAACTTGGATGATATAGTTGCGAATTGACCATTTGAACCTTATATTATTTTCATCTATTAATTTATTGATAGCCCGTCAGGATTACTTTACCTGTCTGGCAATCAAGGCAAAAGAGGAGGAAAACACGAAATAACATGTCCAAAAACGAAGAGGAAATCATAAACCGGGTTGCCCAAAGCAAGTTGGTCACATTTAATCTTGAGGACTTTTACCCAGCAGGAAGACGTGTGCTTTTGGACATCCAACCCTGGCTTCACCAAGGCATTGTACTAAGGGAAAAAGAATTCAGAAGTTCTATTGCCAACCACGATTGGGAACAATACAAAGATGCCTTTGTTGCACTAACCTGTTCCACAGATGCCATTGTACCAGGTTGGGCCTATATGCTGATTATGACAAAGCTGCAACCTACCTCCAAAAAAGTAGTTATTGGTGATTTGGAGCAATTGGAAACTTCAATTTATCAGTCTGTCATAGCCGATATTGATGTTTCCGAATATGAGGGCTTACCCGTCATCATTAAAGGATGTACTAAAAAACCCGTTCCTCCCAATGCATATTTATGGATTACGGCCAAACTACAAACGGTGGCCAAGAGCGTCATGTATGGGGAGGCTTGCTCCTCCGTTCCCCTATTCAAAAAGTAAAAAACGAAGCCGCGTTATTTATTTTCAATTCTTACCTTTGTTCCTACAAAATAAACACTGATCATTATGAGAAAAATTCTAATTACCTTGATAATGTTACTCGGGGCCGTACATAGTTACGGGCAAACTTTGGAGGAACTAAAAGCAGAACAGTCGGCCAAGAAGGATTCTATTGCTGCCATTCAAGGCAGAGTGGATGCAATTCAAGGACAAATAGACACCTTTCCAGGTTGGAAAATTGGGGCATTCGGTACAATCGGTTTAAGTATTTCGGCCGCTGATAATTGGTATTCCAAAGGAACACCCAATCAATCCGCTGGTAACATCGGCATTAACTTCAATGGTTATGCCAATTTGGACCGGGAAAAGTTTTTCTGGAAAAACAAGACCAACATTAACTTGGGGTGGGTTAAATTGGACGACAAGGACAATCCCAATGACAACGATAACTTTGAATCTTCCACGGATATTTTTACGCTTACATCTCTCTATGGCTACAAGTTGAGCGAAAAATTTGCGGCTTCTGCTTTGGGCGAGTACAGGACTTCGATAATCGACAATTTTAACAACCCAGGATATTTAGATCTTGGTATCGGGGCCACTTGGACACCTATTCAAAACTTGGTGGTGGTGATACACCCCTTAAACTACAATATTGTATTTAGTGACGAAGGGGATGTCTACGAATCTTCCCTTGGTACCAAAATTGTAGCGGATTACAACAAAAAGTGGGGTGCCTTGAAATACAACACCACCCTTTCCGCTTTTATTAGTTACAAAGGGTCCGACTATTCCAACTGGTCTTGGATAAACTCTTTAGGATACACTTTTTGGAAGAATATCGGTGCCGGATTTGATTTTGGCCTAAGACAGAGCAAACAGGAGGCGTTGGACTATAATTTGAACACCTTGGGCGATACTACCGCCACCTTTGATAATGTGGATAACAAATTGCAGACCTATTGGTTGTTCGGCCTAAACTATAATTTCTAGGAATTGGAGTTTTTTTCAAACTTATAAAAAAAGCCCTGGCGTTTCCGTCAGGGCTTTTTTACAAAGTAGGTTGGTAAAATGGGATTTAAGCTTTTCAGTTAAAATGTTGATCTGGGGAACCAAACACTATATGTTACAGTTTGTGTAAGATTTGGGGCTAAACACTCACTTAATCACATTGTAAATGTAATACGGTTCTTGGGAATGGCTAAATTATTGTTGTGAACTCCCCTTGATTTGTTGTTAGAAAAGCCAACGGTACGGTTTGTCCGATGAACGGTATTGTAATTATCGTGTCAATTTAACAAATTAATGGGTCTGGGCCGATTTTAATGTACCCAGTAACATAAGAAATGAAATCCTTTTCAATTTTTTTCACATTCCTACTGGAACATGTTTTTAACGGGGACGCTCCCTATAGGACAAGGAACGCAATTACAAATTGCTATACTTATCCTCAAAGTATAATATTTTCCCCGTATTTTTGAATAGCATTTATCCTAAACCTTTTCAATGGGAGACTATTACGATTATATAAAATCCTTACACCTTATTTTTGTAATTACTTGGTTTGCCGGACTTTTCTATATACCACGCCTGTTTATTTACCAGATCGAAGCGACTCAAAAATCCTCCCCGGAAAAAGAGATCCTGACCCAACAACTAAAACTGATGACCAAACGCTTGTGGTATATCATTACCTGGCCATCCGCCATAATGGCGGTGCTCTTTGCAAGCTGGCTGCTCATCCTTGTGCCCTCTTGGCTGAGCCAGCCATGGATGCACGTTAAGCTCCTCTTTGTGCTCTTATTGATCTTTTACCACCTAAAGACCCACCAGATTTTTAAGCAATTGCAACGGGATGAGGTAAAATATACCTCAAAATTTATGCGAATTTGGAACGAAGGCGCAACCTTGATACTTTTTGCCATCGTCTTTTTGGCAATATTGAAAAGCACCGTTAACTGGATCTTTGGGGTAATCGGAATCGTGGTCTTGGGAATCCTGTTGATGTTGGGTATTAAATTGTATAAACGAATCCGTGATAAAAATCCAAATGCCTAGACACGGACAAGGCGGTCCATGGTAAAACGTGTAATTCAAAAGGCATTTATTGGCGCGATATTTGAAGCCTTCCCCAAAACGCTATTCCTATAGGAAATTTATATCTTTAATACCAAACCTAATCCAGTGTTCAAAAACATGTCACTTCGTTCCCGGATATTCATCTCCATGATCCTATTGGTGTTGATAGCCTCTGTCCTGATCGCTGGGGTAACCATTCATCAATACGGGGAACAATCCAAAAGCGGACATGAGGAAAAATTGGATCGGAAGGAGGAACAGATAAAACAAAGTATCTATTATACGCTTCAAAGAACAACTTACCCGGTCAATTCGGAAAATTTGGGCCTGATCTTCAACACCGAAATTTATGAAATTGCAGTGGTGCAAAATGTAAATTTCAACATCTACGATCTAGAGGGGCAACTGGTCAAGAGTTCCCGTCCCAAATTTGAAAATGATTCCATATCCATATGCTTAAGCCCCGAGGTGCTCAACCACCTGGCCTCTAGCCCCACCAACCGATTTGTGGAGGGAAAATCAACGGCTGGTTACAGTTATCAAGCTTCGTACACCTATATAACCGATAGTAAGTTTAAACCTATCGGTATATTGAACATTCCCTATTTTGAGGATAATTCGATAAGCAACACGGAACTCAAGGAGTTTCTTATCCGGCTCGGCGGGGTCTATCTTTTTATGTTGTTTATAGCCATAGCCATGGCCTATTTTATTTCCAAATACATTACGAGATCCATTCAAACGATTTCGGATAAGATGAACCAAACAAAACTTTCACAGCGCAATGAAAAGATAATTGTGGATGACCCAAGTGAGGAAATTGGAAAACTGATCGATTCCTACAACGCCATGATAGACAAACTCGAAATAAGCGCAGCTAAATTGGCACGCAGTGAAAGGGAACATGCCTGGCGGGAAATGGCGAAACAGGTAGCGCACGAAATAAAAAATCCCTTGACCCCCATGCGCTTAAGCGTGCAGAATTTCCAAATGAAATTCGACCCAAAAGATCCTGAAAGTGCCGAGAAGCTAAAAGAATTTTCCACAACCTTGATTCAGCAAATTGATATCCTGAGCAACATTGCTTCCGCGTTTTCAAATTTTGCCAATATGCCCGCACAACAGAACGAAACGCTCAATGTAGTAAAAATCGTTAAATTGGCTACCGATATATTCAATGAGGAATACATACATTTTAGGGCAGAGGACGATAAGATTATCGCCAATATGGATAGGACACAACTTATCCGGGTAATGACCAACCTTGTAAAAAACGCTACCCAGGCCGTACAAGAGGTAGAGTCGCCCAAAGTCATGGTCTCTGTACTATCTGATGGGGATTTTGTAAAAATTATTGTGGCGGACAATGGGATCGGTATCAAGGAGGAATCCAAAATGAAGATTTTTGAGCCTAAGTTTACCACCAAGACCAGTGGTATGGGCCTTGGGCTGGGAATGGTCAAGAATATCGTGGAAACCTATAACGGAACTATAGATTTTGCTTCGGAAGTTGGAAAGGGCACCATTTTCACCGTCCGTTTCCCCAAAGCATAATTAGGATGCACCAAAAGTTCAACTAAATCACTATATTTAATTGTAAAAGCCGCTGATCCGACCCCAAGTAATCGGGGTATGATAGACTTAAACCATCAATAATGCTGCGCAAGATAAATCTGGAACACATTCTATTCCTCGATATTGAAACCGTCCCCGAGCAAGCAGATTTTCATGATCTCGACAAAGAAAAACAGGCGCTGTGGGAGCACAAATCCCAGTACCAGCGCAAAGAGGAATTCACTGCGGAGGAATTCTACGATCGAGCCGGGATTTGGGCCGAATTCGGTAAAATCGTATGCATCTCGGTTGGCTATTTTAACACTACGGGCAACTCAAGAAATTTCCGGGTAACCACTTTTCACGGGGAGGAAGCAAAACTCCTGAAGGAATTTAAAAATCTGTTGGACAACCATTTTAACTCTCCCAAATATTTATTGTGCGCCCATAACGGTAAGGAATTCGACTTCCCGTATATTGCACGGCGTATGATCATTCACCGTATTGAATTACCTGAAAAATTGAATCTTTTCGGTAAAAAACCTTGGGAAATCCCACATCTGGACACCATGGAACTATGGAAATTTGGAGATTATAAGCACTATACCTCCTTAAAACTTATGGCCAACGTCCTGGGAATCCCCTCACCCAAGGAGGATATTGACGGGAGTATGGTACGCGATGTCTTCTACAATGAAAAAGACATCGACCGGATTGTTGCCTACTGCGAACTGGACGTGATTACCATTGGACAGGTATTTCTACGGTTGCGTAACGAGAAGTTATTGGATAACGATGAGATAAAACACGTTTGACGGTCGCCTAACCAACGGCATTGTATTTCATTTGGATATACACTGGAAAATGGTCACTAAATCCGCCAAAGTATTTATCCCCTACATACGTCCTAAACGGATTTCCCTTGTATTTGCCCTCCCATTCCCTTAAAAAATGTTCATTAAAAATATGTGCATCCAAAAATTCGTGTGTGCCAGGCTCGTTTAGCAAGAAGTTTTGGGAAATGATGATTTGATCGAATAGAATCCAGGATTTTCTATAATTTGCGCTACCTGCAGTATAGGAAAGCAATTTGGACGTGGCATTGTATAATTGGGTTCCATCAATCAATTCGGTAATGCTCTCTGAATTGGGGCCATCGTTAAAATCGCCCATTACAATATATCTTGGTCGTTCCACTTTCTCCTCTATACGTGCCATGTATTCTTTTATGGTCTGTGACGCCTTGATACGCTTGTAGGCCGTTTCCACACTCCCTTGTCTCCTTGAAGGCCAATGGTTCACAAAGACATGTACTTCCTCCCCATTGAGTTTACCTTGAACATACAAAATATCCCGAGTGGTATCCCTAACCCCGTTTGGATTGTTGACCAACAGGGGAATAGGCGCGGAATGCATAACCTCAAAATCCGATTTGAGATAGACCAGGGCAGTGTCTATCCCCCTTTCATCCGGGGACTCGTAATGTATAAAACCATAATCCCGGTGTACCAAAGGTTCCGAATTGAGCAAGTCTGTAATAACATTCCTGTTCTCCACCTCAGCTGCGCCAAGCAAGGAGGGTGATCTTTGGTTGGTCTTACAACCTATTTGGGAAATGGTTTTGCCCAGCTGCAATAGCTTTTTCCGATAGCGTTTGGGAGTCCATTTTTTAACCCCATTTGGAGTATAATCTTTGTCTAAGGTATTTTGGTTGTGTTCGGTATCAAAAAGATTTTCTAGATTATAAAAAGCCACTGTATAAATGTTGTCACCCATATTCCGATAATTAAATGCCTGCAAACTCCGATTATTGACCGAATGTTAAAAATACAGAAATCAGATAATAAGTATTGATTAGATTTGTATAATAATTGAATTTATGCTCGAGAAAAAAGTTATTGAATATGAGAAGGTAGTTCTCATCGGTGCCATTACCAAGGAACAGAACGAAGAGAAGGTAAAGGAATATTTGGACGAACTGGAATTCCTCACCTACACAGCTGGCGGGGAAGTGACAAAACGCTTTGTCCAACGTTTGGAGGTGCCCAACCCCAAAACCTATATCGGCACTGGCAAGATGAAAGAAGTAGAGGCCTATGTAACCGAAAATGGAATAGGGTCCGTTATTTTTGATGATGAGCTTTCCCCTGGCCAACAGCGAAACATTGAACGGGAACTGCGCTGCAAAATATTGGATCGAACTAGTCTAATCCTGGATATATTCGCCCAGCGCGCCCAGACCAGTTATGCCCGTACCCAAGTGGAATTGGCACAGTACGAATATTTATTGCCTCGCCTTACCGGACTATGGACGCACTTGGAACGCCAAAAAGGAGGTATTGGGATGCGGGGACCTGGGGAAACCGAGATCGAGACGGATAGACGGATCGTAAGGGACAGGATTACCCTGTTAAAAAAGAAGCTGGGCAAGATAGATAGACAAATGGAGACCCAGCGCGGAAACCGGGGGGCTTTGGTGCGCGTTGCGCTGGTTGGATATACCAACGTAGGCAAATCTACTTTAATGAACGTTATCAGTAAAAGCGAGGTCTTTGCGGAGAACAAGTTATTCGCCACCTTGGATACCACGGTTAGGAAGGTAGTAATCGGCAATCTGCCTTTTCTTCTAAGCGATACCGTAGGCTTCATAAGAAAGTTGCCCACCCAATTGGTAGAAAGTTTTAAGAGTACCCTCGACGAGGTTCGCGAGGCCGATCTTTTATTGCACGTTGTAGATATTTCCCATCCGCAGTTCGAAGAACAGATCGATTCCGTTAACTTGATACTGGACGAAATAGACAGTGCGGATAAACGCTCTGTCATGGTATTCAACAAAATCGACCAATACAGGCACGAGACCATAGCTTCCGACGATCTGGTCACAGAAAAAACGGAGAAGCATTTCACAATAGAGGAATGGAAACAGACTTGGATGCAGCGCGTGGGCGATAGAGCCCTTTTTATTTCGGCCCTGAACAAGGAAAACCTCGATGAATTTCGAAAAAAGGTATACGACGAGGTTCGGGACATTCACATTACCCGGTTTCCCTACAATAATTTCCTTTATCCTGAACAATTGGACGAATATGATACCGAATCCAAATAGTTGCATTTACTGGGATAAGCAATTTATCAGCCGCATACCACTATTTAGACCCATCTTGGATTCCTTGGGTAAAACTGTCCTTCCAGCCAAAAAATTTGGACCAATGGTTTTTTAAAATAAAAAATGGGCAACACCGTAGTGTTGCCCATTTCAAAATGTCATTCCTAAAACCTTTTAAAGCATAAAAAGTTTTTTGGCTAGCATTACAATTCCGCTAAAGAAATCATTTCTGTAAACTTGAATTTCTTCCCGCGATGGGGCATGGTTCATTTGGGCATCCATAACATTAAAATTTTGGTAAATGGTTCAACTTGGGGTTAAACATTCGATTCAGGGTAAATATATAAGTAAAAAACAAAACCACTAAATAATTGTTGTGAAATATGAAAAAAATGTGGTGTGCAAAAGTCCCTTTTAAAAATCAGCCGCCCGACCCGTCACCATTGTACTCTTTTTAACTTCAAATTGTACAACGTTTGTAGAGAATCTAAGTTATGACTAATTTAGATAAATCCCTAAAGGATAGAATTCACAAGTAACTTTGGTCGCTTGTCAATTCACCTGCATTATTTGAAAATAAAATTCTAATCATGAATTGGACTCCGGATCAAGCACAAATTGAAAGCAGCAATATTTATAAAATGATGCAAGCGCATCATTTTACCTCCTATCCGGATTTTTGGAGATGGTCCGTTGCCGAAAAAGAATCGTTCTGGTCGGAAACGGTTGATAGGCTGGGCATTCGTTTTAAACAACGATTCACCAAGATATTGGATGTTTCCGAAGGAGTTGAAAATGCTAAATGGCTCTTGGATGCGAAATTTAATATAGTTGACAGTTGCTTCCAAAATACGGATGAAACCACTGCAATTATCTTTCAGCAACCCAATGGCCTGTTGCAAAAAGTGGCCCAAAAAGAATTGAAAAATTTGGTCGATCGGATAGCTAATGGCCTTACCGACTTAGGCGTTGGACCTGGGGATACCATTGCAATAGACACTGCAATGACGCTGGAGGCGGTCGCCATCTATCTCGCAGCGATTAAGGCGGGAGTAATTGTCGCCACGATCGCCGATAGTTTTAGCGCAACCGAAATTGCGGTACGCTTAAAAATCACCGGGCCAAAATTAATTTTTACCCAAGATGTGCTTTTGCGGGGGGGCAAAAAATTGCCCTTGTACCAAAAAGTAATGGAAGCCGATGCGCCAAGGGCGGTGGTTATTAAAATGACAGAACTAGAACCCAAGCTGAGGAAGGGGGATCTGTTTTGGGAAGCCTTTATTTCTGACAACACCAATTTCCAAAGCGTAGTTTCCGGACCGGACGACACCATCACGGTCTTGTTTTCCTCGGGCACTACCGGGGAACCAAAGGCCATCCCTTGGACACATACTACACCGATTAAAAGTGCTTCCGACGGGTACTACCATCACAATATCCAAATAAATGATGTGGTTTGCTGGCCTACCAATTTGGGTTGGATGATGGGTCCATGGCTCATTTTTGCCACCTTGATCAATAAGGGTGTTATCGCCTTGTATTACGATGCGCCCCTAGGACCCAATTTTGGAAAATTTGTACAAAATGCAAAGGTGAACATGCTCGGCGTAGTACCGAGTATTGTGAAGAACTGGATGGCTAGCAAATGCAATGAAAACTTGGATTGGAACTCCATTAAATGTTTTAGCTCTACGGGGGAGGTTTCCAATCCCACAGAAATGGAATATCTGATGGGGTTGGGCAATCATAAACCTGTTATCGAATATTGTGGCGGAACCGAGATCGGAGGTGGCTATGTTAGTAGTACCATGGTACAAGAAAATATCCCGAGTACCTTCTCTACCCAAGCGCTTGGCGGTGCGTTTGTATTGTTGGACCAGGACGGCAATTCCGTTGACAAAGGCGAGGTTTTTCTTGTTCCCCCGATTCTCGGCCTATCGAGCCGACTCTTAAACCGCGACCATCATAAGGTTTATTTTAAGGACACCCCAACTTTTCAAGGAACACGATTGCGCCGTCACGGAGATCAATTGCAGCGATTGGGGAACGATTATTACAAAGCCATGGGCAGGATGGACGACGACATGAATTTGGGGGGCATAAAAGTGAGTTCTGTGCAGATCGAAGCTGTCGTCAACCAACTGGAATTTGTTAAGGAATCGGCAGCTATTGGGATCTCACCCAAAGGAGGAGGACCAAGCGAATTGGTCATTTACTATGTGGAAAGTGCCTCTGGGATACCCTGGATCGAACGCCTGAATTTGGTCAACCAAATTATAAGAAAGGAACTTAACCCCCTATTTAAGGCAATCAAATTAATACCATTGGAAAGCCTTCCCAGAACGGCCTCCAACAAAGTAATGCGACGCATGTTGCGCGATCAGGCCGAGAGTGAATAACATAATACCTTCTGTCTAAAAATCCAATCCATCCAGATCGTTTTCCTTGGTCGGGTTTTTAATGTTGTCTTCCTTAACTTGCGCACAGTCTACATTTATGGACATTTCTTCCGGTTCAATAAATTCGCCATCGGAAACCCCCAGCTCCTTATCGGCATAGTTCTCCTTCATATATACACCCCAGATAGGCAAGGCCATAGAAGCTCCCTGACCGTAGGTAATTGTCCTAAAATGGACATCCCTATCCTCTCCTCCTACCCATACGCCGGTGACCAAATTAGGCACCATCCCCATAAACCAACCGTCACTTTGATTTTGGGTGGTCCCGGTCTTGCCGGCAATAGGATTTTTAAACTCGTAGGGGTATCCGGTAATTATTTCTTTATATTCCTTTCGCCATTTCTCATATCCTGTAGTTCTCAAACGGGTCCCCGAACCACCTTGGGTAACCCCTTCCATCAGGTTTACCATGGCATAGGCCACATCCTTGCTCAGCACGTCCCGTGTTTCGGGAACATATTCAAAAAGGACGGTTCCATTCTTATCCTCGATCCGGGTTATCATAACGGGCTTCACATAAACCCCTTGATTTGCAAAGGCGCCATAAGCACCTACCATTTCATAGACGTTTACATCCGGGGTGCCCAAGGCAATGGAAGGAACTTCTGGAATATCTCCAGTTAAACCCAAATTTCTGGCGATCGACACCACGGCCCCTGGTCCCACCTTATCTATCAATTGAGCGGTAATGGTGTTCACCGAGTTGGCCAATGCATTTTTTAGGGTCAACATTTTTCCGGAATATTTACCATCCGAATTCTTGGGACACCAAGGTTCCGGATTTCCATACTTTCCGGCCTCTATGCAATATTGGCTGTCCGGAAGGGAATCGCAAGGGGAAAGACGCAATTGGTCTATGGCTGCCGCATATACGAACGGCTTAAAGGTAGACCCTACCTGCCTAGCTCCTTGAATGACATTGTCATATTGAAAATGCTTATAATCTATACCTCCTACCCATGCCTTGACATGGCCTGTTTGTGGTTCCATGGACATCATTGCCGCCCGCAAAAAGGATTTATAATACCGAATGGAATCTATGGGGGTTAGGGTAGTATCCTTTTCATGGGTTTCACTATTCCAATCAAAAACGGTCATCTCTGCCGGTTCTTTAAAGGAGGCCCTAATTTCCTTCTCGGATTTACCCTGGGACTTTAAAACATGCCACCTTTTGGAACTTTTCATCGCCCTTTCCATTATCCGATCGATGTTTCCCGGATTTTCCTCTATAAATGGTGCGGTAGGATTTCGATCCGGGGTGTTTTGATGAAAAAATTCGGCCTGCAGTCTTTTCATGTGCTCCTGTACCGCTATTTCGGCATTGGCCTGCATTCTGGAATCCAAAGTGGTGTAGACCTTTAATCCGTCCAAATAAAGATTGTACTTGGAACCATCCGGTTTGGGATGCTTTTGTATCCATCCGTTCAAATACTTTTGGAGATACATCCTAAAGTAGGTAGCTAGGCCTTCCCGGTGCGATTCCGGATTATAATTGATATCCATTTTTAGGGCCTGAAGCGAGTCTTTCTCTTTTTGGGAGATAAAATCGTATTTGGCCATCTGTGACAACACGGTATTTCTCCGGTTGGTAACCAATTCTTCCCTTCGTAGCGGATTATATAAGGAAGAATTCTTTAACATTCCAACCAAGACTGCGGATTCTTGTGTTTTTAAGTCTTGGGGTTCCTTGCCAAAATAAATTTTTGCAGCAGACCGGATACCATCGGCATTATATCCGAAATCATATTGATTTAGGTACATGGCAATAATTTCTTCCTTGGTATATTGCCGCTCCAGCCGGATGGCAATGATCCATTCCTTAAATTTTTGAATGATCCGGTCCCAGGTACTGTCCGAGGGCCTAACGGTAAAGAGCAACTTGGAAAGCTGTTGGGGAATGGTACTCGCCCCCCCACGTTGGCCTAAAAAAACAAATGCCCTTACCGTACCCCAAGCATCTATACCGGAATGGTTGAAATACCTTGCATCCTCCGTAGACACCAATGCCTGAACCAAGTTTTCAGGTAATTGGGCATAGGGTACCGGCGTACGGTTGTCATCCAGATAATATTTCCCAAGGGTCTTCCCATCTGCTGAAATGACCTCGGTAGCCAAATTGGTCTGCGGATTTTCCAAACGCTCAAAGGTGGGCATCTCTCCAAGAAACCCCCATGCAGCCAATTGAAAAATGAACAATACCGATAAAATAGCCAAGGCGAATAGAATCCAGAACCATTTGATGAATTTTCCAAAACCACTGCCTTTTGTCCGTTTAGCCGGCTTGTTTTTTACAGCTTTTGCCATAGCTTACTACTTACTTTTTTCTATTTGATACCCAACATCGGTTATTCCTTCCAAATGTTCGACTCCCTCAATATTCCCATTTTTGCGCATGGCCTGGGACAATTGTAAGGTATATACGCCAGAAGATGGAAAAACGATGTTTTCCTTATACCATAATTTGCTTTCCTTGAGGCTGCCGTTCCCCTTTCCCAACCATTGCCCATCTGGCAGAGCCATTTCATACTCCAAGGTATCCTTTACGGTTTCCCCGTTGGGAAATGATAGTTCGGCAATCAAAAAAAGATTGCTATATGGATAGCTTGCATCGTTTCTGATGTTGATGAAGATGTTGTATTTCTGGATGGTGTCCATACCGGAAAATGTAAACTTCATTACATTTTCCTTGTCCCATTGTCCGCCTTGGGTGGCCTTGTACTCAGTTTTTACAACATTTTCGCTACACGAAAACACAAGGCAACAAAGCAAAATTGGCAACAGGTTTTTAAGCATTTTTAGAAGGTTTTTTGTTGGAAGGACCTTTTCTTTTGTTGTTTTGATTGTTTGGTTTTCTTTTGTTTTGAGGGTTTGCTTTTTTGTTGTTTTGATCGCCCGTTTTCCTGTTTTTATTCCTGTTCCTATTTTTCTTTTGTTTGGGGCGATCAAAACGGGTAAGGCTATCCTGGCCCACCACATTCTCAAAAACAAGTTCCTTTACCTCCACGCTATTGACTACCGCATACGACTCCAAACTAGGTACTTTCACCTTTTTCTTGTTCATTTCCAAGATTTCCAGTACCTGTTCCTTTGTCAATGTATGCCAATTGGCGGGATCGTCCTTATAGGAAAACCAGAGCATTCCCTTAAAAATATCTACTTTTTGGCAAAAGGCAACCCCCTTTTCCGTCAATAGCTTGCTATCCTGGGAAGGGAAATCTTTCAATGCCTCCAGATAAACGTCGAGCTCATAATTGAGACAACATTTCAACTTGCCGCATTGACCGGCCAATTTTTGTGGATTTAAGGATAATTGTTGGTAACGCGCAGCTGAAGTGCTAACGGAACGGAAATCGGTTAGCCATGTGGAACAGCACAATTCCCTGCCACAGGACCCGATGCCTCCCAAGCGTTGGGCCTCTTGCCTGTATCCAATTTGGCGCATTTCTATGCGGATACTAAAGGCCTTGGCCATATCCTTGATCAGTTGACGGAAATCTACCCGTTCCTCTGCAGTATAGTAAAAGGTAGCTTTGGATCCATCGCCCTGAAACTCAACATCGGAAATTTTCATTTGCAGGTTCAGGATGATGGCGATTTCCCGGGCCCGCTTCTTTATCTCTTCCTCCCTATCCCTGCATTTTTGCCAAATATCAATGTCTTTTTGGGAAGCCTTTCTATATATTTTCGGAAGCTCTTTATCCTTAAAATCGACTTTTTTCCTTTTCATCTGTACCCTTACCAGTTCCCCGGTAAGCGTTACCATGCCAACATCATGACCAGACTGTGCTTGAGTGGCTATAATATCCCCAATGGACAGGGAAAGATTCCCATCATTTCTAAAAAATTCCTTTCTGCTATTTTTAAATCTGACTTCCACACAATCAAATGGTTTTTCGCCATTTGGCAACGACATGTTGGAAAGCCAATCAAAAACCGTCAATTTATTACAACCATCGGTGCCACAAGTTCCATTGTTCTTGCACCCCCGCGGTTGTCCCCCCTTGTCGGTAGAGCAACTGCTACAACCCATATTCAGTATATTGAATCAGCGGAAAACGGCAACCCAGTAGACAATACAACAGGTATAGTTTTCCGCCAAAAAAGGTTCATAAAATATTAATTCCCATCATCGACTAAATTGTTCCATACAACTTGATCGATACTTTTTGGGTATGAAACGTAAAGATAGTATAATTATAGGAAAACATGGAGGTAGTACGATCCATTCTATTTATTAGGCGGAAGACCAACCTATTTCTTGAACTTTAATACCTCAGATCGGCCTTTTTTAAAGATTTTATTGCTCATAGTAATACCTTGACGCAACTTCTTTTGTACTTCATATGGGAGCGCCACAACCTCTTGGCACGCAACCGAACAACAGTTATCCATCTTTTTGGCGCAATCCCCACATTGGATAAAAAGCAGGTGACAGGCCTCATTGGCGCAGTTTACATGAGTGTCGCAAGGCGCACCGCACTGGTGGCACTGGGCGATCACATGTTCCGTAATCCGTTCGCCCCTACGGTGATCGAATACAAAATTTTTGCCTAAAAATTTGTTTTCGAGTTTCCTTTGCTCTACTTGGCGTGCATACTCAATGATGCCGCCCTCCAACTGGTAAACATTTTTAAAACCTTTGTGCTTGTAGTACGCACTGGCCTTTTCGCATCGGATGCCCCCCGTACAGTACATCACCAAATTTTTGTCCTCCTTATGTTCGGAAAGGTCCCTTTCTATGATATCCAAGGAGTCCCTAAAAGTATCCACGTCCGGGGTTATGGCATTCTTAAAATGACCAATTTCACTTTCATAATGGTTTCGCATATCCACCAATATCGTATCAGGGGCCTCTATAAGTTCGTTAAATTTCTCGGCATTTACGTGAATACCCTTATCGGTTACATCAAAAGTTCCATCGTCAAGACCATCGGCAACGATTTTTTTTCTCACCTTGATTTTCAGTTTTAGGAAAGATTTATCGTATTGTTCTATGGCAATATTGAGCCGGACATTTTCCAAAAAGGAAATACTATCCAAATGGGCTTTAAATACTTCAAAATTCTCTGCCGGAACGGACAGTTGTGCATTTATACCTTCGTGGGCCACGTAGATACGGCCCAAAACTTCCATTTTGTCCCAATTGATAAACAAATGGTTCCTTAAAATCTGAGGGTTTCCGATATGTGCATATTGATAGAAAGAGATGGTAAGTCGTTCTTTTCCGGCCTGCTCAATAAGGGCCTCCCTCTCCTTTGCACTTAAGGTATTGTACAGTTGCATGCTATATCAATATTTAAGTTAAATCTGTCGGCAAAGATACTGCTAATCCGGTTTGTTCCAAAATTTGGTCCCCCAAGATTGCCGAAAGCATCGGAAATAAAAATGGGTCTTGGTATTTTCCAAGACCCATTTTAAGACCGCTTCTCTTTTTCTTTTTCATAGCCCCTTACGGGTGTAGAAGACGGCCACTTATGCCCATTGTCTTGATTACAATGGGACTTAAATTTGAGTTAGTCTTTCTTTAGATGCGGTAATTCCAAAAGGGTTGCGTCCAATTTCTAAAATTCTTTGATTTTTTTATTTGGGATTTGTACGGTATATCTAGAAAACAACCCGACACAGAATCCATTTTGCCGTTCCCTTATCATTTTATCACATCTCTCACGATAATTTGCGATTGGCATAAAGTATAATTCACAAAGCCGTTTAACCGCTTAAATGCCAATCGCGCCAAAAACCGGATTTTCATCCAAATTCAAAGTAGAACATCTTTTATTATGAGAAAAGAAACACTATTTTAGCATCCTTAACACGATAAAAATGAGTTCTGATAAAGAAGCAAAATTAAAGGCATTAAAACTTACGCTAGACAAGCTGGACAAAACCTATGGCAAAGGCGCCGTGATGAAAATGGGAGATAGCGTTGTAGCAGATGTAGAGGTTATACCCTCCGGTTCATTGGGATTGGATATTGCATTGGGTGTAGGCGGCTATCCTAGGGGCAGGGTGGTTGAAATCTACGGACCCGAATCTTCGGGTAAAACCACATTGACCCTGCACGCCATTGCAGAGGCCCAAAAAAATGGAGGAATCGCAGCGTTTATTGATGCCGAACATGCCTTTGACCGTTTTTATGCCCAAAAATTGGGCGTAGACATCGATAACCTTATAATTTCCCAACCGGACCACGGGGAACAGGCCCTTGAAATTGCGGATAACCTGATACGCTCCGGTGCCATAGATATAGTGATCATAGATTCTGTTGCCGCCTTAACGCCAAAAAGCGAGATAGAAGGGGAAATGGGAGATTCCAAGATGGGCCTACATGCCCGTTTAATGTCCCAAGCCCTTAGGAAGCTCACCGCTTCCATTAGTAAGACCCACTGTACGGTTATCTTCATTAACCAATTAAGGGAAAAGATCGGGGTAATGTTTGGGAATCCAGAAACCACAACCGGGGGCAACGCCCTTAAATTCTATGCCTCGGTAAGACTCGATATTAGGAGATCCACACAGATCAAGGATACGGAAGGGGGCGTACAAGGGAACAAGACCAGGGTCAAAGTGGTGAAAAATAAGGTAGCACCACCGTTTAAAATGGCCGAATTTGACATTATGTACGGTGAAGGCATCTCCAAAATTGGGGAAATACTCGATCTGGGCGTGGAATTCGAAATCATCAAGAAAAGCGGTTCCTGGTTTAGTTATGGGGACACCAAGCTAGGACAGGGCAGGGATGCCGTAAAAGCCTTGCTATTGGACAATCCTGAACTGGCCGAAGAATTGGAAGGCAAGATCAAGGAAGCCATCCAAACGGTGAAGAAGTAGCGTTTATTTTAGCTATGAGCAATACGCCTTATGCCCTTTCCTGCCGGATTTACGGAGGATAGCGAATGTTTAAGGCCCTTGTTTTCCCAACGGAAACCGATTTTCAACGCTAAATTAATATTAAAACCGTGCTTTTAACACGCAACCCTTTCTAGCTATTATCATCTATTAAAAAAAGATGATTTAATAGCTATGAAAAAGTTTAAATTATTCACGCTGCTCTTTGTGGCGAGTTTAAGTATTAGTTCGTGTATTCCTGGCGACGATGGGGATAGTTACATCTACGTACCTTTAAAAGTAGTTAGTGCCGACCTCCCGGACTCCTTCGAACCCAACAAAACGTACCATATCAAGGTAACTTACCTAAGGCCCAATGATTGTACCTTTTTTCAATGGTTCGAGATTACTAAGCCAGAACTTACAACCAGAAATGTAGTGCCCGTAGGTGCCGAGCTCACTGATCATGAAGGCTGTAAGGAAACCAATGACGAAGTAGATGCCTATTTTGATTTTATAGTAATTTATACCGATACGTATCATTTTCGATTTTATACCGGAGAGGATGAAAATGGCGAAGCGCAGTACATGGAGATTGATGTTCCCGTTAACGATACCCAGGTGCCCGCCGAATAAACAAAGGAAGTCTAACCAACAATTTTGGGCCTGGAAGAACTCATTGACAATTGCAAAAAGGGCAATAGAAAAGCACAAGAACAATTGTACCGGAAATATGCCGATCGATTGTTCGGCATTTGCCTTAAATATTCCAGAAACAATCAGGAGGCAGAAGACAATCTGCACGACAGTTTCATCACCATTTTTGCAAAGATAGACCAGTATAAATTTAAGGGATCGTTCGAGGGGTGGCTTAAAAGAATTACGATTAATACCGTTTTGCTGAAATATAGGAAAGAAGAACATCTCAATGTGGTGACCGACAATATCGAGGAAGAGGTTGAGGTTGATAACGGTTATGAGGACATCGAACTTTCCACCCTACTGGGCTATATTCAGGAACTGCCAAACAAATATCGGCTAACGTTTAACCTCTATGTGCTGGATGGGTACACACATAAGGAAATTGCAGAGAAATTAGGTACTTCTGCCGGGACCTCCAAATCCAATCTGGCAAGGGCTAAGGCGATACTGAAGGAAAAAATAGAGACCGATCGGACTAAAATAATAGTCGGATTGCTGATTTTTTATGTAAGGCAGGCATTAAAACCAAAAAGGAAGAATAAATATCAGGGTCCAAACCAATTGCGCCATGAGTAAAAAAAACATAGATAAACTGTTCCAAGAGAAGTTCAAAGACTTCCGAGAGGTGCCGGACGACCGGGTCTGGGATCGCATAGAGGTTACTTTGGACGAAAACAAAAAGTCTAGGAACATCATTCCAATATGGTGGAAACTAGGTGCAATCGCTGCCGGTTTAGCCCTTCTTCTCTATCTGCTGGGCCCATTTAAAGGCACCAATCCCGAATTGCCGATAATTACAAATTCAGAAAAGCCGGAAAAACCGGCCATAGAGAATCAACAGGAAATCCCCAATTCGGCCATAACGGAGGTCGAAATCGGAAATACCGACAAGAAAGAGGAAAAAGTAAAAATCTCTAAAGATGTCCCAGATCACAGTAATGAAAATATAAACACCTCGGTAACTTCGGTTAACAACACAGGGAAAGGAAACCCAGGCACCGAGCAAAGCGAAAAAAAACAGCTAAATAAAACTTCCCCTACCCTTATTTCAAATTCAGGGGAAGGAACACAATGGGCAGACAATAAAAAATCCGATGCCGAGAAGTTGCAGCCTCATGGGTTCGACCCATCCAAAAGTAACGAGAGATCCAATTCCGTTGACAAATTGGTCCAAAACGCTCCTGAAAATCAAATAGGGAATAAAGGGGTACAACCCAAAAAATCGGAAATTGGTCCATCCTCCCTGCCTCAAAACGCAACCAATACCTCCGAACCCATTGTTGCAGTGGATACGACGGGAACCATTGAAAAGAAATCCATTTTCGAAGTGTTGGATGACAAGGACAAACCTGAAGAAGTCGCCCAAGGAAAAAAGGAAATATGGTCCTTAGAGCCCAGTATCGCACCGGTATATTTTAATGCCGCAGGGGAAGGGTCTTCCATAGCCCCCAATTTTGTGACCAATAGCAAGTCTGGGGAGGTAAGCCTTAGCTATGGGGTCCTGGTTTCTTATAAGATCGGCAATAAATGGAGTATCCGTTCCGGTTTACAAAAGTCGAACTATGGGTATAGCACTAATGATATTTCCTATACCTCAACTTTTGGGTTGGTTTCGATCGCCAATTTCGACAACATAAATTATAATGCAAATTCCGAAAACCTAATTGTTCAGAACCAGAACCCAGGGAAACCATTACCCGGGATGGCAATTGATGTTACGGCAAAAAATCCTAGCCGTACCGGCAAAATGTTACAACAATTTGGGTATTTGGAAATCCCGATGGAGGCGAATTATGCATTGTTGGACAAAAAGTTCGGGGTGGACCTTATCGGTGGGGTAAGCTCCCTCTTTTTAACGGACAATTCCGTGATCTTGGAATCAGGCGACCAGAATACAGAGCTTGGGGAGGCCAACAATATCAATTCGGTGAACTTTAGCGCCAATTTCGGTTTTGGCCTTAACTACCAGCTCATGCCCAAGGTACATCTCAATGTAGAGCCCATATTTAAATATCAGCTCAACACATTTTCCAATACCGCAGGTAGTTTTCGGCCCTTTTCCATTGGGGTATATAGTGGACTTAACTTTAAATTTTAAGCATTGTTAAGTTAAGCCAAAATAGCCGCATAGTCCAGTGTGTCCCATACCGCTTCCTGTCTATAAAAATAATTTTGCAACACCGGTTATTCAACGTTCTATTGCCTTAGGCTACCACAAAATCCACGATTGCCAAAATATCATTTCAGCTTTAGGTCAACAGTGGTTGTAGGAATCGCAATAATTTATATTTTTGTTGCCAAATGCTCCATTTTAGTTGGGGCATTTTTTGGTGCATTACTTTTAATTGCCTCCTTAGCTCAGCTGGTAGAGCGCCGCTTTCGTAAAGCGTAGGTCGCAGGTTCAAGTCCTGTAGGAGGCTCATTCTAATTTCTCTCCAAACCTTCCAAAATAGTATCCCTTACGTGTTCGCGTAATTGGGATTCATTTTCTCCCTTTGCCTGCTTCGTCTTAACAAATGGAAATACTACCGCTCGCACCCGACCCGGGCCGCCACTCAAAAGAGTAAACGGGAATCGTTTTTTATTGTCCAAAAAAACAATTGGAACAATCGGTATATTATGGGCTGCCGCCATTTTGAAAGCCCCATCCTTAAAAGTATCGAGTACAATTTCCTCCTCCGGGACACCCCCTTCGGGGAAGATACAAATGGACAAACCTTGATTTAATCTTCGGTTGGCCCTACGATAGACCCCGGTACGGCTGCCACTATCGTCCCGATCTACCATAATACAGACCCGTTTGTAAAAAAATCCGAAAATCGGAATCTTTACCAATTCCTTCTTGCCCACAAAAACAAATGGGTTGTGGCTTACTTTTAGCATCAGCATAATGTCCAACATACTCGTATGGTTGGCTACTAGCATATAGCTTTTGCCCCGTTCCATCTGTTGTTGCCTTGAAATTTCAGGAAAACACCCCATCCCGTATAAAATAGTATTCGCCCAAATATTCCTAGCCATCCAAAAAAATTGGGGATACCATCGTTCGGAGGCAGTAAAGAGGAATAAGAATGGGAAAAAAATTAAAATGGGGACAACAGCCAATATATAAAACCAGATTCGGTACAGGATCTGACCAATTTTCTTTAGGTAGGTAAACATAAAATCAAAAGTAATAATTATCATGGATTTTTCCGATTTCGTTTACCTTTGCCCTTAACACAAGTATAAACTTACACAAACCGGATGGCAAGAATACTTACAGGCATACAGAGTACGGGAAGGCCCCATTTGGGCAATATCCTAGGAGCGGTTATCCCTGCCATAGAAATGGCCAATGACCCAAAAAACGAATCCTTTCTTTTTATTGCGGATATGCATTCCCTTACCCAAATAAAAAATGCGGAGACTTTAAGAAGCAATACCTATAACGTAGCTGCTACTTGGTTGGCTTTTGGGCTGGACATAGAAAAAACCGTATTCTACCGGCAGAGCGATGTACCCCAAACCGCAGAACTCACCTGGTATTTAAGCTGTTTTTTTCCCTATCAACGCCTTACCCTGGCCCATTCCTTTAAGGACAAGGCAGATCGTTTGGAGGATGTGAATGCAGGTCTCTTTACCTATCCAATGCTGATGGCCGCCGATATTCTATTGTACGATGCCAATATTGTACCCGTGGGCAAAGACCAGTTACAACATTTGGAAATGACCCGGGACGTAGCCTCCCGTTTCCATGCACAAATGGGGGATGTCTTTGTAATACCCGAAGGCAAAGTACAGGAAAGCACCATGTACGTTCCTGGAACCGATGGTGAAAAAATGAGCAAGAGCAAGGGAAATATCATCGATATTTTCCTCCCCGATAAGCAATTACGCAAACAGATTATGGGTATTGTTACAGATAGCACCCCGATGGAAGACCCAAAGGACCCGGATACCGACAATGTCTTTGCCCTGTACAAGATATTGGCCAGCGAAGCGCAGACCAACGAAATGCGGAACAACTATTTGAATGGGAATTATGGATATGGACATGCCAAGCAGGCCCTATTTGACCTGATCGTTGAAAGATTTGGGGAAGTCAGGGAAAAATTCAATTACTACATGAGCCATCTAGACGAGGTAGAGGAAGCGTTGTTCCTAGGTGCCGAAAAGGCACGTGAAGTGGCCGATGGGGTCTTGGACAGGGTGCGCAAAAAAGTTGGATATTAGTGGCCAAAGCAAGTCGTCATTTTGGATTCAAGGCCCTGCATTCAAAACCCAGCATACTTACTTAAGACCAGCCCCCAATGGTAAGCAATTTCCAAAAATTAAATTCCAACAGGCTTGTTAATTTGGGCTATTTGACCTCGATCGATGTATTGGGATTACAAAAGTGAAAAGAATAAAAAACCGACCCGACAGTCGGAAAACTTCATATTTTGTCGATCTACAAAGGCAAAAGAGAGGACTTAAGAATGTTCTTTCCCGACGAACTACCATTTTAATATTGACTTAGATATAAAATCAAACATTACCGACCGTTCAGTCGGTTTCCATCTAAATGGCTTCAAACAATTTCCCTGGGAGGGGGCGTATTACGCCCTTCATTTCCATATTCAGAAGGGTAGAGGAAGCCCTAAATATTGGCAGATTACAATCTAGGGCGATGCTGTCCAACAATTGCTTTCCGGTTTTTTGCAGATGGTCATAAATTGCCTTTTCGGTAACATCCATTTCCACGAACAATTGCTTTTGGATCGGTTGCAACTTTCTTTCCTCCAATTCCCAGCCCAACATATAGATCAGATCCGTGGCCGAGGTAAGCAGGTGGGCTTTCTGCTGTTTGATAAGGTTATGACAACCGGAACTGTACTTGTCATTGACCCTTCCAGGTACAGCAAAGACATCCCTGTTGTAACCATTGGCGATTTCCGCTGTCACTAGGCTACCTCCCTTTTCGGCCGATTCTATGACTATCGTTGCCTCGCTTAAACCGGCAATTACCCTGTTGCGTTTTAAGAAATTCTCCCTTTCAGGATTGCTAGTACTCCAAAATTCGGTAAGAAATCCGCCGTTTTTTTCAACTTCAGGGCCATAAACCGAATGCACTTTTGGGTAGAACTGGTTAAGTCCATGGGCCAAGCAGCCAATGGTCTGCAATCCGTGTTTTATTGCTGCCCTTTGAATACAAATATCTACCCCATAGGCAAAACCACTGACGATGATCGGATCTAACGGCGCAATTTCCTCAATAAAAGACTCACAAAATGACATTCCATAACTGGTAATATTTCGTGTCCCCACCACGCTAATTATCCTTCGCCCATCCAAATCTATCTTCCCCTTCCTAAACAACAGAATGGGGCCATCCAAACAATGCTTTAAATAGGATGGGTAATCCCTATCCATAAAATAGGTGTATTCAATACCCTGATTTAAAATATATTCGAACTCCTGCTCCGCAGCCTCCAAATGCGCCTTATCAAATAAATGACGCAGCACCATGGACCCGACCCCATCAATTTTCTGCAGACGTTGTTTCTTATCTTGAAAAACTCCGGATGGGCTACCGCAGTGTGCGATAAGCTTTTTGGCCGTCACATCCCCAATATTGGGAACATTTTGAAGGCGCAAAACGGCAATCAGTTCATCCTTGATCATTTCCAGAACACTTTAAGTTATACACAAAATACATAAAATATAATGTTAATAAAAAATTGACGTTATGGTTTTGTAACTTTTAATATTTTGCAATCTTTGTCGTAAATGCAAGTAGCCCATTCCATAGAAGAATTACTGTACCGGTACAATTGCGTAATTATGCCGGGATTTGGCGCATTCCTTACCCAAAGGAAGTCGGCCTCGATCCATACTACCACAAATGCATTTTACCCTCCTTCCAAGGTATTGTCCTTTAACGAGCAGCTCTCCAGCAATGACGGGTTGTTAGTTTCGCATTTGGCACAGCTTGAAAAGAGCTCGTATGATGAAATGTTGAAAAAGGTGGAGTTGATCTCATCCCAATGGAAGGCAGAATTAAAGGGGAACAAGAGGCTTACCTTACCAAATATTGGGGAACTCTGGTTGAACAAAGCAGGGAAAATCCAGTTTCAGCCTTCAAATCAGGTAAATTATCTTACCTCTTCCTTCGGAATGTCTTCATTTGTATCCACTCCTGTGGTACGCGAAGTCTTAAAGGAGGAAGTGCAGGAGTTGGAGGAACGGATTCCTTTTGTTATCACCCCGGAAAAGAGAGGGAAATTTGCCATTGGGCACTACCTTAAATATGCGGCCGTAATTCTATTGGCGTTATCTGCAGGGTTTACGGGTTATCGTTTTTTTAGCGGGAATGCCTTGAACGAACAACTGGCACAAAAAGCGGCCCAAGAACAGGTAACCAAAAAAATTCAGGAAGCTACCTTTTTTAGCAACGCCCCATTAGAGTTGCCAGCATTGACGCTTACTGTGGAAAACAAGACCAAGACCGCTGTCCACCAGATTATTGCTGGGGCTTACAGACAGCAAGGTAATGCCGATAAAAAGGTGAACGAACTCCGGGCCAAAGGTTATGATTCCCAATACATAGGAGTAAACAAATACGGTTTGCACTTGGTAACCTATGGCGGTTATGACGATGCCGAAACTGCCCTGATTGAACTTAGAAAAATAAAGCAAACCGAATCTAGCGAGGCTTGGTTGCTTTCTTCGAAATAAGGGCCCGTTTAAAACCCTACGAATTGCCTTTCTTCCCATATTCCCTTGTATCTTTGCGACAAAAAGCAAGAATATGCAGCCTAAGACACCAAGTGAATCCAGAACAATAATGACCGACATGGTCTTGCCAAGCGAGACCAACCCCCTTAATAATCTATTCGGCGGGGAGCTTCTTGCCCGAATGGATAGGGCGGCAAGTATTGCGGCCCGTCGCCACAGTAGAAAGATTACAGTGACCGCCTCGGTAAACCATGTGGCATTTAACCAGTCCGTACCCTTGGGCAGCGTTCTTACGGTAGAAGCGGCCGTTTCCAGGGCCTTTAGAACCTCAATGGAGGTGTATATCGATGTTTGGATGGAAGATCGCTACAACGGGGAGCGAAGCAAGGCTAACGAGGCAATCTATACTTTTGTCGCAGTGGACGAAAACGGCTGCCCGACGGAAGTACCCCCATTAAGTCCCGAAACCCCTCTTGAAACTCAGCGCTATGATGCTGCACTGAGAAGAAAGCAATTGAGTTTGGTCTTAGCGGGTAAAATGAAGCCAGATCAAGCTACGGAATTAAAGGCGCTATTTTATCCTCCCACCCCCTAAACACCGTATCCTTAACGAAGACCATTAAGTTTTTGTTCAAATAAAAAAGCGGGATAGGGATTTATAAGCGATAGATCCACTCCTCCGGATTAAGGCGCTGCGTATCCTTGTAAAGGTAGAATTTTAGTTGTGTTTGACCATTCAACCGATTGGTATAAATGTCGCCAAGAGCTTCTTTTGCTGCAACTTTGTCTCCCTTCTTAACATAGAGATGGGAAAGGTTGTAATAGGTACTAATGTAATTGCCATGCTTAAGCTGCACTCCCTTATTTCCCCCTGGAACCGAAAGGATGGCAATGACCTCCCCTTCAAAAATGGCCCGCGCCTGTGCCCCTTCGTCGGTTGCAATGATAACCCCGTTGCTTTCGTGTTTAATTCCAGGATAGATGGCATCGCTATAAACGCCAAATCCCTGACTTTTGATCCCCTTTTCCACAGGCCAAATGAGCTTGCCTTTATTGGCTGAAAAATTGTTTGCCAGAATTGTGGCTTCGGGGGTTAGAACAAACTTGCTCGAATTGGTAGTATTCCCAGCCTTTTTATTGGAGGCCACAATAGCGCTTCTTATCAAACGTTCTATCTGTTGATCTATCTTGCGAGCCTCAGCTTCCTTATTCCTAATGCTGGCCGTATACTTACTCTCGTTCTTGCGTATGGTTCCCAACAACATTTTTTGGTCGTCCATTTCCTGCATCATCTGCTTTTTGGCAGCAAGGTTGGCTGCTACCAAAAGATCTTTTTGCCTTCGCTGTTCGGTCAAGTCCTTATTGAGTTGGGTAAGTTCATTCGTTTTTTGGACCAATTGTTCGCCCTGCTCCTTTCGGTACTTGGTATACTGTTTTAAATACTGATAGCGCTTAAACGCTTGGAAAAAATTTTCGGAAGACAGGATAAACAGCAACCTATTCTGCTGAGATCGATTCTCATAGGATTTTTGGATCATAGTTGCGTACTCCTCCTGCTGAAATTTTAGGTCTTCCCTCAATTTTCCAATGTTTCGAATATTCGCATTGATCTGCCTGTTTAATAAATTGGATTGCTGATTGGTGACGCGAATAAGTTGCTGACGAACGTTAATTTTCTTGTCCAACGCACTCATCTGATCCAAAACCGTACCCTTTTCCCTCTTTTCCGCAAAAAGTAACCGATTTATTTCATCAATTTCCTTTTGAAGTTGCTCCCGCTTTGCCTCCAACGCCTTCTGCTCATTCGTTTGCCCATGGAGTCCCTCCATGACAACCAATGATATAAATAACAGACAGTAAATATAATATGTATGTTTACTTGCCATTTTACTTTAATACTATCTCTTTAAAACCTTTTGGTATACTATATGGAAAAGTCAATGGCCGATTGTACTGCATTCCCTTATATTCCAAATTTATGGTATTTTTAGAATCCCCGTCCAACGCAGTAATCTCTATTTTGTCTGGCAATATCCAATGGCTAACGGACTGATATTCCTTGTATTCTATATCCAATACCCTTTGCTTCTCGGGCTGGGACAATACTTGGGAAGCAACCATATAATTCCTGGGATCGATCTGGAACATTGTCTTAAAAAGCACCTTGGGCTGAATTGGCTTTAGCACATAATTGTGCCCGTCAAAGTTAGCACTATATTTTTCGTCCTTTAAGTTGAAAATGGCCTCTCCCAAAAGAACATTCTGAATTTGGGCGAAATTCAGTTCGGTTCCCAAAAACTTACTGAAATAGGAAAAGTCACCGTCAAAGTATTCATTGTTCAATTTATTGTAAAAAGTGACCCTTTTTGGTGTTATAAGGGCCTTTACGACTCCCATGGGGGCACTCATCCAAATGGCCTTGTCCTTTTCTATACGTAGGCTTACCGTAAATTCTTGAGTAGATTCCCCGTCAGAATAAGCTATCTTGGCCTTGCCGCTAAGTGTCTTGAAGTTGGATTGGCTACTGTAGTGGTTTCTAATTACCGCCCTGGAAGATAAATTTTCGTCAACCGTTGCATCTACATTGATTTTGGAAGATTTGCAGGAACATACCAATAGCACAACAACGAAGTATTTCCAAAAACTTTGACTTCCCCCCAAATTTTTGTTTGTCATTTCAAGATCCCGGTTTTATTTTACTAAGATACATATTTGCCTTGGAAGAATTTCCCAAAGCATTGTATGCATTTGACAACTGTCTATAAATTTTGTTGTTCAAGTCGGCATCATCCAACAAGTAATCCAACGCTGATTCCAGCGTTTCCACAGCTTTTTTGTACTGAGAGGTATTATTTAGCGCCACGGCATACGCATAGTAAAAATAGGGTTGGGTCGGAAAGCTTTCTAAAGCATTTAAAGCTATTTCTGCTAAGGCATTATAGTCTTCCAAAGCCAATAGTTGGTCAATTTGCGAAATATAGGATTGTAGGGGATCGTTCACTGATGGCGCCTTGGGCACTTCAGCTGGCGCTGGCTGCCCACTTTTGTTATCAGCTACGGAATCCTTGATTTTCAAGATCAAGCTTTCGGTTGTAGGGGTTGCCGTTATTCCTTGCAGTACTTTGAGGGCTCCCTCGTAGTTTCCTTGCCTATAATAGATCAGCCCCAAATTCTCCCTGAATTGTAAATTTTCATAGGGAATCTTAGACTTGATTCCTTCAATGGAAATTCCCAGTTTTGGTAATATTCCAACCAAGGCATTCAAATACCACAGGTTCCCTGGCTTGGCATTGATGGCCACTAAAGCATATTCCTGTGCCACAACAAAATTGTCCTCTTCCTTATATGCCTTGGCCAATTCATAATCAACAACTTCATTAACCGGGCTAATTTCCTTACACCGCAGCAAAAGGTCTATTGCCCTGTCGTTATTCCCAATCGCCTTCTGCTTTAATGCCTCAAAGAATGCTTCTTGAAAATCGTCGGAATATTGTTCCATGGAAACCTCCGCATTCCCTTCCTCCAGTTCTTGGGTATGGGCAAGATTTGATTTAAGGAGTAGCCCCCAAATCAAAAAAAGAAATATTGGAAAGGTATTTTTCATATCACAATCAAAAAGCCCGAATTGGCAAGAGGACTTTTACTTTGTCCCGGTACTCCCAAAACCACCAACTCCACGGGTGGTTTCCGACAATTCCTCAACTTCTACCCAAGCTGCCCGTTCATGCTTGGCAATGACCAATTGGGCCACCCGTTCCCCATTGGCAATGGTAAAGGAATCGTTGGACATGTTAACCAGAATAACCCCAATCTCCCCCCTATAATCGGCATCTATGGTCCCAGGGGTATTGAGTACCGTAATTCCATGTTTGGCCGCCAACCCACTTCGCGGACGCACCTGTGCCTCATATCCAACAGGTAATTCCAGGAATAGTCCCGTCTTAACAATGGCCCTACCCAATGGTTGTAACGTAATTGGCTCGGAAATATTGGCTCGGAGATCCATACCAGCAGACGACCCTGTCTCATACTGGGGAAGGGCATGGGAAGATTTATTAATAATTTTAATGTTCATACAATTATTTTTATGCTACGATGTACTCTAGTTGATTGATCTGTAATTTATGCAAAATGAGAACATAGGGAATAGAATATAGAGAATAGACGTTTTATCATGTCAGATAACGATCCGCTTGCTTTTTTCTCTGTTCTTTTTTTACTTCCTCAAAAATATTTGGGTAAGTTTCTCCCTTTCCATTTTGAAAACCAAGGCCAAAAATACAAAAAGCAAAAAGGAACCGACCCATATATTTCGGTCAAATAAATAGAACGAAACAGTGGAAAACAGAATCGAAATGGTTAGATAGAAGTATATTTTACGGAAATTATAGGGAACCGGGTAGTATTTCCTGCCAAAATAAAAAGAAAGGGCCATCATGCTACCATAGGCGATCAGTGTTGCTATGGCGGAGGCCATATAACTCATGCTCGGAATCAAGGCGTAGTTTATCATAATGGTCAAAAGGGCGCCAATCAACGAAATATAGGCCCCAAACTTGGTTTGATCCGTTACCTTGTACCATACCGAAAGATTGTGGTAAATGCCCAAAAAGAAATTGGCCAATACAATTAGGGGAACAATGGACATTGCCTCCCAATAGGCAGGATTTCTCACAAATAGCAATTTTAAAACATCTGCATACACAACAACGGCAAGTAGTATTACACTCCCGAGCACCACAAAATAATTGGTGATCTGGGCGTAGGCCTTTTGTGGGTTTTGAGTGGTGGAATGGCTAAAGAAGAAAGGCTCTATCCCCATCCGAAAAGCGGTTGCAAACAAGGTCATAAACATAGCCAATTTGTAGCAGGCGGCATATTTACCTACCTCACTATCCGCAATCCCTTCTGGCAATAATTTGGCCAAAAGTATTTTGTCAAAGACCTCGTTGATCGTAAAGGCGATTCCTGCGACCATGACCGGCATGGCATATTTTATCATATTTTTCCAAAGGGGAAAATCAAAGGCATATGGGCGCCTTATATACAAGCGGAGCATCATTAGTAGCGTAACGCTACTCGAAATCAAATTGGAGATGAAGATATAGGAGATTTCAAAATCGGGCCTATAAATAGTGGCCCAAAAAGAATCCGGGTCGTTTTGGACCAACTGGGGGAGAAATCTAATGAAGAAAATATTAAGGCCTATATTAAAGACCACATTTACAAGTTTAACGAGGGCATAGCGCATTGCCTTCTCGTTTGCCCTTAACCATGCAAATGGAATAATCACCAACGCGTCCAAAACTAGGATCCAGATGGCATACTGGATATATTTTGCATCAATTTCCGTGATCTGTGCCATCCTATCCTGAAAGGTTAGGGCCAAAACCAAAAAGACCACTGTGCTTCCCAATAAAGAAAGCAAGGAAGTAGACACCATCTTTTTACGATTATCCGCACTGTGGTAAAAGCGGAAAAATGCAGTCTCCATACCGTATGCCAAGAGCACATTGAAAATTGCGAACCAAGAAAAAATAACGGTCACCACACCATAACTGTTCGGCTCCAAGAATTTGGTGTACAAGGGCAAAAGGAGAAAAGTGAGCATTCTGGGCAACACCGTTGCCAACCCATAGATAAAGGTTTGTTTGAAAAGTTTATTTAGTGGGTTCAATTAAAATTCGATTAGAGAATTTAAAAGTAGTTATTTATCCTCTCGCAACAAAGAATGTTATTGGCATTGCATGTTTTCCGTTTTATAGGGAAGGGATTTAAACCATTTCCTTTACCTAAATGTTATGTATTCTGACATCATTCCCGGTTCCTAACGAAAATTTTAATGCGCTTGTCCGTTTGGGCGCCTAAAGTTCGCTTTTGTCATGCCGGACCATCATAAATTTTAAATCACTTCGACCAAAAAGCATGGGAAGTATTCACAAAAAAACCCCGCCAAAGGCGAGGTCTGTATATTTAGATCAGGTTTGAAAACCCCATCAATTGTTCAAAGCCTCGGCTCCACCAACAATCTCTAGGATTTCGTTGGTAATAGAAGCCTGTCTTGCCTTGTTATAGCTTAATTTTAACTGATCCCTTAATTCCGTTGCATTGTCGGTAGCCTTGTGCATCGCCGTCATCCGGGCACCGTGCTCGCTGGCAAACGAATCCCGTATTCCCTTGTACAACTGGGTTTTTAAGGATTTCGGAATCAATTGGGCCACAATTTCGGCCATAGAAGGCTCAAATAAATAATCTACATTGACACTTTTACCTTCAGAAGCGGGAACAATAGGTAAAAACTGTTCGGTAGTAACTATTTGTGTGGCCGCATTCTTGAACTTGTTGTAAACAACATCTATCCTATCATAGGAACCATTGGAAAATAGGGCCATCAATTCTTCGGCAATAAGCGCAACATTGTCAAAAGTAAGGTCTTCATATACCTCACTGTGGTTGGAAACAACCTTTCCTTTTTTAATAAGGATGTCATTCGCCTTTTTCCCGATCGCCATAAAATCAACCTGTTTTCCGGCGTAGGTTTCATTGGCCATGGCAAGACATTGTTTATTAACGTTGGTATTAAAAGCCCCACAAAGTCCGCGATTGGAAGTCACAGCGACTATTAGCACCTTTTTAACCTCGCGATTATTGGAATATTCGCTTCCCGAATCATCATCCAAACTGGCACTTAGATTTTGCAATAGCTCGGTAAGCTTGTCCGAATAGGGTCGCATAGCAGTAATGGCATCCTGTGCCTTCTTCAACTTGGCGGCAGAAACCATTTTCATGGCACTGGTAATCTGCATCGTTGAGGATACGGATGCTATTCTGTTTCGTATTTCCTTTAGGTTAGCCATAATTTTTAGTAATTAGTATTAAGTACAAAGTAATCCGCTATTCCGATTCTATATACTCAATACTTTGTACTCAATACTTTATACTAATTTTTAAATTTCGCCGTCAAATCCTTACAAACAGCGGTCAGGGTATTGGTTACCTCATCGGTAAGTTTACCTGCCTTCAGGGTATCCAATACATCCCTGTGCTTTGCGTTCAGGAACTCCAGGAAGTCCTTTTCAAATTCCTTTATCTTGTCTACCGGTACGTTTCTCAAAAGGTTTTTTGATCCGGCAAATATGATCGCTATCTGATCTTCAACGGTATAAGGATCGTTCTGGGCCTGCTTTAAGATCTCCACATTACGGCGTCCTTTTTCAATTACGTTCAAGGTAGCGGCGTCCAAATCGGAACCGAATTTTGCAAAAGCCTCCAATTCCCTAAACTGGGCCTGATCGAGTTTTAAGGTACCGGCCACTTTCTTCATGGACTTGATCTGGGCGTTACCCCCAACCCTGGAAACCGAAATTCCAACGTTAATTGCAGGACGGACCCCTTGGTTGAACAAGTCTTGACTCAAGAATATCTGTCCATCCGTAATGGAAATGACGTTTGTAGGAATATAGGCCGAAACGTCCCCCGCTTGGGTCTCAATGATTGGCAAAGCCGTTAATGATCCACCACCCTTAACCAGGGGTTTTAAAACATCTGGCAGATCGTTCATGTTTTTTGCGATATCATCATCTGCAATAACCTTTGCCGAACGTTCCAACAATCTGGAGTGAAGATAAAATACGTCGCCAGGATAAGCCTCACGTCCCGGTGGCCGTCTTAGCAACAAGGAAACCTCACGGTAGGCTACCGCCTGTTTTGACAAATCATCGTATATAATCAAAGCAGGACGACCTGTATCCCGGAAATATTCGCCAATAGATGCGCCCGCAAAAGGAGCATATACCTGCATCGGGGCAGGGTCTGATGCGTTGGCCGCAACAATAGTTGTATAAGCCATAGCGCCTTTATCTTCCAAGGACTGTGCAATGGCAGCTACCGTTGAAGCCTTTTGGCCAATAGCAACATAGATACAATAAACCGGATTACCGGCATCATAAAATTCTTTTTGGTTTAGGATGGTATCGATACATACGGTCGTCTTACCGGTCTGTCGATCCCCGATCACAAGCTCCCGTTGACCACGGCCAACCGGAATCATAGCATCGATAGCCTTGATACCTGTTTGCAAAGGTTCGTTTACCGGTTGCCGGAAAATAACCCCCGGGGCCTTACGCTCCAACGGCATTTCATAAAGTTTACCGGCAACCGGTCCTTTGCCATCGATAGGAGTTCCCAAGGTATCCACAACACGGCCTACGATTCCTTCACCTACTTTAATGGAAGCGATACGCTGGGTTCGTTTAACGGTTGCACCTTCGCCTACTCCCCTGGAAGGACCTAGGAGTACTACCCCTACATTATCCTCTTCCAAGTTAAGGACGATTCCTTCCAATCCACCTTCAAACTCCACTAACTCCCCATACTGTACGTTGGCTAGGCCATATACCCGGGCCATACCATCACCTACCTGCAAGACGGTTCCCACTTCATCCAAGGAAGCACTTGCATCAAATCCTGATAGTTGTTTCTTTAAAATTGCCGATACTTCGGCGGCTTTTACTCCTGCCATTTGTTCTTGACGTTAGACTATAGACGGTAGACGTTAGACACCTACGGCCATGGTTGTTTATAAACTACTATTTGAAAATTCTCTTTTTAAACTTCTCAATTGATGTGCAATACTCGCATCGAACTGCAAATCCCCAACTTTTAGAATAAAGCCCCCGATTATGCTTTCATCTATTGAGCTTTCCAAGGTTACCTCGTTACCTGTAAATTGTGCTACTTGATGCAGTACTTTTTTCTCCAAAGCTGGAGTTAAGGGTACTGCCGTGGTTACATAGGCTACATCCTGTCCCTTTAACTTCTCATTTAAAATGATGTATTTAAATGCCACTTCTTGCAACATGGAAATCCTTTTGTTCCCTATCAATACATTGATCAGCCCTTGTGATATGGCGTGTATATCCTTAAAGATAGCGGCCAAAGCTTTTTTCTTGATCTCATCCTGTACAATCGGACTTGTCAAAAGGTTCTGCAGTTCTTTACTATCCGAAATAGTGCTAGCAATGCTACGCATATCCTTTTCTACCGCTGCAGTAGACTTTTTGTCCACGGCAAAGTCCAAAATTGCCTTTGCGTACCGTAATGCTGCCCTAGAATCCTTCATTTTGTTTAAGTTATTAGGTTATTGTGTTATGAGGTTATTAAGTTGACTTAGGTTTTGACTCAACAACCAATTAACTTAGTAACTTCTAATTCAATTTAATATCGCCCAACATATCTTCCACCAGCTTCAATTGCTTGTCCTTGGATGACAATTGCTCCTTGATGACTTTCTCGGCAATATCAAGGGATAATGTTGCTACTTGATTTTTAATATCGGCCAGGGCAGCCTTTTTCTCGCCCTCGATGGCGGCCTGTGCCTGTTTTATCATTTTATCACCTTCAATTTTGGATTGCTCCTTGGCATCGGCAACTATCTTGTCCTTAATCTCACGGGCTTCCTTTAGCATAGACTCTCGTTCTGCCCTAGCTTCCTTCAACAATCTTTCGCTGTCGGCGGTTACGTTCTGCATTTCCTTCTTGGCATTCTCGGCTGCTGCCAAAGCATTCTTTATGCCTTCTTCCCTATCGTTTACAGCATTCAGGATAGGACCCCATGCGTATTTGCGCAACAATAAAAGAAGCAGTACAAACAGTATTAACTGCCAAAAGAAAAGTCCTGCCGAAAAGTCATTTACTAATTTATCCATGGTGTGTGCCGCCTAGGCGGATATATTAATTAAATTTCAATTTTAAAAAGGGATAAACATACCGCCCCAACCAACCGTTGGGGCCGAATGTTTTTTGTTTGGTTCTTATCCGGCGAAAATCGCGGCGAAACCAATTCCTTCAATAAGCGCCGCTGCAATCAACATCGCTGTTTGAATTTTTCCGTAAGCTTCTGGCTGACGGGCAATAGCTTCCATAGCCTTGCCACCGATCATTCCGATACCGATACCGGCACCAATAACCGCCAAACCTGCTCCTACAATACTTGGAATTTCCATAATCTATCTAGTTTAAAAATTAAAAAAATCGAATTAAAAATACTTCAATGGGATTCCAGCCTTCGCGGGAATGACTAAAATACCCCTTTATAAATGCTCCAGTTCCGGATCTCCTTCGTGTTCCTCATGGGTGGCAAACCCAAAATACAGGGCCGCAAGCATGGTAAAAATATAAGCTTGCAACAATGCCACCAACAGCTCAATCAACGAAATAGCAAAGGATAGTCCAAAGGAAAGCGGCCCCCCGACCCAACTCTTAAAAATAAAGATCAACCCAATAAGACTCATCAACACCACGTGGCCGGCGGTCATATTCGCGTACAAACGTATCAATAGGGCAAATGGCTTAATAAACATTCCCAATATTTCAATAGGCACCAATATAATATAAATGAACATTTTACCATACCAGGGCATTCCATCGCCCAAGGGATCAAAAATGTGCTTCCAATAGGTTTTATTGCCCGTAAAGTTGGTTATTAAAAATACGATGATGGCCAGGGCAGTGGTTACCGCTATATTTCCGGTTACGTTTACTCCTAGCGGGGTTTGTCCAAACATATTAAGAAACCATATAAAGAAGAATATGGTCAACAGGAAGGACATATATCTTTTGTAGTGTTTTTCACCGATATTGGCAATGGCAATATCATCCCGTATATATAGTACAATTGGCTCAAAGAAACGACCAGCACCAGTGGCTATGCCCTGATTGTCCCTGTAGCTTTTAGCTAGGCCCCGGAACAAAAACAACATTAACAGCCCGGTTACCAACATCATGACAACGCTCTTGGTAATCGAAAAGTCGAGAGGACGCACATTGGTAGGATAATGTTTTTCATCAAAATCCAAAGTGCCTTGGGCATCCGTCCTATATATTTTACTGTGGTAAAGTCGGTAATAGTTGCCATTTACCTCGGCAATGCTTTCACCATGATGGAATTTAGCAGATGAAAATACCTGCAGTCCATTGTCCCATAAAATTATAGGCAATGAAAAACCGATATGATGGGCATTTCCTTCATCGTCGGTCGTTGTAAAAAAATTAAAGTCGTGGGAATCCTGTAAATGGTGATCGATATATTCCTTTATCTCGGACTTTAGGTCCTTTCCGCCTTCTTCATCTGAATCATTTTCCTTTGCAAAAGTACTTATGCCCCAAAAAAGTGCAACAACTAAAAGAATTCTTTTCAAAAATGGATTTTGCATGTCGCTCAAAAATATCGGTCCCTAAAAATCGGTGCAAATGTACACTTTTCCCTTAAAAAGAAAAAAGCATTTTAAAGGTTTATTTTCAGGGTATTTTTAACCACAATACGACTTAACCTACCCCTTAAAAAAGATTGCCGTAAGATAGCAGAAAATTATATTAATACATTAATTTTCAATGTATTATTTTGCGAATCCGACAAGCTGGGCCTTTGTGGTTATGATTCCAGTCTGTGGAGCATTATCGAAGTAAAAATGGTTTCTATCGCCAAGCAGATGGCATAAGGCACAAAAAAAGCCGCAAATTCTAGGGTATCCATATGTCCATCCAATTTATAAACTGGATAAAAGACGATAAAAAAGACCAAAAATTTTAAGAAGCTACCGGCCATATAATAGAAGCCTACTTGATGCTTTAAACGTTGGCGATAAATATAGATCGGGAAAAAAATTGCAGCGGCCAACAAAAGGTTGATACCATAGGACCAGAGGATGAGATTGTCCCACAAAGTCAGTTCCTTGGCATAAAGTACCCCAAGATGGATGCAAAGGGCCAAAATCAGGGATAGGATTAGGGAAATTACGAATTGAAGAGGTAAATTATTTTTGAGCATTAATTTTAGTACAAGAAATAAAATTTACAAAAATACTAAATTATTGCCATCGTTGACCCCTCCGCCTTCGGTGCCCCGCCAGAATGACCATGTCGGGCTGGCGTTCGGACGGGAATGATTTTGTAGGGCTGGCTCCCCTTGCCCTTCGACTGCCTGCCCGACTTTGACATACAGGCGGGCGCTCAGGATGACGGGGAGAAGCCTTGATATGGATTTTAGCCTAGGTCAATATTTTTGTAACAATAGAAACATCAATACTTTATATGCTTTAAATGCCGTAAAACTACCCAAATTGAAATTGCCACGCCTAGGAGCGTGGCAATTATTGTAAACGTTTTATTTTCTATATGATAATGGCCATCCAGCCATTTTCCGCCTTGTACGGATAGGTATATTATAGCTCCCATCTCGAAGGCTATTCCCGATAACAGGGCAACATTCCTTAAATTATTTTTAGGAGGCTTTTGCTGGTTCATTGGACGTTGCTTGCTTAAAACTACTGCTGGATGAGGTAGTGCCGCCCTTTCCCTTCATGGTACAAGAGGCATTAAACGTAGCCCCTGGTTCCACGGCCAATTTGGATACGGAAACCGTGCCTTCTATAACGGCGGAAGATTTTAAAGATAACAGGTCGGAAACCAAAAGCTCCCCGTTAAAACTACCTTCGATATCCGCGTTTACACATTCTACCTTGCCGTGGATATAGCCATCTTTGCCTATCACCACTTTACCAGAGGTCTTTACATTACCATCTAGCTTGCCATCGATTCGGAAATCGGCTTCGGAAACGATGTCTCCCTTAATTTTTGTGTTCTTTTCGATCCTGTTGGGTTGCCCGCCTATTTCTGTCATAACTTTAGGTTTTTTGTTGTTGTCTGAAAACATTTGTTCTATAATTTTGGGGTTTATATATGCGCATTGATGACAATTTGAAATTACCTGTTCATAAACTTCCGAACTGCCGTTTGTAGTCTTCTAAGTTTTTATGTATCTGAATTATCTGATAGTTAGCCGATAAAATTACAAAATTCTCATTGCGGACCTTGTAATCTTTGTTGTTTTTTAGCAACTCTGCATAACCGAGTGCAAAATCTTTGGATTTAAACCCATGTACAACCACAAACTCGGTCTCTAGGTTGTATATATCCTTAGAAATGATGTTGCTATAATTAAGATCCTTTATGGATTTCTTGAGAACCTCAATTAATTTCAGGGCCTGGTCGTCATCCCTTATTCTAAAAGGGAATACAACTTTCCAATTGGACGCACCTTTAGATCCCGTTTCCTGCGTAAATTCCTTATTTTCCATTTTGGGCAATTGCCCCGAAACCATGTGTTGGGCCTTTTTGCCCTCTGGCATGTTGGGGTAGTTCAGGGCCACATAATTAAGTGCCTCCTTATATGCTTCAAAACCTTGGATACGGCCAATTGAATTGGCTTTTAACATTTCAAACTTGGGTACCAAAGGGTCCCCTGTATGCTTATCAATAAATTCCTGCGCTCCCGCAATTACTTCGAGATATTTCTGATCTTGGTAAACTTTGTACAATTTGTCATATTGTGCATCCATACTGTCCGAATCATCCGCTAAAATTGCTTGTGGGTTTAGAAGTATTTCCGCATAGCGCGAATCGGGGTGGTCCGCAATTATATTATCTTTCATTTGGGAAGCCAATGGGCTGCCAGATTCCTTGTATATTTTGTAAAGATTGTATTTGGAAGGCAATATTAATCGTTCCTCCGGATCTGAATTTAATACATCCTCCAATTTCCCCGCTGCCAAGGTATTTTCCTTGAACTTTTCCTTATAAATAAGCCCTAATTGATAATTGGCGAAATTTCTTTCCGTCTTTAAGCTGTCGATTACCGATACCTTTGTCGGTATTTGCCCCAAATAATAGTCCACCGAATATTTATCTCCATTTACCCCTTTATTTTTGATGGTATCGGCTACGGCATTTCCCGGTGAGACACTAGTAATCATCTGCGCCTGGTTCTTATTGGCCCATCTCCAATCGTCCTCCAAAGGACGATCTCCCCATCTGGTCCTAAAGTCCGCCTTCCCATAGCCCAAACTGGTAATGTTGTAAAAATAGAACTTCCCTTTGTTCTGTTTGCCCCCACTTGATTCGGCAAATGCCGCAATGCCCGCAGTGTTCCTCTTGGTCTCCTTTTCCGAATCGGCCTCATCCTGTGCTTTCAATTTTGAAACATAATCTTCAAAATAGGCCATTCGCTTTTCGGGCGACATTTGGTACAAATGGATGACACTATCGGAGTATTGCACAATATCCTCGTATTTAATCACATCCTCCAAGTTGTCCAATTTCCTTTTGATATATCTATATTTCTGGGGATTATCGGCCAAATTGGTCAAAGTGCTATCATAGTAATTACCGGCCACTTTATAATCATGTTCATCAAAGTAGTATTCGGCAAGGTCTTCGTAATTCAGGGCATTGATCCTAGGTTCATCCTGGGTGGCCAGGAGCGACTTGTTGTAATATGTCAAGGCAAGGGTATCCGCATTGTTGGCCATGTAGAATTCTGCTATCTGTCTGTATATCTTGTCCAAAAAAGGGCGATTTTCCCTATTTTCTTCCATTTCTGTCAAATAATCCTGAAGTACTTGCCTGTTTTCATCGGTTACCTCCGTATTTCGAAATTTTTGCAATTTCGCATTGATCATATAGACCCTAGGGGATTTCCTTTTCAATTCGATCACCTTATCAAAAGCATAATTTGCACTGTCCTTATAGCCCAATTCATTATATAATTGCCCAACGATAAAATAATATCGCCCCCTTTCGGGTTTCTTTTTGGTATAAACCGCAGCGATCCTCAATTGCTGAAGCGCTGTATCGGGAGCTTTTAAATTTATATACGCTTGTGCCATCATAGCCCTGGCATCCGCATATTCCTGATCTTTTAGGTATGCATTCTTAAGCAACCGGTTTAAATTTTTGATGGCCAATTCTTCATTTTCCAAGCGAATGTTCACCTTTTCCCTCCAAATAGTGGCCTCAATGAGCATATCACTGTCGGTATTGTTTTTTAGGATATAATTAAAGGCCTCCAGTGCAGGAATGTAACGTTGGTCATAGTAGCGCGATTTTCCCAATAATAAAAAAGCCCCGTCGATCTCGGGGTTCCTTTCCCTATACTTAATGTCCATGCTGTGCTTCTGAATAGCCTTGGTGGCCTTTTCCTCCGCAATGGTAAACTTGGGGTTGTTACCTTCGGAGTCCAATCGTATATCATCTGTGACCTCCAATCTTTCCACCGGCAAAATATCCCAATAATTGTCCCTATAGTTATTGTTGAGTTCCTCCGTGCCTTCATCCAAAGCAATATCCCCATTGTACAACACATTGTATTTGGTGTTCATGGCATGGAAGCTGCGGTTTAAGAACGCATCTTTCTTAGTGGAACAGGCATTAAAAGCCAGACCCACCAAAACAGCGGATAAAATAAATTTGGAATGAAGCTTCAAAATAGGCTTTGTATGTTCTTTAGGGGATAACTAAAATTTGGCCGAATTATTATGTAGTTGGCCGATAAAAGTGCAAAAAGAGGGCAGAAAAAAGAGGATAGAAATAGAGAAATTGGAAAAGGGGCAATATAGAGGGTGTTCAAAGTGCAAAATCAAGCTCAAGCTCGAGTTCAATATAAAATACAAAGGAACTACCCTCAAACGAACCACCTAACCCCTAAACGTCCATCCTTTTTTGACCGACTGATCGGTTCGTATTCTATTTTTATGTGGAAAATCCAGACAATTGTGTGTTCTTTATAGACGTTTTGTGCCATAAACCGGAGAAATTGGTTTCTATTCCGCTTACCTAATATCAACAACCGACCTGTAGGTATGTTTTATGATTTTCCATCCCTAGGTCGCATCAAGCAGTTATAGATTCTTTAATTGGACATGAAAAGGGCTAACCCGCAAAAAACTGCTCCAATTCCCTTAATGTTTCCGTTGATGTTTTTATATCCCTAACAATATCCCCATGATCCAACACTACGATGCGTTCACAGACCTCGGTAACATGGATCAGGTCATGACTGGAGATCAAGATCGTTGTTTCCATATTGGCGGTTAATTCCCTGATGATCCCCTTCAATCGAATTTGGGTGGTAGGGTCCAGATTGGCAAAGGGCTCGTCTAGTACGATTACTTCCGGATTGCCTATAAAGGAAGCAATAATGCCAACCTTTTTTTGATTGCCCTTGGAAAGGTCCCGCAGGTATTTTTTTTGGTTGAGGATCTCCCCGTGGAAAAAATCGGTAAAAGAGGACAAAAGCCCATCCACATCGGCCTTATTTCGTCCGCGTAGTTCCCCGATAAAATAAAAATACTCCTCCGGAGTAAGATAGCCTATCAAAAAGGTCTCATCGATAAAGGCAGCGGTAAAAGGTTTCCAACTTTCACTTTTATCTACTTGCACGCCGTTGCTAACGATATGTCCGGTTGTAGGCTGTATTAGATCCAGCAACAGGCTAAAAAAAGTGGTCTTTCCCGCTCCGTTGTTACCTACCAGCCCAAAACTTTGTCCTTTAGGTATTTCCAGATTTGGTATATTGAGAACGGTTTGTTCCCCGTATTTTTTGGTTAAGTTGTCTGTTTTAATCATATTTTAATGTTCAAGTGTCAAGTTCAGGTTTAGTTTTCGGCCCTTCGGCTGCACCCTATATTACATATCCAAAGTTCGGTGTTTGGTGTTTGGTGTTTGTTTTAAAAATAAAATGTGAAAACATTTCCCCTCGGTCAATACTAAGTTTTTTGCTTATACGCCAATAGGGTTTTGTATTTCTCCTTTTTGTAAATGCGTTCTATCATGGAAAATGCCCTATTTTTAAAGGCAAAACCCAAGAGTCCTGCCAGGGCAACAAAAATATAGCCAGCAGTTGGATTGATAAGATAATGCCCCAAAGCATAAATAACCAGTGGGAGCACCAATTTGGGGAGGGTAAGTAACAAGGTTCTGGCGTTAAATGCCTGTTTATCCCCAAATGCCTTTTTATTGGAGGTTAGATCGATCGGGGTCTTTATATACGCCCCTCCCCAAAGCACCAGATAGGAATTTACACCCATATTGTACACGGCCCCTACCAATACGGCCAGATAGGCCTGCCACCCAAAATAGAGGTAAAAAGAGGCTATGATGGTGCTTATCGCCGTGGCAATGATAATTAAATACCACTTGGAATCCAGGTATTCCCTGTATTGAATGTTCTGGCTCATCATCAAGGAATAGTAGGAACTGTCCCAACTTGGCACAAATTGGCCAAAACTAAAGAGGAATCCCCCCGAGATAAAAATTCCAGCAAAAATCTTCCAGATCGGCGAGTTGTAGGTCTCAATGCCACCGGTAAAAAAAAGGAAACCATAAAAAATAAAGAAAACGCTCATAATCACGGTGGTTCGTGAACGTTTGTTTCTTTTAATAAGCTTGATGTCATTCTTTAAAAAAGTTCCCAAATTGCCAAAGCGGTTTAGCCAGCTCAGATCTTCCGTTTTGGCCTCGGCATGTTTGGTAGATAATCCGCCGTCCAAATACATGTTCCTTTTAAAGTAACCAAATGCGGTTGCATACCAAATTACCAATACCACCCACGGAAATATGGCGATCCAAGGAATTTGGTACAAAGCGTTGAATAAGGGACCTGTATATTGGGTTACATCGAACCAATCGTAATATTGCCCCAAGGCCAAAAGCACGACTAACGCCAGAACGGGATAAAAAATACTGTTCTTGTTGTTGACCAGCACATTGATGAAATTATTTCCATATATCAGGGCCAAAATACCCAAATGCCACCCTATGACGCCGAATGGTTCGTAGCCTTGGACCAATAGGACAATGGAGAAGGGCACAAAGAAAAAGGCATGTGCCAAATTAAAAAAGGAAAAAACGGTCTTGCCCAGACTAAAATGTACCACCTCGTCTTTTTTAAACGGCAAATACAGCAGTGGTTTTATATTGATGACGGGCATTTTCTGCAACATATATCGGATTACCAGATCAAATACCAGATAATAGATCAGAAACTTATTAACTATCTCCAAAGGGTCTCCCCAACCCTGTTCCTTGATAATAAAGAACACACCAACTCCCATGGAAAGAAAAACGGCAACAAAATACAAGGCCATAAAACCCATAAAAATCTTAAACGCCACATTGGTCTTAAATGAAGCCGATCGGTAAAAGGATTTCCATTGGAGGTTAATAAAATGTTTAAACATAGAAAGTTGTTTATTGTTTGGGGTTCTTCTGTTTGTGGTTTGTGGTTGCGGAGGCTTGGGTTCTGTTCAAGGCTCAAGGATTATGGTTCAAGGTTCCGATTACAGGTTTTGTTTGAAAATTTAAATATACGTTTTGTAGCGGATATAGTCACTTTTTCGCAAATTCGAATTTTAAAAAGCCAATGCTTTCCGTATTTTTGCATAAAATATAGACATGGCCCACTTTTATCCCTTAACGGTACAGCATATAAAACCGCTTACCGAGAATTCAGTTGCAATTACTTTTGCTATTCCCAAGGAACTTACGCAGACCTTTTCCTTTAGTGCGGGGCAATACATCACCATAAAAAAGGAAATTAAGGGCAAGGAGCTCCGCCGATCGTATTCCATAAGTTCGTCCCCAAAAAGTGGAACTATTACCGTAGGGGTAAAAAAAGTGGACAAGGGGAGTTTTTCCGACTATGCCAACCATAAATTGGCCGTAGGGGATGTTTTGGAAGTAATGCCCCCCGAAGGCCGGTTTGTCTTCAACCCTACCCCAAAACCAAAAAATATCGCAGCCTTTGCGGCGGGTAGCGGAATTACCCCTGTCATCAGTATCGCCAGGTCTGTTTTGGAATCCAACCCCAAGAACAAATTTGTACTGGTCTATGGCAACAAATCCTACAAGGAAACTATGTTCTACACGGAACTGGTAAAACTACAGTTAGAATATACCAACAGGTTTTTTGTCTATTTCATTTGTAGTCAGGAGCGGGAGGAAAATTCCCTTTTTGGTAGGATCGATGTGTCTACGGTCAATTATGTGGTAAAAAACAAGCATAAGGACATTGCTATTGACGACTTCTACCTCTGTGGTCCCGAAGCCATGATACAACTTGTAAAGGATAGCCTTAAGGAAAACGAAATTACAAGCGAGGACCATATTCATTTTGAGCTGTTTACCGAGACCGAGATCAAGGACGAAATCCCCCTAACCCCCGAGGGCAGCACCCAACTTACGGTGACCGTGGACGATGAGGAATTTTCATTCTCTATGGACAAGAAGGTAAAAGTACTGGATGCGGTTCTCAAGGAAAACATAGATGCACCCTATTCCTGCCAGGGCGGGGTATGCAGTACCTGTATTGCCCGAATCAAGGAAGGACAGGCCGTAATGGAAAAAAACCAGATCCTGACCGATGACGAAATCGCGGAAGGACTAATATTGACCTGCCAGGCCCATCCAACCACACCGACTTTGAAGATAGATTATGATGACGTATAAGGTGCCCAAAACCCTTCTTCCCGAAACTAGGCAGTATAAAAGGAACAACTGAGGACTAAAAAATCCCAGTAATCAATCCTGGACCAATTTTGCGACCATCGGTTATTGGCCAAATTCCCTCTTCAAAACCTTAGTAGCATGTTCATACCCGATGGCATAGGCCCTTTCCATACCTTTTTTGTCCAATACACCGATCTTATCCAACTCCTTGGGTTCAAATACCAAATCGCATTCTTTCACCTTTTCCAAATTGATGGCATAGATCATTAAGCTGGTCGTACGCCCCGCCAGTTGTAAGGAAGTCTTAATAGATTCTTTCCCTACCTCCCTAATGGCCGATACATTGCTGCCAATCGTAAAATTGCACTGGACTGGCAGGGACTCTAATGGAAAATTATTCATAATTCCTCCATCCGCATAGAGCTGGCCATTGATATCTACCGGGCTAAAGATAGGAGGTAGGGCGGCCGAAGCCAACAAGGGCTTTATAAGTTCGCCCGAAGAAAATTGCACTTGCTCCCCTTTCTGTAGATTGGTGGTCATTACGGAAAGATATCGTTGCAGCTGCTCAAAACGATTCTCGGGAAAATATTGCTCAAAAATCGGGATATACTTTTCCGTGTCAAAAAGACCTGGCTTATGACGTGCAAAAAATTGGTACTGGAACAAGGGTACTTTCTTAAAAAAGGACAACATCTCCGGGACCGAATTACCATTGGCGTACAAAGCTCCCACCAAAGCACCGACGCTAGTTCCGGACACGTAACTTGTTTGGATTCCATATTCGTTCAAAGCCTGGATCAAACCAATGTGGGCAATACCCTTGACCCCGCCGCCAGAAAGAACTAAACCAATGGATTTATTTTTAAGGCTTTCCAAATTCATATAGTAATGGATTTTTGAATAATTTTTGGTTGGAATCCCCTTCCGTAAATTTCTTCGGTCCAATTTACCCGACCAAACGGTTGGTTCCGTTCATTTTAAAGGGAATTATAGTCTTCTTCTAGGTAATTCATCGATCTAATATTGGTACTTGGCCAACATTGAGGTGATTATAACGATTTGATAAAAGTACAAAAAAGACTAGGTAGTCTGAAGGGATCAAAATCAAATCTTCGTTAAATCTGTGAATATCTGTAATGAAAAATAATGGCGCACGACCAAACCGTTCAGTCCATTTTATCGTAAGTTTACATAGAATGCATTCCGATAAACTACATAACACCGCCATTTTGGTATTTGCCAATTCCCCCGACGAGGAATTGAAGTGTAAGCCTATTACCAACGATAGGGCCCTATTTGACGAACTTACCTACAGTACCTTAAGAATTGTAAAAAAAACCGCTCTTCCTTATTTTCATATCACCGAAAAACAACAGCTGGGAAATTCCTTTGGGGAACGTTTTGTGAATGCCGTACTAATGGTATTTGGGCAAGGATTTGACAATGTGATTACCATAGGCAACGATACCCCCCTTCTAAAAACTTCCCACCTTCTTGAGGCTCATGGGCTATTGGAAACCAGGAAATCCGTTTTGGGGCCCTCTGCAGACGGAGGATTTTATCTATTGGGCCTCCATCGTTCGCAATTTGACCCGGTGGCCTTTAAGGATTTGCCATGGCAGACTTCCAGTTTATCCCATAAATTATTGCAGCTGCCCACAATATCACACCATATAACGGTGCACTTGCCCACATTATACGATTTGGACAATGCGGCCGACCTTAAATTTTTGGTCCAATTTACCCGACATATTGGTGCCAACCTTCGAAGAATTATCCTTGCCTTGACTTCGCGCAATAGAAAGGGGACCATTAATTACAATATCAATTTTGTCAAGGCTTCCACTGGGCGGATTCCTTTCAACAAAGGGTCCCCAATTTCCTTCTAATACCCCTCTATTTCATTTCAATCTTGTTAACGGAAACGTTGCGTTCTTTCCTTTTTCGCCAACGCGATGTATTTCGTTGTTATCCATATATCCAATTCAATAAAAACAAAATAAATAATGGCAAATCCATATTACGAATCCACAGATCTTAAAAAATTTGGAAAAATAACCGAATGGGGCGAAGAACTCGGAAACAAGTTCTTTGACTACTACAGAAAGGTTTTTGAGGAAGGCGCCCTAACCGCCCGTGAAAAATCCCTGATCGCCCTAGCCGTGGCCCATGTCGTAAAATGCCCCTATTGTATTGATGCCTACACCCAAGATGGCTTGCAAAAAGGCATTACCAAGGAGGAAATGATGGAATCTGTCCACGTGGGGGCCGCGATCGAAAGCGGGGCCACCTTGGTCCACGGGGTACAAATGATGAACAAATACAATAAATTATCGATGTAAACTGTAGTTTACAGTTGGCGTTTCCAGTTGGCAGTATATTAATTGCCGACTACTGCCTTTTGTAACCGCTTACTGAAAACTGAAAGAATGGCTTTAAAAACATTACATGCAAGACATAAAGATCTTGCAAAGACCAATAGACAGTTGGAAATCCTGAACTCGGGTCCTTTTGCCAATGGGGAATTGCCCCGGTTTAAGGATATGATCGCAAAAACGGGCCAATTTCCGATCCGGCCCAAAAAATTGGAGGTTTTGCAGATCAATGTGGGCTATATGTGCAATCAGGTTTGCGAGCACTGCCATGTGGACGCGGGGCCGGACCGCAAGGAAATCATGACCCGGGAGACCATGGAGCAATGTTTGGAGGTCATTCGTCATACCGGAGCGCATACCCTGGACCTAACGGGAGGGGCTCCCGAAATGAACCCCGATTTTAGGTGGTTTGTCGATAAAGCTTCCAAAGCTGGCATCGTGGATTTTATTGTCCGATCGAACCTGACCATCCTTAGGGCCAACAAAAAGTATCACGATCTACCCGAATTCTTTAAAAATCACAACGTCCATGTTATATCCTCCATGCCCCATTATACCCGTGGCAAAACCGACAAACAACGTGGGGAAGGAGTTTTTGACAAATCGATAAAGGCCCTACAGGAGTTGAATGCGGTGGGCTACGGAATGCCCAATAGCAGCTTGCGATTGGACCTGGTCTATAATCCATCCGGTGCGTTCCTTCCCGGTGACCAAAGTGCTATGGAGCGCGATTTTAAAAAAGCCCTAAAAGCGGACTTTGACATCCATTTCCACAACTTGTTCGCAATTACGAATCTACCCATAGCCCGCTTTCTGGATTACCTTATCGCTTCGGAAAACTATGAAGATTATATGTATGCTTTGGTAGAGGCCTACAACCCTGTTGCCGTAGAAAACGTAATGTGTACCAATACTATTTCCGTGAGTTGGGATGGTTGGTTGTACGATTGCGACTTTAACCAAATGTTAGGCCTTAAGGTGGCCAGCAAAATAAAACATATAAAGGACTACGACGAAGATATTCTTAACGATAGGGAAATCCTTATTTCACAACATTGTTACGGTTGCACGGCCGGGGCGGGGAGCAGCTGTCAGGGGAAGATTACCCAATAGTTTTTACCTCATGCTGTGGTTACCTATCGGTATGCATTCAAGATCAAACCCAACAAAAGTTTATGGGTTTATGGGTTATATTCTTTCGGACAAACTGCCGTCTAGCCTGACCCAATAGCTAACTATCCTACTTGTTCACTTCTTCCCTGTACATTAATAACCGACCGAGTGGTCTTTGGCTATTTTAAAACATTTTTTTTTTGCAAAAATTATGTAGTTCATCGAATTGTATACATTTTTTATCTCTTTAGACACAAGAAATCAGGGTTTTATAAGTTATATAAAGAGACTATATAGTCTGTTTTATAAAAATCCGACAAATCCCGATTTCCATGGAAAAAAAAATGAAGCGAAGAACCACCATGCACAGATTACAGGTCACCGGTCTGGAAATGTTTTATCAAAATGGGTATTACAATACCAGTATTGACGATATCCTAAAGGAGCTCTCCCTTTCCAAAGGGGCATTTTATTACCATTTTCGATCCAAGGAAGATTACTTTATCGGGATTGTCCAAAACCTGTTGGTTCAAAAAATCTATAGCTCCCTTGTACAGCCAATAGAAGGAAAGGAGGATCCCTTTACCGTTATCGCCCAATGTTTTGAAAATTCGTTGGAGACAGCGGAACACAATGAGCTGGATCGCGGGTTTGTACTGAGCAATTTTATGGCCGAGTTTAAAGGCAGGAATCCGGAAATCATGGAATACTTTAAGGATATACTTAAGGTATGGGAGGTAAACCTAATTTCGAGCCTGCAAAAAGGAAAGTCGGACGGGTATGTAGACCGACATATAGATAGCGATTCCGTAGCTACCTATCTTATCTCTTCCTATATCGGGATCCGGGCTTTAATGGTAGAGGGCAATTGCAGGACATTGCGATACAAGTATATGCAGCAGTTGAGGCAATACTTCAAAATGTTGACCCATAAGGAAACCGCCTAGCAGCTTTGACTCCGACGCAAAACCTCCTCAATTTTGTTTACCACGTCCTTAGGTCCGATGGTTTCCATGGCCTTTTCATAGCCATGTGGGAATTTATTGCCGTAAATGGATGTAGGAATCAATGGATATTGATTACGATCGGCCAACAGGGCATTATTGGCATCCTGACCAAAGGGATAGAATCCGGCATAGGGATGGGTTACGCCCCAGAGGGTTATGGTAGGCACCCCATACATAGCCGCCAAATGGCCGTTGCCACTGTCCATGGAAAGCATAAGTTGCAAATTTGAAATCACCCCCAATTCCTCGGCAAACGAAACTCTTCCCACAAGATTTATACAATTTTCATAACAAGCGCCCCAATTTTCAAGCTGTTTACTTTCCTCACTCCCTCCCCCAAAAAGCAAAATTTTATACTTATTGGTTTTGTTTAAAGTGGAGATAACGTCCGCCATTAAATCTAGCGGATATTTTTTTCCATCATAAGCGGCAAAAGGCGCAATACCAATCAGTCTTTTATTCCCAGAATCCACTAAATCCACGGTTTCCAAACTAAGTGGTAGTTTGGGCAACACATTTTCATTAGATAATCCTATCGGATATCCCAACTTTGAAAAAACATCGGCATAACGTTCATGTGTAGTTGTTAAAGGCTTAAAAACCTTATTTTTTGTCGCCGTCAACGCTTTCTTTTCCTTTCTGCCCTTATCAATCTGTACAAAAGGAACCTTTCCAAGACCAAAAAAAAGTTTGAGGACCTTGCTTCGCAGCACATTGTGAAGATCGGCCACTCCCGCAAAGCTTTCCTGTCTTAGCTCTTTGTAAAGCTTCCAGAGACCCATAAAACCCTTATGCTTCCCCTTTACATCGGCCTCAAGGACCGCCACATTGGGTAGGGAATGGAACATGGGTTTAAAAAAACTACGGGTAAGTACCGTAATCTGAATTTGGGGATACTGTTTAACCAAAGCGACAAGTACTGGCACGGTCATTGCCACATCCCCCATGGCAGAAAGTCGGATAACAAGAATTTTTAAAATGTTCGTCTCACTTTTGGCCACGTAGTACCGGATTTAACTCCTCGTCATTGTACATCTTCATTTGCTTATATACCTTCATGTATTTTTTGCCCGCTTCTATATCCCCCAGCAATTGGTCTATGGCAAGGGAAAGATCCCTTTTCTGCTCCAATAGTACCGTAAGCTTCTTTTCACAGGATTGGCGATGTTCCGAAGACGCGTCCTTTCGATCCACTTCTTCCTGCATATGATATACCTTTAAGGCCAAAATGGATAACCGATCTATGGCCCACGCTGGACTTTCGGTATTTATTGTGGCACCATCAAGTACATGTACCGATTGGTATTTGTCTAAAAAATAACTGTCAATATATTCCACAAGGTCTGTTCTATCTTGATTGCTTGCATCAATTTTTCGCTTTAGCTTCAAAGCGGCAACAGGGTCGATTTGTGGATCTCGGATTATATCCTCATAATGCCATTGTACCGTATCTATCCAGTTCTTTCTATACAAGAGGAAGGAAATCTCACCTTTGGGATATGGATTGTCGAAGGGTTGGGATACACTGTCCTTTATATGGTATTTTTCAATACTTTTCTCAAAGATTTCGTAAGCAAACTGGCTAAACATATTTATCGTGATTTTAAGCAAAGATACCTATTTTAAAGCTCAAGCTCAAGTTCAGGTTTAAATCCAAAATTATGTGCTACAGCCTATAGGTCGACCAAAAGATCAGAAACAAATACTACAAAGGGCATTAAAACACAGAGAATAATCGCAATTTCCTTGATTTTGTCCCTCCTTATGGATTCTATAAAAGTATTCAAAAAGATAACCGAAGGAAAAAATGTAATAATAATAGGAGCAACCTGTGATGTAGATTTTAGTATCACCAAGACCATTCCCAATACAAAGGAAATCGCAATTAACCGTAAGGTGGTAACCCTTCCCAGACCGGTTATCCCAAGTTTTATAAACGTTATTGAGCCCGTTATGGTAGTTATTAAAAAATAGGTGATGTATTTTGTGCTGTTTCCAATTCCGAAGAAAAATGAGGTGTTAAATGTAAAATCAAAAACATAATGGGCAGTCAAAAAGGCCATGTTATTTGACAAAACGAGAAAAGCGATCAAAATAATAAATCCTGTAAAGCAACCGGCCAACGGCACCAACCAATTTCTAATGTTTTTAGATCCATAAAACGCAATACCAACATAGACCAACACAAGGTAAAGCAAAGCCCAATCATAGAAGAAACTCGCCACAACCACCCATAAGGTAGCATCAAATATTTTTAGCTTTACATTCTTTTGAGATCGAAGACTTAGCAATCTTCTACAGGCAAATAACAGGAACAAACTGCAAAAGATGGCATCGTTGTCTGCCAAAACTTCGGGAAATATTAGGAGAAGCATGGTATAAAACAAAATTCCAAAGGAATTTGTATTCGTTACCTTTATTCTTTTCACGATAAAATTCACCACAAAAATACTGAAAAGCAAAACCCCTAGGACAAAGGTTTGGAACAGCAATTGATCTGGTCCAAAACTTCTATTAAACATGTATAAATTGACAAACCAGTAGAGAGCAAATACAAAAGTGAATACGATAACGTAATTAACGGGCTTTCTTTTTCCAAAAACGCTTGAAATCATCGATGGATTTTATATTTTTGTTCTTGGTAAATATAAGTAAGATGACAGCATTTTTTTACGGCATTGAGAATTTATTTGTGAACTACCTATTTTGGCCATTAGATCAATTGCGCTATATGCACAGCTGGTGGGGCTCTAATTGGTTCAACTGTATTTTGTTCCTTATCGGTGCGGGCGCCTTTATATATTGGGTGATGCAACTTCAAAAATTTGGAGAGAAAGGCCAAGTTTGGGATGTTGAGACCCAAACGTATCAATAGCAAGTGTCAGTCTAATAAGTCCGATAACTGCGTTACGCTCGTTCCCAAACTATTTAGCTCTGGCACTCGACTGTTTGGGCTTACATAAATTGTATTGTGGATCGGTCTTGTTTCTTGCCTTTTATGTATTCCATTGAATAATACCTTGCCTGTACTGACCTCACGAGTTTCCTAAAAATAGTGTGCTTAATCATTACAGATCAAATCCCAGGTCCTTCCTATAGTAGATTCCGTTGAACTTAAGTTTGTTCATATTGCCGTAAGATGTTTCCAAAGCTTGTTTAAAGTCCTTGCCGTATGATGTTACGGCCAACACCCTTCCCCCATTGGTCAGCACTTTTTCATCCTTTAGTTGGGTGCCTGCATGAAATACCAACGAATCGGTTATATTTTCGAAGCCGGTAATGACATCCCCTTTTTTATATGTTTCCGGATAACCCCCCGCTACAGCCATCACCGTAGTTGCCGTTCTTTCATCTATTTGAAGGTCGATCTTATCCAACGTCTGATTGGCCACCGCTTGAAAAACCTCCACCAAATCATTTTTAATACGCGGTATGACCACTTCGGTCTCAGGGTCTCCTAAGCGAACGTTGTATTCAATAACAAGAGGGTCTTCCCCTACTTTTATCAAACCTATAAAAATAAAGCCTTTGTATGGGAGCCTGTCCTTTTGGAGTCCGTCAATAGTAGGCCTAATGATGCGCTTATGAATTTTATCCATAAAAGCATCGTCAGCAAAGGGAACGGGGGATATCGCTCCCATGCCGCCCGTATTGAGTCCGGTATCCCCTTCCCCTATCCGCTTGTAATCCTTTGCGGTGGGCAATACCTTGTAATTTTTACCATCGGTCAGGACAAAGACGCTCAGCTCTATTCCGCTAAGGAATTCCTCGATAACTACAGTGGTGCTAGCGTTTCCAAATTTTGCTCCCACCAACATTTGCCTTAACTCTTCTTTAGCTTCCTCAAGTTCATTAAGAATAAGCACCCCTTTACCGGCTGCCAATCCGTCTGCCTTCAGCACATATGGAGGGGATAGCTTTTCCAAAAACGCATAGCCTTCCTCTAAGTTATCTTTTGTAAAACTTTGGTATGCCGCGGTAGGGATATTATGGCGCATCATAAACTCTTTGGCAAAATCCTTGCTGCCCTCTAGGGTGGCTGCTGCCTTTTGAGGTCCAATTACAGGAATGTGCACAAGTTTCTTATTGTTAAGAAAAAAATCGTGAATGCCGTTTACTAACGGATCTTCCGGACCTACCACGACCATTTGGATATCCTCTGAAATAACCACATTTTTAATCGCTTCGAAGTCGTTTACACCAATAGGTATGTTTTTGGCAATCCCAGCGGTACCAGCGTTTCCGGGGGCCACAACAAGCTTGTTAAGTAAAGGGCTTTGTTTTAGTTTCCATGCTAGGGTATGTTCCCTTCCCCCAGCACCTAAGATAAGAATGTTCATTTTTTTGGAAAGTTTGCCCAAAAATACGGTTTGCTCTTGAATTATGGTATCCCTAAACCGTATAAAAATCCACTTCCCCTATTTACGAGAAAACTGGGGTGCAGGTATAAGAACCAAGACGTAAGACTAAAGAATATAGTAAATCCCACTTGTCAACGGCATCATTTAATGCAAGGTCTAGGTTCTTGGACAGGAAAAATTAACTTTATTCCACAAATATTGCGGGAGAAATAAAGATAAAGATTGACAATTACTACTTTCTATTTCTATCCTTAAAATCCCTGTGTTCCGTTTTCACGAGTTCTTCCTGGGAAAGTGTTTTAAAGTAGTCAAACGTACGCTTCATGCCTTCCCCTCTCCCTATTTTGGGTTCCCACCCCAATACTTCCTTCGCCCTGGAAATATCCGGCTGCCGTTGCATGGGATCGTCCTGTGGCAAAGGTTTATATACAATCTTTTGATCAGTGCCCGTTAATTTTATAATCTCCTCCGCAAATTGCTTTATGGTAATCTCATGTGGGTTGCCAATATTCACGGGATCGGTATAATCGCTCATCAACAACCTGTAAATACCCTCCACCTCATCATCCACGTAACAAAAGGATCGGGTTTGCGAACCATCCCCAAAAACGGTGAGATCTTCCCCTCTAAGGGCCTGTCCCATAAATGCAGGGATCACCCTGCCATCGTTAAGTCGCATCCTTGGGCCGTAGGTATTAAAAATCCTTACAATGCGGGTATCCAAACCATGAAAACGATGGTACGCCATGGTAATGGATTCCTGAAAGCGTTTTGCCTCGTCATAGACCCCTCTTGGCCCTATGGTATTGACATTGCCATAATATTCTTCGGTTTGGGGGTGAACCAAGGGATCGCCATAAATTTCAGATGTTGAGGCTATTAGAATCCTGGAACCTTTGTCCATGGCCAAGCCAAGTAAATTATGGGTACCCAGAGCACCAACCTTAAGGGTCTGAATAGGAATCTTTAGATAATCGATAGGACTTGCAGGGGAAGCAAAATGTAGGATATAATCCAGTTTCCCAGGTACATGGACAAACTTGGTGACATCGTGGTGGTAAAACTCAAATTGGGGCAGCCTAAAAAGATGCTCAATATTCTTTAGGTCGCCCGTAATGAGATTGTCCATCGCGACAACGTGAAAGCCTTCCTTTATAAATCGGTCGCACAGATGGGACCCCAGAAATCCGGCCGCACCGGTTATAAGTACTTTTTTCATGTGATGTTTTAATTGAAGATGTTATACCCCCCGGGAAAACAGTACTGTCGTTACTGTTTTAAAAATAATCCTTAAATCTAATGTAATTGATCGGTTTTTTATATAGTACAGATCGTATTCCAGTTTTCTGACGGAATCGTCCAAGTTTTCTCCGTACTTGTATTTCACCTGTGCCCATCCCGTAATTCCGGGCTTTATCAAGTGTCGAACATTGTAAAAGGGTATGATTTTGTTGAGTTGGTTTACAAATACCTTTCGTTCCGGACGAGGCCCGATAAATTGCATATCCCCCTTAATTACCGACATAATCTGCGGTAATTCATCTATCCTAAACAATCTTAGTATTCTTCCAAAGGGAGTAATCCTACTGTCGTTTTTGGTGGCCATTTTTGCCCCGGCCTCTTCCGCGTTCACCACCATAGACCTGAATTTATATATTTTGAATTCCTTACCGTATTGGCCCACTCTTTTCTGGGAATAAAACAACGGCCCTCTATTGAAAAACAGATTTAAGAAGAAAACTAAAGGAACACAAATTAAAAAAAGAAGACCCACAAATACGGATAGGAAAAAGTTAACCCCAAAACTAAAAATTTTTTGCAGGTATCTGATTTTCTTGTTTCTAAATTGAAGAATCTCGTAAAAGCTGTCGTTATGCGATCGTACGGGCAAGGCTTCATAAATACTTTCATAAAAGGAAGTAAACGAGATTACCTCCTTTCCTTTTAAGATGGATTTCAACATTATATTTTCAAAATCCAAAGGAATATTATTATAACTTTTGGTGTTGATGATCCATGCATCTATCTTTTCTGTGGCTGACAAAAAGAATCTCTTATTCTCAAGGCTGTTTCCTTTCACGGAATACGTTAATTTTACCTTGTAAAAGGTTTCCAATTCCCCTCCATTTATGGACTCCACATCTTCCCTTAAGTTTTGTTCGGTACTTTCATCATAAACATACAATACTTTCTTGGTGGTAGGGATAATTCTAAAAACATTGACAAAAAGAAAGCGCCATAATCCAATTTCCACAGGAGTAAGGATCAAAAAAGAAAGTAAGGGCATCCTCCAAAAACTGGCATCAAAGAAAATTACGCTGAACATAAAAACCACAAAGACGTAGAGCACGGAGACATAGAGGGACTGGGAAAGTACATATCTTCTCTTGATCACCTTTCCCAAATTGTAGAATTCCAAGATATAGGCCAATGCGAGGTATGAAAAAATTCCGACCGTGAAGATACTTACTTTTCGTTCCAAGGAAATATACTCCCTATCTATCGCATCGTTGACAAAAACATTCAGGGAGGCCAAAATAATTAACATGTCGCCCACCAGCAAGATAAATTTGCGTTCAATGGAATTGAGGATGGAGGGCCTTGACATTATTGAAAATATTTTCGAGGCTCAAAGATAGTTTTTCATTTTCGAAAAGACATCAAGTTTTTGGTTTCTGACGAACCTACTAGGTTGATTACGGTTAATCCTCGGTAAAAACTTCAGAAATATATTTTTTAGCCAAAATGTCATAGGTAAAATTTTCCAGAAGATATTCCTTGCCAATACTTCCCAATTTGTCCAACTTTGCCTTGTCCATTTGACTTATGGATATAATTGATTCCCTAATTCGCTTACTATTTTCCGCAGGAATCACAAATCCACATTTCCCTCTAGAAATAGGGTTGTCCAAAAATTCTCCAGACATTAAAATAGGTTTACCCGCAAACATATAGTCAAAGGTTTTCTGGGCAGAAATTCCGTAATTATAAATTTTGGAATTGTACCAACCAAGATAAAGCAAATCACATGCTTTTAGAAATGGGAGCACTTGGGACTTAGGAACTTTATCTAGAAAAACGATATTGTCGGAAGTAGTTATCCCCATAAGTTTTTCCTTCTCATTACCAGACCCAAGGAGACATAAACAAATATTTTTAGGCACACTATTCATTGCTTGGATTACATATTCCATGGCATTGGCCTTGCCCAACGTACCAGCATAACCAATGACAAACTTATTCTTGGGAATGTTTCTATCCAAATAGTCGCTTATCTTTTCCTTATTTTTTAATTTCTCCAGATTATACCCGTTGGAAATCCAACTATACTTAAAATCGTTGCGCCCCAATACGTTTTCAATATGCTTATCTGCATTTACGAGCACCGATACAATGTGGTCAGCACGACGATATCCCAGCTTTTCCACCCAGGCCAAAAATCTGACAAAAACATTCCTATCCGAATAACCCCCCAACTCTACAAGGGTCAAAGGCCAAATATCCCGGATCTCCAGAATAAACTTGGCCTTGGGGAATTTTTTCTTAAAATAATAAACCACATTTAATACAGGGAGAATGGACATGGAAGAAACGACGATATAATCTGGTTTGGGCAATTTTTTTATGGGAATAAAAAAGAGGAGTCCACAAAAAATAAGCCAGCTCAAAATCCTCGGTACGCCCTTGCTATTTGTAAATCTATTCCCTTTGACGACAAGCGTTCGGACGTCATTATCCAAGATCTTAAACAGTCCCTTAAAGGAAATATTCTTGCTGGGTACATGGGAAAAAGAGGAGGTTATCAAGGTTATATCATATCCTTTTTTCTCAAATTCCTTGGCCAAGTAATAATGCCTATACCCATCACCGTTCAATTCGGGGGTTGTAAGATACTGGTTGATTATCCAAATGTTTTTTGACATACTATTTCAACTCAATCGTGATCAAGAATTTTTAATTTGTACTGGTTGAATGACCAACAAGTCGCTCAACAATAAGACTACCAGAATTTCCTTTCCCGTACAATTCCTTACTAAATTCAATGTCGGATTTTATTATACCGTTATACGCCGCGATTATCCGATCTTTGGAATGCCCCGTCAAAAAGTTCACCCCATTTAGGACCAGTTCCACCCACTCCGTTTCGTCCCGAACGGTAATGCAAGGCTTCTTAAAGAAAAATGCCTCTTTTTGCAATCCGCCACTATCGGTTATCACCATTTGACAGTGGGACAACAACCAAATCATTTCAAAATAACCAACGGGTTCTAGTATCTGAATGTTTTTAGCCGGAACTATGTTGAAGCCCTCTAATTTTTTTATGGTCCTGGGATGAAGTGGTAATACTACTTTCTGGCTTTCGGCTATCTCACCTAAGGCCTGAAAGATAGAGATCAGCTTGGCGCGATCATCCGTGTTTTCTTGGCGATGGATAGTCGATAATACAAAATCGTCCTTAGGTTCAATACCGTTAGGTCTCGATGCCCTGTCTGCATAGAAAAGGACTGCATCGTACATTACGTCACCACATTGAATTCGATCAGATAAAATATTTGCATATCCTTCCTTCTCCAAATTATCTATGGCTGTCTGTGTGGGGCAGAATAGAATATCACTTATCCTATCGGTAAGAATCCTATTAATTTCCTCCGGCATGGCCATATTGAAGGATCGTAGCCCGGCCTCTACATGGGCTACCTTAATATGTAACTTTTTAGCCGCTAGTGCTCCGGCAATAGTTGAATTAGTGTCCCCGTAAACCAAAACCCAGTCGGGCTTTTCCTTTAGAAGAACTTCCTCTATCTTTTCCAACATCTTCCCGGTCATCGCACCATGGGTGAGACTGTTTATTTCCAAATTGTAATGTGGTTTGGGTATCCCCATCTGGTCAAAAAAAATGGAGCTCATATTTTCATCAAAATGTTGCCCTGTATGCAAAATTTGTTCTATGATCTCCTGACCCTTGTTTGCTTTATTGTATTCCATTATGGCCCTACTGACCACGGCGGCCTTTACAAATTGGGGACGGGCCCCGATAACGGTAACTATCTTCATCTAACAACTAATCTTTAATATTATTGACGGCAAAGGTAAGGATTAACCTAAACTTGGAATTTAATGGCTTAACTATGCCAAGCTACGATATAATCTTATCAATTTTTTTTCTTCCTGTTCCCAATTGAATACTCTCTCTATAGCCGTCCTGCCATTTGTTCCCATTGTTTTACACTCCAACGGATGTTCAATAAGATAGGCAATTGCCTTGGCAATTTCTTCACAGTTTTCTGGATCCACACAAATACCCGCATCGTAGTTTTCAACAATACCTTTCCAGAGGGGATAGTTCGAAGCAATTACCGGTATTCCGGCGGACATGTATTCAAACAGTTTGTTTGGCTGGGCATTTATGTGGTTCGGATATGGAAGGAATGTAACAACACCGGCAATACTTTGGTTTAAAATTTTCTTTACTTCCAATCTAGATACATTACCGTGATATTCCACATTCTTCCATCCCACTTCATCCCTTAGTTCATTTTCATAGGATTTTGGGGTTATTCCCCCGGCCAGTTGTAAAATTGCGTTGCTATTTTCCATGGCTCTTACCAGGTAGGTAAGACCTCTAATTTCTGTAATACCACCAACATAACATATTTTATTTCCGTTCTTATTCCTTGTTTGTATACTTTCCTTAAATTCATTTAAAAAAGGGTAATTATTTATATTGACACTGCTAGTATTAACTTTTAGAAACCTTTCCTTTATGAATGGGGTCGCAGTGATAATAGAGTCATATTTCTTACAACAATGATTTTCGTAACTTTCCAAAACGTTTGCTATTATTTTACGAGAAAACCTAGGTAGATAATCTTTTCCAAGTATTTGTCTGGGCAAATCTTCATGGGAATCAAAGATGACTTTAAATCCATGCTTCTTTAGTTTATTGCCGTACGGTAATAGTTCTGGATCATGGAAATGATAAATATCTGCTTCGACTTCCAAAGCTTTGAGATAGACATTTCTACTGGCTTTTAGAAATCTTTTTAATCTCGAAGTTTCCTTTTCAACGCCATAGATTTTAACTCCTTTATCAATTTCGTCGGGAAGACCATCTGCAACAACCAAGGAAACATCATATCCTTCCTTGACTAAGGAAAGGCATTCCTTTTGAAAAATTCTAATGTCATTGCGTGAATGGGCTGAAGTGAGATGGCAAATTTTACATTTCATTGACCTAATGAATTTGGATTTTACTTTAAAGTAGAGTGTGTATTTCGCAAAAAAAACATGGCCACCAAAAGCATAAGTCCACCCCCATGGGTTAATAAAATAGTGGTCAAAGAGCTGTTTAATAATGTAAATAGAAATAATATAAAAAGCCCGAAAAATTTTGGGCTGATTTTTAAAGAATTAAGAAAGGAAAAAATTAATGAAACAATTGCAATATTTATAAGGGCACCGTAATACCCTGCATTTTTGAATCCATCCGAAATTATCCCAATATTGGCATTCATTTTGGGTCTATTAAAATACTCTCGCCCAATAATAAAATCAGGAGAAATATCATATGGATAATGAATAAACATTGACAAAAAGGAATCAGACCAATATATATAATTATGATTAAAGAAATCAAAATAGCAATAGTCCAGCAATGCTGAAAGCATCAATGCACGTCTAAAAGTTAGTTCCCAAAGTATACTATAATCAAAAGCTATTGTGGATACAATAGTTAGGGTTAAAAAAAGAGTCATTAATTTCATAAAAAAGTTCATTTTCCTCAAATAATCATACTTGTAAAAAATAATCATAAAAAACGTTCCATAAAACACCGTTTTATGAGCCCCACATAAATACAGAAACAATAATGAGATAATAGAAATTATCAAAAGGGTATTCTTTCTAAAATAGATACAAAAAACAAGAGAGGTAGGAATAATAATTTTTGAAAACCAGGAATAGGTATATGCGGTATATAGATTATGAACCTTGGATAAAACCAATGCCCGCGTCTCATAAACGTTGACCATCCATAAATTTCTTATATCCAAATATGGCCAGTAAAGTACTATAAACGGGATTAGACCAATAACAGAAATAGAAATCAGAAGAATCATGGATTGATAATTGTTGATGCTCGGAAAAGTCAAGTTCCATTTTATAAATGAAAAAACATAAACTAAAAGAAAAAATAGGTTATGCATCATAAAGATACCTGGATTCAAATTTTTATTTGAAGAAAAGAGAAGTCCACTTGGAATAACAAAAAAAATCAATATTAATAATAGTATTGAATACAGAAAATCGGATACGCTAGAGTAAAGCAATAAAGCGCAATAAGCAAGAATAATAGTACTCACCAGAATATATCTGGGTAAATAAAAATAGAATTTAATTCCTTGAGTAAAACTTACATAATTAAAATCATCATAATGGATCATATAGACAAAATGTAGAGCCGATAATAGAAAATAAAAGGCCACTAACCAAAGGAAGCATTTTAACTTATAAATGTTATAGACGTGCTTTTTCAATATTACCTTGTGGATTTATATTATATATTAATATACAATAGAAAAAAGAGAAGAACGCGATTCCCAAATACCGGCTTAACATGCTTTCGAACATAAAGTTGAACGTCATCAAGACCGTAAAAGTAACAATAAGAATTCTATCCGAACCTTGAACAGCTTTCGCCTTTCCCCACAATATCCAGAAAAGCAAAATTAAATACAACAATCCGATTAGGCCACATTCCAGATAAATCTGGATAAACTGGTTATGGGCATTTAAGTTCCTTTCCAATGGCACTATATATCCCATTTTCCTATATTCTTGGTCGAGTGATTCTTGACTGTCCCCTATACCAACCCCAATGAGAGGGTGCTCCTTGATAACCTGTAGTGCAGCATTCCAGCTAAGTAATCTTAGCATAAAGCCATCCATACCTTTAGGGTTCAATTCCACACCCTTCTCAACCAAATTTTCCGTCATAACATGCAGTCTAGGATGTAAAGTAATGGCAATCATTAAAGATACCAGAAACATCCCTACAAGTAGAATCTTCAACCTCAGCTTCTTAATTCGAAACACAATTAGAAATAAGAGAATAATCATTAATGACCCAAATCCTGCACGACTCATTGTCTGGATAACACCAAGTGGAAAAATAACCAATAACAAATAGAAAATGCCCTTATTAAAGCTCTCCTTTTCCAATAATAATATCAAAAACGAAAAAGATAGATATAAGGCAAAATAGGTGTTATGATATAAAAAGGAGAAGTATTTGCCAAAGAAATTATTTCCTTCGTAAACAATTGCCTCGAAAAATGTACGGTTATCAGTTTTTAAAGGCTCGAATACATAAGACCCATTCTCAATCACAAAGGAATTTAGAATTGAATTTCCCAAACAAATAAAATAGGCAAGTGCTGTACCTAATACAAAACATTTTAAAACCTTCCGTGTGTTAATCTCTGAATTAAAGGAAAAAACAAAGGGAAAAGCCAACAAGGAAAGCTTACTTTCCAAAAACTTAAATTCCGGTTTGTCCGAAAACCCATAAAGGGAAATGGCATAAATTAGAAAAAAAATGGGCAACGCCCACAAAACCGTGTTGTCTCGACGATTGAACTGTGTTTTCTTAGTTATGTAACCTCCAATCACGAATATTACAGTACCCAAAATTACCAAGGTCGATGCCTTTTCACTTAAAGGCAAAGCAAAAGCAAATAGGCATAACAAATTACCCAAATTTATATGCTGTAAAGGTTTCATTCTGGGATATTTAAATGAATTTGAATGGCTATTAGGTTAATGTTAGAATTTCAGAAGTCAATTCTTTAAGAAAATATAAAATAGTTGCGGTGGGAAATCAATAAATTAATCCGAATTAAATAATATTGAGTGCGGTATTCTCCTATTTTAAAATTCTTTCACGTATTTTAAACCCAAATTCGAATAGCTTCTCATTGTTGGGATAGTCCTTATAGGATTTATTAGGCATTGTAATAATTCCCTGGAATTCCTTTAAAGTAATCCCCAACTTTTTGGCCACATACTCCATATCTTCCAAATGGGAATCATCTGGATAAATTTCTTGGTTCATTTTTTCCAAAGCCGCTCCCCTTGTTATTTGGCCGGAAACTATCAAACTAGATAAATGCGCCCTTCTTTTGTCATAACCAAACTTAGTTGGCAAATAATAGGCTTGAAAAAATTTAGTAAACCGCGACTCATGATGTTTGCCGCCATAATATTGCCAATCCAATTCTTTCTTCATAACATTTATCGCCTCATCTTTGTTATAAGGCATAAGGTTTAAGGCCTTTACAATGTTCATTTTCCTTATGTAAGAAAAATACACATATCTTTTAAAAAAAGTTACGTGCGGATATCTTTTTAGTGGATGCGACCCAAACCTTTTTTGTATTGCCTTCAGATTTTTATAATCCAATGCATTATAGCCCCAGGATTTGGGCAAAATACACTCCGTGGCAAAGTTGCTGCCATTAAACACGTACTTAATATTGTTCTTAACTGCATAAGTATATAATGCCGCAAAAATAGCATGGTCCTGCGGAACGTCCTGATTGGCTACATTAGCTTTAAAATAAGCCAATTGCAGGTCTTTCATTTCTTGCCAGTCCACAACATGGGTATGAAGATCCAGATTCAATTTTTTTACAATATTCTCCACATTCTTGACGGCCATTTCCGAATTCCAACCACAATCTACGTGAACAACTAGTGGGCGAAGACCTAATTGAACCACCTTATAGGCAAGGTAGGAACTGTCTACACCTCCGCTAAGCCCAATAATACAATCGTACTCCTTATTCTTTTCTTCTTCTTTAATCTTTTGTGCTATCTCTAAAAGCTTTTGTTCTCCTTCTTCATTGGGAAACCACATCTGCTTGGCCCGCTCAAGTGCCTCCGTACAATGGTTGCAGAAACCATTTTTATCAAAAACGATTTCTGGATCCGTAGTGTCCATTATACAGCGATTGCATATTTGATATTTCCTTTTGTCCATTGGTAACTGATCAAATGATTTTATTAGTGATTTATAATTTTCTCTATTTCTTGAGAATTTGGATAGGTAATAAGTACTCCTTTCTTCTTTCCCTGAAAAACAAAAAGACTGCCAGCAGCTACTGCCGTGACATTTGTTTCCCGAATAACTTCCTCAAAATCCCCTAAAGTCCCTGCCCCACCGCAAGCTATGACCGGAATGGATACCGCATCGGCGACTTTCCGAATAGTTTCCACATCCAACCCGTTCATCATTCCGTCCCTTTCAATGGAATTTAGGAAAATTTCACCTGCCCCCAAATCCTCCATTTCCTTAGCATAGGTGATTGGATCTTTTTTTATGCTTTTCCTACCCCCGTTTATATAAACCAATTGTTTGCCAAATAGGTTCCTTTTGAAATCTATGGAGACCACCATGGTCGAACTCCCAAAAATCGTAGCTGCTTCACTTATAAGTTTCGGATTAAAGTATGCTGCCGAGTTTATAGCTACCTTTTCGGCCCCTGATGCTATTATCCGTCGTATTTGTTCTATCGTTTTAATACCCCCACCATAGCAAAAGGGCATAAAACACTCCTTTGCTATATCTGCTATAAGATCATAGGGAGGTTCCTTCTTTTCCGATGTAGCATCTATATCCAAAAAAACCAATTCGTCTACCTCCTTTTCATTGAAAATTTTTACCGCGTTTAGCGGATCACCTATATACGTGGTCTTATTAAACCTTATCGTTTTTACAAGACCCTTATCCCTAAGGAGCAAACAGGGTATTATTCTCTTTAGCGCCATTCAATAATGCTTAACGAAGTTTTCCAATAACTTCATTCCAAATTTGTGGCTTTTTTCAGGATGGAACTGTACCCCTAGGACATTGTCCTTCTCGACCGCTGAATCAAACTCCTTTCCAAAAGTTGTTTCGGTTAAACCAGAATCATCCTTCACATCCATATAAAAGGAATGCACAAAATAAAACTTGGGGTTATCGTACATATCTGTAAACAACTTACTTTCCTTCTTCAAATGGGTGTAATTCCAACCCATGTGGGGAATTTTAAATTTTTTATCACTAAAGTTAAATTTCTTTACCTCTGCACTTATCCATCCAAACCCCCTTTGTTCTCCTTCCTCACTTGTTTCACACAATAATTGGGCCCCAAGGCAAATGCCCAGAACAGGAACTTTATCATTCAACACCTTGTCATTTAGAACATCCCATAAGCCATTGTCCCTTAAACTTTCCACACCTGAATCAAAGGCCCCCACTCCAGGAAGAATAATCTTGTCGGCTGCTTTAATTTTCTCAATTTCAGAAGTAATAAGCGATGACGCACCTATTTTCTTTAACATGTTTTCTATAGATCCCAAGTTCCCCACTTTGTAATCTACAATTGTCACTATCTTATTCTTCATACATCAATCATTTAAATCCTTTATTTTGAAGGCAAATCTCCCTTTGCAAAGGAATACGATAAGTATAAATTTAAAATATACATTAAAGAATAGGAGGTGACAAAACTAATTAAAGCAATATTAATATTATCAAAATGTATACCTATGGCGAACGAAATTACCGCACAAACTAAGAGTCCAAGTTGCCAAAACATATCGTAATGTTGTTTCTCCGCAATATGAAACATATAACTCAAGGGACTTGCCGTAAATCTGAAAAAGAACAAAATTGCAAAAATCTGGGCAAAATCCCCTGCGATCTCCCATCCTTTCCCAAAGATGACCCCAAAAACAAATGGGGAGATGGTAAAAAGTAATATTGTTGGAATTGCCGATAAAAATACTAAGGTCTTAAATGTCTTTACAAATATATCCCTACAATTGCCGTTCTTTATAAAATCCTCACTTGCCCGCTGTTTAAAAACGTCCAAGACCGATCTTCCCAACAGGCTTATAGGAGCTCCTAAAATCCGGTCCATAAGCGCATAATTTCCTAAAATTGCCCCTCCAAAATATTTTCCAATTAAAAAAACGGGCAATTGATTTGAAACTACGTTGGTGAAATCGGCAGGTAGTGTAAAATATGGGAACTTTTTATATCTTCTAATCAAATATAACATTCTTTCCCTTGATATTTTATGGAACACAGAATCCCTATCCTTAATCAACATTCGCAATAAGTAGAGAAATGAAAATAACCGGCCAGCAATAAACCCTATTAGCAATCCGACCGGTATAAAATTAAAAGCGCCCAGACCAATCTGAGCACCGGACATACCGGCAGTATTCAAAACTTTACTTGTGGCCATCCTTTTGTAGTACGACTTTCTATTAAACCAAAAACTGATCGAATTAAAAAGTCCCATTATCAATATAGAAAAGGGCACAAAATATAACCAATTGTTCAGAACCTTAACATTCTCGGCTCCATCTATCAAAAAACGCGATATCTCGGAGCCATAAAGTAATACAATAATAAACAAGATAGTACTTGTCAGAAAGGCCACAAAAATGGACAATATGGTTATGTTTGCCGAATCCTCATCCTTTTCGGGAATAATTATTGCCAAATCATATTTTAAAGAGACCACAACCGTACCTAAAGAGGCAATTGACATATAAATGGCAAGTATTCCAAAATCGTCAGGGGTATATAACCTTGTCAGTATTGGGGACAAGGCCAAAGGAATTGCCTGGGCAACCGCAGTTCCGGTTACAAGTGTAACCACATTTCTTGAAAAATCGGATTTCAAGAATCTCTTCCGGAATTTTGCAAATAATTTAATTGAATTATTATTTTAAGAACTGGTGATACTCCCCCTTTGCCCCAATGGGATCTGAATTTCTTATATCATGTACAATTTCAATAGCTGTCCTTGCCGCTTCGAGGCCATAACCCTTGCCTTCCAAGATATCCTTGTACACCATGGTGTGCAGATCTGTAAAGCCTCCACTAAATTCCAATTCTTCCCCATCAATGGTAATGGATCTATAGGTGGTCTGTCCTTTTTCCTTTATATCGGCAGGTAAATATTCCGAATTGATGGACAAAAACCACCGAACCCTGGCATTTTCGAACTCTAGAAATCCTGCGGCCCTATCCTTGTCATGAACGTGAACAATGTTTTCCTGTACATCGCCAAAAATCCATGAGAGCATGTCGTAAAAATGGACCCCAATATTGGTGGCAATACCGCCTGATTTACTAACATCCCCTTTCCAGGAAGTTTGGTACCAGTTGCCCCTCGAGGTCAGATAGGTAAGGTCTACCTCAAATTTCCTATCCTTTTTGGCCTTTTTAACCTTTTCACGGAGCTCGATAATACTGGGATGAACCCTTAATTGAAGGATGTTATATACCTTTTTACCCGTTTTTTCCTCAACATGCCTTAATTTGTCAATGTTCCAAGGATTCAAAACCAAGGGTTTTTCACAGATGGCATCCGCACCACTTCGCAAGGCAAAACGGATATGGGCATCGTGAAGATAGTTCGGGGAACAGATACTAACAAAGTCCAAAAAAGTATCTTTTTCATATTTAAGTTTCTCGATATGTCTATCAAAACGTTCAAACTCCACAAAGAAATCCGCTTTGGGGAAATGGGAGTCGATGACTCCTACACTGTCTCCTTTATCATAAGCTGCCAAAAGGTTGTTATTAGTGTCCTTAATGGCTTTCATATGTCTGGGAGCGATATATCCCGCTGCTCCGATCAGGGCAAAATTCTTCATGAGATAGCTTTTAATAAATTATTAGTTATGTATTGAATTTCTTCCTTTGTCAAATATGGGTTCATTGGCAGACTCATCACCTCTTTTGCACAACGCTCACTTAGGGGGAAATCACCCGTCTTATATCCTAAATAAGAAAAACATTCCTGCAAATGCATAGGTATTGGATAGTGTACAGCAGTTGGGATTCCCTTATCCATCAAAATACTTTGCACTTTTTCCCTTTCCGGAACACGCACAGTATATTGGGCCCAAACTGAAGAATTGTCCTTTTTGACTTTGGGAATATTAATCGTAGAACCCAAAAGTTCACTATAAGAATTGGCTACCCATTGCCTTCGTTCCATATCCTTGTTATAATGTTTGACCTTCACGTTCAGAATCGCTGCCTGAAGGTTGTCCAAGCGACCTCCCATGCCAATATACTTATGGGTATATCTTTTGACCTGTCCGTGTACCCGCATGGCCTTCATTTTATCGTATAGCTCATGATCATTGGTAAACACAGCACCTCCGTCACCAAAACACCCTAAAGGCTTGGCAGGGAAAAAACTGGTGCAACCAATGGTAGATACACTGCAACTCCGTTTTCCCTTGTAAGTTGCACCAAAACTTTGGGCAGCATCCTCAATAACCGACAAATTATTTTTGCTGGCAATAGCATTGATAGCATCCATATCGGCCATTTGACCATAGAGGGAAACCGGCATAATCGCCTTGGTGTTTTCCGTAATGGCAGCTTCTATCAGGTTTGGGTCTATGTTAAAGTCTTCCTCGGAAATATCCACAAAAACAGGTTTAGCCCCCAAACAGGCAATGGTTTCGGCCGTGGCAATAAAGGTGAACGGCGTGGTAATTATCTCATCTCCAGCTTTTATTCCCAAAGCCATCATTGCCAGCAGCAAGGCATCTGTCCCCGAGGAACAACCCAAGGCATATGTACTTCCGACAAAATCTTGAAGATGGGACTCAAGTTCCTCCGTTTCCTTGCCCAGAATGTATCTGGCAGAAGACATCACCTCATTGGTGACTTTTAAGAATTCTTTTTCGTGCTCTTTGAAGGCGAGTTCAAGGTTTGCAAAATCTATCTGCATAAATTAACTTATTCGTGTTACAGTATTGTTCTCCAACTTATATTGCTGGCCACTTTCTGGACAGATGGCAATGCCTTCCCCATTAAAATTGAGACGATGTCCATATTCCCCTACCCATCCAATTTGCTTTGCAGGATTTCCAACCAACAGTGCATAGGCAGGAACATCCTTTGTCACCACGGCTCCTGCCCCGATAAAGGCAAATTCACCTATATCATTACCGCAGACAATTGTAGCGTTGGCCCCTATGGAAGCTCCTTTCTTAACCGTTGTCTTTGCATATTCCCCTTTTCGGTTTATGGCACTCCTCGGGTTGATCACATTTGTAAATACCATGGAAGGTCCCAAGAACACATCATCCTCACAAATAACCCCTGTATAAACGGAAACATTATTTTGGATCTTAACGTTATTACCCAGTTTAACTTCTGGTGAAATAACAACGTTCTGTCCTATATTGCAACGTTCCCCTATAATACAATTAGGCATAATATGGGAAAAATGCCAAACCTTAGTTCCATCACCCAATACACTGCCCTCGTCCACCAAAGCGGTCTCATGGGCAAAGTAATTTTTTGTTGTCATACTAATTAAATTAAAACGCTGTTTTTTGGTCTGGCGGCAAAAGTACGATAATTCTGCGCCTTATCAAGTTCCACAGTGCCTATAAGACCGTTCTCTTCTAAAATGGCCTTTGCAAATTCGAACCAGGTCATCGCTTCCCCATCGGAAAAATGATGGATTCCATAAATCTTATTATTTTTCACAATAAGATTTAGTAGAAACCTAGCCAAATTATCGGTATTTGTAGGGCACCCCCTCTGATCTGCTGTGACCTTAAGATCTTCTCCTGCCTTTGCTTTGCTTAAAATAGTCCGATAAAAGTTGTGTCCATAATTTCTATTGTACAGCCAAGAGGTACGTACAATAAAATAATCGCTTAGTTCTGTTTGGATAATTTCCTCACCCTTTAACTTTGATGCCCCATAAACATTTATAGGGTTAGCGGTATCGCTCGGCAAATATCCTGTTTCCTTTTCCCCGTCAAATACATAATCCGTAGAAACATGTAATAAAACCACTTGGTTTTTTTTACAGGCAATGGCTATGTTTCGAACGCCTTCCGCATTGACTTGAAACGCTTTGTCCCTTTCTTTTTCTGCTTGCTCTACATTGGTATAGGCTGCGCAGTTGATACAAAAATCAAAATTGTTTGAATCAAAAATATCGTTAACCGTCTTTACATTGGTAATATCCAATGACTTGGAATCCATAAAAACGAAATCGAAGTTTGGATAATCCTTGGCTAAATCCTGTAGACTCTTACCTAACTGACCTTTGCTGCCTGTGACCAAAATACTTCCCATTACATGATGGCCTTAAAAGATGGAAGCTCAAGGTCCTTCCCTGAAAGTAGTACTTGATTTAACGGGAATTCCCAATCGATTCCCAACTCGGGATCATTGTAGATAATTCCCCCTTCGGATTCCTTTTGGTAATACGCGTCGCACTTATAAAGAAACACCGTATTATCCTCCAGGGCCAGAAAACCATGGGCCATTCCTTTGGGAACAAAAAGAAGTTTGGCATTCAATTCGGAAAGTACCATTTTAAAATGTTGTCCAAAGGTGTCGCTATCCGCCCTTAGGTCAACTACTACATCGAGTGCTTTACCTTTGGCAACCCTGACCAATTTTGCCTGGGCGTGTTTTCCTGTTTGAAAATGCAGTCCCCGTAAAACACCCTTATGGGAAACGGAGTGATTGTCCTGGACAAAATCAATGCGTTGACCTATTGCTTCTTCAAATTTACTATGGTTATAGGATTCGAAAAAAACACCTCGGTTATCCTTAAAAATTATAGGCTCAATATAATAACAACCTTTAAGGCTTGTTTCTGTAACTTTCATCCCTAATTAATCTAAACTATAGTACTACAACCGCATCAAATACTCCCCGTAGCCACTTTTTAAAAGCGGTTTTGCCAACTTATGCAATTGTTCCCTAGATATATACCCCATGGTATATGCGGCTTCTTCCAAGGATCCTATCTTTAGTCCTTGTCTTTCCTCAATCACCTCAACAAACTGGGAAGCCTGCATCAGGGATGCAAAGGTTCCGGTATCCAGCCAAGCCGTTCCTTTATCCAAAATACTAACCTGTAATTTACCTCTTGTCAAATAGACTTTATTAATATCGGTTATCTCCAATTCCCCCCTTTCGCTTGGTTTTATATTCTTGGCAATATTAACAACCTCATTGTCGTAAAAATATATACCTGGTACGGCAAAATTAGATTTTGGGTTTATCGGTTTTTCTTCAATGGAAATTGCTTTCCCAAGCGCATCAAATTCTACCACACCGTAACGTTCCGGATCCTGGACATGATACCCGTAAATAATCCCTCCGTCGGGATCATTATTGCTTTGCAACAATTGTGAAAGTCCGGAGCCATAAAATATATTATCCCCCAAAATCAGGGCCACCTTTTCTTTCCCGATAAAGGATTCTCCCAGTATAAAGGCCTCGGCCAAGCCATTGGGATTGTCCTGTACCGCAAACTGGAAATCACACCCAAACTGGGTGCCATTCCCCAACAATTTTTTAAATAAAGGGGCATCTGTCGGGGTTGTAATAATTAATATTTCCCTTATTCCTGCTGTCATCAGCGTATTTAAGGGATAGTAAATCATCGGTTTGTCGTAAATGGGCATCAACTGCTTGCTCACTGCCAAAGTAAGAGGATGTAACCTTGTTCCTGATCCACCAGCCAAAACGATTCCCTTCATTGTAATTACTTTTGGTACCTAGTGGTACATTTTTTTATAATATTCCTGATAAGCCCCTGTGGTTACATGATTTAACCATTCCTGATTATCCATATACCAATCAATGGTCTTAGCCAAACCTTCTTCAAACGTTACCGAGGGTTTCCATCCCAATTCCTTATTGATTTTGCCAGCATCGATAGCATACCGCAGATCATGTCCTGGTCGATCTTTAACATAGTTGATCAATTTTTCGGATGTTCCTTCTCTGCGTTCCAGTTTCCGATCCATTAATTGGCATAATAGCTTCACTAAATCAATATTTTGCCATTCATTAAATCCCCCAATATTATACGTCTCGTGGTTTTTACCCTTATGGAACACCAAGTCTATGGCCACTGCATGGTCTTCAACAAATAGCCAATCCCGTGTATACTTACCATCCCCGTAAACCGGCAGGGGTTTGTTGTTGATAATATTGTTGATGAACAAGGGTATCAACTTCTCCGGAAAATGATTGGGTCCATAGTTGTTGGAACAGTTGCTAATCACATACGGGAGACCATAGGTTTCCCCATACGCCCTTACAAAATGATCCGAACTGGCCTTGGATGCCGAATAGGGGGAATTGGGATCATAAGCAGTCGTTTCCGTAAATAACCCCTCTGGCCCCAACGAACCATAGACCTCATCCGTACTTACGTGATAAAATCGTTGGCCTCCCGTCTTATCGGCCCATATTTCCTTGGCTGCATTAAGCAAGTTAACGGTACCTAGAATATTCGTCTTTACAAATGCCAAGGGATCGGTAATGGATCGATCCACATGGGATTCGGCTGCCAAATGGATGACCCCATCAAAGCGATGTTCCCTAAAAAGATTATCAATAAAATCTTGATCGACGATATCCCCTTTAACAAATTTATAATTTGGCTCCTTTTCTATATCCCTAAGATTTTCCAGATTCCCCGCATAGGTGAGGGCGTCCAAATTAAAAATAGTGTATTCCGGATAGTTCCTTACAAACCTGCGTACAAGATGGGATCCAATAAATCCGGCACCGCCAGTAATTAAGATATTACTTAAAATCATAGTGAGATTTAATTAATCCAGTTCCTTCGCCCTGTCGTTCAAATAGGATAAAAAGGACCAGAGGAAAAATAAGCCCACCAAAATAAGGGGGATCAAAACATAATTTTTGGTAACAAAAACCTTACTGACTTCTTGCGTTTTTCCAAAATTGATTATGGACACTATTTTGTTCAACTTTAATAGTTCGATCTTTTGCATTTCGGTATTTCTGATCAATCCATTTTTCAAATTTAGCAGTCCAGGCACATCAAGACCTTCCTTGCTATCAAATACTATTTTACTCTCCGTAGGGGTTGGACCGGCAGACGCAGCTCCCAATTGTTGGGTATACTTAGCAATTAATTCATCTACCTGCAGAATAAGTCCTTGGTTTTGCCGTATTCTTTCCTCCGCATTTTCCCGGTTAATTGCGGTCATACTCGCATAAAAAGGATTAGAATTGATGTATTCCATCAGTTTTTCGGCGTAATCATGACCGGTAGCCGCCTCTTTATAATAAAAGGTAATTCTATGGTTGAAGGTGCTTTTTTTGGATATTTCTTCCTTTACGACATCCTCTATATAAGGATTGGCCTGAAATTTCTGAAGGAGTTCCAGGTACTTTAAATCCGTATCTTCCTTTCCTGTTCCCCCAACTCCCTTGACCGGCTCAATTTCAACCCTAAATCCGTCCAAATGGGCTACGTCTATTCCCAAAGGTTTAAAAAATTCCGAATCTTTTGCTTTAATATTGGCCTCAATTTCATCGACAATATCATACAGATAGTTTTTACTGTCCAAATTGGGCTCCACGATCACCTCGGTTTTAAGGGATTGTAAAGTCATGCTTTTTAAGACCAGTCCAATGATAAAACCAACCACTATCAAGCCGCCAAGAATTAACATGTTCTTTTTAAGATATAGGAACACCTTTAAAAAGGCCCTAAATAGACTTCTAAACCCATTTCCGATCATTCGGAACAATTGCCCCAAATCCACTTCATCCGAAGGGGGAGGGGTCTGCGATTGCAACTCGTTGGCCATAAATTATGAATTGAAAATTTGTGTCAATATTTTATGTGTTATCAAATAAGTGGGCTTTACCCCAGTAGTTCCCAAACCACCAGAGGCCAGGGTACTCCCTGTCTCCAAAGGATTGTCGGAGGCGTAGTAAGCATAGCGTACCTTGACATCCTCCCGTATACTTTTTCGGATCTTGGAAGCGGACTGAATCGCCTTTTGGTAGTGAACTCCCTCCATTTCCAGCCCGATCGCATTCCAAGTGGACTCATGAAAAAACTTTAAGATATCCTTGTTCTGCAAGGAGGTTCCCAAAACGGTTACCATGGTCCCGTCCAATACTTTTAATCCGTTTCCTGAAAAATCATTCGGATCCAACTCGTTCTTAAAGGGATAATTATCCGCGGTCCCTTCAAAGATATGCGCTGAAGGAATCATCAAATCCCCTTTTCCTCCCTCCAAAATTCCTGCTTTACCCATTATTGAAATGGATTCTACATTAAGAAATACCAATTGGTTTTTCTTTGGCGAATATGGTTTTAGAAGCTCATCTACGGTCTCAAATGCCTGTTCTCCAAATGCATAGTCCATGACAAAGATAACAGGTTTTTTTTCCTTGGGAAGATCCTTGGGCAATTCATACCCGCATACCCCATCCTCAAATTTTGCCGTATCGAATATCTGCACGTCAATACTTGTCCCGGAACTATCCTTGATAAAGATCATCCCGTTTTTTACGGCCTTGGCGTAAACCTTTTCCTGAAGGGCCCCATTGTTCGGGGAGCTTAAGGCTTCATAAATCTTTAAATTGTCATGATCCTTAAACTCCGTTTTTAAGGCCTTTTGGGCAAAAAGGGAATTCATGATGCTATGCATATTCGCACTAATAATATGAACGGGTCTATGCATAATTCCCTGTTCCTTAAAGGTTTCCTTTATGGTTGTGGCCCACCGCTCCCCATGGATATGATGTCCCAAGCGTTCCCTTAGCAATGCCCCAAATGTTATGGTCCGCTTATTGCCAAGCGTTTCCTCCTCTATTGCCAGCTTCCCAAGCCAATAAATTATACTTAGAAATCTATCGGGATGCTTTTTGGTTGCCAATTTTTTATGGATCTCCATGGTTTCCTCAAACGATCGCCCCAAAATATTGGCCATATGTATCAGGGATACTTCCCGTTCTTCTTGGGTAAGTTCGTTCTTTCCAACGGCTACCTCCAATTTTGTCCAGTCCCTAATAGTGCTATTGGTATCCTCAATTAGTACCTTAAAGCATATCTTTTGGGATTCGATAAATAAAAAAGTAAGATGGGTAAGAATATCGTATATATCGGAGCGGCCCCGAGTAATCTCAATATTCATTTGTTCATCATCGATCCTATAGCAGTTTCGCCTTCGCTTTAAGGGGATAATTGGCTTAAAATGGGATTTGTCGTACCCCTCATCCGAAGTTAGATTGATAAAACGGCACTGTTCTATCCCTTCCGGAAGGCGCTCCAAAACATAGATCAATCCATTTAATTCGGATTTCTCCTCCGCGATAGAACCGTAAATTTCTGGACGTAACTGCAAGAGGGCATTTCTCAGCGTTTCCCCCGAAACCCCCGAAGGCTTATAAAAACCTCTATTCAACAAGTGTCGCATGGTTATATACAGCCGTTCAATAGCGTTGGTAGATTCCCTTGCCCTGGTCGTATTTTTCATGTGTTCACTAATATTTCCTTTAAATGTTCACACCGGCCCGACAAAGTTATTCCGGCGGGTGTAACCTCCGCCCGTTCCAGTGCGGACGGGTTTAATGTTTAAATGCTTGCAAAATTACATTAAATTTTATGAATATTTTACCTACGCACATAAGGGTGTCCCTAAAAATCCCATTTTAGCGGATAACTTGTTATTTCTTCCCAGCTACTTTGTTCCCAAAACGCCCAATTCGCCCTGCTAAGCAAGCTTGAGTACCTGGTAACTGAAAAAACATCGCCCTATCCTTTTCCAAATAGGGCTATTTGAGGGGGCCTTTAACGTAAGGAGACAGTCCATCTGCCAGTTTGCGATCATTGGCCAAACGCTGAATTTTATTCTGTCCGCCCAACTTTCCAATCGATTCCATATAAGCGCGGAAACCCCCCGTTCTAACTTGGGTAATCTTTAAAAGTTGAAGCACCTTCCCTTCAATTAAATCAAAATAATAGCTGTTCTGTTTTTGTAAGGTAGTGTCCAAAATTTTACGGAATTTCTGGATATCTTCGGGTAGCTGTTCAAACTCAATAAACCACTCATGATAAGGAAGCTCTTGGTTTGCTGGATTAATTTCTGGGGCCACGGTGAATTCACTTATTCTAGCCCCGGTAGCTTGGATAGCGATTGCCATAGCCGCCTCAACTTCCTTGGCGATTACATGTTCCCCAAAGGCGGAAATAAAATGTTTAATGCGCCCAGAAACCACAATCTTATAGGGCTTATCGGAAACAAACTGAACGGTATCCCCTAGGTTATATGCCCAAAGCCCCGCATTTGTGGAAATGATCATTACATAATCTACCCCAATTTCGACTTCCTTTATGGATATCCGTTTTGGCCTCTCCGTATAAAATTCTGAAACCGGGATAAATTCGTAGAAAATTCCAGAATTCAACAGCAAGAGTAGCCCCTTATCCCTTTGGGAATCCTGATAGGCAAAAAATCCTTCGCTGGCCGGAAACAACTCGATACTGTCCACTTTCCTACCTATCAAATTTTCAAACTTTGCCCTATAGGGTTCGTAGTTCACTCCCCCGTATATAAATAGTTGAAAATCTTTAAAGAGATCGCCCACCTTTTTTCCTGTCTTTGCGCTCAATTTTTCAAAATACATCTGCACCCAAGAAGGAATCCCTGCGATAACCGTCATATTCTGGTCCTGGGTTTCCTTTACGATCTCATTCACCTTGGTTTCCCAATCGTCTATACAATTGGTCTTCCAACTTGGCAGTCTGTTCTTTTGCAGATAGCCAGGTACATAATGGGCGGAAATACCGGATAACCGCCCCAATTTTATTCCGTTCTTTTCGTGTAGTTCTGGACTGCCCTGCAAAAAAATCATTTTACCATCCACAAAATCGGCAATACCTGTTTCATGAATGTAGTTTAAGATAGCGTTACGGGAAGCCTCAACTTGGTATTTAATGGATTCAGCGGTTATGGGAATGTATTTTGCACCGGAAGTTGTTCCCGAAGTCTTGGCGAAATAAGCAGGTTTGCCGGGCCATAGCACATCTTCTTCCCCTTCAAGCACTTTTTCGACATAGCTTTTTAAATCTTCATAATCCCGAATGGGAACACGTTCCAAAAAGTCGGCGTAGTTTCGAATTTGATCAAATTTATGATCTTTGCCAAATTGGGTAGTTTTCCCCTTTGCAATTAGCGAAGCAAATACCTTCTCTTGGGTCTCATGGGGATTTTCCGACCATTTTAGGGTATTTAAGGCAATTTTCTTAGCAAATATCTTGGCAGCAAACGATTTTAAGGACATGTTCTATTTATTTAAAATCGATATAATCCATCGGATCTACCGGGCTTCCGTTCCTCCAAAGTTCAAAATGAAGATGCGGTCCCGTAGTGTATTCACCAGTATTGCCCACGGAAGCAATCACTTCACCCGCACGGACAAAATCGCCTTGTTCCTTATTTAGGGAACCGTTATGCTTATATACGGATATCAGTCCGTTCTTGTGTTCCAATATTATTACGTATCCCGTTTCTGCCGTCCACTCGGAGAAAATTACGGTGCCATCGGCTACTGCCTTTACAGGGGTATCCCTTGGGGCCACAACATCTACCGCATAATGCTTTTTCTCCGCATCGTAATTCTGGGAGATCACCCCGCCTACTGGTGGAAAAAGTTGCAAATGTAAATTATGCACATCGCGTTCAAAAAGATTGTACTTATCTTCCAAGGCGACTTGGGCCCTAAGTATGGAATCCTGCTTTATCGGCGTTAAATCTACCGAAGAAGGGTCCACCTTATATTGCTCAAATAGTGAATCCCTATTCACTGGATTGTTCTCCACATCTCCCCTGAGCACCTTGCGAATATTGTCCAAATACTTATTGGTATAATTAAGGACGGTAACCAAGGAATCGGTCTTATAGGTCAACTCCGTGGCCTGTCGTTTTAATTTTGTGGAGGAATATCCGGGAATATATTCCCTTAGCGGGGTAAACGCAATCAATAAAATAGTGAAACCAATAAGGATAATAATAAAAAGAGAGCCAGTAACAAAAACATTTAACCGACTCAATTTAAAAGATATCTTTTCTTCAAAAGTACTTTCATTCAGAATTACCAAACGATACTTGTGAAGCAGTTTCTTTTTGATTTCCTTTCTCTTTTCAACTTTTTTGGCCATAGAATACAAAGATAAGGTTAGAATTGAATTTTTAAGGTAAGATTTTAGATACGAGCCAAATTTTACGAATAGTTTAGATTATTAGAAAGTTTATTCGGCTCCTTTACAATAACCAATCCCATATTTTCTTGATTTGTACTGCAAATAATAAGTTGTGGTACTTTTATGTACAATCTAAAATTAATTTTCTAAGCAAGATATTAACACCCTACGTGTTTCTTTTTTATTATATTTGCTATACTAAAATCAATTACCATGGTATCTTTATTTACTTTTTTAGTGATTGGCGCGCCCCAAATCATACTTATAGTTGTCGTTGTACTTTTACTGTTTGGCGGTAAAAAAATCCCTGAATTAATGAGGGGTCTTGGAAGTGGCATCAAAGAATTTAAGGATGCCTCCAAAGATGACGAAAAAGGCATCGAAAAGAAAAACGAGCTATAGAATTACAATAAAGTAATTCTTTAAAATTAAGAAACATCCACAATTTTGGGTGTTTTTTTATGTCTAAATTATGTTTTTTAGCCTGTCCATCATACCCCCATTTAATTGGGAATCTTTATATTTAATGCCAACTTACCCCAAATTCTTTTTGTAGGAAATTCGTAAAACACTGGTTTTCACGACAAAAACATTACATTTCACAACAAATAATTATCCCCACACATTACTTCGCCTACTTTCGCCGTTAGTTGAATAGAATCCTTATATAAGGACCAACAATCTCATTAAGATTTCCAACCTTATAATCGCAAGCTCGGCTGAACAGAAATAGAATAAAATATAAAACCAAGCTCCATATCATCCAAACGGACATGAAAAAGCTCTTCGTTGCCCTTTTATTTTTGTTTTCACTCCCACAATACGCGCAAGTATCAGAAGGTGTGGATTCCGAATTGGGTGCAAAAGAGCATATTTCACTAGATGAAATTACCTATGAAATGTTGGTCGAATCTTCGAAGACCGATAAAACTGTCCAAAGGAATGCTTCAAAACAAGATAAGCTCATTGCCAAGGCCGATGAATATTTCGATAAAATGTGGTATGCGGAAGCCGCCGATCTATACGAAATGGCTTTAATCAACAACTCGGAAAGTCAATCCAAAGAACTGTTAGAAAAAGCGGGGGATGCCAATTATTATAACACCAATATGGAACGAGCCTATTATTGGTACGACCTGCTTTACAAAAACTACAAGCAAGAGATGTCTACCGACGATCTGTTTAAATATGCCAATTCCTTAAAGAGTAACGGAAAATACGGTAGGGCCAAGCGCTTAATGCGGATATATGACAAAAGATATCAGGACGAACACACTTTGAGGGTGGTAGAAATAAAGGACGAGCAAATCAAAAGGAATGAAGCAACCCTGGATAAAATCCTAAGCAAGGAAAGCAATTATGAAATATTTGATTTGGCAATAAATTCTCAATACTCCGATTTTGCACCCATGTTCTATCAAGATGATAAAGTGGTATTCAGTTCGGCTAAAGACTCCTCTTTTCTTACTACAAGGCGTTACAAATGGAATAATCAACCGTACTTGGATCTGTATGTGGCCAAAATCAACGAGGAGTCACAGGAACTAAAGGACGCCATGAAGTTCTCAAAAAAGATCAATACAAAATATCATGAAGCATCCGTCACCTTTTCACCGGACAATGGGACTATGTATTTTACCAGGAACAATTACATTAAAAAATTGGGCCGGGATAAAAACGGCGACAACAATCTTAAAATTTACAAATCCGTAAAAGTTAATGGGGATTGGACCGAAGCAGTAGAGGTGCCCTTTAACAGCGATTTATATTCCACCGGACATCCTGCCCTAAGCCCCGATGGAAAAAAGCTATATTTTGTATCTGATATGCCAGGTAGTATTGGCAAGACCGATATTTTTGTCGTAGACGTATTGCCGGATGGCAAATACTCCACGCCGAAAAATCTGGGCCCGGAAATAAATACGGAACAACGGGAAATGTTCCCCTTTATCAATGACAACAAAATTTATTTTTCATCTGATGGGCATACTGGCCTAGGAGGCTTGGATATCTATGAAGCCACTTATGACGATGATGGTATCAGGGATGTTAAAAACCTAGGTGTGCCAGTAAACAGCAACAAGGATGACTTTTCCTATATTGTGAACGAAAAAAACCAAACGGGATATTTTGCCTCCAATAGGGTTGGCGGAAAAGGAGACGACGATATCTATTCATTTAAGCGCTTAATGGTAGAAGAAGTTCCCGTAAACAACAATGCCATTGCTGGGGTGGTAACGGAAAGGATCTCCGGAGAGGTTATGCCCCAGGCTATGGTGACCCTTTTGGACGAAAACAATATAAAACTTAAGGAGATGCTTTCGGATGAAGATGGAAGCTTTGTCTTCGAAGATTTGGAAGGAAATACCAAATACACAATCAAGATCACGAAAAAAGACTATTTTGAGCAAGATCAATCCGTTGCTACCCATGAAAATGAAAGAATCGATATAAACGTATCCTTAAAAAAACTGAAAGACCTCATCGTTGTTGAGGATGGAGTCAAAAAATTGAAAACGGATGTGATATATTTCAACTTTGACAAGTCGCAAATTCGGGATGATGCAGGAAAAGAGCTGAACAAAGTGGTCGAGGTCATGAACGAATATCCCGATATGATCATCAAGATAGAATCCCATACGGATTCTAGGGGAAAAGCTTCCTATAACAAGTACCTATCGGACAAAAGGGCAAAATCTACCAGGGACTACCTAATCTCCCAAGGAATCGATTCGCATCGTATAGAAAGCGCAATAGGATACGGCGAAGAACATCTGATCAACGGATGTGCCGACGGGGTCTCCTGTAGTAGGACACAACATGAACTTAACAGGCGTTCCGAAATCATAATTGTAAAAATGTAGCACACTAGTTGGTCAAATGCTATTGCACATCGGTTTGCACATTTTTGTTCGCAAACCTGTCCGACCAGAAGGCGAGGGTCAAATTTCCTGAAAGCGCATTAAAAATTTAAAATGGATCCATCATAACAACCAACCAAGCAAAAAACCGCTACATTTAAAAGTGTAGCGGTTTTTTTTATTATTTAACGTCCATTTCATTAAAAACCCATCTTCATACGGCGTTTATCTTTAACAAGATTCGGTCGTTCATCCCGTAAAATTACCGTTCGTAGAAGAAATAAAATAGCTGGTTTTTTACAACTGGTTTTCGAACCACTTTATCCATTTTATTTAGAAAACCATTCAATTACCGTAATCTTTGTTCAATAGAACCCATCATAAAATCAAAGATTTATGGAAAAACTATTACTCGTAAAAGAAATTTATTTGGAAGCATTCAGAAATTTGGGACACCTTATTATAAAAAGGTATTTCAAAGCATTTTCATGGTTTTGCTTTTTTCTGTTGGCTGTGACCATCTATGCCTTTATTTTTAGATTGTCTACAGGATTTTCGTTTGGATAAGCCTCCGGAAATTAACTGTTTAACAATCTTTATGCAATTGGAGTATCCATTCCAAGGTACGCCCTATCTGGTCTGTGGGGGTTAGTAGATTATTCCATAGTATTGGAATAGTAGGCTATATTCCCCAATAGATATAGCATACAGTACATACATAGTATAAGAAAATAAAGTTCCATAGCATTCGATTAGACGAAATTCCCAAGGGATAACTTTCAAAACATAAAGTTAAATATTGGTAGAAGGTCTCGTTTAATGTAAATTAAGCACCTAGAACTGCAATAAAATAAAGCTTTGGATTTTTGCGACTATTGCAAATATCCAAAGCCTTGTTTAAAATATTTATAATTACGGACAATCTTTAAGTCCGCTGCTTCCGTCTACATAAAGCTATCTACTTTCTTATAGGCATCGATAACGGCAATCTCGCCCTCCTTGCCCGATTTGGAATTGCCATGTTCCATGCCAAGGACTCCTTTGTATCCCTTGTCGTAAAGGTGTTTAAAAATATTCTTATAATTGATCTCGCCCGTTGTCGGTTCCTTTCGACCTGGATTATCACCGATCTGGATATAGGCTATCTCATCCCAGGTAAGGTCCATATTGTGTATCAGATTTCCTTCGTTCTTTTGCATATGATAGATATCGTAGAGTATTTTACACGAAGGACTATCTACTCCTTTGCAGATCATATACGTCTGAGCTGAAGTGCGCAGATAAAGGTCGGGTGAGTCGGATAAAGGCTCCAGGACCATAACCAGGCCATGGGGCTCCAAAATGTCGGCCCCTCGGCGCAATGCTTCGATAACGTTGGCATTTTGGATGCCGATGGGCAAGTTCCTTTCAAATCCTCCCGGAACAACGGTCATCCATTTGGCATTTACGCGCTTGGCCACCTCAACGGCCCTTCTGCAACCATCCAAAAATATATCAATATATTCCGATTTGCCGGCCGCTAGGGTGTTGGCCATATTACCGCCTTTCTCGACCACAAAAACCCCCATGGTCATGTTGTGCTTTGCAAGTGTTTCCCCAATAGCGGTTTGTACAGAAATATCGCGACCCATCATGCCATTGTCCTCAAATGCGGTAAAGCCTTGCTCGGCCATAAAATTAAGCTGGGCTATGGGATCATCCCCAGCAGAATTCTTGAACATCCCAAAATGCGGGGCGTATTTAAGGTTGAATTTGTGTGCGACGTTGCTGTGTTTGTCAGCTCCATAAGCTAAAGCGCCTCCAAACGATATAGCCCCGGTAGTCAGGGCCGTTTTTTGAATAAAATTTCTTCTCTTCACTTGGTTGGTTATTGAATTGCTGAGTTACTAGAGACTCATATATGGTATCCCATTTGAGCCAATAGCTACTCATTAAGTTAATTTTGGAAAGTAATCGATCTTGCGGGTTTTCAAAAACAACGGCCACTCAATATATTTATAACCCAGCGACGTAAAAACCCATAACTTTTACAACGACCAGGCCTTTCCTCCCGTCAATTCATTTACATCACCACAAGGTATGTATTCCCCAGGCACGGGCAGGTATGCTAGCACTTCCTCGCCCACGTACTCCGAAGTCTTGTATCCCCAGATCGTTAAGCCTCTAAGGTTATTTGCAAAACCAAATCTGGAAACCTCATCGGTAATATCCGCAGGTTCACCATTGGCAATAGACTCGTTATACTCGTCGATGACCTTGAGGTTCTGAATTTGGTCCTCCTTGGTCTTTTTTAAGGAATCTGCCAAGACTGGCTCTAGATCCTGGGGCTCTAGATCGGCTACTTTTTCCTTTCCGGAGTCCTTCATTGCTTTGGCTATAAACTTGTCCATGGACATTTTCATGAAATCCTGCTTATTCTTTTCAGAAACCTTATCGGTCAACCTATCAATAAATAAATGTACCTGCACTTCGGATGCCGAAGGCGTATCCGTCTTGGGAATTATAATATCTACCAACTGGGTCAGCACCAGACCTTGATCTGGCGTGAAAAAGTCCGGTGTCCACTCCAAGATTTTTTCGTTCTTACAACTTTGAACAATGCTGATCAAGGTGGGCATGGCCACGGCATATCCAAGTGATAGCCCCATGTTCTTTAATGCTACTCTCCTATCCATTATATGTTTCCTTTTTTAAGTTCTTTCACCGCATGGTCGGCCGCTCTCGCCGTGAAGGCCATATAGCTCAACGATGGGTTTACACAGTTGGAGGAAGTCATAAAGGCTCCATCCGTTACAAATACATTAGGGACCGCATGCACTTGATTGTACCCGTTTAAAACGGAAGTTTTGGGGTCTCTGCCCATTCTAGCGGTGCCCATTTCGTGGATCCCAAGGCCCAAGGCACCCGGGTTATCAAACGGTTTTACGTCCTTAACCCCTGCCTTCTCCAACATTTCTACGGCTTGATCCTTCATATCTTTCCGCATTGCCCATTCATTTTCATGGAATTCGGCGTCAAAAGTGATCGTAGGAAGTCCCCAACCGTCCAATTTATCATAGTCCAAGGACATTTTGTTCTCATGGTTTGGAAGCACTTCCCCAAAACCGCCCATGCCCATGGTCCAGCCACCAGGTTTCAAGATACTTTCCTTCAATTCCTTGCCATAAGACACTTCTGCAATACTGTCTTCCCAGTCGCCCCGAGAGGCTCCTCCCTGATAGCCATATCCCCTAATAAAGTCCTTGGTGTCGGATTTTCCGCCAAGGTTTCTAAAGCGTGGGATATAGATGCCATTGGGCTTTCTGCCCTTATAATACTTGTCATCAAAGCCTTCAAACTTGCCAGATGCCCCGACCCCAAGATGATGGTCCATGATATTGTGGCCCAGTTCCCCGGAATCGTTGCCCATCCCATTGGGGAAGCGATCAGATTTGGACTGCATTAAAATGGAGGTGGAAGCCATGCTGCTGGCGCAAAGGAAGATTACCTTGGCCTTAAATTCATGGGCTTCCTTGGTTACCCTGTCTATCACCTTTACCCCGGTTGCCCGCTTCGTAGCAGGGTCGTAAATTACCTCGTGAACGATAGAATCGGGACGTAGGGTCATGTTCCCTGTCCGCTCGGCGGCAGGAAGGGTAGAGGAGACACTGCTAAAATAGGCGCCAAATGGGCAACCCCTTATACAACGATTACGGTATTGGCAGCGAGAGCGCCCATCAAATATCTTGTCACTGTTTATATGGGCAACCCGGCCAGCGGTAATGACCCTGCCATCAAAGTTTTCTGCTACCTTGTCCTTAACGTGTTGTTCCACGCAGTTTAAAGGCATCATAGGTTCAAAGATGCCGTCGGGCAATTGTTTCAACCCTAAATTCTCCCCGGTAACCCCGATATAGGATTCCACCTTGTCGTACCAAGGCGCAATATCCTTATACCGTACCGGCCAATCCACAGCAATTTTATCCTTTTTATTCGCTTCAAAATCGATATCGCTCCACCGGTAGCTGTGCCGTCCCCACATTATTGAACGGCCTCCAACATGGTATCCGCGCATCCAATCGAAACGCTTGGTCTCATTGTAGGGATGCTCCAAATCGTTCACGAACCAAAAATTATGGGGCTCCTTTACCGTATATCCGGTACGGGCCTGCTTAAATTGTTTAGCAACCTCCTCCGGGGGCAGTTCCCCTTTGTATTTGAAGTCCCACGGATCCATATTGGCCGTTGGATAGTCCTTGATATGGGTTACCATCCTGCCCCTTTCCAGAACTAAGGTCTTAAGGCCCTTCTCGCAGAGTTCCTTGGCGGCCCATCCGCCGCTAATCCCCGTCCCTACTACGATTGCATCATAAGAACCTTGTTCTTCGTTGTAAAAGAATTTACTCATCGTTAAGAATTGTTTATTTGATAAATTTATTAAATATAAAATTAATTATCTACATTTAAAACTTATATTCTTTTGAGAGTCGCACTATAACGATGTAGTCCGCTGACGAATCAATAATTAATTAAGATCAATAAATAGGGTGCAGAAATTTTATTAGGTTCGCCCCAATATTGGGAAAAACGGTTTCAAAAATGGTCTTTGTTTGGTCGATGAAGCCAAATAAGAAATGAAATCATCTATAGGTTTATATGAAATGAGCCATGACCATTCTTGATACTCACCGAAATCGAAGATTCACGAACACCAAAGTATAAGATAATAAGTAAGTGAGTAAATGATTATTGGCGAAACCGAAGGTTCATGAACACCTTAAATAAGCAATTATTGGAGAGGTGAATAATTACACCCGCCAGAAAGACTTGTCGGGCTGGCCCGCCAGAATGACTTGTCGGGCTGGCCCGCCAGAACGATTCTTTCGGGCTGGTCTGGCTTGAAAAAACAATAAAAATAAACAGATGAAAACTTTTTTCAATCAACTTTTTGACTACAATTTTTATTGCAACAAAAAGTTAATCGATAAATGTATCGAGGTTGGGCAAGTGCCCGAAAAAAGCCAACTTTACTTTAGCCATATCTTAAATGCCCATAATATTTGGAATTCACGGATTTTAGCGAAACAGCCCGATTATGCCGTCTTCGAGAAACAGCCTATTAAAAACTGGTGGGATATACACTATGAAAACCAAAGAAATTCCTTTGAAATAATCGTCAACACGGTCGACTTTGAAAAACATATCCCCTATGAAAATTCAAAGCAACTTTCGTTTTCCAACACGGTGGGTGAAATGTTATTTCATATTATCAATCATTCCACACATCACCGAGGGCAAATTGCCGTCGACTTTAGGAACAACGGCATTGAACCGCTAGAACTAGATTATATTTTTTACAAACGCTAATCCCACGCCTTAAGTTATGAATGCAAGAATTCAGTCCCAGTTATCGATCATGATGTTTTTGGAGTTCTTTATTTGGGGCGGGTGGTTCGTTACCTTGGGCACCTTTTTGGGAAATAATATCCAGGCAAGCGATGGCCAAATCGCCATGGCGTTTTCTACCCAATCCTGGGGTGCTATAATAGCACCTTTTATCATCGGACTTATTGCCGATCGATATTTTAATGCCGAACGTATCCTCGGGGTGCTTCACCTGCTGGGAGCGGTATTGCTGTACCTTATGTACGGCACGTCGGACTTTGCCCTTTTTTATCCCTATGTCCTGGGGTATATGATCGCCTATATGCCTACCTTGGCCTTAGTGAATTCTATTTCGTTCAATCAAATGAAAGACCCTACCAAGGAATTTTCGTTCGTTCGGGTGTTCGGGACAGCGGGATGGATCGTATCCGGACTTGTTATCAGCTACGTCTTTCATTGGGATTCGGAAAATGGCATTGCAATGGGAATGCTCAAGAACACCTTTTTGATGACCGCCATAGCGTCGGCCATTTTGGGGCTTTTTAGTTTTACCCTACCCAAGACTCCCCCGCGTGCCGACCGTTCTGAAAAAGTAAAAATCGCCGATATTTTGGGTCTGGATGCCTTAAAACTATTGGGTGATAAGAATTTCTTGATCTTTTTTATTTCATCGATTCTAATTTCTATTCCGTTGGCCTTCTATTACCAAAATGCCAATCCCTTTTTGGTTGAAATAGGGATGGAAAACGCGACAGGGAAAATGACCTTGGGACAAGGGTCCGAGTTGTTTTTTATGTTGCTGTTGCCCTATTTTTTCAATAAGTTCGGTTTTAAAAAGACGATATTGGTGTCCATGCTCGCTTGGGCTTTGCGCTATCTCCTCTTTGCCTTTGGCGATGTTGGTGAATTTTCCTTTTTCCTGATCCTGGGCATTGCCCTTCATGGGGTTTGTTACGATTTCTTTTTTGTATCCGGTCAGATCTATACCGACAGTAAAGCTGGGCCAAAATTCAAAAGCTCTGCACAGGGACTTATCACTTTGGCCACTTATGGCCTTGGTATGTTGATCGGGTTTTGGGTGGCCGGTAAGATTTCCAACGCCTACTTAATGGAAGATGGATCGCATCTCTGGAGGGATATTTGGATATATCCCGCAGGTTTCGCAATTTTGGTGTTGCTCTTTTTTGGGCTTTCCTTTAAGAAGGAGAAAGTAATTTATAAATAAACGTCCTTCTATTAGGTCTGATAAATACTTTAGAGGACAAGCAAAAAATAATAAGTAAAGTGAATATTCATTGGAATTGTATAATCTTGAAAATAAATATAAATGGGCAAAAAAATTAGACTAGGTATTTTAGGCGGAGGGGGTGATTCCCTAATTGGTGTACTGCACCGTGTGGCATCGCATATCAATGACAATTATCAAATCGTCGGGGCGGTATTCAATCCTGATTTTGAGCAGAATATTGGTTTCGCCAAGGAGATCGACATTCCAACAGATCGAATTTACAAGGATTTCGACACCTTGGTTGCGGAAGAAATGAAATTGCCCAAGGAAAAGCGAATCCAGGTTTGTTCCATACTTACCCCCAATTTTCTCCATTTTCCCATGGCCAAAAAATTGCTGGACAACGGGTTCCATGTCATTTGTGAAAAACCAATGACCACTACCTATGAGGAGGCCAAGATTCTCTTGGAGGCTCAAAAGAAATCGGGTGCCGTGTTTGCCGTTACCCACACTTATACGGGTTATCCTATGGTGCGCCAAATGCGAGAAATGATAAAGGCAGGGGAACTCGGTAAAATCCATAAGGTAGATGCCCGATATTATCAAGGCTGGATAAACCCTATCATCCACGACAAGGAAAAGCGTTCCTCAGTTTGGCGGTTAGACCCCAAAAAAGCGGGCATTAGTTCCTGTATGGGGGATATTGGGGTACATGCTTTCAACCTGGTGGAATACACTACGGGTTTAAAGATCAAATCCTTGCTTTGCGATTTCAACTACCTGTATTCCGACAACCAAATGGATGTTGACGGGACGGTACTGATCAGAATGGGCGAGCATTCCAAGGGGGTTATCCGTGGAAGCCAAGTAGCAACCGGGGAAGAAAATGGGTTGGCAATAGCCATCTATGGCGAAAAAGCTTCACTGCGATGGGAGCAGGAGCGACCCAATTTCCTATATAAAATGAGCGATACGGAACCCACCCAGATATACAAACCGGGACATGCCTACAACTCCAAACTGTCTTTGGACGGTACCAAGCTGCCCCCAGGACACCCGGAAGGGATCTTTGATTCTATGGCCAATATTTATTTGGGCGTTGCCCGGGCTATTCGGGGCCAACAGTACAATGATGGGGAATTCCCCACCATCGTTGATGGGGTAAGGGGACTCAATTTCATTGAAAACACTGTAGAATCCCATAAAAAGGGAAATGTTTGGGTGAAAATGGACGATTAAAGTTCTTAAATATATTAGAAAAAAAATGCCGCGAACTGCGGCATTTTTTTGTACTCGATCTTTTATCTTTTTGGGGCCAAGATATTAAAACACCTTCTCAAACTCTTGGCATACCACGATCATACTCTCTCTGGGAACCCTATTAAAAGGGGCCAGTTCTAGGGTATATTGTTCCCAATGTGCCTCTTTCCATTGCTGCAGGCTATCATAGCCGTCCAATCGTGCATAGGCTTCCGTTATGCTAAAATAGGGCCTTAATTTTACCGCGGTGGTCTTTACAATACATTTGGCATTGCCTTCCCAATCCGTAACCACCAAAAAATCCCCAACATGCGGCAACGGTTCCTTGCGGTATTGCAAACCCAACAAAGAAGGGGAATTGGCCCTTTTGGCACCACTGACAATCAATTTTGCTACTTGATTGGCATTAAGACCGTTTTCGGCAAACCGAACTACCTTGGGAATTTCCTTAAAGGCATTCTCCAAATGGGCATCCAAAAAATCTCCCCACATATTACGGGCCGAAGTATTTTCTATCATAAACTTAAAATTGATTAAGGCCAATCTTTGAACTCATTTTAAACGCTAATTTTCCCTTCTTATTTTTAAGTCAGTAACGAAAATGAAATAACAAAGTCCAGATCTTGACTGGCGGCAATTAAAATATAGATTTATACGTTAAATTTTCCCTTGGCAAATTCTTCTGCGGCGTGATTGGCCGCCCTCGCGGTAAACGCCATATAGCTCAAAGAGGGGTTGACACAATTTGATGATGCCATAAAGGCACCATCGGTCACATAAACATTGGGAACGGCATGTAATTGGTTATGTTGGTTCAATACCGATGTTTTTGGATCGCGCCCCATCCTGGCGCCACCCATTTCGTGAATCCCCAATCCCGGTCCTGAAGGTTCCTCGTAAGGTTGGACATCCTTAAACCCTGCCGCCTTGAACATGGATACGATCTGCAATTTAATATCCTCCCTCATTCTGTATTCGTTATCCTTAAACTCCACATCAAAGGCCAATTGTGGCAATCCCCATTTATCCTTTTCCGTGGGACTCAATGTCACCCGGTTATCATCATAGGGCAAAAACTCGCCAAAACCGGTAACACCTATCTGCCACTCACCCGGCTTTAGAACGGTTTCCTTTAGTTCCTTTCCGTAGCCCATTTCTGCTATAGATGCGGACCAATCCTGTCTACTGGCCGTGCCTTGATACCCAAAGCCACGCAGGTAGCCATCGCGTTTGGTCTTTTCATCCAGGTTGACAAAGCGCGGAATGTAGAACCCGTTGGCACGTCGACCCTTGTAATATTTGTCCAGATAACCATCGACCTTTGCGGTAGCTCCCAGTTTGTAATGATGGTCCATAATACCCCTTCCCAAGGCATCGGAGTCATTGCCCAAGCCATTGGGAAAGCGCTCGCTTTTGGACTGAAGCAAAATTCCGACGGAAGCCATGGCGGAGGCGCAAAGGAATATGACCTTTGCCTTGAATTCCAGTTTTTCCATGGTCACCCTATCGATGACCTTTACCCCAGTTGCCATTTTGGTCTTGTCATCATATATGATTTCATAAACTATAGAGTCCGGGCGAAGTGTCATATTTCCCGTGCGTTCGGCAGCTGGCAATGTGGATGAGTTACTGCTAAAATAACCCCCAAATGGGCAGCCTCGCCAACATCTATCCCTGTTTTGGCAGGTGCCCCTACCCTCAAAAGTGGCATTGGGATCTGTTATATGGGCAGTGCGGCCTATGGTGACCAAACGGCCATCATCAAAATTATTGGAGACCGAATTTTTGAAATCCTCTTCAACGCAATTAAGTTGCATTGCGGGTTGAAATTTGCCATCGGGCAGTTGTTTCAATCCTAAATTTTCGCCACTAACACCAATATATTCCTCTACTTTGTCATACCAAGGTGCTATGTCCTTATATCGAACGGGCCAATCCACGCCAATACCCTCATTTCTATTGGCGGTAAAATCTATATCGCTCCACCGGTAGCTTTGCCTGCCCCATGTAAGGGACCGCCCGCCAACCTGGTATCCCCGTATCCAATCAAAACGCTTGGTCTGAACATAGGGGTGTTCCAAATCATTAACAAAAAAATGCTTATTGCTTTCGTCCGGTGCCCAGTTTAACCTGCGCTGTATGTGATAGTTCTTTTGATCTTCCAATGAAAGTTGGCCCCTTAAGGGATAATCCCATGGGTCGTCGTACATGGTAGGATAATCCTGTATGTGTTGTACCATTCTGCCCCGTTCCAGGACCAAGGTCCTTAAACCATTTTCGCACAGTTCCTTAGCAGCCCATCCCCCGCTAATTCCTGTTCCAACCACAATGGCATCATAATCCGTTGCTTTATTCATGAATGCAAACTTGTGTAAATTATATTCTTATTCCTATCTTTATACCTTACTGCAGAAATAAAATCAATTTCAAAAATTGACCCTCTAAATATAGCATTAAATTCTTAGAGACTGATTTAGAATGTGTGATTAGTCCTGAAATTTCGGGATTATAAGTTATTTTTGATGTAAAACTATGGGACCTCTGAACGGACCCTGTTAAATATACCTGAGCGAATGTTCCCCCCGAAGTCTTCTTTAAGTTGAAGGCTTGAATAAAGTGACGCAAAGAAACAATTGATACGTTGAACTCATTTTGAATTAATTTTTTAAACCATAACCCGAACAAAAACTTGTAAGCATGAAGACTATTAAAGGACCTGCGGTATTTTTAGCCCAATTTGTAGATAGTAAAGCTCCATTCAATTCCTTGGATGGCATATGTAAATGGGCCGCAGATCTGGGCTATAAGGGCATACAGATCCCTACTTGGGTAGATTTTTTAATAGATTTGGACAAGGCGGCCGAAAGTCAGACCTATTGCGACGAGCTTAAAGGAAAGATCAATTCACATGGATTGGAGATCACTGAGCTCTCAACCCACCTTCAGGGACAACTGGTAGCCGTAAACCCCGCCTATGACCTTATGTTCGACAACTTTGCGCCGGACAAGGTAAAGAACAATCCCAAAGCCCGAACGGAATGGGCCGTAGAAACCGTCAAAAAAGCGGCCACTGCGAGTCGTAGATTGGGACTTAATGCCCACGCTACATTTTCCGGGGCACTGCTTTGGCATACCATGCACCCCTGGCCCCAACGCCCGGCCGGTTTGGTGGAAATGGGGTTTGAGGAATTGGCCAAGCGTTGGATGCCGATTCTTAATCATTTTGACAAGGAAGGGGTAGATGTGTGCTACGAAATCCATCCAGGAGAAGATCTTCACGACGGGGACACCTTTGAACGTTTTTTGGAAGCTACCGGGAACCACAAAAGAGTCAATATTTTATATGATCCCAGTCATTTTGTCCTGCAACAATTGGACTATATTGAATACATCGATTTTTACCACGAATTTATCAAATCGTTCCATGTAAAAGACTCGGAATTTAACCCAACAGGTAAAAAGGGAGCCTTCGGGGGATATAACGATTGGGGCAACCGGGCCGGAAGGTATCGTTCGCTTGGTGACGGTCAAATCGATTTTAAGTCCATCTTTTCCAAACTTACCCAATACGGATGCGATGTATGGGCGGTAATGGAATGGGAATGCTGTATTAAGAGTCCGGAACAAGGGGCTCGGGAAGGTGCCAAATTTATTCAGGACCATATCATCGAAGCCACTGAAAAGACGTTTGACGATTTTGCAGGAGCAGAGATAGATAAGAGCGTATTAAAGAAGATATTGGGAATTTAATGGTTGATGGTTGATGGTTGAAAATTCAGAATTCAGAATTTTCAATTTTGGCACTTTAGAATAAAATAAACCTATAAATATAGACGAAATGAAAAATGTTACGCTCACTGCGCTTGTCGCCGTCCTTGTCTTTGGTTGCAAGGGCAAAACTGAAAAAGCCAACCCTGAAATCGATTCCGCACCTATGCAACAAGAGAAAGTTGAAACACCTGTGGAGCAGGAATGGACGGTACTATTTGACGGTACTTCCTTCGATGGTTGGCATGGCTATTTAATGGACAAGGTACCGGATGCATGGAAATTGGAGGACGGTGCCATGGTTCTAACCCCCCCAACTGAAAAATCGGAAAGGGGGCCCCATCTTAACCTTATATCGGACAAGGATTATACCGATTTTGTACTTTCTTTGGAATGGAAGATTTCCGAAGCCGGTAACAGCGGTATATTTTGGGGCATAAAAGAGGACAAAAAGTACAAGGAACCATACAATACAGGACCTGAAATCCAAGTATTGGACAATGAGCACCATCCAGATGCCAAAAACGGGACCACCCATCAGGCCGGATCTCTTTATGATATGATCGCCCCATCCAAGGACGTGACAAAACCAGTTGGGGAATGGAATACCTGTGTAATCACGGTTAACCATAAGACCAACGAGGGCAAAGTAGAGCTCAACGGTGAAGTCATCGTTAACTTCCCTGTGGAGGGGGAGGAATGGGATGCTATGGTTGCCAAATCCAAGTTTGCCGATTGGGAAGGGTTTGGAAAGTTCCATACTGGAAAAATAGGTTTACAGTATCATGGGGATGTGGTTTCCTATAGGAATATCAAAATAAAGGAACTGTAAAAAAGTACGCAGTCTCCAATAGGCAGCAGGCAGGAGAAAAATAAGCTGAAGGTTTTAAAAAACCGGATCCCTATTAACTTTAACGAATAACTAATAACGATTTATGATTCAATCCATGACCGGATTTGGGAAAAGTGTCGTTCAACTTCCCACTAAAAAGATTACGATAGAAATAAAGTCGCTTAACAGTAAAAGTCTGGATCTGAACGCACGTCTTCCATCCACATATCGGGAAAAAGAGCTCGAAATGCGAAAAATAATCGCCAATGCTTTGGAGCGGGGCAAAATCGATTTTAGTCTGTATGTTGAAAATACCGGGGCCGAGAGTCAATCGGTCATCAATGTTGAAGTGGTAAAACAATATATGTCCCAGCTCGCAGCCATTGCTAGCGGTGACGAACTGCGTTTGTTGGATATGGCCGTGCGTTTGCCCGATGCCTTAAAAACCGAACGGGAAGACATAGACGAGGATGAGTTCAAAACCATCATGGATACCCTGCTAAATGCCTTAACAGAGATCAACATCTTCAGGACCGAAGAAGGTCAGATGATGGAAAAGGACTTTCTAGATCGCATAGGGAACTTGGAAAATTTACTGGCCCAAGTGGAACAAATGGATGTAGGGAGGCTTTCCGCAGTCCGAGAACGTTTGGAAAAGGCAGTGGAGGACTTAAGGACCAACCTAGATGCCAATAGGTTTGAGCAAGAACTAATCTATTACTTGGAAAAGTACGATATCACGGAGGAAAAGGTTAGGTTGGCCAATCATTTAACATATTTTGCCACCACCCTAAAATCTGAGGATTCCAACGGAAAAAAACTAGGATTTATAAGTCAGGAAATCGGTAGGGAAATCAACACCATCGGCTCCAAGGCCAATGACGCACCCATGCAACAATTGGCTGTCCGAATGAAGGATGAACTGGAAAAGATAAAGGAACAGATGCTAAACGTACTGTAAAAAGAGAAAAGAAAAGGTCTAAAAAATAAAGGACCACAAACACCAAACTCTAAACCATATTACCCCCAAATAGATGAAAGGAGGAAAACTAATCATTTTTTCTGCCCCCTCGGGCAGTGGAAAAACCACCATAACCCGTTATCTGTTAGATCAGCCCGATTTAAATTTGGCATTTTCGGTTTCGGCAACTTCAAGGCCCCGCCGTACGAAGGAAAAAAATGGGGAGCACTATTATTTTATGACTATTTCGGAATTCAAGCAGCACATAAAAAACGGGGATTTCTTGGAATGGGAAGAAGTGTATCGCGACAATTTCTATGGCACCTTAAAAAGTGAGGTGGAGCGGCTATGGGCCATGGGGAAAAATGTGATTTTTGATATCGATGTCGTTGGAGGCCTTCGAATCAAAAAGAAATTTCCGGAGAGGACCTTGGCCGTTTTTGTAAAACCTCCCAGTGTTGACGAATTAAAAATCCGACTTAAAAAAAGAAGTACGGAAAGCGATGATAAGATCAATATGCGTATCGCTAAAGCCTCGGTGGAACTGGCCACGGCTCCACAATTTGATACCATTGTGGAAAACCATGACTTGGATATCGCATTAAAGGAGGCCTATAAACTGGTCAAGGATTTTATTAGCCAACCTAATCCCCCCCTAACTCCCCTAAAAGCAGCAAACTAAAATCTAAGTCTAATAGGTGTCCTACCCAGCTTAGCAAGTGGTGCCGATCAATGTCCAGAAGCGGAAAAATGAAAAAGACAGGTCTTTTCTTCGGAACTTTTAATCCCATAAATATTGGGCATTTGGTGATTGCCAACCATTTGGTAGAATTTTCCGATCTGGATGAGGTATGGATCGTAATTACCCCCCAAAGTCCGTTCAAGGTTAAAAAGAGCTTATTGGACAACAATCATAGATACCAAATGGTATATGAGGCTGTCAAGAATTTTCCCAAGTTAAAACCTAGCAAAATAGAATTCGACCTGCCCCAACCCAACTATACGATCAATACCTTGGTACATTTAGAGGAAAAACACGGAAAGGAATATGAGTTCTCCCTTATTATGGGATCCGACAATTTAGAGGGCTTTCACAAATGGAAAAACAACGAGACCATTCTGGAGAATTACGATATTTACGTCTATCCAAGGCTACCAATGGGCACCGTGGACCCAAAACTCAAAAATCATCCTAAAATCCATTGGGTAGACGCGCCTATCATGGAAATTTCCTCTACTTTTATACGAAAACAACACAAGGCAGGGAAAAACGTTAGGGCCCTTCTTCCAGAATCTGTATGGAAATATATGGATGAAATGAATTTTTACAGATAAAGGTCCGATAACCCCGTCAACCACATTTTTAAATCCGTAAATTGTACAAGGAGGGACATAACCATTTGTGTCTTTATGATTTGAATTGTACAAATAACCAAAGCCCTATTTTCTCACATTCGAGCTCGGTCACCCTACTAAGTGGCGAAACTCAAGGTCTTAAAAATAGCTCTCCGACCACTTCTGGAAAATGTGAAGATAAAAATTACTAAATTCGAGTCTAACTTAAACCTCATCCCATGAAGATCGCCATGCTCGGTTCGGGTTTTATTGCCCGATTTTACGCAACTTCCTTGCACGCCCAAAGAAGAGCGGACAGGATAGTATCCGTTTACTCACGGAATATTGACAACGCAAAGCGCTTCTCCCAAGACTTTGGCCTAGCACATTTTACGGATAAAATGGAGGAGGCCATCCAAAATCCGGAAGTCGAGGTAGTGATCATCTCTCTGCCCAACGATCTGCACGAACCAGCCGTTATGGCCTGCGTCAGGGCAAAAAAGAACGTCATTTGTACCAAGCCCTTGGGCCGTACCGCGGCCGAGGCCAAGAGAATGCTCGATGCCGTGGAAAAGGCCGGCATTTTTGGTGGGTACCTGGAAGACCTTTGCTATACCCCTAAATTCTTAAAATCGATGGAAAGTGTTAAGAACGGGGATATCGGCAGGGTGCTTTGGGCCAAATCCCGGGAAACCCATCCGGGTCCACATAGCGATTGGTTTTGGGACATGGAAAAATCCGGCGGTGGGGCCATGATCGACCTCGGTTGCCACTGCGTGGAAATAAGCCGGAACTTCATAGGAAAGGATATAAGGCCCCTGGAAGTCATGTGCTGGGCAGATACCCAAGTGCACCCGATAGATGCGGAGGACCATGCCATCGGTTTGGTAAAATATGCAAATGGAGCCATTGGGCAGTTCGAGGTTAGCTGGGCATTCCGTGGGGGGATGGACCTACGCGATGAGGTCATGGGCACCGAAGGCACTATATGGATCAACAGTTTTCTCAGGACCGGATTTGAAATGTTTACTTCAGGAAAGGGGGGCGGCTATGTAGCCGAAAAAGCGGAAGTGGACAAAGGCTGGCTCTTCCCGGTCGGGGACGAGGCCCATGATCTGGGCTACCCCAACATGTTTACCGATATGTTCGCCGCCATAGAGGAAAAACGGGATCCCCTGGAAACTTTTTACGACGGCTATGTGGTCAACGCTATTTTGGACGCCGCCTATAAATCGGCCAAGACCAAATTGTGGGAACCCGTGGTATTGGAAGATTGGAGGGGGGACGATAGGGACACCTACGACAAAGGGAACAAATCCTATGACAAGGACCATTTTCTGATCAAGGAAGAACTATTGCCAAATGGGGATGCCAAGCTTATTCTTAAGCACAAGGTTACCGGGGAAATTACACAAAGAACCATTATTTCAAGTGAAAAAAGAGTAAAGACTCAAGAAGATAAAAGACCCAAGAATAAGGACAAGTATGCCTAGCAAAATTGACTTTTAAATTAACTTTCGGCTTCGTCTTTGCTTTTTTCTTTAAATAGAACATGAACTTCCAAAACACATCCTATATCATTATGGGCGGCACAGCGGGTCTAGGACTTGCTGCTGCCCTGGCCCTGCAAGAACAAGGGGCCAAGGTCCTTGCCATTGGCAGAAATCCGGATAGCTGCCAAACTGCACAGAAACTATTGGGTGAAGGTGGTCTTACACTTTGTGGGGACGCAACAGATCCGCAGACCATGGAAACGGCCATTGATATGGCTAATGGGCACTTTGGTACCATTACCGGGCTTTTCCATGTGGCAGGAGGAAGCGGTAGACGTTTTGGGGACGGCCCACTTCACCAAATGTCCCTAGAGGGATGGAACAAAACATTGGAACTTAACCTTACTACCGTGATGCTCTCCAACAAAGCTATAATCAATTATTTTCTCAAGAATAAAATACCGGGCGTTATTTTGAATATGGGTTCCGTTCTTGGATATTCCCCCTCACCCGAATATTTTGTTACCCATGCCTACGCGGCCGCGAAATCGGCCATCATCGGGTTCAGTAAGTCCCTTGCCTCCTTCTATGCCCAAAATGATATTCGGATAAACGTAATAGCCCCTGGCCTTTTTGAGACCCCTATGGCCAAAAGAGCTATGGAGGACGATAAGATCCAGACATTTCTAAAGACCAAGCAACCATTGGACGGAGGCCGACCTGGTAAGCCCGAGGATATCAATAATGCAATGCTCATGTTTTTATCCCCTACCTCCAATTTTGTTACCGGCCAAGTCCTGGCAGTAGATGGAGGTTGGGCCATTAGTGATGGACAAATTTAAATCTCGCCAAATGATCCAAAACAAAAAGGAAAGCTATACCCGCCAATATCTGGAGAAATCAAAGACGATCATTTCTGTGGTCGAAAAGCAGGAAACGATTATTCAAGAGGTGGCCCAATTGTTTGCCAATTCAATTTTAAAGGGCCGCATGGTACACTTGTTCGGGTCCGGCCACAGCCGGATGATGGTCGAGGAAATGTGGCCCCGCTATGGTTCCTTTCCGGGGTTTAACCCTATTGTAGAACTTTCGGTTTCCTTCCACAATCTTGTAGTAGGTTCCAATGGACAACGGCAGGCGATGTTCCTGGAAAACGTATCCGGTCTTGCCCCAAGGATCTTGAGGAACTTTGATATTACCGAACAGGATTCCGCCTTGATCATCTCCTCTAGCGGATGCAACGTGCTTCCCATTGAGATGGCAGAGGAATTTCAAAAAAAGAACGTAAGGGTGGTTGCCTTGGTAAGTAGTTTACATTTGAAGGGCAGCAGTTCCAAAAGAGCTGACGGCAAAAAACTGATAGACTTTGCCGATTATGTCCTGGATACTGGAGCTCCTTTGGGCGATGCCATGATCAAGATTGAGGGACTGGAGACTCCGGTCTCACCGGGATCTACCTTGGGGGGCGTATTGCTCATCAATACCCTTAAAGCCGAGATTGCCAATATCCTCGTACAAAATGGGAAAATCCCCAAAGTACTGAGCAGCGGAAAAGTTATTGGGGAACAAAAAGCGATCGATCTTTTTGAATCTGCCTATGACGAACATGCCCATAACATGGCAAAACTTTACCAAAACGTGGGGAATAGAAATTAGTTGATAGGAAAAAGTATGCAGTGGGCAGTAGCAGTTGGCAGAAAAGAATTCAAGTTCAAGGTTGATGGCAAAAAACTCATAGCGCATTAACTTTTGTCTTGGTTCTTCCCCGAAGCTTCGGGGTTGGTTCTTGGCTTTTCTAGATGGTTTATGGTCAGTCCGTTATAGATTTTGAACTCATTTAATTTATCGTTAGTCGGCAGCAAAAAGGCTACTACAGACAACAGGGCTTCAACCTTTTGAAAAAATGGCATTTATTTCTTCATAATTATTGCGGCCCATCCGCCACCAGAGGCCAATTTTATCTTTTGTCGGTCCCCGGAAGAAACGTCCAGCTTTTCATGGACATAATCTTGGGCAAAGCGATCGGCATTGATGCCATCTTCCATAACCTCCATTTCATATTGTCCCGAATCTAAAAAAGAAAGGTCCAACGTTAACTCCCGTGAGGTATCGTCCGTCATGGCACCTACGTACCAAACATCATCCTTTTTTCTTGCAATCAGCACATAATCCCCAACCCTTGCATCCAATACTTTGGTTTCATCCCATACCGAAGGGATTTTCGCTATAAAACCGGTAGTTTCGGGTTCCTTGTAATAGGCACTTGGGCTGTCGCACAGCATCTGCAAAGGACTTTCATAAACCACATACATGGCTATCTGATGACATCGTGTACCCAACGCCATAGGACGATCAAAAGATATGTTATGGTTGATCAGGTGTGCATTGGCCATAGCTCCCGGAGTAAAATCCATTGGACCGGTTACCATTCTGGTAAAAGGAATCGTGACCGTATGTTCTGGGGTAATTTCATGGCTCCATTTGTTGTTCTCATTGCCCTTTACCCCTTCAAAGTTTATAACGTTGGGATACATCCTTTCGAGCCCAGAGGGTTTATATGTACCATGATAATCCACCAACAAATGCCTTTTAGCGGCAGCAGCGGCCAATCGTTCCAAATAATCAACCATATACTGATCCGAGCGCTGCATAAAATCGACCTTGATACCTTTTATTCCCCAGGATTCATAGCGGTCCAGTATCTCAAAATTATGATCCAACGGCCCCCAAAGAGTCCAAAGGATTACTCCTACATTCTTTTGATTGCCGTACTCTACCAGTTCCTTGATGTCGATATCTGGATCAGGCTCGTCTATTTTGGTAGTGGATTTGCTCCAGCCTTCGTCCAGAATTATGTATTCCAGGCCATATTTTGAAGCAAAATCGATATAGTACTTATAGGTTTGGGTATTGATGCCCGATTTAAAATCCACTCCGTAGATATTATTGGCGTTGTACCAATCCCAAGCTACTTTCCCCGGCTTTATCCAATCGGTATCCTGAAGTTTAGTGGACGCGGACAATTGATATACCAAAGTACTTTCCAGCAGTTGCTTATCATCATTGGTTATAATCATCAACCGCCAGGGAAAGTTCCGTCTTCCCTTGATCTTGGCCAAATAATCGTCATAGGTCAATATTTGATTCCGATCCCCTCCACGTTCGGCCGGTTTGGCCTCCTTTACATGATGCGGAAACCCAGCAGTGAGGGAATTTCCCTCGGTTCCGAACAAAAACATGCCCGGATAATCAGTCAGATCCGTTTCTGTAAAAAGGACATTTACACCGTTCACCTTGGCCAATATCGGTAAGGAACAAAACGTATTTGTATTGAGGGTGTCCAGTTTGGTTGGTAGAAAAAGGCGCTCATTATGTGAAATCATGGAATCTTCCTTAGGAAACAAGGCCTCGGTATCCCCAGCAAAGTTTAAAGTAAAGGATTCATTGTTTACTAGAACCTCCTTATTTATGTTGGAAACAAACCTATAGGCCACCCCATCGTTGTAGGCCCTAAAGACCAAGGAATAATTATCCCTAAAATCCAAGGTCAATTCTTGGAAATTATCCTTGATGCTTTTTCTTTTTAGGGCGACTACCGGATGCAAAACCCTGTTCTCATTTTCAATACGATTCTTTTTAACCCTAGGAGATTTCCCGAACGTATCGTAACCTGCAATTTCCAAGGTCATAGTGCTGTTTGTGATAATCTCCTTATCATTTAGAAAAACACTAAAGCCAACTTCATTACCAATATGAACCTTTAATTTAAGATTTTTGTCCGGGCTATTAATTTCATAGTCCTGTGCATTTAAAATCAAGGAGCAAAGAAGGGTTAAAAGGAAAAATAGAGTTCTCATTTTAGATAAATATGTGAAGGATTAAATTCTAGTAGAAAATTACAATAAAATGGAGAAAAGCATGAGTTTGATTCTATTAGAATTTTAAAAAATTGCAGCAACAACCTTCAGCAGTATAATCTTTCCAAGTAAACAGTGATGTCGGTCACATGCACTAACTTTGCTGGAAAGCATCAATTGCACAAAATCATGACACAAAATAACATCTTACGTTCCACTAAATTTTCTGTTCTGGACCTCGTCCCAGTAACCCAAGGAAGTACCCATCTCGATGCCATTAAAAATAGCCTTGATCTGGCACGGAATGTGGAAGCATTGGGATACGAGCGGTTTTGGATCTCCGAGCACCACAACATGGAGAGTATTGTAAGCTCGGCAACCGTGGTACTCCTAGGTTATGTGGCAGAAGGAACTTCCAAAATCCGGGTTGGCTCTGGGGGAATCATGCTTCCCAACCACGCCCCTTTGATCGTGGCGGAACAATTTGGCACCTTGGCCACCCTATACCCCAAGCGTATCGACCTGGGATTGGGCCGTGCCCCGGGAACGGACCAACTTACTGCCCAGGCCCTTCGGCGTAGCAGACAAGAAAGCGTTCAAGATTTCCCTAACGATATCACTGAACTGCAAGCGTACTTTTCTTCTGAAAATCTAGGGGGTCGAGTAAGGGCCATTCCTGGAGAAGGACTAGAGATCCCCATTTTTCTATTGGGATCCAGTACCTTTAGCGCCCAACTTGCCGGGGAAAAAGGACTTCCATATGCCTTTGCAAGCCATTTTGCCCCTGCCCATTTATACGATGCGCTGCAGTTGTACCATCAATACTTTCGGCCCTCTTCCCAATTGGAACAACCTTACTCCATGGCCTGTATAAACGTAATCGCTGCCGATACCGATGCAGAAGCAAACCGCCTGGCAACCAGCCTGTATCAATTTGCCATGGGAATCGTCACCAATGTACGACGTCCCCTGCCTCCTCCCGTCGATACCATGAAAGGGATTTGGAACGAGGCTCAGGAAGCCATGATCAAAAATATGATGCACTATACTTTTATCGGCTCCAAGGAGACTATTGCCGAAAAACTATCGGAATTTGTAGCCAAGACAAGGGTTCAAGAGATTATTGCGGTATCCCATATCTACGACCACAAGGCAAGGATAAGATCGTATGAAATTTTGAGCGAGCTATTCTAGGGGTTATTTTTCAGGTCATCCGTGCTTTGATTTAACACCAAGTAATCTTTACAAAATAACAAGAACCCAACCTTTCTTATTCGGCGATCGGGAATTGGGGTTTATACAAATAATAGTAACAGTGTCAATGCTATTCCTCCCAAGGTAAAATACAAACCCCTTTTAAATACCGAGGTATGGGGCAAGAACATCCAAAATGCAGAAATAACAAAGAACAAAAGTGATGTTCCAAAGAAAATATTCAGAAAATATACCGGACTATTGGTAGTAGCTTTATGGAGTTTGGTCATTTTACCCAACAGCAAAGGCAGTTCCTTGGTGGTATAGTTGACCATGCCACTGGCTTTATTGTACTGGCCTTGGTCAAAATGGAGGATGTCCCCTTCAATACTTTGTATTTTCAAATCCTTGACCTTAATTTCCCTGCCAATTTCCTCGGCGGTCAAAGCAGGTTTTAATTGACTTTCCTTATGTGTTTCCTGCTTTAAAAAATCGGTTTGGCGAAATATCATCAAGACTCCGCTCAAAGCATAAATGGCCATAATTCCGGCCAAAAAGAAACCCAAATAGCGATGGACAAGCCGCATGTAAAATCCACTGTTTTTTTTCATTTTATAGCAATCATTAAATCCAAGTTTGATAAAATGGCCCAAAAACAAGGTTTTCAGGCCAATCTTAAACGGGACTCTCAACCCTAACCAAACAAATTTTTTATTGTTGAGCCATTTCCAAATTGATGTTTAGGGTAACATCGTCACCAACTGGTGCCATGCTGCTGGCACCCACACCAAAATCCTTTCGATTCAAAACACCGGTAAGCTTTAGTCCGGCCTTTAGCTTTTGACTACGTTGGTCGGTTATGATCCCTATGAGCTTTCCATCCAATGAAACTGGTTTGGTCACACCGTGCATAGTCAGGTCGCCCGTTAGCTTAAAGGTCTTGTCGCCCGTTTTTTCAATTGAGGTGCTTTTAAACGAAATTGATGGATAATTCGCTACATCAAAGAAGTGATCACTTCTCAGATCATTGTCCCTTCGCTCTGTATCGGTATCAATACTTGCCGATTTTATGTCAACGGTAAATTTCGGATCGCTAAAGGAATCATTGGCAGTGGCGGTAATATCGAATTCCCCGAACTGTCCCTCGACTTCGGAAATCATCAAATGGGTAATGGAAAAGCCGATTTTGGAATGGGCCCTATCGGCCTTCCATGTACTTTGTGCGGTTAGCGCAGCACTTGTGATTAAGAATAAAACAAAAACAGACTTTTTCATATGTTCTGGATATTGACATGGGTAATGAACGTTGGACCTATTTAATGTTATAAAGGTTTAATCGAACCCAAAATAATTTCAATACGCCTACCTGGTTTATAAGGCTTCTTCGATTCAAACCATTAATAAAAATTGCCTTCGTGGGTCTTTCACAATGGCATTTTCTTATTTCAAGACCCTCTACAAAGCTGCTATTTTTTGAACAACCTGAACCCAACTTTTCCGTAAACGACGATGATTGTACCATCAACAACGAATTGGACTATCGGAGGCGTTGATCCAGCCCAAATGGTCGATGGCGGATTTTTACGAGGGATACTTCGGGGAAAACCTTAAATTTGAATATGGCTCGGAATTCCAAAAATTTTACCCCCACTATCAAAGAGGTATTCTTTCAATTGTTACTTCATATCGTTCTATTTCTGTTCTTTACCTTTGACAAGCACCAAACCCAGATTCAAGGGTTTAAAATGGTGGCTTTTCTTAATTACGCAGTCGGTGCCCTTATCATCAATTACGTGCTGCTGCCCCGATTTTTCTATAAAAAGAAATATGTTTCGTTCTTTTTGGGCTCCCTGGTTGTCATTGCCTCCATAATCCTGGTAGAGGAATTGGTACTCGAAAGGATTTTCTTCCCCAATACACGGGGCAAACATTTTCCAGGAATCATTTACAGCCTATTGGACGTTATGCCCGTTGTCACCATCTTGGTCGGATTCAAGTTTGCTTGGGACGCTTCCTTAAAGCAGCGGGAAGTTGAAGAACTAAGGACCTCTGCCCGGGAGAGCGAACTGCAGTTTTTAAAATCCCAGATAAATCCTCATTTTTTGTTCAATAACCTTAACAATCTTTACTCCTACGCCCTGGATCAATCCCCTAAGACCCCTACCATTATTTTGGAGCTTTCATCGGTCCTACGATATATGTTGTACGACTGCAAGGAAGATTTTGTCGCCCTCCCAAAAGAAATAGAGAACCTTAGGAACTTTACACAACTTAATGAACTTCAGATCGAGGAGCGTGGCAAGGTAACATTCCGTACCAAAAATATTAACCCCGAGTTTCAAATTGCCCCGCTAATCTTGACCGTATTTATTGAAAATGCCTTTAAACATAGCACGGCCAGCCAATCCAAAGACATATTTATCGACATCGACATTAAGGTTACCGATGATGGCATGCTGGAATTTGAGTGTACGAATTCTTTTCGACCAATGGGAAATATCGAAAACCTATCAAATGGAATTGGGCTTCATAACGTAAAAAAGAGATTGCAGATCTTATATCCCGATGCCCATGAACTTAAAATTGAGGAGCTCAAAGATCAATATCGGGTCTATTTAAAAATGCAGTTAAAATCGGAAGCGAAATGATACGTTGCATTATCATCGAGGACCAACCCCCGGCACAAAGGGTGCTCAAAAAATTTATCATCGATATCGGAAATTTGGAATTGAAAGCCGTTTTTACCGATGCGCTTCAGGCGATGGATTTCTTGAGGACGGAATCCATTGATCTGATTTTTTTGGATATCCACCTGCCTAAAATCTCGGGTATCGACTTTCTTAAGTCATTGGCACATAGACCACATGTAATATTGACCACGGCATTCTCCGACTACGCCCTGGAAAGCTATAACTACGACGTGGTGGATTATCTTTTAAAACCTTTTTCTTTTGAACGTTTTGTGCAAGCCGTCTCCAAAGTTCCCGCTCCGAAACCTGAACAATCGGGTCAGGATAGTATGCCCGACAATTCGGCCTCCATGGATATACTATTCATCAAATCAGGTTACGAGCATATCAAAATTGACGTGGCAGATATACGTTATATACAATCGGATGCCGATTATACCGAAATTTTTTCCGGCGAAAGGAAATACCTTTCCAATGAACCCCTTCGGTATTGGGAAGAAAATCTCAACCCAAAAAGGTTTGTCCGGATCCATAAATCTTACATTATAAACACCTCTAAAATTGAAAAGATTGTCGGTAACCAAGTCCGTTTGGACAAAGACACAAACCTACCGATCGGGAGGGCATTTAAGGAAAACTTTATGAAATTAGTACTAAATTAAATTCACGCCATCATGAGAAAGTTAAAAAAAGAAGACATCAAACAAGAGGTGTTCGACCTCTATGACGAATATGCACACAACAGGTTGCAACGTCGGGAATTTATAGAAAATTTATCCCTATATGCCGTTGGCGGGGTCACGGTAGCATCGCTCATGAGCTTTATGATGCCCAATTATAAGGACACAATGCTGGTAGATCAAAATGACCCAAGATTGGATTCGGACTATATCACCTATAATTCGCCCAAGGGCGGTGGGGAAATTAAGGGACTTTTATCCAAACCTAAGGACGCCAATGGACAATTGGGCGGCATTGTGGTAGTGCATGAAAACAGGGGCCTTAATCCCTATATCGAAGACACCGCCAGAAGGGCCGCATTGGAAGGCTTTATTACCATTGCCCCCGATGCGTTGAGCCCCCTTGGCGGTTACCCCGGAAACGACGATGAAGGTCGGGAAATGCAACAAAAACGCGATCGCTACGAAATGCTGGAAGATTTTATAGCTGCTTATGACTATTTAAAGTCCCATAAGGATTGCAATGGTAAGATTGGGGTTGTAGGCTTTTGCTTTGGGGGTTGGATCTCTAATATGATGGCGGTTAGAGTTCCCAAGCTTAATGCGGCCGTTCCTTTTTACGGGGGGCAGCCTACTGAGGATATCGACAAGATCAATGCCCCATTGATGCTGCATTACGCCGGACTTGACGATCGGGTAAATGCAGGATGGCCAGCCTATGAGGAAGCGTTAAAGAAATTTGGCAAGGACTACGAAGCTTATATCTACCCCAATGTAAACCATGGATTTCACAATACGACCACTCCTCGCTACAACAAGGAAGCCGCCGAATTGGCATGGGGACGGACCAACGATTTTTTTAAGGATAAGTTGAGGTAACTTCGATTTTATCTCATTGAATAGGTTATTGGTTTCCTTGAACAAGGTCAAACAATTCCTTATCCATCTGAGGTTTTACTTCGCAAGTGGTGTCAAAATGCATGGTAGCCGTATTCTTACTATTGTAGGCCGGCCAATTGGGAAGGCCGGAATGGCCCGGAGTTCCCGTCTTTGCAAAATTGATCCATGCACGGCTCATCTTGTCCGCCAGGATATGTGCTTCCTTACCCCCTCCGGTCATATGGTTGGCCAAATCTACATTGTCAAAAACAAAAGGCAGATCCATACAGTGCAGTGCCTTGTATTTTCCATCAAAGACCGGGGATTGCCAAGTGAATAAATACATATAAACCGGAGCACCACCAGCAATCATTGATTTTTGGTTGGCCTGGTCTACAGCTCCCGGCCTGAACATGGTGTCCACATCCAAAAGATCGATCGCCTTGGTGTCATTGGGGTACGCCTTTTTTACCGCAGCGATATAGGCGTCGGCCTTCCCCTTGTATTGATCCTTGATCTGCGCCATGATTTGGTCGTCGGAAGCATTTGCGAAGCGCATGTTCGCAAATGGGGCAAATTCATTTTTGACGGTACCTATCAACAACGGAATATCTTTAGAAAGCACAAGGGCTTTATCCGAACCCGTTTGGAAGGGCAGATCATTCCCGTCCACACTGGGGCCCCAGCTCAGACCGAATCCCATGATCGGCTTTCCGTCAGCTTTCATTTTTGCTTCTACTTTCTTAAGTGCCTTTGAACTGGCATCTGCCAAATCACTAAATGGTATATCCTGTAATTTGTCTACTTGTGAAGCATCTATCCCCAGTATCGACAATGTTTCAGCGGTGATGGCTTGGGTAACTTCCTTTTCCAAAACCCCGCTCCTAAACGAACCACTTTGGTTAATCGCCTTATGGAACAAACCTTTTGCATTGGGCATTGCCATCAACGTATTTACCTTGGCCCCGCCACCCGATTGACCGAAAATGGTTACGTTTTCCGGGTCGCCCCCAAAATTGGAGATATTGTCCCTCACCCATTCCAAGGCAACGATCAAGTCTAGCATACTGTTGTTGGCGGAGTGTTTGTATTTTTCACCATAGGCGGACAGGTCCAAAAAGCCCAGCACGTTCAACCTATGGTTGATGGAGACCACAACGACGTCGCCCTTTTTACTCAAATTCTCGCCATCGTAGGAAGGCAGTTCATGGCTTGATCCTGCGGTGAAACCACCCCCATGGATCCAAAAAAGAACCGGTCTTTTTTTGCTATCGGCAATACTTGGGGTCCAAACATTGAGGTTAAGGCAGTTTTCATTGGTATATCCCCAATCGTGATCAAATACAAATTCAGGTTCGTCCTGAACTTCTGTCGTTGGTGTCAACAAGGGCGCTACTGGCCCATAGGTAGTGGAGCTGCGAATCCCTTCCCAGGCATCGGGTTTGACTGCAGCTTCAAAGCGATTGGCCTTTGCGTAGGGGATTCCCTTATAGTTGTATATTTTATTATGGATGTAGCCACGGACTTTCCCCGATTGGGTGTTTGTGACCGCAACGTCCGCACCGGTCTTGATTTCCGATTGGGCGATTATGGATCCTGTGAATAGGATCATTAAAATTACCGTTAGATGATCGATTGCTTTTTTCATTTTCCTGTTCGTTTATTTGTTAGTATTCCACAACACGTAACCTTTAAAAAATTGAGGTTTGAGTTAATTTTGTTCGATAGCCAATAATTCTAGCTTGTCATAAAAATCATTGAAAAGAAGGCGATTATCCAATTGCTCGTACACCCTGATATTCCGGCCTGTAAGATTGGTTTCGTATAGTCCTTGGTCATTTATCTTGGGAGCTCTTTTTATCACGTAAGGGCTAGACGAGGGATCGGGTTCAAACGAAGACTGTAGGGCCGTTAACAGAACCAACGGATTATCACCCATAATATAGGTTTCCCCAATGGGAACTTTCCAAGCATTCAATTTTTTGAATGTTTCCATCATGGTCCGGGCCAAATAATTCCCCAATTGCCCTTTATTGCTTACACGTAACATAAGCTCTGCATGTGACATGATGGGCTGTCTATAAACATTTCTTGGAACCTGCCACAAATCAATATCCGATTTGTTGAAAATTACCTGTGCCGCCACTTTATCGATCCCTAAATTATACTCCAACGGGGTAGAGCCGGGTGACGGTAAGGCTAGGTCATCATATTCGGGGCCCCCGATCCAGATCAAAGTGAGCTTTTCGGCAATTTTAGGTTCCAACAGATAGGCGCTAGCTATATTCGTTAAGCCTCCGCCACAAACGACATATAACGGCAAATCCGTATCCGTGCGAAGGGCTTCCTTAATGATAGCTTGTACGGCATCGGAATTCATTGCAATATTCACATCCTTTAGACTTTCGTTCTTGTCAGTATACACGGGTATGCCCTTATCCAAGTGCAAAATCTTCAAAACCTCCATCGCCTTTTCCCTGGCATATTCAGAAGTGCCCGGTGCACCAAAACCTTCGGCATACAAATGGGAGGCGATAATGCCGCGGATTTCCACCGATGGGGAAAGTAAGTGATGTGCCAACTGAAAAAGACCATCCGGGTCTCCTCCAAGGTCGTTGTCTATAATGACACGCATTCTGGGAATTACAGTAGCATCCAATGCAGCTATCCCTTCCTGTGAATAGCTGGTATGCGAGAATGCTGTTGCAAATAGCAACCAAAGTAAAAATCCAAAATGGCCAATACCTTTCATGTTAATTGCTGTATATCATTCTTTTGTAATCGAAAAATTATTCATATCCTTTAAAACTGTACAGATAAGGAGCCTTGTGTGCCCTACCTTGAAAAAGCTTTTCGTGCCTTTCCAAAACACCCATTGCCAAGAGTCTGCGCTGAAAAGTAGTTCTACGCATCCTTTCTCCCAAAATGGCCTCGTATACCTGCTGCAATTGTTTCATGGTAAATTTTGAAGGCAAAAGGTTCATACCGACCAATTTTTTTTCCAAGTTCTCGCGTAGTTCCTGTAATGCCATTTCCACAATTTCTCGATGATCCATCATCAAGGTAGGTAGGTCGTCTACGCTGTACCAATTGATGCTGTCGGAAAGTGAATCCGGTTGGGGCGAAACCTCGTCATAATTTATCAAGGCATAATGGGCAACGGTAAGGAATCGGCCCAACATCCATTCGTGGGTTCTTAGATCAAGTCCGTTTTCTTCCAAGATGCGTTTCATTGCTTCCGGATTCGATCTGGTCAGACTTCCAAAGGTCCGAAATTGCTCCAAGTAGATATTGTCAAGTCCTGTGCGTTCCTTCAAACCTCTTTTTACAGCTTGTTCCAGGCTTTCACTCCTTCTTATAAAGCCACCGGGCAGGGCAAATAGACCGGTATTGTGGTATTCAAGAACCAAGATCTTGAGCTGCTTTCCATTGAACCCAAAGATGACAAGGTCATAGGCAAGATTCTGGATAACATCCTCGCGTTCAATACTTTTTAAAGTTTTTTTTTCGGGCACTAATCTATTTTTTCCAAATAAAGAATAAAAAAATAAGAGTACAAAATATTATTGTTACAAATTGAGACAATAAAGATTTTGACTGGTTAATGGGTAATCAATTTATAATAGCAACAATCCTTTTATTGCTTTTGGGACTAGAAGTATTGACGAATGCTAAATTTTAAATTTCCTGGCAGGTGGCCAAATGGGGTAAACTAACTTTTCAACTTCTTATAAATAGGGAAGTTATCCTATTTATTGCAAGTATATAAATTCTATTTTGGATACATTTTACTATCTTAGGTAATTCACGAAAAGAACATTTATCCAACCTCTAAAAACACATCGCAATGGAAAATTCTTTTACCCCGGCTAAAAATGGCCTCATTCAATTTCTTAAAGGGAAGTCCCTATTCGCGCTTTTATTATTCCCTGTCCTTGCTTTACAAGCACAAATTCAATTTCCAGTAAAAGTGGGCGAAAAACCGGAAAGTATTACAAAAGGTTTTAACGGCAATTACTATGTTACCTTAATGAACGGCAGCGAGGACGGTGACGGCGAAGTGGTAGAAATTTCCAAGAAAGGGGTAAAGGTGTTTTCCAAGGGATTTGACCAGCCCAAGGGCATTGCATATGTAGGCGGACATTTATATTTTTCCGACGTAACCCGTGTTTGGAGAGTAGATAAGAACGGTAATGCCATTGTTTTTGCTAAAAAAGAAGATTTTCCAGAAGTAGTTCTGTACTTGAACGATGTGTCATCGGACGCCGATAGTACAGGGATTTACGTAGCGGATATGGGGGATACTAAATTCATGCGGGACGACAACGGTGCCTTATGGCCATTGGACAGTGAACAAGCGAAGTTGATACCCCAAGTAGGACGCATTTATCATATTGATCTAAACGGTAAGGTTTCCATTGCCCAGGATACTTCCCCGCTGATGACCAATCCAAATGGTGTGGGCATTGATAACGATGGCAATATTATGGTAGGTGCATTTTTTCAGGGCAACTTTTTGGTAAAACGCAATGGAAAGTTAACCCCTCTGAAAGGTCAGTTCAGGGGTGCGGACGGCGTGGAACAAGACAGTAAGGGGAATTATTACATCAGTAGTTGGGTGCAGGGGAAGGTCTGGAAGATTGATGGCAAAACTGAAGAGTCAATTGTATTGATAGATGGCTTAAAATCTGCCGCCGACTTCTATTTGGAAGAGGAGAAAGGCAGACTACTGCTCCCGGATATGTTGGCAGGGACGGTCTATGCTGTGGATATTGATCAGTGAAAGTCCGAATTAACAACCGAAGGCACATTGGTTATTTTGAAACTGAGCTCCTTATGAGCAAATCTAATGGGACATTTTTGGAGACAATATCCAAAAAGCATCAAAAAATACCCAGAATTTACAATAAACTATGGAGAATGAATTAAAACCGTTTTGGAGTAAGATCTTCAATTTTAATTGGAAATTCGGACTTTTTTTAGTTCTGCTAATCTGTATTCCCCGTTTTGCGCTGGTACTGCACGCAAATGCCACAGCAAATTATGGTTATGTAGGGTTGATCATGCTTATTTCGGCTATTGCACCATTTCTGTTTTTGAGCAAATACGGACTAAAAAAAATAGGGGTCAGAAAACCTAAAAACAAGCGCTGGCTTGTTATTGGCTTTATCATTGGAGTTGTATTTAGTGTATCCCTTTACTTCTTAGGGGAAGCACTTTATGGTAAATCTTACGAAAATTGGTACTCGTATATCGGAAAATCTTATAATATTCCGAACGAGATCGACCAACAAAGTAAGTTGGTGATGTTCTCAATAATGGCCCTGACCGGAATGCTATTTAGTCCCATTGGGGAAGAACTTTTTTTTAGGGGAATAGTCCATTCTAGTTTTGCGAATTCCGTTGGGAACCGAAAAGCATCTTTGATAGATAGTTCGGCGTTTGCTTTGGTCCATATTTCCCACTTTGGACTAATATTCATCGATCATCGATGGGCATTCTTGATAGGGCCAACGCTGATATGGGTGTTAAGTATGTTTTGCGTCGGTATTTTATTTTACATATGCAGTAAGTATGCAGGATCCATTTTGGGGGCGATCATATGTCATGCGGCGTTTAATTTGGGAATGATTTATTGCATATTCTATCCAATCATTGGTTAAACATAGGGCTTGGCACGAGGCTACGTATGAACCCTGAAGTGTTGGGGCTTGCCGTTTTTTTATTTTGTTTGTACTTGCTTGCTTAAACAACAACACGAGTCATACTAAAACTATTAAAGGTATCGTTGAAAAACGAGAACTATGAAAAATTTATTTTTACTACTAAATATTGGGAGCGTATTCTTCTCATGTACAAATACAGAAAAAGAGATACTACTTGTACCATCAAAAAAACCTGGTGAAGCACAGCTAAAGCAAATTGAACGCAAGTATGGTATGTTTATTAACTTTCGAAGGGCAATTTAAGAGGCACGACCCTTATCCATGCTTATTTGCGGGACTCGGGAACATGTACCAAGATGCAAGGTGAAATACTCAAAAAAACAACTATCAAATATATTAACCAAATTGAAAATGAATACTTTACAAAAATTGGGGTTCGCAGAAGAAACCAAATTACTGATAATACACGCGGACGACGCTGGACTTTCACATTCCGAAAATAGGGCTACAATTCAAGCGCTTAAGATCGGAATTGTGAATTCATACAGCATTATGGTGCCCTGTCCGTGGTTTTATGAAATGGCACTATTTGCCAAGAACAATCCCAAGTTTGACCATGGAATCCACTTAACGCTGACTTGCGAATGGGAAAACTACAAATTTGGGCCTGTTCTGCCCATTTCCGAAGTGCCAAGTTTAGTAGACCAGAACGGTCATTTTTATAAAAATAGAGAGGCCATTAGAAAAAACGCTTCCCCAGATGATGTCCGAAAAGAACTTCAAGCGCAGATAGGGAAAGCGCTGAAATTCGGGATGGAGCCAACCCATATCGATTCTCATATGTACAGCGTTGGGTCGCATCCGGAATTTTTAAAAATTTACAGGGACTTGGGCAAAAAATATAATCTTCCCATTTTGATAAACGAACAATTGATGCAAATGGTCGGCCTAAATCCCGAATTGAACATAGAAGAGGGGGATTTTATAATTGACAAAACCTATGTTGGTGAATTCGAGAGTTTCAGGACCGGCAAACTTAGCGACTACTATAGTTCGATTTTAGAAAATTTATCGAGCGGCCTGAACCTCATTTTAATCCATCCGGCATTCGATGATAGTGAGATGAAAGGAGTTACCGTAAACCATCCGAATTTTGGTTCAGAATGGAGACAAATAGATTTCGACTTTTTCACAAATGAAAAAAACAGGTTGAAACTTAGAGAAAATAATATAGAAATGATCACTTGGAACGACATAAAAAATAGGAAAAGGCTGTTTCAGAAACGATAGTTCACGGAGAAGTTAAAGAAGGAACCCAATTAAGTTGGAAAGGGGGCGGACATTCCTTTAAATCAAGGATTCATACTAAAAATTCAATGTCTATGCTTGGTTGCACAGGTACCATTTTTGGTTCGGATACAATCCATAATTGGACATTTAAAACAAAAGACAACAAAACAGTTGTGAAGGTAGAAGAATGCCTGCAAGACGTGTTTCCAAAATTATTCCGTAGTTATTCCCAGAGAATTCTTGACTCAAGAGTAATAACAAATTTAGAAGAGCTAAGCCAAATAACTGCCACAACGCGCATAGTGACCTTACGGCTTGCTAATGGCTCAAGGTATTACCCTAGCCTGTAAGGTACTTGCGCCCTTTAGATTAATACCATACCTTAGATTTGATAGAGTTGCCCATGTTGGGCAAAAAGTAACCTTGTATTATAGATTTTAAATGGCAGAAAAAATTAGAAAAAGCGTCTATCTATTTCTATTAGTGCTTTGCAATATGAGTTTAAATGCTCAAGTTGAACTATATATATCCCCTGCGGGGGATGATTTAAACCCCGGCACCATAGAACAGCCATTTGCATCATTAACGGCTGCTCGAGATGCGATAAGGGAATATAAAAAGGAACATGCTCTACCAGTTCCTTTTATTGTTACAATTGCAAATGGCACCTATACAATGAAAGAACCTTTTGTTTTAACGCATGAAGATAATGGCACTCCTGACCTTCCAATTATATATAAAGCCGAAAAAGGAGCTACACCAGTTTTTAGCGGAGGAAAAAAGATAAGTGGATTTACTGTAAATGAAAATGGTGTTTGGGAAGCAAAAATACCGGAAAGCAGTTACTATAAATGGAGATTTGACCAGCTTTATGTTAACAATAAAAGAGCAACCCTTGCTCGAACTCCAAACGAAGGATTTTTGAAAATAGATAACATAAAGGAAAATGTTTGGGAGAGAAGGACAGGACGGGCAGCTGAAAAAGCCCAACAAGTACTAAAGTTTGATAATGAAAATTTTAAATTCATACAAAACCTTAACGATGATGATTTAAACCTTATACGTTTCCGAGCTTACCATAAATGGGATTTCACAATTAGACATATTGACAAAATTGATAAAGATAGCTTGGCTTTATTCACTTCCGGAGAGGGAATGAAACCATGGAATCCTTTAAAAAAAAATGATCGCATTGTTTTTGAAAATTATAAGGCTGCTTTAGATTCAGTTGGTGAATGGTTTCTTAACAATAATGGCATATTGTCATACATACCTCTACCCGGACAAACTCTAGAAAATACAGAAATAATAGCGCCTGTGCTAGAAAATTTAATCTATGTTGAAGGCGATATATCTAATAATAAATTTGTAGAGTATATCAAATTTGAAGGAATTACATTTAAGTATTGTCATTATCGTATACCTCAAACTGGTTTTGAGCCAAATCAGGCAGCAACAGAAATTCCTTCAGCCATAATGCTCGAAGGAGCAAGAAATATCACTTTCTCTAATTGTGAGATTGCACATACAGGGCAACATGCCTTGTGGTTTGGTAAAGGGTGTAGCAATTCCCTCGTAAGCGGTTGCTATATTCACAATATAGGCGGTGGAGGTATTTATTTGGGTGATGTAGCTGCATTGGACGGTGTTGAACATACCCATCATATCAAATTGGATAATAACATTATTCAATCAGGAGGTCAAGAATTTCCGCCTGCGGTAGGAATATGGGTTGGACACAGTTCGGATAATGAAATTACGCATAATGATATTGGGAATTTTTACTATACAGGTATATCGGTAGGATGGGTTTGGGGCTATGCACCAAGTCTCGCCAAAAGAAATAAAATTACCTACAATCATATTCATCATATTGGTTGGGACTTATTAAGTGATATGGCCGCCGTTTATACCTTGGGCAAATCAGAAGGGACTATTGTCAGCAACAATGTCATACATCATGTACATGCGTATTCCTATGGAGGATGGGGATTATACCCAGATGAAGGCTCCTCCGATATTGTAATGGAAAACAATCTCGTATATAGCACCAAAACTGGGGGATTCCACCAACATTATGGCAAAAACAACGCCATAAAAAATAATATTTTTGCCTATGCAAAAATGTACCAAGCACAATGTACAAGAGTAGAAGAACATCGCTCATTTAATTTTAGCAATAATATTTTAGTTTTTGACAGAGGTGTTGTCTTAAATGGAGCTTGGAATAAAATTGATATTCTCATGGACAATAACCTCTACTGGAATACAGGAGGTAATACTTATGATTTTAATGGAAATTCCTTTGAGGAATGGCAAAAAACAGGACACGATATCAATAGCATTATAGAGAATCCAAATTTTATTGATGCCCCTAATTTTAACTTTAAATTTAAAAATAAGAAGAGTATTCGAAAAATAGATTTCAAACCTTTTGACTATTCAAAAGCAGGGGTTTATGGAAACAGCGAATGGATAAAAAAAGCCCTATTGCCCAACAGTATTATTACCGATTTCAATAAAGCCGTAGAGCAAAATATAATTAGGGATTAGTATCGACACGAACTTTCAAAGAGCCAGAAATTTAATCTTCCAGTGAAAAATTAAATGTTGCTGCAAACAAGCTCTTAAATGTTTTAGAGAATAATTTGTAACCTTATAAACTAGCATTTGTCAACCAAGTAAAGGCCTTTCCCCGAAACTAACGGAGTGATCTTCCGACACCACTCGTGAATCCTCCGGATACGGATTTCACATACGGTGGCTCGTCAAGCATCAATATGGTCGCTCTTCCTACCGACCATGGCTTTTCCCTACTTTATAAATGGGCCAGGCCAAGACTTTCCCCATACAATCAGCTTTTGGCTTTTTCAAATGTTCCAGCATCGAGGTAAACCTCATGTCCCTAACGCTGGCATGTGTATTCACCCGATATTCAAGGGGGTTCAGAAAAGAAATTGGCATACTATCGGGAGTTTGTATCGGGTTGCCCCAACGCTAAATGCAGAGGCAAACGTTCTGCCGACGTACTGTGGAGCAATAAGAAGAACCGGCGAATTGGAAGGGAAAAACCGATTTTGTCGGTGAAGTATTTTATACATATCTTGGACATTCAGTGGACCATTGGAATCTTGATTATTAGATATGTTAAATCAATCGATTATCTGGCTCGTTCGCAATAACAATTAGTAACCTTAAATTATTATACTGGCATGACACGAGTTTTAATCATTTTAACTGCATTCATTTTCACCCTGAACTTGTATTCCCAAGAACTATATATAGGTACATCCGAGGTAGATATTACGCCAAAGTTGCCAGTGGCCCTGGGGGGGCAATTTCATCTACGAATAGCCAATGAGATAAGTACCCCGCTCACTGCCAATATTATTGCATTGGAATCCAGGAATGGTAAGAACAGTCTGGATATGGCCATTTTTGTGTCCTGTGATCTGGTAGGTATTCCCAATCAAGTGTGGAATATGGTGAGACAAGAAGTGAAAAAAAGAATTCCTGGATTTAGTGTGGATAAGATCGTCATTAATGCGACACACTCCCACACAACCCCTGTTTTAAATGATACCTCTGATAAGGCCCCGTTTATTTATAAGATACCGGAAAAAGGGGTTACCCAGGTAGCGGAATATAGATTGTTTTTGGTCGGCAAAATTGCAACGGGCATTATAACCGCCTGGGAAAAAAGGGTAGAAGGCAAAATGTCGTGGGGTCAACGACGGGCAGCGATACCTTACAACCGACGAGTGGTATATAAAGATGGAGAGGCGGTGATGTATGGAACTTCGGATACGCCTAAATTTAATAATATCGAGGGATATGAGGATCACGATGTGCATTCCTTGTTTTTTTGGAATAGTTCCGATAAGTTATTGGGAATGGCCATCGAAGTAGCCTGTCCAGCGCAGGAAGTGGAAGGAGATACAAGGATAGATGCAGATTACTGGCACCCGGTACGAGAAAAGCTGAAAAAGCGGTTTGGTGATGGGGTGGTTATTGCCGGGTTGATCGGTGCGGCCGGAGATCAGTCCCCGCACCCAATTTATCGCAAAAAGGCCCTCAAAAGAATGCGAGAATTAAGCAACACCAGTCGGATGGAAGACATAGCACAACGAATTGAGGAGGCGGTAGTGTGGACATACAATGCGGTGGAAAGGGATAAACATGAAGACGTGGTATTACAACATGAAGTTCGAAGTATAGAATTGCCAATGCGAATAATTACAGTGGATGAATACCTAGAATCGATGCGTATATCTAACGAAGCGGCCGATCAAATTGCTAAAGATCCAGCTATGGCCGATAAGGTGAATACCCGTATGACCTGGTATGGCGATATCGTGAAGCGGTACGAAGCGCAGAAAAAGAATCCCAATCCTCAGTATGATACAGAGATTCATGTGATCCGTCTAGGAGATATCGTGGTATGTACCAACCAATTTGAACTCTTCACGGACTATGGAATTCAAATGCAATCCAGAAGCAAGGCCCTCCAAACCATAGTGGTCCAACTGGCTGGCCCCGGCACCTATTTGCCCACTACCAAAGCAGTTAGAGGCGGTGGCTACAGTGCAGTGTGCCAGAGCAATGCAGTGGGTCCAGATGGTGGGGCTATTTTAGTGGAAGAGACCTTGAAGCTGATCAACAGGATGTGGGAAGAATAAGTTTATAAAGGGTTGATTTGATATTAGGTTTTTCTGAAAAGATCAAGTCAACCAAATTCAGGTGCAGAAATTTCCCCCATTGGTGTGGGATTAGGGAGGTGGAACTGACGAATTTATAGGTTTCCAAAAAATACGAAAAATAAAAAGACCCTAAATAAATGAACTGCACATACATAAATACCACCTTTATTCTTTGTACTGGAATACTATTGATCTCCTGTAATCAAACCAAGATAGAGTACTACAAAGGTGCCGTACCACCCAAGGATGGAGCAGCAACCTATGAGGTAGCCGAAGGATTTAAAGTGGAACTCGTTGCGAGCGAGCCGTTGATATCCGATCCAGTCGATATGGCGGTCGATGAGAACGGATTGATGTATGTTGTAGAGATGTCCGGGTACCCAACGGACAATAGCCATACGGGCAAGATCAAAATATTGAAAGACAAAGACGGTGATGGGGTGATGGATGAAAGTATATTGTTCGCGGACCAACTGATGTTTCCCAATGGGGTAATGCCATGGAAGAAAGGTATCATGGTGACCGATGCGCCCCATGTGCTGTATCTGGAAGACTCCGATGGGGATGGTCATGCCGACGTACGGGATACGATTTTAACCGGATTTTCTTTATCCAATCCCCATGTCAATGTGAATAATCCTATTTATGGATTGGACAATTGGATATACTTATCGCATTTTGGCCGGATAGGTACCCGAAAATATGAAAATGAGTTTGGAGATCAGGGCGAAAAAATACGGTTTTGGGATGACCAAGACGGCCCCTCTTTACCCCAAAATGCAAATAGTAGGAATGTACGATTTAAGACGGATGGGAAAAGTCTGGAGATGTTATCAGAGAAAGGGCAATTTGGCCACACCTTTGATGAATGGGGGCATCATTTTCTCACTCACAACCAGAACCACATTTATGCGGAAGTGATCAATCCGCGCTATCTGCATCGCAATCCGGATGCGGTAATAAGTAAGGCCGCAGAAGATGTTTCAGATCATGGCAATTCAACAGAAGTTTTCCAAATCACGACGCATCCGGATCGGCAACTATTTACACCGGTTGGATTGACGACCTCCAGCAGTGGGCTGACTTATTATACAGGTGGTTTATTCCCACCTCCCTATGATTGGGCCGTCACATTTGTGTGTGAATCGGTAAGCAATCTGGTCCATTCAGATCGACTCACTGACAACGGTGCTACCTTTAAGGCGAGTCGAATAGAAGCCGGAAAGGAATTTATGGCTTCAAAGGATTCCTGGGCGCGCCCAGTGAATTCATATATTGGTCCCGACGACGCTTTGTATGTATTGGACTATTATCGCCGGATCATAGAGCATCCGGAGTGGATGTCGGACGAGGCAATCGAAGCGGGTGATTTATATGATGGTCACAATATGGGTCGGATATACCGAATCAGTCCCAAAGGCACTCCCCCGGCAGAATGGACGAAAGGTCTCGATCTGGGTAAGCGTTCAAGCGAAGATTTGGTCAACTATCTAAGTAACACGAATCGATGGTGGCGAACCCATGCACAGCGATTGCTTGTCGATCGAAAAGATCGATCAATCGTATCTGTATTGAAAAAAGAAGTGCGTCAGGGAAAGAATGAATTGGGTCGTTTACATGCTCTTTGGACCCTTGAAGGAATGGGTGAATTGAAAATGGAAGATATCAAAGCCAGTTTAAGGGATCCATCCGCTGGTATCAGGGAAAATGCCATTCGATTGGCGGAACGCTATCTGGATGAAAACAAAGAATTGCAAGAAACGCTATATGAAATGGCGGATGATCCATTTGATAAGGTTCGCTTCCAATTGCTTAGTACTTTGGGAGATTTGGAAAACGATAAAGCGCAAACCATACGGGAAGAAATATTATTCCATGACATAGGAGACGAATGGGTTCAATGGTCTGCATTGACAGCAAAAAGGCTGGATGTAGAAGGGTTGTTGCAAGAGACTATAAAACGAAGAAGCATCCGCCTTAGTTCCGGGGACGATGAGGAGACGCTTGAAAAGTATAACGCATTCATAAGCCGTTTGACCGAGGTGTTGGGGGCCAGTAATGAGGATAAGCGAATAGTGTCATTGCTCAGAAAAGGAATGGCTGTCAAGTCAAACGATCCTGAGGTACTTCAGTCGGCCATACTTAAAGGACTGGCCGTTGGAATTCGTCGGAATAAGGATAGAAATCGGATTTTGGCCAATGAGGTTCCAGGATTGATCAATGCCTTTTTTGAGCAACCTTCGGATAAAATCCGGGGCTATACCCAAATGATATTAACGGAATTAAATGTCCCTGCATTCCCTGTTATAGAACATTCGATGTCTAGGGCCATATCGAAAGCCCAGGACAAAAGCAAGTCGGCCAGTTATCGATCCCAGATGCTGAATTTTTTGGTATTAGGCGATCCTTCCCAAAACGAATCGGAAATCCAAGCTCTGATTGTTCCTTCGGAAGATCCGGCAGTTCAAACAGCAGCTCTGGAGGTGTACGATAAGATACCAGGAACTGGGGTATCGGCTTATGTGTTGAACCATTGGGATAAAATGACGCCCAGGGTGCGAGATATAGCCCTGAACACCTTTATGAGTGAAAATGATCGCGTCGTACTGTTGCTTAATGCCCTGGAAAATGGTGATATCCCAAAGTCGGAGCTAGGGTGGTCCCGTATCGTCAATCTAAACCAATACCATAATGATGCACTCAGAAAACGGGCCCGGACCTATCTGGCGAAAGACAAGATAGGAGATGTAATAGCCAGCTATCAATCCTCATTGACTATACCGGGAGATAAGGAAAAAGGCTTGGAGGTTTACAAAACCCATTGTGCTATTTGTCATCAGGTACGAGGTGGGTTGGGTGTTAAGTATGGGCCCGATTTGGGAACGGTACACAATTGGGAGTCCAAGGCTTTGTTGGCGAATATATTGGATCCGGGAATGTCTATCGCACCAGGGTATGATTTGTGGGAGATCGAAATGAACAATGGGGATAAGATGCAAGGGGTGATCATCAGTGAGACATCAAATGCGGTCGAACTTAGTACAGGACCGAATTCGAAAAAAACGATCAATCGGCAAGAAATAAAGAATTTACAATCCATTCCGGGTATGTCTATGATGCCGGGATTTGGTGGGGTGTTGAATAAGGAAGAAATCGCTGATTTAATTGCTTTTTTAAGGAACAGTGAAAGAATAGCGCATTTGAATAAGGAATAAAATGAACCGTAAAGACTTTGTAAGAAATGCGCTACTAGGCGGAGCCACCATGACAATGTTTACAGGCCGGGCTTTATCCAAGCATCTTGTCCCATTTAAAGCCAATGCTCCATTTAATAGGAAATTTTCACCGGACTACAATATATTTAATCAGGGAGATGGCATAAGTCTAGAGGCGCAACTTGAATGGGGGTTTGAGCAGGGATTTAGAGCATGGGGAGTTTCTGGATCTCGGTCGATTTGGCAAGAAGCCCCACAGAAAGGGAGTTTTAATCGGGAATTATATTTTAAGGAGAAACTGCGTATCATAAATGAAAAATTTACGAAATTTATAGAGCAATTCATTTGTGCCCTGGATAAGTTATTGGCATTTTGTAACTTTTCTAGTAAACAACGTGATACCGTTGCACCTTTTTCAAACCGTTCACCATCACCGGCTTTTACCTACAGCGGTATGCATGATTATTTCGATGAAACCTTTCCCAAGGCGATGGACCCTGGTCAAGGAAATTTCAGGACAGTAGTTGGAAACCAATAAAATAATATCATGGACAAAGCAACCTCAAAAAAATTGGACATTATCATCCCTGCATACCGGATGCATTCGCAAAGTTTTAAAAATGCCCTGGATGGTATTTCGGAAGAAGCCGCGTTGAAACGCATCGAAAATAATACAAACCATGTGGTATGGATGACGGGCAACCTGGTCAATTGCCGATATTGGGTAGGATCCTTGTTGGGCATAGCGGATAAAGATCCATACGAAGACTTGTTCAAAGAAGCCAGGACGTTGGATGTAAGCCTTGACTATCCCACACTGGAAGCATTAAAGAAAAGTTTCGCGACCATTTCACCAAAAGTGTACCAAAAATTGCTAACGGCAACCGACGGCCAATTAGATCGACCCTTTTCATTTGGTATGAACATCCCGTTCGTCCCGGAAAATGTCCTGAACATGATCGGTATGTGCATCGGTAGGGAAGATTATCTCTTGGGGCAAATAGGCCTGATGCGAAAGTTGCTCGGCCTAAAGGGAATGGCCTACGATATCGATGAAAATTTGAAGTTTTGAGGCTTGAGAAAGGCTAAAAAACTTGTTGGGATTTATTAATCAAAAAAAATAGAATTATGGCAACAGTAAATGCTTATTTGACTTTTGACGGAAACTGCGAGGCAGCTTTTAAATTTTACAGGTCCGCCTTCGGCGGAGAGTTTCTAGATCTCAGCCGATTTGGCGAGATGCCCCCACAGGAAGGGATTCCCGCCCTGTCAGAGGAGTTGAAAAATAGGATCATGCACGTAAGCCTGCCCATAAGCTCGGAAACCGTTTTGATGGGCAGCGACACCATGCCCGGCATGAGCCCGAAATTGGCCGTAGGCAATAATTTTTCCATTTCCATAGGCGTAGGCTCCAAGGGAGAAGCCGATAAATTATGTGACGCCCTGTCGGCCGGGGGGAAAGTGACCATGCCCTTGGAGGTCACTTTTTGGGGCGCCTACTTTGGAATGTGGACCGATAAATTTGGCATAAACTGGATGGTCAACTATGATATGCCCAAGTAAAGGTTTTTAGGAGCCAATTTGGACGAGTGAAGAATGTGGAATTCTTCCTTTATAGATTGACCACAATATTTGCACAAACACAACAATTAGGCATAGGATCAAGCTCAAAAGTTGTGTGTGAATTGAAAATAGAATAAGATCTTTGCAGTAAAACGAACAGCATTGGAATTATCTATCGACCTATTAAAGCTTATACTGCCCGAACTATTAATAACCCACTTCGACCTGGTCTCCCATAAAACAGAAGATGGTACACTCCATTTGTATTTCGAAGAAAAAAAGGATACCCCTAAAGAGGAAAAGCATCGCACTTTAATAGCCCATGGCTTTCATAAAGAGATTGTCGTCCAGGACTTTCCATTACGGGGAAAGTCGGTCTTTCTCCACATTAAGCGTCGCCGTTGGCTGGACAAGGCCACTGGCCAGGCCGTGCAAAGAGATTGGGATCTGGTGGCACAGGGGACTCGTATGACCGTCGAGTTCGCTGCTTTTTTAAAAGTACTTGGTCAGTACCAAAGCTAATGACTGCCATACCATTGGCGGGTTTTATGGGGTCGATGGCAAAAAACTACAGCGCCAGTTTCGGGATTACTTAAGCGAGTTCAAACAATGGGAGGAGAGACCACATGCCAAGGAATGGCTCATATTCCCTGAGAATATGGGGCCTTATCTGTCCATTGACGAAACGGCACTCTCCAAGGGGGAACTCTACACCATAATCACCAATAAAAAGGCCAAGGGCAAGAAAGGGTCCATAGTGGCCATATTCTCCGGCACCAAGGTGGGACCAATTATAGAGCAGCTGTTAAAGATACCAGCCAAGAAAAGGGCAAAGGTCAAGGAAATCACCCTGGATATGGCCAACTCCATGAAGACCATCGCCAAACAATGCTTCCCAAAAGCGATACAGGTAACGGACAGGTTCCACGTACAAAAACTGGCGCTGGAAGCCCTTCAGGACATCCGGATAAAACACAGGTGGGACGCCATAGATCAGGAGAACCAACAGATAAAACAGGCAAGGGCAAAGAACGGGACATTCGTGCCAAAAGAATTCAGCAACGGGGACACAAGAAAACAGCTCTTGGCCAGAAGTAGGTACCTGCTTTATAAATCACCTAACAACTGGACGCAAAACCAATCCGAGAGAAGTAAGATATTGTTTGCCCAATATCCCGATATAAAGGTTGCCTTCGACCTGGTACAGGGGCTCAGGAACATATTCAATACAGCTACTTCTATACAAACGGCATATACAAAGCTGGCACATTGGTACAAAGACGTAGAAAACACAGGCTTCAGGGCCTTCAATACTATTGCAAATACGATATCGCTCAATTATAGGTCGATCCTGAACTATTTTATAAACAGAAGTACAAATGCATCAGCAGAATCCTTCAACGCAAAAATAAAAGCTTTTAGGGCCCAGTTCAGAGGTGTGAAAAATATAGAATTCTTCCTTTTTAGATTGACGACAATTTTTGCATAAACACAACAATTAGTCATGATCCTAGGCATAATCTGAAAAAAGCACGCCGAAAGCACGCTGAAAACTAAAAAAGGCAGCTACATTTTCATGTAACTGCCTGATTTATTAGCTCCTCCTCTTGGGCTCGAACCAAGGACCCTCTGATTAACAGTCAGATGCTCTAACCAGCTGAGCTAAGGAGGAATATTGCTTTGCTTCTATCAGCTAAGCGGGTGCAAATATAAATGTTTTTTCAAATATCCCAAACCGTTGTACTCTATTTTAAGCAAAATATTGCCCAGAGATAATTACATTCTTTGGATAACCCGGCTTTTGGCCAGACCCCTAGCGCTCAGCGCCAATAAAAAAGGTCATATTTATTTACGCGATCGGATGCGTCTTCCTTGATAGGATTTACCAAATTAGCGCTATGATTATGATAACAATTGAGCCTCGGTTACTTGGTTATCCATTTATAAAAATCATTGCCGTTTGCGAACAACAATAGAGCGATCAACAGTAAAAAACCGACCATCTGTGCATATTCCAAAAATTTGTCGCTGGGCTTGCGGCCCGTGATGATTTCATACAGTAGGAACATGACATGGCCGCCATCCAAGGCAGGGATGGGCAAGATATTCATAAAGGCCAAAATTATGGAAATAAGTGCGGTAGTGGCCCAAAATTGAGTCCAGTCCCAAGTGTCAGGAAACATGCTGCCAATTGCTGCAAATCCTCCTACTTCCTTATAAGCACCGGTATCGGGATTGAAAATTTTCTTCATTCCCTTTATATAATCCGTTAAGGTCTTTACCCCCTTTTCCCAACCTGCAGGGATAGATTCCAAGAAAGTATAGCTCTTCGTTTTCACCGAAAAGGCCCCGGTTTCAGCCAAAGCTTCCATGGTATATCCCAATGCAATACCTATTTTGGCATCGTTGGTTACCTTAACATCCAAGTCCGCGATACTACCATCCTGCCTTTTTATTTTCATAGAAACGGTCTTTCCCTTGTATTTCTCCAACAACGGTGTTGCTTCATCAAGATAAGTGGCTTTCTCCCCGTTAATGGAAATGAGTTGGTCGTTTTTCCGAAAATCCACTCCTGTATTTGGGGATCCCTTGGATACCTCTTGGATAATAAAAGGTCTTCTAAAACTGATAAACCTTATTTTATCCTTATCCTCGGCCGATATGGTTGCAATAAAATCAACGGGGATCTTCTCGGTAAAAGTCCTGCCATCCCTAGAAATAGTCATTTCTTCCCCATAAACGATCTCGGGAAGAATTCTGTCCAATGATTCGACCTTATGCCCGTCCACGGCAAGAATCTTATCGCCGGTTTGGATCCCTAATTTGTCCCCAAGACTTTTTTCGGTCACCCAGATGCCATCCTTTAAGCTGTCGGCAGGAATATATTGTTCCCCATAAGTAAATACCAAGCCGATAAAAATTATAACCGCAAGAATAAAATTGACCGTAACCCCGCCCAACATAATGATAAGCCGTTGCCATGCCGGCTTACTTCGAAATTCCCAAGGTTTAGGCTCCTCCTTCATAGCTTCAGTATCCATGCTCTCATCGATCATCCCGGAGATTTTTACATAACCGCCCAATGGGAGCCAGCCGATTCCGTATTCTGTCTCACCTATTTTTTTCTTAAAAAGGGAAAATTTAACATCAAAAAACAAGTAGAACTTCTCTACCCTGGTCTTAAATATTTTGGCAGGAATATAATGCCCCAGCTCATGTAGAATAATTAGAAGCGAAAGGCTTAAAAAAAACTGTATGGTCTTTATCAATAATGGATCCATCTATGTATTTTAATTTTTGAACGCACAAAAGTACACTTTTACAGGGTCTAAAAAAAAGCGGCTGGATTTGGCTTTAACTTTTTAAGAAACTTTTGGGACCAAAGTGTGTGCCATTTCTTGAAGACTTGACTTTCCTGCCTTACCTTTACCCAAAAAAATGCGCACTTTCTTTGCCAAATACAAACTTTTTTTTCTTGTATTCCTCGGAGTGTCGGCATGTATCCTGTATTTGTTTTACAATGCCCTAAAACCCCCCAAGACCTTGCCCGTTTATCAGCCGTCCATGGTAAATGAGGAATTGGTAGAACCGGACCTTCAGTACATAAAAAAGTATCATACTATAGCTGACTTTTCCTTGACGAACCAAAACGGGAAAACCATTACCCAAGAGGATTATAAAGACAAAATTTATATTGCCGATTTTTTCTTTACCACCTGTCCGACCATCTGTCCCATTATGACCAAAAATATGGTCGAAATCCAAAATAAAATCCTAAATGAGGATGATGTAATGCTTTTGTCCCACACGGTGACTCCAGAATTCGATTCTGTGCCCCAACTTAAAAAATACGCTCTGGAAAAAGGGGTGGTGGACCAAAAATGGAATTTGGTCACGGGTCCTAAAAAGGAAATCTATGATCTGGCACGTAAATCCTATATGGCCGTTAAGACGGATGGGGATGGTGGGCCTTATGATATGATCCATACGGAAAACTTTGTGTTGGTAGATAAAAACCGACGTATCCGTGGCTTTTATGATGGCACAAAAGAAGAAGATATCCAAAAATTAATCAAAGATCTAGAATTCCTTCGGGCTTCGTATCTAAAATGAGCCGGGTGTCAAGTAACAACCATTTTTAGCGTCCCACCCACTAACTTTTTGGTCCAGAAACTTTAGTTGATGCTTGAAATTTTTAGGTTTTGCTGAAAACTTCAAGTTTTTTCCCTTACTTTTGCCTTACTTATAATCAATCTAAATAAAGATTAGTGGGTCTAATCGTTACAGTTGCTCATTTAAGGCGAGGCCAAAAAGGTATCATTAAGGAATTTGTCGAAGACATACTCCCCATCAAACTATTGGAGCTGGGCTGTTTGCCTGGGAATATAGTGGAATTGGTACAAGTGGCCCCACTGAACGACCCCATCTACATCAACGTAAACGGCTCCCATATAGCCATACGCAGGTCGGTTGCCCTGCAAATAGAATTGGACCTCCTTGAAGATTCTGTTGCATCATGAGCAAAAACATTAATGTATCGCTCATAGGCAACCCGAACACTGGGAAAACTTCGGTCTTTAACCAACTCACCGGACTAAAACAGAAGGTGGGCAACTACCCGGGAATTACCGTAGAAAAAAAGCAAGGGATTTGCAAATTGCCCAGGGGTGTTAAAGCACACATCCTGGATTTGCCAGGTACTTATAGCCTTAACACCACTTCTTTGGATGAAAGCGTTGTGGTTGAACTTTTGCTGAACAAGAACGATAAGGATTTCCCCGATGTGGCCGTGGTAATCACGGATGTGGAAAACCTTAAGCGAAATCTACTTTTGTTCACCCAGATCAAGGACCTTAAGATTCCGGCCATTCTGGTCATCAATATGGCGGATATGATGCCCAGAAAAGGAATTACCTTGGATATCCCCCTGCTCGAAGAAAAATTGAATACCAAAATTGCTCTTGTAAGCACTAGAAAGGGCACCGGGGTTGACCGAATAAAGGAACTGATCGCCGATTATAAAAACTTGTCCGTTGCACCGGTTGTGGACACAACCCTGATTGCACCGGAATATTTTGATAGTTTAAGGGAAACCTTCCCCAAGGAAGACCTTTATAAACTGTGGTTGGTCATTACCCAGGATGTCAATTTTATGCCTATTGAAAAAAAGCATATTGCGGATACCTCATCGTTTGCCACCAAATCCAAATCCGAACTAAAGCGGCTACAGCAAAAGGAAACTATTTTGCGGTACCAATTTATCAACGGAATCCTGAAGCAGACCTATAAAATAGATTTAGCCGCTGCCAAAGGGTTCAGGGCGGTTTTGGACAAAATCCTGACCCATAAGATATTTGGGTACCTTATTTTCCTTTTGATCCTGCTCACCATTTTTCAGGCCATTTATGACTGGAGCAGTTATCCTATGGACATGATCGATGCGTTTTTTGCCAACGCCAGTGAATGGGTAAAAAATACAATGCCACCGGGAGTTTTTACGAATCTCATTGCCGAAGGCATTTTGGCAGGCATTGGGGGTATCGTAATCTTTATACCACAGATCGCCTTTTTGTTCCTGTTTATCTCTTTGTTGGAGGAGTCCGGCTATATGAGTCGGGTCGTTTTCTTAATGGATCGGGTAATGCGCCCCTTCGGATTGAGCGGCAAGAGTGTAGTGCCCCTAATCTCAGGTACCGCCTGTGCCATACCTGCGATCATGGCCACCCGGACGATAGAGAATTGGAAAGAAAGATTGATCACAATTTTGGTTACTCCGTTCACCACATGTTCCGCAAGATTACCTATTTACCTGATTATTATAGCTCTTGTAATTCCGGAGGGTCGATTTTTGGGACTTGGATATCAGGCACTTACCCTAATGTTCATGTATTTGATCGGGTTTGCCGCATCCTTGGGATCGGCCATGATATTGAACAAGATCCTCAAAACAAACAGTCGTTCCTTTTTCGTAATGGAAATGCCGAATTACAAAATGCCCTTGTTCAAAAATGTGGCCTATACAGTGATTGAAAAAACAAAGAGCTTTGTGGTCGGGGCGGGAAAGATTATTTTGGCCATCTCCATCATTCTTTGGTTTTTGGGATCTAATGGTATTTCCGATAAATTTAAAAATGCGGATACCATCATAGACAATAAATTAAAGACCGAGGGTTTTTCTGAATATAACCAATCCAGGATTGAAGATCATCTTGCTGCATATAAAACTGCCCTTAAAGATAGTGTGGGAAACAACGCTTTAACTTTAAGTGATAAAGCCTTGGCAAATTCCCTTGACCAGAAAAAAAAGGAACTCATCCAAAACGCGGAGCAAGAAGAAATTGCCAGTTATAAATTGGAAAATTCCTATATGGGCTATATGGGGAAGGCCATAGAGCCCATTGTTAGACCGCTGGGTTACGATTGGAAAATAGGTATCGCCGTGCTTACCTCCTTTGCCGCCCGTGAAGTATTTGTAGGTACCCTGGCCACCATTTACAGCGTTGGTAACGACGGTGAGGAAACCATTAAAAACCGCATGGCGGCAGAGATCGATCCCAAGACCAAAAAACCATTGTTCAATCTGGCGTCGGGAGTTTCATTATTATTGTTCTATGCCTTTGCAATGCAGTGTATGAGTACTCTGGCCATAGTAAAACGCGAGACCAATACTTGGAAATGGCCCACCATGCAATTGGTTTTTATGAGTGCTTTTGCGTATCTTGTTGCGTTAATAGCGTATCAGCTGCTTAAATAAGAATACAGAAAAGAGACTGTTTTTTTCCCAATATTCTATTTTCTTTTCTCTAAAAAATAAAAATGGAGATTCTTCAAAACATTTTGGTATACGTGGTTTTGGCCGTAGCCGTGGCTTACTTGGCCAAGAAGTTTCTATTGCCCAAATCGTTGTTTCCTTCTAAAAAAAGAAGCGGGAAAGGATGTGGAGATGGGGAATGTGGAGGGTGTCACTAACAAATACGGCGGGTCCCAAAGCCCAAATGCCACCCATAGGTTCAGGAAAAGGAACATTCACTGTACAGTGTCCATTAAATTAGACCCCCTTCTGAATAATGGAATAAAAGAGCAGTCCCCATCCAACTACCAAGAAAAGTCCGCCTAATGGCGTTACAGGTCCCAAAAACCCCAATTTTCTTCCTTTGGATGCACTAAAGCAAAGTCCATAAATACTAAAGGAAAATAAAAAGGTACCTACAATAAGGCAATAGCCCATTATTACTTCAAGGTTGGAGTTAAATCCCATGTTAAAACCGAGGATCAACAAGACCAATGCATGGTACATCTGATACCTTACCCCGGTCTCAAAACTTTTCAATTGATCTTCGGTAAAGGATTTCTTTAGGGCATGGGCACCAAAAGCCCCGAATATTACGGCCAACAGGCCATATAAGGCTCCAAAAATTTGGGTTAGGAAAATCATGTTCATTCTTTTATCAGAAATAAAAAAGGTTCTTAATCGGATAGAGAATAATTATATCTATTTCCCATCCTGTAAAGAAGTTACAACTATGTGCCCTCCTAACCAAGGATAGGGCGGGCTATTTCTTTGGAAGGGAATCGATCCGAATTGAAAGTTGTTGATAGAGCCGTTGTGTATCCGTACTATCGGACAGGTTGAAAAAGAGCTTTAACGAGTCACGATAAACTAATTTTATTTTTGGATCGGACAGGTTATCCACAAATACATGGACCTTTTTATCCGTCAGGGAATCCTTGAATTCTTGGTAGACCCCTTTTTCCGTTGCCATGGCCGAAAAACCGTTAAGACGTATCATTGGCGGAATTTTATCGACCCAGACAACGCTATCCAATTCAGAAAACTTGATCTCCTTGTTGTAGAATCCTGAAAGAATCCGAAACCGATCGGACTTTATTTTGGTCCAATTCTTATAATGGGCGGTAAACACGCATAACACTAAAATGATGGTTATAACAATGAGAATATTCCAGAACCATGGACTTTCTTTCCTTGCAGTCATAAAATTTTGGGAAACATTATTTTTTTAGCAAGGTAGGAAATTTTAAAAATATAAATCGCTTGGTTTTCAATCAAAACAAGAACTGCGGTTTGGATTATATTTAACAGGACCCAATGCTAGTCCCTCACAATCAAAACGGGGATCCTTACTTTGTGCCTAACGGCATCTACCGTAGTTCCAAAAAGAATATCCTTCATCAATTTATGGCCATGGGCACCCAGGACCAACATGTCAAAAGAGCCATCGTTCACTATTTTAGGGATTTTCCGTTTTGGACTTCCAAAACCTAGTTCAACTTCAACCTTATATCCCATTTCGACAAGCTTTTTACGATAGGTATCCAGATATGCCTTGTCGCTGGCTGTCTCATAGTCGTCTATACGGCTGCCGTAGACCATTGCTCCAACCGTTTCCACGATGTGGATCAGGGTATAGGTCGCTTCCTTTCTGCCCAATTGCAGGGCACTGGTGATGGTCTTGGAATCTACTTCCGAAAAGTCTAGCGCAACCGCGATATTCTTATACGTCAACATTTCTGGCTCCTCGGCGAACACTACTTCCTCAATATGGGGCACCAATTTGGTTTGTCGGCTTCTTTTATCCAGTAACGGTTTGAACATTATATAGAACAAGAGTCCAATAGCACCAATTGCAAATGGGACCACAAAAACCCAAATATATAGTGGGTTGGGGTTGGTCTCTATCCAAATCCCTATTTCATCGTATACCAGTTTGGCGTTTAGGGCAACGATGATCAGGGCTATGACCCAGGAAGCAACTTTGGTAACGGTACCAATCGCAAATTTTCCCATTTTTTCCTTATCACTTACAAAATGGATCAATGGGATTATGGCAAACCCAAGTTGGAGACTTAGCACTACTTGACTTAGAACCAACAGCTCGCCAGTGGCCCTATCCCCAAAATAAATGACCGTAAACAAGGCGGGGACAATGGCGATGAGACGGGTTATAATGCGGCGTACCCAGGGCTGTATCCTTAAGTTAAGGTAGCCTTCCATGACGATTTGCCCTGCCAGCGTACCCGTTATGGTACTGCTCTGCCCTGCGGCTATCAATGCCAAGGCAAACAAAATAGCCGCCCACTTGGACCCCAACAATGGCTCCAACAACTTATGGGCGTCCTGTATCTCCGCCACCTCGAACATTCCGTTTACGTAAAAAGTGGAAGCTGCAAGAATGAGAATTGCCGCATTGACAAAGAATGCCAGATTAAGCGCGATGGCAGAATCTATAAAATTGTACTTTAAAGCTTGCTTAATGCCTTTATCTGTCTTACCGAACTTGCGAGTTTGTACCAAGGACGAATGTAGATATAGGTTGTGAGGCATTACGGTGGCGCCGATAATCCCGATGGCGATGTATAACGCCGTACTGTTTGGGATGGAAGGAACTAGGCCGGCAATTACATCCGTAAGAACCGGTTTGGCCAGGAACATTTCGACCAAAAAGGAAAGTCCGATGATAAAGATCAATGCGATAATAAAGGCTTCCATCTTTCGGATACCCTTGTTGATAAGAAAAAGCAGCAGAAAGGTATCCAGTACTGTAATACAAACGCCCCATATTAACGGTATGTCGAACAAAAGTTGAAGGCCAATGGCCATACCGAGGACTTCGGCCAGATCCATTGCTACAATGGCAATTTCCGCCAACAGGTACAATATAAAATTAACGGGCCTGGAGTAACTTTCCCGTGAACATTGGGCCAAGTCCTTTCCCTGTACTATTCCCAACCTCGCACTTAGGCTCTGGAGCAATAGAGCCATGATATTGGACATAAGGAGTACCCAGATAAGCTTATATCCAAATTGACTGCCCCCTGCGAGATCGGTTGCCCAGTTACCGGGATCCATATATCCGACACTAATAAGGTAAGCCGGACCAAAAAATGCCGCAATCTTCTTCCAGACGGTAGTATTTTCTGCTATAGAAACCGATTCATGGACTTCTCCCAGGGATTTGTGATCCTTGTTCATCCTCATAATTCGTCCTTTTGAATATAAATGTTCTTTGCCGCTTTTCCCGAAATGGTAACACTTTTATCCTTGGTGGCAATTTGGAAGGAATCGTCAAACGATTCCTTAAAAAGGATTTCTATCCGATCGCCAAGGACCAATTTAAGCTTATCCAAATATTGTAGAAATTCGGCCGAGGAACTGTTCACCCCAACAAAAATACCCTTGTCCTCCGCGTTACAGTTGGAGAGCAATACTTTTTCTACTTGTAGAATCTTTCCACTTCTGGATGGAATTGGGTCCCCATGGGGATCAAACCTGGGAAAACCCAGATGCTGGTCCAGTTTTTCAATGAGTTTGTCACTTTGCACATGTTCCAACTGCTCCGCCACTTCATGCACCTCATCCCAAGCAAAATTCAGTTTCTCTAAAAGGAACACTTCCCATAAACGATGTTTCCTCACTATGGAAAGGGCAATTTTCTTTCCACTATCGGTCAACGCCACACCTTGGTATTTTTTGTGGTTTATTAAACCTTTATCAGCTAGTTTCTTTACCATATCGGTTACGGAAGATGGTTTGGTATCCATTTGATCCGCAATGGCGTTGGTGGTCACCAATGCATTGGAAACACCACTCAAGTGATAAATTGCTTTTAGGTAATTTTCTTCGGCAGGTGTCAAAATATTATAAATATATAAGAAATAACGTTCAAAAAGGTTCCACCCTTTTGGTGGGATCAATTCAATATATAAAATAGTTTCATTCACAAAAATACATATTTATATTTAACAAAATATAATTTTAGACTTATCTAAATACAAATTTATATTGTTTTGAAAACCTGCACGTTGCCTTGGTATAGATTAATTAATTTACAGCGAGAAAATTTTCCATATCTTTTTAAACTGAAATCAACTTCCATGTCAACCTACGATTACATCATCATTGGCGCAGGAGTTTCTGGCTTGATGCTGGCCGATGCCTTTGGCAGGGATGCCTTTTTCAAGAAGAAGACTGTCTTATTATTGGAAAAAGATCCTAAAACGACCAATGACCGTACCTGGTGCTTTTGGGAAAAGGGAAAGGGGAATTTTGATGAATTGATCTACAAAAGTTGGAACCACATTCATTTCGTAGGCCATAATTTTGAATCCCAGCAATCTATATCTCCCTATACCTATAAGATGATCCGTGGAATCGATTTCTATAGGGAATATTTAAGCCGAATTTCGCTCCATCCCAATATTTCCATACAAAGAGCGGAAGTCCTAGGCGTTAAACCGTCCGACGACAGGATTGAAATACGTACAAACATAGCTACCTATCATTGTAAGACAGCGTTCAATAGTGTGCTGGATTACGACAAAATGGTTTCCCAAAGGAATTTTCCGGTTTTGCGTCAACATTTTCTTGGATGGTTTATAAAAACCGAAAAACCGACCTTTGACGACCATACTGCCACATTTATGGATTTTTCCATTCCCCAAAAGGGCAATACCCGCTTTATGTATGTATTGCCATTTTCCCAAACCGAGGCTTTGGTGGAGTTTACCCTTTTTTCTGAAAGTCTGTTGTCCGAATTGGAATATGAAGATAGCTTAAAGGACTATTTGATGAATCATTTAAATGGTGTTGGCTATTCTGTTTCAAAAGTCGAAAAAGGCAGTATACCCATGACTTGTTATAATTTTGCTTCCGCCAATAGGGAAAACCTTTTCCATATCGGCACCGCGGGGGGGTGGACAAGGGCTAGTACAGGCTTTACCTTTATGAATACCCATAGAAAGATACAGTCTTTAGTACTTATATTTAAAGAAGGTAAGTCCTTGAATAATCTTTATAAAAAAGACCGATTTTGGTACTACGACTTATTACTATTGGACATTCTCCAACGGGACAACAGCAAAGGTCAACCTATTTTTGAATCCCTTTTCAAGAAGCGACCCCCTCAACATATCTTTAAATTCCTGGATGGGGACACCAATCTATGGGAAGACCTGATAATCATAAGCGCCTGTCCAAAAAAAGAGTTTATCGGGGCTTTTGTAGGGAGGGTTTTAGGCCTCCCTCATCATTAACCCCTCACCAAACTGCCGTAAAATAGTTCTTTTCCCTTCGGATACCCTCAGATTTGTCAACTTTTTAAATGCCATTTGAGTAAACCCTTTTATCTCCTTTTGGGCATGTTCAGAGGCACCGCTCTCCAAAAAAATATTTTTTACCGAATTAATTTTATCTGTGGGATCTTTAGGGCTGATGGAAAATAAATGATCCAAATCTTGTAGTTGCTGCGGACTTGCCAACTCCCGCGCCTTAAGATATAAAAAGGTCTTTTTATTCTCTATGATGTCCCCACCAACTTGTTTGCCAAAGGTTTCGGGGTTTCCAAACGCATCCAAATAGTCATCCTGCAATTGGAATGCAATCCCCAGGTTTCTTCCATATTCGTATATCAAATCCTGCGTTTCCTTATCCGTACCTGCAACAATAGCCCCCATTTTTAATGCAGCACCCAATAAAACCGCAGTTTTGTACTCTATCATCTTAAAATATTCCCGGATGGTGACATCTTCCCGAGACTCAAAATCCACATCGTACTGTTGCCCTTCACAAACTTCAATCGCTGTCTTGCCGAACAACTGTACCAAATCTTTAAATGTATTGCCATTATAGCGTTCCAAAAATCGATAGGAGCTTATAATCATGGCATCGCCGGACAAAATCCCGGTGTTTACATCCCATTTCTTGTGCACTGTCGCCTGCCCACGCCTTAACGGAGCTCCATCCATTATATCGTCATGCACAAGGGAAAAATTATGGAATACCTCAATGGCCAACGCTGCATCAAGTGCTTGGCGATAATCCCCCCCAAAGATATCAGCGGCCATCAGAGTCATCACAGGTCTTATGCGCTTGCCCCCCAAGCCCAGAATATAAGATATGGGGGCATAAAGATTATGGGGCTCTTTGACCTGGACCTCCTTATCAAGATAATCTATAAACTCGTTTCGATATTGGTCCAAGTTGTGCATATTGTTCATGTTTTCCCAAAAATACGTTCATTTTTACTAACCGCTTTACCCAGTTACCCATTTTCCTGAACTTCCAGTACAAAAAAAAATTTCAGAAAAATGCAATAGCTTTGAAAAGCTTCGTCATTATAGTTGAAGGCCCGCTTAAAAATCGTGAATGACATCGGATTCCGAAAATTATAAAAATTTGAGATCGTTTTTCAACGAAGAATACAATTCTCTCAAAGCCTACGCTAAATCCAGAATTCGGGATGTGGCAGATAGGGATGCCGAGGATATAATTCAAGATGTAGCCCTCAAAATATTCATCCGGGCCGATACTATGTCCCCAATTGAGAACATTGCGGGTTTTGTCTATAATTCGATAAGGAACAAGATTATCGATTTAATGCGCACCAAAAAGAAAGAAACCAGTTTTGAAAGTGAAATGGAAAACAGGTTGATGGAATTTACCGAACGGTTCTATGGAAAATCGGATAATTCCTATTCCGATAAAATGAAAAACGAACTTAAAAAAGCTTTGGCCAATTTAAAACCCATTTATAGGGAAATTGTTATCGCCATCGATTTTGAAGGCCTAACGTATAAGGAACTATCGATGGAAACCGGGATTCCTACAGGAACGCTAATGTCCAGGCGTCATAGGGCATTATCAATTTTATTCAAGGAACTGAACGCAAAAAAAGAAGTATAAACTTAAAATCAAAAATAATGGAACATTTTATGGAACGTAAAGAAAGGACCAGAACGGAACGCTTTGTCGCCCTTGCCTTTAAGGGGATTTTTGGATTCATCGCAATAATAGCATTTGCATTCCTAATCGGTTACGGGGTAATGTTGTTATGGAATTGGCTGATTCCCGATATTTTCGGGGTAAAAACCATCACATACTGGCAGGCCGTTGGCATGCTTGTATTGGCCAAAGTGTTGTTTGGAGGATTTGGCGGAAATAATTCCAAACGGAGAAGCCTTAAATCCCGAAACCATTGGAGAAGAAAAATGAACCAGAACTGTAGAAGTGATGCCCACACGTGGAAATACTACGACAAGTTTTGGGAGGAGGAAGGAAAAAGCGCCTATAGTGCTTACGTAGCGCGCAAAAATGAAGGCAAAAGCCACCCTCCCTCTTAAAAAATTGTTAAAAACAAAAAATACTTAGAAAACTTTTGTGGTGTTCAAAGTTTCCGTGCTTACATTTGCCGCCGATTATGAAAGAGAAAATTACAGAGAAAGCAACGGAAATGTTTCTGAACCTTGGGTTCAAAAGCGTTACAATGGACGATTTGGCACATGAAATGGGGGTCTCCAAAAAAACCATCTATTCCCTTTTTGAAAATAAAACCAAATTGGTAGATGAGTGTACCCAATATCTTTTTAATTGCATTACCGATGGCATTGACAGAATCGTCGCCTTGGGCAAGAATCCCATTGAGGAGCAATTTGAAATTAAAAAGTTCATTGCCCAACATTTGAAGGACGAAAAATCCTCTCCCCAATACCAATTGCAGAAATATTATCCAAAAATATATAAAAACCTGCACCGGCAAGAGTACGATACTATGTTGCAATGCGTAACATCCAACCTGCAACGGGGAATTGAACAAGGAATCTATCGAAAAAACTTGGACGTGCCCTTTACGGCAAGAATATATTTCTCTGGTATGGTGAGTATAAAAAACAGGGTTCTTTTCCCTCAAGATTCGTTCCCTACGTCAACTTTAGGCAATGTTTATCTGGAATACCACATCCGAGGCATAGCCACAGAAAAGGGAAAACAAATACTGAATGGTATTATCAATTCAAACCAATAATAAATGAAACCTATTTTTTTGACATCATCACTATTTTCATGGAAATCAGGTTCAAGACATAAGAACCAAGACATAGGACATAAGGCTAAAAAATCATTGATGAACCTTCTCCCCCAAACAATATCTTTTAATACAAGGTCCTGGCTCTTGATTCTTGACTCCTATTTCTTTATTGTCGGCCCGAAAAGGTTTCAGTTAACCCGCAGTTATCTCGGTAGGACCTCATTTTTCATATTACTTCTAATGCTTCCATTGGGCAAAGGACTTGCCCAAGAACACGAACAGCCCCAAAGCTTTTCTTTGGAAGAGGCCATTGCCTTTGCCCTGGCAAATAACTATAGTAGCATAAATGCGGGGCGTGACATAGAAGATGCCGAGAAACAAAAATGGGAAACAATTGCGAGTGGTCTTCCCCAGATCGATGGGAACCTCAGTTATCAAAATCAATTGAAACAGCAGGTAACCCTTTTACCCGGTGAAATTGTCGGTGGAGATCCAGGAACCTATATTCCCGTTACTTTTGGACAAGCCCAATCTACTATAGCAACCGCGACATTAAGGCAACAAATTTTTGATGGATCGTATATTGTAGGGGTCCAGGCCACTAAAACCTTTTTAGAATATAGCGCCAATTACAAGGAAAAGACAAACCTCGATGTGAGGCAATCCGTAGTACTGGCCTATGGCAACGTATTATTGGCAAAAAAAACGGTCGAGATCTTGGAAAACAACCGGACCGCATTGGACAAAAACCTCACAGAAACCCAAAAAATCTATGAGAACGGCCTGGGCGATGAGGAAAGCGTTGAACAATTACAGATAACCTTGGCCACCATTGAAAATAGTTTAAAAAATGCGGAGCGATTTGAGGCTATCACCATACAAACACTAAACCTCGTTATGGGGCGGGAGATATATGCTCCTATTGAACTGAAGGAAAATCTAGAACAGCTCCTCCAGGCAAATATGGATCTTGGTATCGTACAAGAAAAATTTAACCTGGAGAACAACGTGGATTACAAAATAGCGCTCAACCTAAATGAACAACGTAATCTAGAGTTAAAACTTGCAAAAAGTTACAACCTGCCAACCCTAAACGCGTTCGTCAATTATGGTGCGGCTGCCTATAGCAACAATTTTGATTTTTTCAAAAGCAGTCAAGATTGGTTCGATTCGTCCATTCTGGGGCTCGAACTGAAAATTCCACTTTTTAGTTCACTTGGCAGGAACGCATCGATCCAAAGGGCAAGAATCGCTGTAGATAAAGCTAAGACAAATCTTACTGAGGCAGAACAAAACATTCGGTTACAGTTAGAGCGAGCTCAAAGCGATTATCAGTTCGCCATAGAAAATTATAATACTTCCAAGGAAAATCTTGGTTTGGCAGAGCGGATTGAAGCAAAGAACGAGACCAAATACTTTGAAGGTCTGGCTTCCAGTTTTGACTTACGCCAGGCCCAGACCCAACTTTATTCCGCACAGCAGGAATACCTTAAGTCCATGGTAGATGTAATCAACAAGAAAACGGAACTCGAAACAATCTTGAACAATTGAGGTTAAGAGTGTTTAAATGTTTAAATGATATGTACCAAACAGAAGTTTGATAATTAGGTACACAAAGGTTTAGAAATGAAGTTATTCTCTTTTGAAAAATTAAACGTCTGGCAAAAGACAAAAAATTTATCAATTTTAATCCATAAAGTGACAAAAAGCTTCCACGATGATGAAAAATTTGGTTTGACAAATCAGATGAGACGCTGTTCTATCCCCATACTATCAAATATCGCAGAAGGGACAGGAAGACATTCGTCCAAAGATAAGGCACGATCTACAGAGATTACGTTTGGATCAGCACTAGAGCTCCTTAATCAAAGTATCCTTTGCAACGACCTAGGATTTCTTTCTGTTCAAGACTATACAACAATAGGGGAAGAAATATCGCGAATAACTGCAATGTTGGACGGGTTACATAAATCCCAAATAAACGCATAAACTCATAAACTCATAAACTTTATCATGAAAAATATAACATCAATACTTACCATCGCAATAATACTCTCGTCATGTGGCGGTAAAAACCAGAATGTAGAGGATGTAATCGCAACGGGGGACCTAAAAGTTATCAGGGCCACAAAAACCGAGATCTCTGAGAAACATAAGGCGTTGGAACAGCAAATAAAACTATTGGATTCCGCAATAGGGGTTCTAGATTCGGATGAGAAATTTCCCTTGGTAAGTACTTTTGAGGTTAAGGCCCAAACGTTTAATCACTTCCTGGATTTGCAAGGGGATGTTAAGACCAAGCAAAATGTACTTATCCACCCCGAGATGGCAGGCGCCTTAATAAGGGTATATGTTAAGGAAGGCCAGAGGGTGAACAAAGGCCAATTGTTGGCCACCATAGATGATGGGGGCTTGGCCAGTCAAGTGGCTCAAATGAAAACCCAGGCTGCCTTATATAAGACAACCTTTGAACGGCAAAAACGGCTGTGGGATCAAAAAATAGGTTCGGAAATTCAGTATTTGCAGGCCAAATCCACATTCGAGGCCCAAGAAAGTACGGTAAAGCAAATGGAGAGCCAATTGGAAAAAACCAATATTAGGGCCCCATTCCCCGGTATCATAGACGATGTGATCAAAGATCAGGGAACAGTTGTGTCTCCCGGTCCTGGATCGGAGGTTTTTCGAATTGTAAACCTTTCCGATATGTACATCCAGGTCGAGGTTCCGGAGACCTATCTTGGCAGTGTCTCCAAAGGAAAGGAAGTAAAGGTCTATTTCCCGGTATTGGGAGACAGTATTACTACGCATGTACGGGAGACAGGGAATTATATCAATCCAAATAACCGCTCGTTTAAGGTTGAAATACCTGTTCCCAATTCCAACGGGAAAATAAAGCCTAACCTGACGGCAAAGGTACATATCAATGATTATACCAAGGAAAATGCCATTTTGATTCCCCAGAGCATCATTTCGGAAAATGCCGCAGGGGAGCAATATGCCTACCTGGCCAAAGATTCCAACGCCGAAAACGAAGCTGTCGCCAAAAGGGTAATTATTACAACAGGAAAAGCCCAAGGTGCCAACGTAGAGGTACTTTCGGGCATACAAAATGGAGACTATGTTGTACAGGAAGGGGCAAGGAGTGTTAAGGACGGTCAAAAAATTAAAATCCTAAATCGGTCGGCAGACGGAGAACGGAAGTAACCATCCAATTGACGGGCAACTGCCAGATTTCATTGACTAACGACTACTGATAACGATTCACAAAAAATGAGCAAACTACAAAAAAACGCAGATAAGGAATTTTCACTAGCGTCATGGGCCATAGATAACCCTTCCGTTATCTATGTGATGATAGGCATCTTTTTTTGGCTTGGCCTTAAGGCCTACTTTGCTATGCCACGGGAAGATTTCCCTGAAATCGTGGAAACCAAGATCTATATAAGCACCCCTTATCCAGGCAATACCGCGGAGGATATTGAACGGTTGATTACCGATCCCTTGGAAAAGAAGTTGAAGAATGTGAGCAACCTTGTGGAGATTACCTCTACTTCACAGGAAGACTATTCCATTATCACCGTTGAGTTCGACGAGGATATTACCGTGGAGGCAGCAAAACAGAAGGTAAAGGATGAAGTAGATGGAGAAAAAGCCGGTGAAGATTGGCCCACCTTCAACGGGGCAAAGGTAGAACCCAACGTGTTCGACCTCAACTTTTCCGAAGAGGTGCCCATTATGAACATCAATTTTACAGGGGATTATCCGGTCGACAAATTAAAACAGTTCGCAGAATACCTTCAGGATGAAATTGAGGAATTGCCCGAAATAAAAAAAGCGGATATTCGGGGTGCACAGGAAAAAGAAGTGGAAGTTGCGGTTGACATCTACAAGATGATGGCTGCCAAAGTGAGCTTTTCCGATGTGATACAGGCGATCTCCAACGGCAATGTGACCTTGTCCGCCGGAAATCTCAAAACTAGTGATCAAAGGCGTACCATCCGTGTTCTAGGGGAAATCGAAAATCCGGCCCAATTAAACAATTTTGTGGTAAAATCCGAGAACGGGGCCGTATATCTCAAAGATATTGCACGGGTAAGTTTCAAGGAAGAAGACAAGACAACCTTTGCCCGGGAATTTGGTGATAATGTCGTGATGCTCGACGTTAAGAAAAGGGCCGGAAAGAACATGATCGAAGCTGCGGATAAAATCAAGGCCATGATCAAAGATACCGAAGCCAACTACTATCCTTCCGACCTTCATATTTCAATAGCGAACGATTCTTCCACAAGAACCTTAAACCAAGTTGATGATCTTGTAAACAATATCATTTTTGGGATTATCCTGGTGGTGGCCGTGCTCATGTTTTTTCTAGGTTTCAGGAATGCACTGTTCGTAGGTTTTGCCATTCCCATGTCCATGTTTATGTCCTTTATGATATTGAACCTTTTGGGGTATACCCTGAACACCATGATTCTGTTCGGTCTCATTATGGGCCTTGGTATGCTGGTGGATAACGGTATCGTGGTGGTAGAAAACGTTTATCGATTGATGGACGAGGGCATGTCCAGGACCGAAGCCACCAAAAAAGGGATCGGTGAGATTGCCTTTCCCATAATTATTTCCACACTTACCACAGTAGCCGCCTTTGTGCCACTGGGGCTCTGGCCGGGAATATTTGGGCAGTTTATGAAATATTTCCCCATCACCTTGTCTGTAGTACTTGGATCTTCGCTATTCGTGGCAATTTTCATGAACTCCATGCTGGTTTCCCAATTTATGGACACCACGGACAAGGAACTTACTTTAAAGCAATTGGTGCGCTTAAGTATTATTTTAGGAGGTATCGGGATTTTCATTGTTATTTTTGGAGGTGCAATGCACGGACTGGGTACGGTGATGATCGTAACCGCCGCCATGTTTTGGATCTACAAATACTTCCTTAAAAAATGGGCCATCCACTTTCAGAAAAATAGTATGGTACGCTTTGAGAATTGGTATGAAAGACGATTAAAGCACGCCTTACGAAAGAACAACGTTTATTGGTACGTCGGACTTACTTTCCTGCTTTTGGTAATGGTAATTATGCTTTTTGGCTGGTCCATTGGTTCACAACGAACCAAAATAGAATTTTTCCCGGATGCCACACCCAACGAATTCTTTGTCTATATTGAATATCCACAGGGAACGGCGATAGCAAAGACCAATAAGGTTACCAAGGAAATCGAGAAAAGGGTTGCCGCTGTCCTCAACGAAAAGGAATATATGGACGGGGACCAGAACTTTATGGTCACCTCCTTCGTTTCGCAGGTCGGGGAAGGTGCCGGAAATCCGTTTACCGATGGGGGTTCAGCTGCAGAAATGCCCCATAGGGGGAAAATTACCGTCAATTTTAGCGAGTTTAAGTATAGAAAGGGGAAGGATACCGAGAAGATCCGACAAAAAGTACAGGAGGCCCTAAGCGGTATATACCCGGGCCTAAACATTTCGGTAGAAAAACAACCTAGCGGACCTCCGGCAGGATATCCGATCAATATAGAATTGGAAGGCAAGGATTATGACGAATTGATCAATACTGCAGAGAACATGCTGAATTATATCAATTCCAAGAACATTGCGGGAATTGAAGAATTAAAGGTCGATGTAAACAAGAGCAAACCTTCCATGCAGGTTGTTGTAGATCGTGAAAAAGCTGGGGAACTTGGTGTTACCACAGGTCAGGTTGGCAGCCAATTACGGCGGTCGCTTTTTGGTGAAAAGGCCGGGGTATATAAAAAGGAAGGGGACGATTATGACATTAACGTTCGGTTTAACGAGGATATCCGGTATAGCAAAAACGCACTTTTTAACCAGAATATTATTTTCCGGGATCCCGCCACGGGCAAAATCAAGGAAATCCCAATTTCGTCGATCGCCCGGGAAAAGAATACCTCCGCATTTAGTGCCATTAAGCACAGGGACAATAGACGGGTAGTAACCGTTTACTCAGGTCTTAAGCCGGGGTTTACCGATGCCGCCGCTATTGTAGCCGAGATACAAAAGGAAATGGCCGATTTTAATGAACTCCCCAATGACATCAAAATAGACTATACCGGACAAATTGAGGAACAAAACAAGCAGATGAATTTCTTGGTGGGAGCCTTTTTTTCTGGATTGGGACTAATTATGCTGATCTTGGTCTTCCAATTTGGTGGAATTTCCAAGCCTACGATTATTATGATCGCCATTTTCTTAAGTTTTATCGGGGTATTCGGTGGACTGATGCTGACCGGAAAACCCTTTGTAATCATGATGACCATGATGGGCATTATATCCTTAGCGGGAATTGTGGTGAACAATGGAGTTGTACTGCTGGATTATACCCAAATCCTGATAGACCGAAAAAAGGTGGCGGACAAGATGGGCGACAAGGAGCTTCTTTCCAGGGAAGATGTTAGGGATATCATCATTAAAAGCGGTAAAGCAAGGCTTAGGCCCGTGCTCCTTACCGCTATTACCACCGTACTGGGTCTGGTACCCTTGGCCATCGGACTGAATATTGATTTCTTTTCCCTCTTTTCCCAATTGGATCCAAAAATATATGTGGGCGGGGATAACGTAATCTTTTGGGGACCCTTGGCATGGACCGTGATCTATGGTCTGCTCGTTGCGACCTTCCTGACCCTTATCATTGTCCCGACATTGTTTTATATAATCTATAGATGGAAGCTGAGAATATGGGGGCCCAAGAACAAAATTGAACCAAAGTTTGACGAACCCACATTGGGTTGATGGATTTTATCGCTATACGCCTTGCGCAAATGGGTACAGCACATAGCGATAAGAGCAAGGCGTATGCCTTTACTATTCCGAATAGTGTTTTAACAGCTTACGGTAATTGTTCAGTATCATAGATCGGCTAGCAAAACCATGGAACTTCCGCTCTTCATCCAGGACTGGAAGCTGCCAGACATCGGCCTCATCGAACATTTTGATAACTTGCATCACCGAATCATTTGGGGATACAATAAACGATGGACTAATTGATAGTATACTAACACTGGTTTCATGTGTCGATTTTTTGCCCAATAGATAAGGCCTTAAATTATGACGGTTCAAAATTCCCCAAAAATGGTTATCACTGTCCACCACGGCCATTGTGTTTTGATCGCTGTTCCTAAATTTACTAAGGACCTCCGCCATATCGTCTGTGGTGCTGATTACCAGGGATGACGGGTTTATACAGTTCTTAAGCCGTATATGGGATAGGATGTTTTGGTCCTGCCTGGTCGTAAATATTTCCCCGCTTTCGGCAAGCTTATTATAGGAAGGGTTTATAGTAGAGAAAAACCGGTTGATGGCATAAGCTATGACGGAAACGATCATCAACGGGATAAACAGATCATATCCACTACTGGTCTCGGCAATAAGGAAAATACCGGTCAAGGGGGCATACATGGCACCGGACATCACACCCGCCATACCGACGAGCATCAAATTCGTGATGGGCACGTCGGGCATGCCCATCATCTCTAGTGCAAAGCCGAATAGATAACCGAGAAGGCCTCCCGCGACCAAGGAGGGGGCAAAATTCCCGCCATTACCTCCAGAACTTAGGGTAATACTTGTAGCGAAGGCCTTGAAAAGCACGGCGAGGGACAAAAAAATAAGGATAACCCATTGCGATTCCCCAAAATAACGGAACAGGCTCTCATGGATCAAATGCTCTACATTCCCTTGGTGGAGGATTCGGATATTCAAATACCCTTCACCAAAAAGAGGCGGAAACGCAACGCAAAGTACCGATAACATAACACCCCCTACTATGGCCTTTAAAAGTATTCTCTTTTTGAAACGGTCAAAAAAATGGTGCACCTTCTGTCCGACCACCAAAAAATAACGGGCATATAAACCGGTAAGTACTCCTAAACCAATGTAAAATATAACATTTCCATAATTAAAGGTCTCACGTGCCTGCAGATTGAACAATACATCTTCGTTCAAGATAACGGTAGACAATAAACTACCGCAGATAGCTGCGATGACCAAAGGAATAAAATCCGTAAAAACCAGGCCGGTCAACAATATTTCAAAAGCGAACATTACCCCCGCAATGGGGGCATCGAAGGCGGCGGCAATACCCGCTGCGGCACCAGAGGCAAGCAACAAGGTGCGTTCCTTAAACCCCAACCGATAGCGTTGAGCATAATTGGATCCAATGGCCGAACCGGTCACCGCTATGGGGGTTTCCAGACCCACGGAACCTCCAAAACCTACGGTTACCGCGCTCTGTACGATCTGGGAGTACATTTTCGAAGGCTTTACCTTGCTGCCATTCGAAATGTCCTTTAAAACAAAGGATAGTTCCTTCTCCTCATCTGAATGGAAGAAATATTTTACGATCAGGGCCGTAAGCACGATACCTATCAGGGGAAAGATGCCGTATACAAACATGCGTTCCTCAAAAGGAACATCGTTATTGATAAAGAATTGTATGTGGTGAACCAATACTTTGAGAAGTACCCCTGCCAGGCCTGCGCTGAGCCCTACAAGTATTCCCGACAAAATAAGAAACTGGGACCTTGACACCCTTTCACTGACCCAAAAAAGAAGCACTTCTATTACGTTGAACTTTCTGTACGGGTAATTGACGAATGCCTTCTTAAATTGTAAAAAATTGACGATCAGCTTTTTAACCTTGTATACCATTCAGATTTGTTTCGATTAAATACGCAATATCAAAGTTGGTGCAATTTATAGAAAATCCACCTCTAAACTTTACCCTAAGCCCAAAAATAAAGTCATTTCCTGTACCCCGTTCCTGTCCGACCTTAGTTGTGAAGATTTAAAGTGAGACACAAAAACCGCGTTTTCATGTGCAAGGCGTATATATACTTCTTACATTTGTTGCATCAAAACCAAGTATTTAGATTATAAATGTACAGAAGCCATACCTGTGGTGATATAAGGACATCACATATTAACAATAAGATCACCCTCTCGGGATGGGTGCAAAAAGTAAGGGACAAAGGCTTTGTCGTATGGATAGATCTCCGAGATCGCTATGGCATAACCCAATTGATTTTTGATGAGGAGCGTTCTTCCAAGGACCTTTTGGAAAAGGCAAGGTCCTTGGGGCGGGAATTCGTAATACAAGTAAAAGGGACCGTTTTGGAAAGAACTTCCAAAAATCCCAATATGCCTACAGGGGAGGTAGAATTGTTGGTTTCCGAACTTAAAGTATTGAACAAATCCCTCTTGCCACCTTTCACTATTGAGGACCAAACCGATGGTGGGGATGATATCCGTATGAAATATAGGTATCTGGACATTCGTAGGAATCCGGTAAGGAACAACCTAATCTTTAGGCATAAAGTGACCATGGAAGTCCGTAAATACCTTTCGGACCAAGGCTTTATCGAGGTGGAAACCCCATATTTGATCAAATCTACCCCTGAAGGCGCGCGCGACTTTGTTGTCCCAAGTAGAATGAACGAGGGTCAATTTTATGCCCTGCCCCAATCGCCCCAAACCTTTAAGCAATTATTGATGGTGGGGGGCATGGACAAATATTTCCAAATTGTAAAGTGCTTTAGGGATGAAGATCTTAGGGCGGACAGACAGCCTGAATTTACCCAGATTGATTGTGAGATGGCCTTTGTGGAACAGGAAGACATTCTCAATGTATTTGAGGGTCTTATAAAACAACTGTTGCTAGAGATCCACCAAGTTGAAATAGACAAGTTTCCAAGGATAACCTATGATGAGGCCATGCAGCGCTATGGCAATGACAAACCGGATATCCGATTTGGGATGGAGTTTGGGGAACTTAACCAGATGGCCAAGCACAAGGAATTCGCGGTGTTCAACAATGCAGAGCTCGTAGTCGGTATTTCTGTACCTGGTGGAAATGTCTATACCCGTAAGGAAATAGATAATTTGGTAGACTGGGTCAAACGCCCGCAAGTTGGGGCATTGGGCATGGTCTATGTCCGATGCAATGAGGACGGCAGCTATAAATCTTCCGTAGACAAGTTCTTTGATCAAGAAGACCTTGCTAGTTGGGCCAAACAAACCGGTGCCAAAACCGGTGACCTTATCTGCGTTTTATCTGGTGAGGCACAAAAGACAAGAACCCAATTAAGTGCACTGCGCATGGAAATGGCCACAAGATTGGGGCTGCGAAAAAATAATGAGTTTGCACCCTTGTGGGTATTGGATTTTCCACTGTTGGAATTGGATGTGGAAACAGGCAGATACCACGCCATGCACCACCCCTTTACCTCCCCAAAGCCCGGACAACTGGAACTTTTGGAAACCGACCCAGGAGCCGTGAAGGCCAATGCCTATGATTTGGTCCTCAATGGAAACGAAATTGGTGGTGGTTCTATCAGGATCCATGACAGAAAGACCCAAGAGACCATGTTCAGACATTTAGGTTTTACGCCCGAAGAAGCTAAAGCCCAGTTCGGATTTTTGATGAACGCCTTTGAATATGGCGCCCCTCCACATGGGGGAATCGCCTTTGGTTTGGACCGATTGGTGGCTATCTTGGGCGGTCAGGAAACCATTAGGGATTTTATTGCCTTCCCAAAGAACAATTCGGGAAGGGATGTGATGATCGATGCCCCATCGCCAATTGACCCGTCCCAACTTGAGGAACTGCATCTAAAGCTAAACCTAAATGGAAAAAGCATTAAACCGTGAACACCTCGGGATTAAAATTGTTGCAAAAAATAATATTTTGAAATTTTTAATGTGAGCGCACATAGGTTGCATGCGTTCTCAAAGTTGTAATCGCCTTATTATCCATAATTACTAAAATTTAGAACTTGTGAAAACAAAAGTTCATAAAAAACTCAATGAGCTCGAGTCTACGGCCATCTGTGGTAATGATATTAGCTCCTCAGTTTTATATGTTTCTGCACTTGCCATTGCGTTTGCCGGTCAATATGCATGGATAACGCTCTTGATCGTCTCCGGCGTCCTATTCCTTTTCAGAAAGATTTATGGAGAGGTAGTCGGTGCCCTGCCGTTGAACGGAGGAGCGTACAACGCATTGCTTAATACCACCAGCAAATCCCTGGCATCCTTTGCGGCTACACTTACCATCTTGTCCTATATGGCCACCGCTGTTATCTCGGGCAATGAGGCCATCCATTATCTACACCATTTAATCCCGTCCATGCCGGTAATAATCGCAACCTGTGCATTGTTGGGATTTTTTGCCCTGCTCACCATCGGCGGAATCACGGAATCTGCAAAGGTTGCCATAGGTCTCTTCCTTTTCCATCTGTTATCCATGATTATATTAGCTGGTTTTATCGTTGCATTTTTAATGCACGAGGGTTTTGGGACATTTTGGGAAAACTGGAAAACGCCCGCCCAAGGAGGAAGTATCGGGATGGCCATATTTTTTGGTTTTGCGGCATCTATGTTAGGTGTTTCCGGCTTTGAAAGTTCTGCAAATTTTGTAGAGGAGCAAAAGCAGGGCGTATTCCCAAAGACCTTAAAGTATATGTGGGCCATTGTAAGTATCATCAATCCGTTGATGGCCATTTTTGCCTTGGCCCTCTTTGCGCTCCCTGTATTGCACAGCGATGCCTATCAAAATACTTTGTTGGTGGAAATGGCTTCCCATGTAGGGGGCAATTGGCTGACCATCCTTATTCCAATAGATGCCTTTTTAGTTTTGAGCGGCGCGGTGCTCACCAGTTTCGTAGGCGTTTCCGGACTACTGGAAAGGATGACATTGGATAGGATTTTACCACAATACTTCTTGAAAAAAAACAAAAGGGGGAGCTCTTATCGTATTATTATCATGTTTTTTCTGTTGTGTATCTCGGTACTCTTCATTACCAAAGGGGAGGTAACCCTGTTAGCTGGGGTCTATACAATTTCCTTTCTATCCGTCATGGCCCTATTCGGTATTGGGAATATTTTACTGAAAGTAAGAAGGGAAAAATTGCCACGGCCAGAAAAAGCAACATGGGGATCGGTTTTCTTTGCCATTATTGCAGTTATTTGTGCATTGCTGGGGAATATTTCAATGGAGCCCAAAGGGGACAACCCAAGCAATTTGGCCGTATTCCTGGAGTACTTCATACCATCAATGATCTTTATCGCAATGATGCTGAATAGGACTATCCTTTTAAAATTCCTGATTTCCGTAATTCACTCCATTTTTAATCCGATACGCCGTTTGGTATTTTCCATAGATAAGTCATTATTGAATACCATCAATCAAATAAATAACCAGGAATTTGTGTTTTTCACCAAAGGGGATAATATTGCTACCCTGAACAAGGTAATGCTCTATATCACCAAAAATGAACATACCCGGAAAATTAAAATTGTTTTGGCCTTGGCCGATGGCGAAACGGTTCCCAAAAACCTGCCACAGGAAATAGATTTTCTAGATCGGGAATACCCCGATATAAATATTGAGTTTATCATTGAAAAAGGAAAATTCAGTCCCGCTTTGATCAAAAGACTATCCGAAAGATGGCATATCCCTATCAACTTTATGTTTATCGGTTCCCCCAGTGATAAATTCCCGTACAAGATCGAGGAACTGGGCGGCGTAAGGTTAATCATTTAAAGCGATCCATGAGAAAGTCAAGAATTCTATTTCATAGATTTCTAAAATGGAGGTACCGACATGTTTCCAACCAACAATTTGTAACCATTGTTAGTGCAATAATTGGGTTGCTGGCTGGACTTGGGGCGGTAGCGCTTAAGAATGGAACCCATTTTATCCAGGAACTGCTCGAAGGTAATATCATAGGGGAATTCCACCGGGTCTACTATTTTGTTTTCCCAATAATAGGGTTGTTCCTGGTGTTGATGACCATCAAATTCGTTATCAAGAAAAAAGTAGGCCATGGCATACCCTCCACCCTTTTTGCCATTTCGAAACAAAAAGGAATTATGCCACGGCACCAAATGTGGGCCTCCTTGATCACGGCTCCCATTACGGTAGGGTTTGGAGGGTCGGTAGGGCTAGAAGGGCCCACGGTGGCGACGGGGGCGGCACTGGGATCCAATTTTGCCCGTTTTTTTCATTTAAACCAGACCACCCGTACCCTCATGATCGGTGCGGCAGCGGCAGGGGCCATGTCCGCCATATTCAAGGCTCCGATCGCAGGAATACTTTTCGCGGTAGAGATCTTAAGCCTAGATCTTACCCTTGCATCCATGATTCCTTTGATTCTTGCCTCTATAACTGCCGTCCTTACCACCTATTTCTTTATGGGGGACGATGTATTGCTGCACTTTCAACTCAAGGACAAATTTGAGCTGGAGGAGGTTTTCCTCTATGTGTTGTTAGGGGTCGTATCTGCCGCTATTTCCATCTATTTTAGCAAGATGTACTTTTGGATAAGTGAATATTTTGAAAGTATTGCAAATCCATATAAACGATGGGCGATCGGTGGTGTTTTGATCGGATTGATCGTCTATTTTATCCCTCCTCTTTTTGGGGAAGGTTACGAGGTGGTCAACAATTTATTGCAAGAGAACTATGCTGGGGTCCTAAAGTATAATTATTTCAATATTTCCTACGATCACGTATTGCTGGTTTCACTTCTTTTAGTGGCTTTGGTTTTCTTTAAAGTCATTGCAATGTCCATCACGTTTGGTGCTGGAGGCGTTGGGGGTGTATTTGCACCAACATTGTTTACGGGTAGCATTGCGGGCTATGTATGTGCCACCCTCCTTAATTACTCCGGGGCTTTTCCCCAACACGTATCCCCAAGTAATTTTGCTTTGGTAGGTATGGCAGGGCTTATGGCCGGAGTTCTACAGGCCCCCTTGACCGCAATATTTCTAATAGCTGAACTTACTGGGGGTTACGAGCTGTTTGTCCCTTTGATGATCGTAGCCGCTATCTCCTTTATTATCACCAAAAGATACATCCCTTATAATATCTACGCAACCGAACTGGCCAAAAAAGGTCAGCTTTTGACCCATGACAAGGATCAGAACATCCTAACATTAATGCGATTGGAAAGCGTCATTGAAAAGAATTTTATAAAACTAAGCCCCGAAATGACATTAAAGGACATATTGCTTCAAGGCGTAGCAAAATCTACCAGAAACCTATTTCCAGTTGTCAATAAAAACGAAACGCTAATGGGAATTATTCTGCTCGACGATATTCGGGAGGTCATGTTCAACCAAAATTTGTACGACACTACCAATATAGATCACTATATGGTACACGCACCGGAAAGAATAATTTATGAAACCGATACGATGCAGAAGGTGATGGCCAAGTTTCAAAATTCGGGAGCATGGAACTTACCGGTAATCAAGAACGGCAAATATTATGGTTTTGTTTCCAAATCCAAATTACTCACCGCCTATCGCAGGCAACTCATTAACTTTACGCAATCATGACTTCTAAAAAAATGAAGTACGCAATCCTTTTGATAGTGCTTGGATCCCTTGCATGTATAATCTATGGCTTTACAATTTTGGAGCACGAACCCACCTTGGCCAACAAATGCATTGGGGGAGGCACTGTGGGCCTATTTTTGATTGCGATGCCCTTGTTCCTTATTGCTGCAAGCAAAGGCAAAAACATTAAGGACTATATGTTAAATGAAGAAAACATTAGAAAAATGCAGGGAAAAGATCGGGAAAAGCCTAAAAATCCATGAATCTATCAAAGAACAGCTCCTGGGTCCCAAAATCGGATTTTGGGAGAGTAGTTGCATAAACAAAAAAATTATATCTTCGTAAATAAAACATTAACCTTTTCAAATTTTAATTGAATGACCGGAACAGTAAAATTTTTTAATGTATCCAAAGGATTTGGATTCATTACCAATGACGCAACAGGGAAAGACATTTTTGTTCATGCAACGGGCTTGAACGGGGTAGAAATCAACGAAGGCGACAAAGTAGAATACGTGGAAGAAGAAGGGCGAAAAGGTACGGTTGCCGCTAAAATTAAAGTATTGGGATAAGAAGGGGCAACTACGACTTCAACTACTTTATTTAGATCGATTTACAAAACCCTCAGCTTGGCCGGGGGTTTTTTGTTCGCAGAAATCTATCGCCATATCGGTTGAAAAAGTTCTATAAACCGACCTTTTTTGATCCAAGAATCAGTTGAGATTTCTTTTTTGTATAAAAAAACTCTTAAGCAATTCCGTAGCCTCCTGCTCCATAACACCCCCGACCGCTTGGGTTTTAGGGTGTAGTTTGGTGTTCATTGCCAGAAATCCCCTTTCTGGATCAGGGGCTCCATAGACAATTTTGGAAATTTGGCTCCAGTATAAGGCTCCGGCACACATTTGGCAGGGCTCCAAGGTAACGTACAGGGTGCATTCCGACAGGTACTTACCTCCCAAAAAATTGGCCGCAGCAGTTATGGCCTGCATTTCGGCATGTGCGGTTACATCGTTCAATTGTTCCGTAAGATTGTGGGCCCGGGCGATTATCCTGTGCTGAACCACAATTATCGCCCCCACGGGAACTTCCCCCTTTTCAAACGCGGCCTCCGCCTCCTGCAAGGCACGTTTCATAAAATAATTGTCATCAAACGGATTTTCCACGCTAATTATATATTGAACTTAGTTTTCAAATGTACGTTTTTAGCACAAAATACAAAGTTGGCCAACAATGAATTTGCTGTACATTTGTATCCGAAAATGAGACTACTGGACCACATCGATTCGCCTAAAGATCTTCGGGCTTTAAATTCAAGTCAATTGTCACAAGTTGCGGCAGAACTTCGCGACTTTATCATCGATATTGTAGCGGCTAAGGAAGGACATTTGGGCGCTAGTCTGGGAGTTGTGGAACTCACCATTGCACTTCACTATATTTTTGATACCCCAAAGGACAAACTTATTTGGGATGTGGGCCATCAAGCGTATGGTCACAAGATTCTCACCGGGCGTAAGGAAATCTTTGACACCAACAGACAATTCGGGGGCATCAGCGGGTTTCCAAAGCGTTCTGAAAGCATTTATGACGATTTTGGAACAGGACACAGTTCCACTTCCATCTCTGCTATCCTAGGTATGGCATTGGCCGCAAAATTAAAGGGGCAGGTAGAAAGAAATCATATTGCGGTAATCGGGGACGCATCCATTGCCAGTGGAATGGCCTTTGAAGGACTTAACCATGCCGGGGTCACCGATGCCAATATCCTTATTGTTCTCAATGATAATGCCATTGGGATAGATCCCAGTGTGGGCGCGCTTAAAAAATACCTGACCAACGTTAAGATGGGGGTGGCCAAGGATGAAAATCTCTTTGAATGTCTCAATATTAGCTATACCGGTCCTGTGGATGGTCATGATATTGCGGCCTTGGTCCACGAACTTGAGCAATTGAAAAATGTGCCGGGCCCAAAATTGCTACATGTAATTACCACCAAGGGCAAGGGATTAAAAAAGGCTGAAGAAAATCAGGTTACTTATCACGCCCCGGGAAAGTTTGATAAGATTACCGGCAACCTAATTCCAAAATCAGATGGGGGGCTACCACCAAAATATCAGGATGTTTTTGGCCATACCTTGGTAGAATTGGCACAATCCAACGATAAAATTGTAGGTATTACCCCGGCAATGCCGACAGGGAGTTCCTTAAAATTCCTAATGGAAGCCATTCCCGAAAGGGCATTTGATGTCGGGATTGCAGAACAACATGCCGTAACAATGGCGGCCGGTATGGCCACGGAAGGGTTAATTCCATTTTGCGCCATTTACTCTACCTTTTTGCAACGGGCATACGATCAGGTTATCCATGATGTGGCCTTGCAAAACTTACCCGTTATATTTTGTTTGGACCGTGCCGGGCTTGTAGGACAGGACGGACCAACGCATCACGGGGTTTTCGATATCGCCTATTTGAAATGTATCCCCAACCTTATTATATTTGCGCCCATGAATGAAATGGAGCTGCGAAATATAATGTATACGGCCCAGTTGGGATTGCCCCATCCAATTGTAATTAGATATCCCCGTGGCAGGGGAACTACCTTGGATTGGAAAACCCCATTCAAAAAAATACCTATTGGTACTGGAGAAGAATTAAAAAAAGGCACAAAAGTTGCGGTGCTGAGCCTTGGGCATATAGGTAATATGGTGACAAAACTTATTGAGGAGATGGACCACCCAGATGCAATAGGGCACTTTAACATGAGATTTGTAAAGCCTTTGGACCAAGGAATGTTAAAACATATTTTTGAGGACTATACCCATATTGTAACCTTGGAAGATGGTTGTATTAGTGGTGGTTTTGGCTCTGCTGTTTTAGAATATGCCAACCTGGAAAACGCCAAATGCATTATCGAGATTTTGGGGATTGATGACCAATTTATTCCGCAGGGCACCGTTGAAGAACTTCAATCCTTGGCCCATATAGACCTAAATTCCTTAAAAAAGCATTTAAGTAACCATTTACACTAATTTTATCATGTTCAAAAAAACATTACTTGTATTCCTGTTTATCGGTTGTTTCCAAATTCTCAAGGCTCAGGATACCATTCCGACCCGCCCCCAAGTGGATAGTACTTCGGTGGATTCCTTGGCCATAGATACTACCACTGTGGATACCATAGTTATTAGATCTGTACAGGAAAAGATAAAGCATATTCCCCGGGGTGTAAATTTGACCAATCCTGTAATCTCATTTTCAAAAACCAAGGCAAGGACCAAAGAATTCAAGTACTTTAGGGTACCTTCCTTTTGGGACAATGAAAACCAATTGGGGGTTAACCTTAGTGAGGTGGCCTTTGTTAACTGGAGTGCTGGGGGTGATAATGCTATATCCATTTTAGGAGTGGCAAAATTTAGAAGGGATTACAAATTTCGATATCTCAACTGGGAGAACCATGCCGACATGCGCTACGGAATCAATATTCAGGAAGGAAGGGAACCTCGAAAAACGGAAGATTACATCCGGTTTAGTTCTACTTTTAGTTACCGTAACGATACCATTAGCAATTGGTACTACTCCGTAAAAGCAAATTTTAATACCCAGTTTACCAATGGATATAAATATCCGGACCGGGACAATCCCATTTCGGGGTTTATGGCGCCAGGCTATTTCTTTTTGGGTGCTGGTACCTCCTATATACCCGAAGGCAAGAAGTTTAATCTTTACCTATCCCCTTTGACACAAAGGGCAACTTTTGTCCTGAATCAGGAACTAGCCAACGAGGGGGCCTTTGGTGTAGACCCCGCCGTAGAGGATAGCAATGGAAATATTATAACCGAGGGGAAAAAGGTCAACATGGCCCTGGGTATTTTGGTGACAAATAGTTGGAAAACCCAACTAGCCGAGAATATAGAGCTAAAACATAATATCAGCCTTTATACCGATTATCTACATGATTTCGGGAATATAGATGTTGATTGGCAATTATCCGTTGATATGATCGTAAACCAATATGTAAAGGCAACCCTTGGAACCCAGATTGTCTATGATGATGACATTAAATTTGATGAGGTAAGGGATTCGAACGGGAATATTACTACCCCGGGAGTGCCCAAAATACAGTTTAAGCAGCTCTTGGCAGTAGGCCTAGCTTATAGTTTTTAAAGCCCTGGAAAAAGCTTCATTGATAAGTAATGAACTAATGGAGGCAACTGCCCATCCGAATGGTACGGGCAGACATCGAGGTACCAGAATCAAGACCGCTGCGCTACAAGAGTCAAGAAACTAGACTTTTTCGTATTGGCTACTGGTTCTAACCCCTTTGTTCTTTGTATATCGTGTTTACATAGTCGCTACCCCCCTGGAAGGGCTTCGGGGAGTTCTATAGATTAAAGGTATACGGCCATAAACATATCGCTTTTTCACTATTTGCCTTTGTAGAAAGGCATATCACCTTAAAGTGTCTTCAACCAAATTGATCCGACTAACAGGGAGGTGGATTTTAATCAAAGCTGACGGCCCATAATCTTATTGTGCATATGTACCGCCGTACTATCGGATAAACTGGCCACATAACAGGAAATCCCCAAGAGGACCTTGTATAATGGAAGATCCGTTCTTTGGTAAAATAAGGGTAGGGTTTGGATCAGAAGGCTATCATAATTTGATGATCTATCTTCCCATTTTCTAACCATGGCACCGGTGTAAACCTCCAAAATATCGGAAATAATACGATATCCGGCAATTTCCTTTTCTATGACTTCTTGGGATTGGTAAATTTTGTCCACGCTTACCCGAATAATATCGTCTACCTGGGCCGTAAAATTGCCTTTGTCCAAAAGTGAACTGGAAAAATTACCCTCCAAAATGGCCGTTTCGTGTTCTATGAAAACATCAATGGCATCCGAAATCAAGGTGTTTATGGCCAATGCCCTCAGGTAGCTCAATCGATCTTCCCTATAGGCCATGGCCCGGTACTTTTTTGTATTGATCTTATCCTTTACTAAGTTAATTAGATATTCCAATGCGTAGTCTTCTGCTATGAGGCCTAGGTTGATCCCATCCTCAAAATCGATAATGGTGTAGCAAATATCGTCGGCCGCCTCTACCAAATAGGCCAATGGATGTCTGGAGTAGGATATGTCGCTACCATAATTTGTAGGTCTTAATCCCAATTCCTCGGCCACTTCAAGAAAGCATTCCTTTTCGGATTGGAAAAAGCCAAACTTTTTATCGGCAATATGCCTGGTAGGCCGTTTGGGAAGGGATTCCTTCGGATACTTCATAAAAGCCCCCAAAGTAGCATAGCTTAGCCGAAGCCCACCGGCCACTCCCTCCTTGGTTTCGGTCAATAATTTAAGCCCATTGGCATTCCCTTCAAAATCTATTAGGTCTTGATATTCCTTTTGGGATAAAACCGATTGGTATGTACTCCCCTGCCCGGTTTTAAAAAATTCCCCTATCGCCTTTTCCCCACTGTGCCCAAAGGGTGGATTACCAATGTCATGGGACAAGGCGGCCGCGGCAACTATGGCCCCAAAATCGTTGAAACGGTGTCCATGGACTTCTTTTAAATACGGATGTTTTTGTAAAACCTGTTGCCCCGCAATTCTCCCAAGACTTCGTCCAACTACAGAGACTTCCATGCTATGGGTCAACCTTGTGTGCACAAAATCGGTCTTGGACAAAGGAATTACCTGGGTCTTGTCCTGTAAACTGCGAAATGCCGAGGAGAAAACGATCCGGTCATAATCCACCTCAAATCCCAATCGGGTTTCATTCTGCTCCTTTCTCAGCCTTTTGTGGGTGTCCCCAAAGCGTTTTAAAGAAAGTAATTGTTCCCATTCCATCTTAAAACTCATTTAAATTTACGTTGCAAGATACCGTTTTCCAGCAAGGAAATAGGGCTAATATCACCCTTTGGAAGTACCAATATTTTAATATTTTGTTAATCTTAGGATTACCACGGCTCGAATTTAAATCGTGAAATTTGTATTCCATGTTCTTGAGTTGCATTTTAAACAATTGTTCTTGTAGACCGAACTAATTTTGAAACTGTAACGCTGCCTTGGTAAAAGCTGTTTTTTGTAAATAGGCAAGCCCCATCGACACAACCTTATTTTCCAGATAATTTGACAGCTTAATGACTGCTTCCAATTGTTCTAAATTTAATCTTCAAAAAACGTTAATTTTACATTAAGGTCGGTTATTTGCACCGACAAAAACCAATGCATTCATGAAATTAAGACTTTGGATTTTAGGGCTTGTCCTGTTTACCAGTCTTTCCTCCGTTTCACAGGAAAACCATATCCCAAAATTTGGACAAGGTATTTTTAACGTTGTGGACAAGGATAGTACATGGAGCATGAAGTTCGGAGCTCGGATACAGTTTTTAACTTCGGTCAACTGGGTAGAAACGCAGATAGAGGGCTGGAATGATGCAAACACAAACTTCCTGATCCGTAGAGCGCGTCTAAAATTCGGAGGATTTGCGTTTACACCAAAGCTCGAATATAAGATAGAACTAGGGCTGTCCAATAGGGACATAGCCAACAGCAATAAATACACTGGCAACGCCCCTGGGATTATTTTGGATGCCGTTGTCATGTGGAATTTTTATGGAAATTTTGAACTCTGGGCCGGCCAAACCAAGTTACCAGGTAATCTGGAACGCCTAATTTCATCTGGAAACTTAGAATTGGTAGATCGATCCTTGCTCAATGCTGCATTTAACATAGACAGGGATGTGGGCTTTCAACTGCATCATCATTTCTATGCTTCAGATCAGTTCCTGATTCGAGAAAAGCTTGCCTTTTCACAAGGTGAAGGAAGAAACGTTACACCAGGAAACTTGGGAGGTTATGAATATACCGCACGCGTAGAACTGC